>Ga0068859_100000258_pt1 | contig 52780 bp, 50 predicted proteins | sample KBSSwiS22_FD_66585 | JGI IMG/M metagenome (GOLD analysis project Ga0068859, IMG submission 66585) | Switchgrass rhizosphere microbial communities from Kellogg Biological Station, Michigan, USA - KBS Switchgrass S2-2 | ecosystem: Host-associated > Plants > Roots > Rhizosphere > Soil ... | reverse complement strand
CTGACTGCACAGGCTCATAGCGCAGGCAAGAAATACCGCGGAACTGCGCCAGAACTGGCAGCAACCTACATAAGGTCCCCTTGAGGGGAGGTTATTCAGGACTGTCTGGTGCGGTCGAGATGCCTTTCGAAGCCCAGTATCTCAGCCTAATACATTGTTTTCAATATATTTGTTCTGACAAAATCTTACCCAGAATTACCTGTTCTGACCGCCTCTTGTGCCATTTGTGCCGAGTTGCCTATGCCGAGTCGGGCGAACCGCACCCATCGGACGATGGGCGCAAAAATAGCAGGATTTGGCACAATGGCGACTCTTCAGAAGCGAAAGAAATCGTGGCGCGTCCAAGTGCGTCGCAAAGGCGAAGCGGTGTCCGCGACCTTCGACACAAAAGCCGAAGCCGAAGCCTGGGCGATCGCGACCGAAGCAAAGATCCTCGCGGGCAACACCGTCGAGACTATCGTCCAGGAACCGATCCCACCCGTCGTCGGGAAAGCGGCCAAGGACGTGTTCACGCGTTACGCGAGGGAAGTGTCGCCTGGAAAAAGAGGCGGGCGGTGGGAAGAGATTCGCATCAAGATGCTCATCCGCCGGAGCCGCCTGTTCGACCGGCCGATCACCGCGATCACCGGCCCCGACATGGCGGAGTGGCGCGACAAGCGGATGTGCAAAGTGTCCGCCTCGACCGTGAACCGCGAACTCTGCCTGATCTCGAGCATGTTCACCCATGCCATGAAGGAGTGGCGCGTGGGCCTGACCTTCAATCCCTGCGCTCTGATCACCAAACCGCGCAAGCCACGGCCCCGCACGCAGCGCGTCACGGTCGCGGACCGCAAGGCCATCATCGCAAAACTCGGTTGGGATGGAACGTCGGAGCCGACGGCGCCGGGACATTGGGTCGCGTTCGCCTTCTACCTCGCACTCGAAACCGCCATGCGGAAAGGCGAAATCCTCTCGCTGCGTTGGTCAGACATCGACTTCAACGCCCGCCACGCGCACCTCGACATGACGAAGAATGGCGACGAACGCGACGTGCCGTTGTCCAAGGCCGCGATGGCGCTGCTGCGGATCGTGAAGAAGCGAGAGCCGGCCGCGCCGGTCGTCCCTGTGCAGACGGGACATTTCGACAAGCTGTTCCGCGAGGCGAAGCGCGACGCTGGCCTATCGCACATCCATTTTCACGACAGCCGGCGGGAGGCCGCCACAACAATGGCCCGGAAGCTGTCCAACGTACTTGAGTTGGCGGCGATCACGGGGCACAAGTCCCTCTCGATGCTTCAAATCTACTACAAGCCGACCGCAGCCGATCTCGCCGCCCGGCTGGATGCATAGGCATCGGGCTCGTTTGCTCTAATAAAGGGTCGTCGCCCTTGATTGTTCACGTATAAGGCTGGGGTCGAAATATTCTCGGATGAGTGAGAAGAGACCCTCTCTGATCTCGAAGATGAGCTCCGAGATCTGTCTGCCCATTCTCCGACCCACTTCTTTCGGCTGCGCTCCGTTCAGTCAGGAAGTCCAACGCCAACGTTTCGAATTCGCCAGGCCGAATCAAGGATGGACGTCATTCTCAATGCGCCGTTTCCGGCGATCGCCAGCTGTCTTCGCGTGTCGGTTGAAGCGGAAGCGGCTCAATTGCAACCGCAAGCTCTCTACCTCCTCGCGCAGCCAGATGATGAGCTGCTCACGGCGGCCGGGCTCCATGCGGCCTGCCGTTGCTGCTATGCTCAACGACGCTACCGGACGCCCCGAGGAGTCGGGGATCGGTATGGCGATCGCGCACATTTCCGGGATGATCTGTCCGTCGTTGAAAGCAAACCCTTGTTCACGCGTCTCGCGGATAAGCTTCCAGATTCGGACGGGGTCGAAGCCGATAAATTGGTCGAGGCTCTTACGATTATGGTCCAACAGCTCGTTAATTTCGTCATCTTCCAGTGCCGAGAGTAACGCCATGCTTCCGGCCCCGGCGCCAAGCGGGCGCCGGTCACCAACCGCGAGGGTCAACACCTTTATCGGATAGCCGCCTTCAACGCGATCGATACAGATGGCCTCCGCACCCGATCGGGACGAAAGATAGATCGTGTCATTGCAACGGCGTTCGAGTTCAACCAGGTGGGGGCGCGCCAGATCCACGAGGCCGTAGCGATTGGCCGCCGCCGCGCCCAACGCGAACATTTCGAAGCTCAGATAGAAGGCGGTGCTGCCCGACGGTTGCTCGACCAGCCCCTGTTGGGCGAGGTTGTGGAGAATGCGGTGAACCGTTGACTTGCTCAATCCTGTCGCGGCAACGATGTCGGTGAGGCGTGCGCCTTCTTCCTGATGATCGGCGAGGGTTCGCAAAATCCCGGCAAATCGTTCGATGCTCTGCCCGGTCGCGTCCTTGGTCATCGTTGCCCTCTCCTCCATCCGGTCGAAGCTCGGGCGGATCGGCCGTGCTTATCGTGTTTTCGCAAAGCGGTTACAAGCAACGATGTTGTTCCTATGAACGGGACAGGTTCCCGATGAACGGATTTTTTGATTGACCGGGACATGGCCGTTCGCCAGAAGGCCCAGAGGTTCGATGGCGAAAGGCAATGACAATGAAAGGCGGCAATCGTCCGTCCGGCCGCATGACCGGTGGCCGTGCAATCGCGGAAATGCTCAATCTCGCCAATCCGGGGCCGATCTTCGGGATGGGCGGATTCCAGCTCCTGCCCTTCTATGACGCGGTTCGGGAACTCGGGCTTGTTCACCATCTCATAAACGACGAGCGCAGCGGCGCCTTTGCCGCCGATGCCTACGCGCGCGTGACCAATAAGGTCGGGCTTTGTGATGCCACGCTCGGCCCGGGCGCTACCAATCTGGTTACGGCATTGGCGGAATCCTACAATGCGGGGACGCCGCTGATCGCGATTACGGGCGATGCGAACCGGCTTCATGCGCATAAGAACATGACGCAGGAGACGCGACAAACCGAAATCTTGCGGCCGGTGGTGAAGGAACTCATCCGGGTTGAATTCACCAGCCGCATACCGGAGCTGGTCCGAAGGGCATTCCGCGTCGCGACGTCCGGCCGGGCGGGGCCGGTGGTGATCGATGTTCCCGAAGACGTCGCGCATGGCGAGCACGAATTCGCACAGGGTGATTTCCATCTTGATCTCGGGACCTGCGCGGTACCCGCACATCGGACGTGCCCCGATTCCGACGATCTCGACCACGCGGCAAGCCTGATTGCGAAGGCCGAGCGGCCGGTCCTGCTCGCTGGCGGCGGAATACACTTCTCGAACGCGCATGGCGCGTTGATCGCGCTGGCCGAACACATCGGCATTCCCGTGGCCCACACCTTGTCCGGGAAGGGCGCGATTGCCTGCACCCACCCGCTTTCGGCGGGCCTCTTCGGGCGCTACAGCCGGTTTGCCAACGAACTCATCGAGGCATCCGACTGCATCATAGCCGTTGGATGCAAGCTCGGGGAGATCGCAACCAAGCGCTATGACCTCATTCCGACCGGCATCCCGATCATCCATATCGACATCGTTGCAGAGGAGTTCGGACGGACCACCGAGCCCACCGTGGCGCTATGGGGAGACGCCCGCGCGACGTTGGCAAAGCTCCTCGAGCTTGTCCGCCAGGGCAGCCTCGATCGGGGCGAGCGCGAACGGATCTACCTAGCCGAACTTCCGTCCCGTTTTTCGAAGTGGCGAACCGAAGCGGAGGCGCGGCTAAATTCGAACGATCGCCCGATTAACATTGCTCGACTGATATCCGAGCTCAATCACCTGTTGCCGGAGGATGCCATATTGGTAGCGGACGGCGGTTTCGCGGCGCATTGGACAGGATTGATCTTCGACACGAAGCGGGCCGGTCGCGGCTACGTGGCCAATCGCGGTTTGGCGTCAATAGGATATGGTTTGCCGGGGGCGATCGGCGCGTCCTTGGCCGCGCCTGGGCGAACCGTTGTCGCGATTACAGGGGACGGTGGACTCAACATGACCCTCGGCGACCTCGAAACGGCGTTGAGGGCCAATCTCAATGTCATCATCATCGTCATCAACAATGCGGCCTCGGGCTACATAAAGGCCCTTCAGCACGCGATGTATGACGGCAATTATCAATCGTGCGACCTCTTCGAGATGAACTATGCGGCAATCGCAAAGGCGATGGGCTGCCGGTCGGTGCGGATCGAAGATCCGAACGAACTGCGTGATCAGCTCGCCAAATTGATCAGCGAGCCGGCCGGCCCGACGATCGTTGACGTGGTTGTCACCCGTGACCCGGCTCAGATGCTGCCGGCCGTCGATAGCCGCACCGTGAAAATCAAGCGGGGTGATCGCATCGCCTGACGCGCGATGCGCACCGGGCGCTAGGTACCACTATCACGATTCCGAAATATTCCCATTGCTCAGCGCCTAGCTGACAGTGTCGAGCAAGAGCCTATCAGGATATGGTGTTTGGAATGGCTCAGTGAACGAGACCAAAATTGAGGACCGGGAGAGGGCTTATGGGGCGCAATGTTTTTCTTGGGAGTCTGCTGTCGACGGCTTCGGTAATCGTCGGAATGCCTACTGTCGCTATGGCTCAAGAAGCGAGGCAAGAGGCAGGTGTCGAAGACATCATCGTAACAGCCCAGCGTCGATCAGAAAATCTCCAGGACGTGCCAATCGCTATCACCGCCTTGACGGCGACCCGATTGAACAACGCGAATATCGGAAGCACGGAAGATTTGCGCCAGGTCACGCCCGGGCTAAATATTCACGGTCTGTCGAATGTCTTCACGCCGTTCATCCGCGGCGTCGGTGTAGCCTTTTCCAATCCTGGCTTTGACTCGCCGATCGCGACCTATGTCGACGATGTTTATCTGACATCGACCGTTAGTTCGACGTTCAGCCTGAACAGCATTGATCGCATCGAGGTTCTCAAGGGGCCGCAGGGAACGCTCTTTGGCCGCAACGCCACGGGCGGCGTGGTCAATGTAGTGACCAAGGACCCTTCCCAAGACAGGGAAGTCGATTTCGATTTCGGCTATGGCAACTATCAGACGGTAAGCACGCGCGCCTATCTGTCGGGGGGCATTGCCCCCGGCGTTTCCGCGAATGTCGCTCTCCTGTACGAGAATCAGAACGAAGGCTGGGGCCGCAACGCGTTTGACGGTCGGGATGTTCGGAAATTCCGCAACTACGGGGGCCGGTTCAAGCTCCTTTTCGAGCCGGGTGATGACACGAAGGTCAGATTCTCCGGCTGGCTTAACGATGTCCATGATGATCGATCGATCTATGCTCTCGCTCTCGGCACCTCTGGAATCGGCGGATTCAGGCGAACGAATGGGTATTATGACCAGGATAGCCAACATGGCTATGCGGACAGGCGCGAATATGGCGCATCGGCGAAGATCGAGCATGACATGGGTTGGGCGACGATCACCAACATCTCCGCCTATCAGAACGTGAAGCTTGCCCAGCCCATCGACTCGGACTTTACGCCGCTGCCGCTGGTCAATGGCGAAATCGATTTCAAGACATCCGCGATCACGAACGAACTCCAGTTGGCCTCGGACGTAACGTCGAGCCTGAAGTGGATTGTCGGCCTGTTTTATCTCGATCAAAAAGACCGGGATTTTAAAGTCAAATTGTCCGGCACCAATGTACCCGGCGGTAACGTACTGTCGGCCGATCTCAACACGCGCAGCTTTGCCGTATTTTCGCAGGCCACTTGGGACCTGACGCCGACGACCCATCTGACGGGCGGACTGCGCTATACGTTCGACAAGCGCCGCTTTTTCAATATCTCGCGCACGACGGCCGCTGGAATACAGAACTTTGCATCGAGCGATGCGTCGTGGAACAAACTTACATACCGGATTGCGTTGGCGCAGGATCTGACCGACGATGTGATGGTCTATGCGTCCTATAACAGGGGCTTCAACGCCGGCGGCTACAATCTCAATTCGCCGGCGGCGCCGCCCGCGAACCCAGAGACGCTCGATTCATACGAGCTTGGCATCAAGAGCAGAGTGTTCGATCGCCGTCTGCAGATAAACGCCACGGCCTTCTACATGGATTATCAGGACATGCACGTGCGATCGGTGATTCCCGGATCACTGGTCGCGACGGCGATCGTCAACGCGGCGTCGGCACGAATCTATGGCGTGGATCTCGACCTGGAAGCGGCCGTCACTAGTCGACTCAAGCTGACGGCCGCGTTCGAATATCTGCACGCGACCTACAAGAAGTTTCTCTTGGGGACGATCAGTACACCCCGTCCGCCGCAACTCGGGGGCGCAACGCAGGTCCTTGGGGATGTCTCTGGGAATCGTCTGATCGACGCACCGGATTTTACCGCTTCGATTGGCTTGAGTTACGAGATGCCGATATCGAGTGACGGTAGCTCAATCAAATTCTCGTCCAATTATTACCATAGTTCGAAATATCACCCCGAAGTGGACAATTTCCTCGTTCAGCCGGCTTTTGATATCGTGAATGGGTCGATCACATATAGCCCAGGTCCTGGAAATATTGAGATATCTGCGTGGGTCAAGAACGCACTGGATAAGAAATATACGTCAGGGCAGAGTAGTGCGACGACGGCGTTTTATTATTCTCCAAGTCCTCCGCGGACCTACGGATTGAAGATAAGAGCGAAGTTTTAGCGGTCTCGATGAAATCTAATAACACGTATCGATCCAGAAAAGGTCTCATTGGAGTTGAGAGATATGAAAATTAAAGATGACAGGGAAGTTGTACTTGAGTTCTTGCGATTGCACGAACCGTCAACCTTCGACGATCAGCTTGCTATGCTGGCCGAAGATGCTGTCTACGAAGCGCCGTTCAGGAATGCCAGAGTAGTTGGCAAAGAAAATATCATAGCCGGATCCAAGCAGGGGATCGACCTTAGAAAATGGACCAAGGCAACCTTCGTAGACATTAAAATACTCGCCACAGAAACAGATGGCCTGTTTGTTGTTACATGCGGTGGCGATATGATCGTTCCGAAGGACAGGGTATACAAGAATAAATATGTATTTTTCATACAGGTAACGAACGGACAGATAAGCCTATTTCATGAGTATTTCGACACGGAAGCCACGACGCAGGCGTTTTCCTAATGTGAGATAAAGAAGAACGGGACGAAATTAGATGGGCGTTCATATCCCGATCACTTTGCCTGACATCATCAGGAATGCCTTGTCGGTTAACGGCGACAGGATCGTGGTGGTGATGGGTGACGTTCGATGGAGCGGGCGTCATCTGGCGCGCACCAGCTATCAGATGGCACGGGCGTTAGCGCGCATCGGATTGAATAAGGGTGATGGCGTTGCCTGCCTGCTACCAAATTGCCCTGAGTTTGTCGCATTTCATTTCGCCTGCGGGTTGCTTGGACTTCGCCAGACGTTCCTCAATCCGTTGAATTCGATCGAGGCCGGCAACTGCATGCTGATCGCGGGTGAGGTGAAGGCGCTGGTAAGTCACGATGACCTGGCAGAGCGAGCCGTGTCGATGCTGGTGGGTGAAGCATCGGGAGTGCGGCTGTTATCGTTCGGTGGTCGGGCTGCGCAGGACTTGGCGGTGCTGGCGGAAAATGAAAGCGCGGCGCCGATCCATGCGGCTCTGCATCCTACGGACGCGTTCGCGCTGGGTTTCACGAGCGGTAGCACTGGCAAGCCCAAAGGCGTGCTCCAGAGCCAGCGAGTCATCGTTCAATTGATTATGATGACGCTCGCGAACTGGGAATGGCCGCAAACGATACGTTCGCTAATCTCGATCCCGATCACCCACGCCGGCGGCACGATGATTCTGCCAACCCTGTTGCGGGGCGGAACTCTTCACATCGAGAACGGGTTCGATCCGCAACGGGTTCTCGCCACGATCGCCCGCGAACGGATCACGGCGACAATCGGCGTTCCGACCATGATTTACAAGCTGTTGGAACATATCGGGGAAGCAGGCTCCGATGTCAGCAGCCTTCAGTCATTTTTCTATGGCGCTTCGCCGATCTCGGCTGCCAGGCTGGAAGAGGCAATGTCGGTTTTCGGTCCTATCTTCTGCCAGTTCTATGGTCAGACCGAGGCGCCGATGAACGTGACTTATCTGTCGCGCGCCGATCATGATCTCAACCGGCCCCATCTTCTGGAGTCCTGCGGCCAGGCCCAGGCTGGGGCTTTGGTCGGGCTATTGGACGAAGCGGGCGCGGATGTCGGTGTCGATGTCGAGGGCGAGATTTGCGTGCGGGGCCCATTGGTCATGGAGGGCTACTGGAAGGACGATGAAGCCAATCGGACCGCGATGGAGTTTGGCTGGTTGCACACTGGTGATATCGGCCGGCGTGATGCCGATGGCTATTACTATATTGTCGATCGCAAGAAGGACATGATCGTTTCCGGAGGATTCAACGTTTTCCCGAGGGATGTGGAACAGATTCTGTCCAGCCATCCCCGCATTTCGCAGGTCGCCGTGATCGGCATTCCCCATGACGTTTGGGGGGAAGCAGTGCATGCCGTGGTCGTGCCGCGCGAAGGCAGCGCATTGTCGTTCGAGGAACTGGCGACGTTCGTGCGCGATCGAAAGGGGGCTATCCAGTCGCCCAAGTCGATCGAGTTCGTCGCCAGTCTCCCGCTCACCCCGGTGGGCAAGGTCGACAAGACCGTCCTGCGGGCGCCCCATTGGGCAGGTCGTGCGAGGAGGGTGAACTGAACCACGTCCGCCGAAGCTTGCGATCCGAGTGATAGTCGGCTGCCGCAGAGAGAATCACATGGCGTTGTGTTTCCCGCGCGGCGCCATTACTTTTCCCGGGAGCCATGCACAGATCGCCGGCGCAATGGCACGGCGTGCGAAGATGGAAGCCGTGGGGGCGAGGATCAGTACGGCAAATGGAACAACTGGACCTGTACGCGCTGGAATGCCTGAATCTGGTAATCACAGAACGAAGCGTAACGCGCGCCGCGGAGAAGATCGGCATCTCCCAACCGAGCATGAGCAATATTATCGCTCGGCTAAGAAAGACGACGGGTGATGCTCTGGTTGTCAGGATGCCGGAGGGCATGGCGCCGACTCCCTACGGGCAATCGCTTGTCGAGGCCTCCCAACAGTTCGTTACCCGCGTGCAGGAATTAGCGGCCGAGCATTCGAAGTTCGATCCCACCTGCGCTCACCGAACGTTTGTGATCCGCGCTGTCGATTTCCTGGTGTCGACGTTGATCGCGAAACTGTGCGGCCATCTCCGCCGCACTGCACCGAATATTTCGATCATTGTCGGCGCTGTGGATCTGAAGCAGGTCCGTGCCGTTCTCGAGCGAGGTGATGCTGACCTCGTTCTGGCGCCAATCAAGGCGATGCCCGACAGTCTTTATGCCTCCACCCTTACCTCTTCCGGGCTATGCTGCATCGTTGCCAAGGACCATCCGGTCGTCGGGGACGAGATCGACATCGCCCAATATGCCGCGCTGCCGCAAATCGGTCTTTGCCTAGGTGACGACAATGCGCCGTTCGTCGGCGAGCAGGTCCTTGATGAGCTGGTTGCCAAACATGGCCTTGCGCGAACGCAGACGGTCCGCGTACCGAGCGTGCTGTCGGTTCCGGCAATCGTTGCTCAAACCGACCTGCTCGCGACGGTCCCAATCGATCTAGCGACGGCGGCCGCGAGATATCTGCCGATCAAAATATTGGCGTTGCCGTTCGAGATGCCGCAACCCGAATATTCGATCGTCTGGCATGCCCGGGCGCACGCAGATCCCGGCATCCGCTGGCTACGTACGACCTTGAGAAAGGCTCACGACGGGACGCTTTGATCCGGCTCTCGAACTGACCTGCCGCGCATGACCCCGAAGTGACCAAGCGCCGCAAGCATTGCGCCGGTCAAAAGCGTATATTGGGCCGGAGCATACGAACCAAAATTATCGAACGAGAGGCTCATGATCATTGGTCCGATCAGAAAGCCGGTCAAGATCACGGTGAACATGATTCCGTTCAGGCTACCGAACACGTCGACCCCGAAGAGCCTGCGCAGAATGTAGCTGACGACATCACCTTCGGCTCCCACCGACATCCCGATCAGCGCGACGGCCAGGACGAGTTGCACCGGCGCCGACGAAGTCAGCAGAATGCCGACCCCGAGCACGCCGAACATCGCGACGGCCGAGCCGAGCATGCCGGCGTCACAGAGGTCCAGCAGATAGCCGCCGCAGATCCGCGACATGACGACACTGATACCGAATACCGTCATATAGTCGGCTGCCGCCCTCGGGCTCATCCCCCGATCGGTGAGCAGCGGAATCAGGTGAATGACATGGGCGTTGGCCATGCACGCGAGCAGGAAATAGCAGGCAGCCAGACGCCAGAAGAGGGTCGTGCGCAGCACCTGCCGCAGAAGAACGGATGGGTCGGCCGGCGAGGCGGCGATCTGAGCCAATGACAGTCTCGGGCCAGTTCCCGGCATGCGAAGCGCAAGGAACGCGACCGGCCAAGCGGTCGCCACCGCGGTTGCCCCCAGCACGAGATAGGCGTTTCGCCAGCCGAACGTTTCGATGAGGTGCTGTGCGAACGGCGGAACGAACGCCGCGCCCAACCCACTGCCAGCAACGGATATGCCGAGCGCCAGGCCAAGGCGCTTGCCGAACCAGCGTGGAAGAATAGAGATATAGACGAAATTGAAGCATCCAGATCCGAAAAGCCCGATGCATATGCAGAGCAAGATATAGATCGGAAGGTTGTCGGGGATGAACGCCATTGACGCGACGGCCGCTCCGAATGCGGGAATGGACAAAAGCAAGATGGTGCGCGCGGAAAATCTGTCGATGGCCAAACCGATCGGCGACGAGCTGATCGCCAAAGCAAAAAGCGCGGCCGAATAGCCACTGATCATCTCGGTCCGGCTCCAGCCGAACTCGCTCGTGATCGGTTTGATGAACGCGGCCATGCTCGTAGAGAATATCGTGGCGAAATTCGTCGCCATGCCGATGGCACAGCCGAGAACGATCAGAACGCTGGTCCGGATGTTGGGAACCGAGGAAAGGGTCATGGCCTAATTCAGCTTCAAGGGGAAATCCGTTGGCGCAGGGATGACATACAATCCCGATCGGGTTCAATTTGCCGCGTGCGTTTCATATTGCATATATGTTCCATTGAATAGACCTTATTCCCGTTGAAAGGGATTGTTGTTGACTCGCTCGCTAGCCTCTGGCTATCGTCGATCGGAGAAGCTGGGTCATACTGGCTGTTGGATTGGAAGCCCGATGGGAGAGAGTGATGGCGTCGTTGCCTGGCCTTGCGGCTGCTGAAACCGGGGCCGCGAGTGCTGCGGTCGTTCTTGGTTGCTTAGAGACGATGCAGCTCATCCGCGAGTTCGAGGAGCGCTCGCATGAAGCAGTACTGGAGGGGCTGGTCCATGGATCGCTTCATCAGTCGACGGGGCAGGAAGCTGTAGCGGTCGGCGTATGCAGCAATCTGCGGCCGTCTGACATGATACAGTCCAATCATCGCAACCATGGACACGCGATCGCCAAGGGTGCCGACCCTATCGCGATGATGAAGGAGCTGTTCGGCCGCGTCGGCGGCACGAGCGGCGGCAAAGGCGGATCAATGCATATCGCCGATTTCTCGGTCGGCATGATGGGAGCGAATGGTATATTGGCCGATGGTGTTCCGCTGGCGGTGGGCGCTGCCCAGGCTGCGGTGATCAAGGGCGAGGATCGCGTCGTCTGCGCGTTCGTCGGCGATGGCACGACTAATCGCGGTCCCTTCTACGAAGGTCTCAACTGGGCAAAGGTGTTCAATCTACCTTTGCTGATCGTATGCGAGGACAATGGCTACGCATCCACCACGCTGACCCGCTCCGTAACGGCCGGCGGGGGCGCGGCGGTGCGGGCCGAGGCGTTCGACATTCCGGCGGTTACCGTCGACGGCAATGACTTGGTCGCGGTACACAAGGCCGCGCGCGAACTCACCGAGAGCGTTCGGGGCGGTGGTGGGCCCAGGTTGTTGCACGCGCTTACCTATCGAATTCGAGGCCATGTCTCGCGTGACATGCTGGCCTATCGCGCGGCCGGGGAGACGGACGAACATTGGCGGCGCGAACCCATCGCCCGATGCATCCAGTGGCTTCGCGGCTTGGGTGTTTCCGACGAGGAGATAGAAGAGGTTCGTGGGCGTGCGCGCACGCTCATCTCGCGGGCGATCGACGAGGCGCGAGCGGCGCCGTTTCCAGACCCTGGTCTCGCCTATGCCGATGTACAGGATATCGGAGGTGGTCGTGGCTGAAATGACATTCGGGGAAGCCGTTCGGGACGCTCTGGCGGAAGCCATGCGTGATGACGCAACGGTGTGGACGCTTGGCGAGGATTTGACCGAGATCCACCTGGTTGGCGGCAACTATGCCTATGAGGGCCTGATCGAGGAATTCGGATCGCTTCGCGTCGTCAACACCCCGATTTCCGAATCCACCATCATGGGGGCGGCGGTGGGCGCGGCCGTGGCCGGAACCAGGCCGGTTTGCGACATGCGAACCGTGGATTTCGCGCTTTGCGCCATGGATGAGCTGGTCAATCAGGCAGCGAAAATCCGCTACATGTTCGGCGGTCAGGCACGTGTACCGATGGTAGCCAGAATGCCGATCGGCGCGCGGCGCGGTGCCGCGGCACAGCATTGCGGGTCCTATGAGGCATGGTTCGTCAGCGTTCCGGGGCTCGTCGTTGTGGCTCCGGTCACGCCGGCAGATGGCAAGGCATTGCTGAAGAGCGCGATCCGTTGCGACGATCCGGTCGTCTTCCTCGAACACAAGGAGCTGTTCCTTGACCGGGGTGACGTGCCCGACGGGGATGTGACGGTTCCGTTGGGGAAGGGCCGAAAAGTTCGCGAGGGAAGTGACCTCACCATCGTCGCATGGTCCAAAATGGTCCTGATCGCCGAGGAAGCATGTGACGTGTTGGCTGCGGAGGGTGTTACTGTCGACCTTATCGACCTGCGCACATTGTGGCCTTGGGATCGAGAAATGGTCTTTGATTCGGCACGGAAGACCAAGCGCGTGTTGGTTCCCCAGGAAGCGGTGCAGGTCGGCGGCTTCGCGGCCGAGATAGCAATGAGCGTGTCCGAGGCAGTGGGAAGCGATCTGCTCGGGCCTCCGCGCCGGCTCGGCGCACCGCGGATCCCCGTTCCTTATTCTCCGCCACTGGAGGACGAGTATCGGGTGACGCCAGCAGATGTGGTCGATGCCGCCCACGCGCTGCTGCGCGCTTCCACGCCTCGGGGGCGGCTTAGTGCTGACCGTCCTGAATAGCGCGACCCACGCCGATGCAGGCGTTGCCGGTCGGGTCGTGGTTGCGGGCTCGCATGGGGGCGCCTATCCGGCCTGTCGCCTGGCGGCGTTCGGCCCACGCGGCATCATATTGAATGACGCCGGCTTCGGTTTCGACAATGCGGGGGTAGCATCGCTCGACTATCTCGATGACTTACGCATCGCCGGTGCCGTGGTCGACCATCGATCGGCGCGGATCGGCGACGGGGCTGATATGTACAGGCGCGGCAGGATCAGCGCGGTCAACTCCGCCGCGGCAGTGCTAGGGTGTGCCGTGGATCAAAGCTGCGCTGAAGCAGCATCCCGGATGGCGGGTGCCGCGCTTTCGTCGTGCCGCGTTCCGGCTATCCAGGAAACCCGCCACATCCTGCGCGGAGGAGACACCCCAGTCATCGGACTGGATTCTGTCTCTCTAGTTCGCGAGGATGACGTCGGAGCGATCATCGTTTCCGGTTCGCATGGCGGGCTGATTGGCCCGGCCCGTTCGGCAGTGAAAGTCGACGTTCTGGCGGCGGTGTTTCACGATGCCGGGATCGGCTGCGATGATGCCGGCATTTCGAGGCTTCCCGCGCTCGACGCGCTGGGCATTGCCGCGGCAACGGTCGATGGCGCGACGGCGCGGATCGGTGACGCGCGGTCGATCTGGGCGACCGGGCGGCTTTCGGCCGTCAACGTCCTCGCGAACACCTTTGGGGCTGAGGTCGGCCTTGATGTACCCGGCTTTGCCGATGTTTTGATCAGGGCGCGAACGACATATAACCGGAGGGATATTGCTGGATGATTTGGGACCTCACCGGGAAAAATGCCTTTGTGAGCGGCGGTGCGCAAGCGCTTGGGTTGGCCTACGCCAAAGCGCTCGCGCGCAACGGCGTCAACATCGCGCTGGCCGACATCGATTTCGACAAGCTGCAAGTCGCCGTCGACGAAATCGGCGCCTTGGGCGTCAAGGCGGTTGCGCTACCGGTGGATGTAACTGAATCGACCGCGATGCATCTGGCGGCACGTCAGGCGGATGCGGAACTCGGAAAGATTCATTTCGTCGTCAACATACCCGGCGTCTGCTGCACGAAGCCGCTGCTCGAGCTGACCGAACTCGACTGGCAATGGCTCATCGCGTCGAACCTGATGCATCTCATTCATTCGACCCAGGCATTTCTGCCGCTCATCCGCAAGCATGGCGAAGGCGGACGAATCTTCAACATGATCTCGATGAGTGCGCTGGGAACGTCAGAAGGTGCGCTGGGCCTTGCCGGCTATTCGGTCACGAAGCATGCCGCGCTTGCCTATACTGAAGAATTGCGAGCCGCACTGCTAGGAACCAACATCGGCGTTTCGGCGCTGTTTCCGTTGCGGACCCAAAGCGAACTCTATGCCGCCTGGAAGACCCGGCAAGCCCGCTTTGGATCCGTCGATGAGTCCTCGCGTCCCGACTATATGGGGTTCGACGATTGGCTGAAGCAGGGCGAAAGTCCCTCAAGTTCCGCCGACGCCTTGATCGACGCGATCCACAACGATCGGTTCTACGTCGTCAGTTCGGGCGCGCTCCGTGAGCGCGTAGCCGCTGGTCAGGCGCAGATATTGGCGGCGATGGACGAGGCGAATGACCCCGCCTCGCCCAATTCCTCTTCATTGGCAAGCGGTATCCAGCAATCCGAAGGAAACATGAGAATATGAGGCTGTCCAACAAGAAGGCCTTGATAACCGGTGGTGCCTCCGGAATCGGCCTCGAGATTGCACGGCGGTTTGCGGCGGAAGGCGCGACCGTCATGCTCGCCGACCTTGAAGGCGACAAGGCAGAGGCTGCCGCTGCAGAAATCGGAGCAGGCCATCTCGGCGTTGCGGTGGACGTTGCCGACGAGGCATCGGTTCGAGCGATGTTCGACGCTGCGCGCAGCGGCTTGGTTGGCGTAGACATCCTGGTAACCAGCGCGGGTGTGCGTGGATCGCAACTGATCCAGGACATCGATCTTGTCGACTGGAACCGAATGCTGGCCGTGAATCTGACCGGAACCTTTCTTTGCTGTCGTGAAGCGGCACGGACGATGCCACACCATGCTGGCGCGAGCATCATCACCATTGGATCCGTCGCTGGGATCAGGGCGCACCGGATGTCAGCTGCCTATGGCGCGTCCAAGGCGGCGGTGCTGCATCTCACCCGGCTCATAGCGATGGATCTCGCGCCCTCCGGCATCCGCGCCAATGCCATCGCCCCAGGACCGATCAGGACACCGATACTCGATTCAATTCCGGCTGAAGTGCAGGGAAAGTATACCAAGCTCATCCCCATGGCTCGTTTTGGGGATGTCTCCGAAATAGGTGGCGCTGCAGTCTTTTTAGGTTCGGACGACGCGAGCTACATCACCGGAGAAACCATCAGCGTCGACGGTGGCTTCGTACCAGCTGGGGGCATCGACATCTGATCGAGTGAAGCGCCTTTACCGGCAACCCCTCGCCATTGGTACGAATCATCGGGAATATCGATGAACATCGAAGATCTATTCGGCATCAGTGGCAAAGTCGCGTTGGTCACCGGCGGGGCAAAAGGTCTCGGCTATATGATCGCCAGCGGCCTGGTCGCTGCCGGTGCAACGGTTTACCTGGCAGGGCGAGATCGCAGAGCACTTGAAGCAGTTGCCGATCGCATCGGGACGGAACGGTGCTATTCGATTGCTGGCGATCTGTTGAAGGAACAGTTCATCGATGACCTTGTTGATCAAATCGACAAGCGCGGAACCGGTCTCGATATCCTCGTCAACAACGCGGGGGCAACCTGGGGCGCGCCATTCGAGACGCATCCGCCAGAGCGATTTTCACGGGTTCTGTCGCTCAACCTGGAAGTACCCTTTCGGCTGACGCAGCGTGCCATGCCGTTGCTACTTCGGAACGCAACTCATGAATGCCCGGCGAGGATCATTAATATAGCATCCGTCGATGGCATGGAGCCGCCGCAATGGGAAAGTTATGGCTATTCGTCGAGTAAGGCTGCGATGATAATGCTGACCCGTCATCTGGCCGGTCGCTTGGCGAGCGATAATATCACGGTCAATGCGATATCGCCGGGATTGTTCAGGTCGCCGATGACGGAATTCCTCTTCAAGTCCAGCGCTGCGGAGGACATCTCCGCACCAATCCCGTTGGGACGTGCTGGCACCACTGAGGACATCGTGGGGGCGGTTATTTATCTCGCGTCACGGGCGGGAGCATGGGTAACCGGAGTCAATTTGCCAGTTACCGGCGGGGTTGCAACGGCGCGTTTGTCGGAATGACCGGTTGTGGCGTCGCGGCTTTGATCAATGGTTCCTGGGATGGAGGATAACGAGGCGATGGCGGTCGCGCGTCAGTATGTGATGCAATCCAGCAGCGACGGGAAGGCAGCGATCGAAACTGCCTTATCCGAACTCGCCAAGGCGGTGCGTGCATTGCCGGGCTGCGAAGGTGTGGAGATATTGCACGATCTAGACGACGAGCATCGTTATCTTCTCATCGAGAGATGGGCATCGGAAGATGCGTACCGGATGGCGGGCTCCCAGTTACCAAAACATCTGCTCCGTGCGCTGATAACTGAACTCGAGGGCCCGCCTGCCGCAAGCCGCCTCGGCTATCTCGAGATCGTCTGATCCGGCAACGCTGCGGCACTACCGTGGCATGGTCTCATTTCACAACCGGCATATCGCCATTGCGACCCTGAGATGGTCGGGATCATCCCGATACCGTAAGCCTGCTGCGCGGCATTGTTCGTGAAAGGTCCTCTCCACGAGAGAGCCAAATAACACCACATCCTGAAAGGTGCAGGCGTGAAATTCGGTATATTTGGCGGCGCGCGTGTCGACGCTAGCGCTTCCGTTTCTGGAATGGGCGGGATGAGTGGTGACAGCCTTTTGCTGGCCGACTATCTCGACTATGTTCTCTTGGCAGAAAAGCTTGGGTTTACCAATATTTTCATGGTGGAGCATCACTTCACCGGTGGCGGTCAGGTCTCTTCGTCATTGGGGCTGCTCACTTATCTTGCCGCGAAGACAAGCCGTATTCGTTTGGGAACGGCGGTAATCGTGCTGCCATGGCATAATCCCGCGATTCTCGCCGAAACTGTCGCAACACTCGACGTGCTTTCGAATGGACGCTTCGATTTTGGCGTGGGCAAGGGTTATCGCCCCCAGGAATTTTCCGGTTTCTGCATTCCTCAGGAAGAGGCGTCCGGTCGCTTTGACGAGGCGCTGGCCTTTCTCAGGTCTTCCTGGACAGAGACGGATCGCTTCTCGCATCAGGGCAAGTTCTGGAATTTTGAGCAGGTTCAAATCGAACCGCGCACCGTCCAGAAGCCTCATCCTCCCCTCTGGATGGGTGCGACGAGCGCCGAGTCGATCGCGCGCGCCGCTGCGGAGGGGGTCAATCTGTTGCTCGACCAGGTTGCGCCGATCGCCGAGATCGGCAAGCGAGTGAAACTCTATGCGCGCATACGGGACGAGGCGAGAGGGGACTATAACGCTTCGCAGATCGCTGTTACACGCGGCCTATTCATCGTTGGCAGTGAGCACGAACGGCTGAACGTCATCGACAAATATGCAAAGCTGCTGGGCTCGGCCGGAGCCTTGAAGTGGCTTGGGGGCGATAATGCCGAGGCGCAGTCACAGGCGTACAAAGTGAGTGATGCACCGCTTATAGGAACGCCGGAGCAGATTATCGAACGGCTCGCAGACCTTGAGCGCTGCGGCGTCGATACGGTGCTCATTTCCGATATGAGCGGCTCAAAGGAAACGTTGCGGACGTTCGCGGCTGAAATTATGCCCGCCTTCGATCCCCGCGGGCCAGCAAAATCGGCGCCCGTGGCGCTGAAGGGCTGATCGATGGCGGACGCGATCATCTTCAAGGAATCGGGCGGTCCCGGTGTGTTGCAGTTGGAAAACCGCGATATCGGACCGCCGGGGCCTGGCGAGCTTCTGCTCAGACAGACCGCCATTGGGGTCAATTTCTTCGATCTTCTTCTCAGAAGTGGGGCGTTTCCGATCTCTCTTCCGAGTGGGATCGGGGGCGACTCGGTCGGGGTGGTCGAGGCGTTGGGAGCCGGTGTCGAAGGGTTCTCGATTGGCGACCGCATCGTCTCCGTCGGTCCTCAACCCGATGCCTATGCTACCTATCGGCGGGCGTCCGCGGCATATTCGCTCAAACTGCCCGACGCGGTCTCGGATGAGTTGGCGGTGGCCGCCGCGAGCAAAGGCCTTACGGCGCACTATCTTATCACGCAGGCGTTCAAGGTCCGTCCAGGTGACCCAATCCTCTTTCATGCCGCGGCGGGCGGCGTCGGCCAGATCGCGTGCCAATGGTTGAAACTGCTCGGTGCGATGGTGATCGGAACCGTAGGCTCGGAAGACAAGATCGCATTCGCGCTTTCGCATGGATGCGACGTGGCGATCAACTATCGCGCAGGGGATCTCGTCGAAAGGGTATTGGAGGTGACCGGCGGAAAGGGCGTTGCCGCCGTCTATGACTCGGTGGGCAAGGACACCTTCGGGCAGTCGCTCGACTGCCTTCGGGTGCGGGGCACCCTGGTAAGTTTCGGCGCCGCCTCCGGCCCCATCGATCCATTCGACACGAGTCAGCTCACCGCCAAAGGATCACTCTATCTGACGCGGCCAAGTTTGGCTCACTATATTGCTACGCGCGAAGACCTTGAGACGGGCGCGAAGGCATTATTCGAACTGCTTGGAGCGGGGCGGATCAAGGTGGATATCACGCACAGGTTGCCACTGGCCGATGCGGCGGCGGCGCACGCATTGATGGAGGCACGGGCGACAACGGGGGCGATCATCCTGATACCCTGATGCCCCGTACCCAGATCAAGTGATTGTCGCTGTGTGAGCGCGGTCGATAGAATCGGGAGCGCCGCTCCCCTGAATTGCTGAAAGAGACGACTCATGGCCCAACATCAGCGACGGCAATGCCAGTTCATCGACGACCGCGCCGCCGTCCGTCGCCACTTGCTGGAGGTGGTCGATTCCATCGGTGAACGATTGGACGCCGATCAGGCCGATGGGGATCGGCTGCGGCATCTTCCGCCAACGACACTGGCCGCGCTGCGTGATTCCGGGCTGCTGGCGCTGAAGGTTCCGCAGGGGCTCGGCGGTTACGAGGCCGACAGTGCGCTGCAGTTCGAAGTCGTCGAGCGAACGGCATATTTCAGTTCGATCGCCGCATGGTGCCTTTTCATCTATACCGATTCCTACGGCAAGGCAGCCGCTCATCTCTCCGAGGAAGGGGTCGAGCTATTGTCGAACAAGGGCACTGATCCCGTTATGTTCGGCGGTGGTGGACTGCTGTTTGGCACGCTCAAGGCGGCATCAGGTGGTGTCAGGATCAGCGGTCGATGGATCTATGGCAGCGGGCTCGCCGGTGCCGATTGGGCGATGCTTTTCGGCAAGTTTCCCGAAGACGAAGGCCGAGATCCCCTCGTTTGCGTGGTACCCCAAGCCAGCGTCACATCGCTCGACAACTGGGATGTTCTAGGGCTCAAGGGCACGGGCAGCACCGACTTCACCGTGACCGATATCTTTGTGCCCGATGCGCTGACCTGGCCGATGCCACAGCCAGCGCTTCGTGGGGGGCATATGTATGCGCATAGCCTGATCGGTTTTGGCGGGCACGCGATCCCGGCGGTGGCATTGGGCGTGGCACGACGCGCGCTCGACGATGCGGCACGCCTCGCGGCCAGCAAGGCGCGCGGCTATGATCAGAAGATCACACTCGCGCATCGCGGTGCATTTCAATCCTTTCTGGGACGGGCGGACCTTCGGTTGAAAGCTGCGCGCGGGTTCGTGCTGGATCTGTGTGGAAACGTTGCCGAAACTCCCAAGCTGTCGTCCGCGCAGGAGGCCGAATTCCGAGCCGCCGGAAGCTATGTTGTCCAAGAGGCCACCGACATCGTGACTGAATTGATAAGCTATATCGGCGGGGACGGTATTCGCGCCGCCAAGCGATTCGAGCGCGCCGTCCGCGATCTGCAGACCGCGCGGACGCATTTCACCGTGAGCAACGGCGCGTGGGAGAATCATGCGCAATTCCTGCTCGGTCTCGACGGCGCTGATCCGCTTCGTTGAGCGGACCCATGGGGAAACAAGCAGCGACGCGGGCGATCCCATCCCGCTGATCGTGATGGCACTATCACTGGCAAGCTATTGGACCCGGGTCGGGGCCCAGTCTAGCTTGCGTCGACAACATTCAGCAGCAGGAGCGAGCTGTGGGCGCAAGAATAGTGGGGGTCGGCATGATCCCGTTCAAGAAACCCGGGCAAAGCGATGACTGGGATGTCATGGCGGAGAGAGCAGTTCGACTGGCGCTAGACGATGCCGGGATCGACTATAGGCTGATACAGCAAGCATATGCCGGCTATGTTTACGGTGACAGTACCTGTGGACAATCGGCGCTCTATCGCGTCGGCATGTCGGGTATTCCAATTGTAAACGTCAACAACAACTGCTCGACCGGCGCAACCGCGCTCTATCTGGCCCGGCAGATCGTCGAGCTCGGCGGCGCCGAGTGCGTGCTTGCGCTTGGATTCGAGCAGATGCAACCAGGTGCGTTGGGCTTCGCATTCAATGATCGTAAGCGGAGCCTCGAGAAGCTCATGTCAAAGCAAGAGGAACTGGTCGGCTATGACCTCCAGACTCCGATCGCGGCGCAGCAGTTCGGCGGCGGCGGTCTCGACCACCAGCAGCGCTATGGCACAAAGAACGAAACGTTCGGAATGATCTCGGTGAAGGCCCGACGGCACGCCGCGCACAACCCACTCGCCATTTTCCGTGATCCGCTGACGCTTGAAGAAGTGATGGCGTCAAAGCATCTGTTCGGGCCGATTACGCGGTTCCAGGCCTGTCCGCCGACCTGCGGAGCCGCGGCGGCAATCCTCGTATCGCCGGCTTTCGCGGCTAAGCATGGGCTTGACGCCACTATCGAGATCAAGGCGCAGGCGATGACGACAGACTTCGCCGAAACCTACGAGGGCTCGTCGATGATGAGCGTCATTGGCTTCGATATGGCGCGGTCGGCGGCAGATCAGGTCTATGAACAGGCGGGCGTCGGCCCCGACGACGTTCAAGTGGTCGAACTGCACGACTGTTTCACCGCGAACGAGCTGGTCTCCTATGAAAGCCTTCGGCTCACGCCCGATGGAACGGCCGAGCAATATATTCTTGACGGCCAGAACACCTATGGCGGCAAGCATGTGACGAATCCTTCCGGCGGATTGTTGTCAAAGGGTCACCCACTGGGCGCCACTGGTCTGGCGCAATGCTTCGAATTGACGAACCAGCTCCGCGGGACCGCGGGGGCCCGACAGGTCGAGAATGTCACCCACGCGCTGCAGCATAATCTGGGTCTCGGTGGTGCCTGTGTCGTTACGCTGTTCGGCAGGGCGTGAGCGGGGCGGAGCGATGATCAGCCGGTCGCATATCGGTGTCGAATCCGAGCCACGGACAATTGAGATCGATCGATGGCATCTTCGGTTCTTTGCGCAAGCGACGGGCGAGACGGATCCCGTCCACAGTGAAGAAGCAGCCGCCAAGGCGGCGGGTTTCCGGTCGATCGTGGCACCCGCAACATTCGCGCATGCGCTGACACTCGTCGCTCCTGCACGCCGTGGCGACCTCTTCGACGATCTCGGGATCGACGTCCTGCGGTCGCTGCATGGAGAACAGAGCTTCACCTATCATCGGCCGCTTTGTGCCGGTGACAAGGTCACTCTGATTACCAAGACTGTCGATATTTATGAAAAGAAGGGCGGCACGCTGGAATTCGTCGTCCAGGAAACCCGAATTCTGAACGAGAATGAGGAGCTGTGCGTAGAAGCGCGAGGCGTTCTTGTTGTGAGAAATATCCAATGACCGGGCTGGCAATCGGTCAGCGGTTCCCTGAAATCGTTCGCGGGCCAATTGACAGGACGACCTTAGCCCTCTTCGCCGGCGCGTCCGGCGATCATGCTCCAATGCATCTCGACATCGATGCTGCTCACCGGGCCGGGATGAACGATGTCTTCGTGCACGGGATGTTGTTGGCGGCATATCTCGGTCAAGCATTGAAAACCTGGGTTGGTTCTCCGGCTGTCCGGACCTGGGGTGTCCGGTTTGTGGCGGTTACCCCGGTAAATTCAACGGTCCAATGTATCGGAGAAGTCGAAGAACTGGGCTTGCACGCCGGTGAAGATTGCGCGCGCCTGAAGCTCGGCGTGCGATTGGCTGAAGACGAGCTTGTCGTGTCCGGCCACGCTTGGATCGCGCTCGCCGCACTTGAACTTGACAGGAATGAAGCATGAGCAAATTGACTGGGAAAGTTGCACTGATCACCGGTTCGGGGCGCGGCATCGGGCGCGCGCTCGCTATAAAGCTGGCTGCGGAAGGGGCTGCGGTTGTCGTCAACGACCTTGATCGTGAGCCCGCCGAAGAGGTCGTCGCAACGATCGAGCGAGCTGGCGGGCGCGCGATCGCGGTGGCAGGGAGCGTCACCGAAGCCGACTTCGGCGAGCGCTTCGTGCAGGCCGCTCTCGAAGCGTTCGACGGAATCGACATCATCGTCAACAATGCCGGGTATAGTTGGGATTCGGTCATTCAGAAGACGACCGATGAACAGTTTGATGCGATGTACGACGTCCATGTGCGCGCGCCTTTCCATATCCTGCGAGCGGCCGCTGAGCCGATCCGCCGGTTCGCCAAGAAGGAAGCGGCGGAGGGACGCGAAGTATTCCGCAAGGTCGTCAATATCTCGTCGATGGCGGCGACCAATGGCAATCCCGGCCAGATCGGCTATGCATCCGGCAAGGCAGCCGTCGTCGGAATGACTCGCACGCTCGCCAAGGAGTGGGGGCGCTACAAGGTTTGTGTGAACTGCATCGCGTTCGGCCTGATCGAAACGCGGATGTCTCAGCCGATCACCGAGGACAGCAAGATCCAGGTATTGGGACGGGAAATCAAGATCGGCATCAATGCCGACCTGAAGAAGTCGGCAGCGGAGACCGTTTCCCTTGGCCGGGCCGGTTCACCCGAGGAAGGAGCGGACGGCGTATATCTGCTCTGTATTCCCGAAAGCAACTACGTGAGCGGACAGCTGCTGCTGGTCAATGGCGGACTCAATTTTTGATGGCTGGACCTCTGGAAGGCGTCCGGGTCCTGGAGTTTGCAGGCCTCGGCCCGGCACCGTTTGCCGCAATGCTCCTTTCAGACATGGGTGCAGAAGTGCTTCGGATCGATCGGCCCGGTGACCAGACCGGGGGCTCCCACGACCTTCTTGGACGGGGCCGTCGCTCGCTCGCCGTGGATCTCAAGTCACCAGCCGGTATCGAACAGTGCCTTGAGATCCTGGATAACGCCGACGTCCTCATCGAAGGCTTTCGGCCCGGCGTGATGGAACGGCTCGGGCTCGGGCCCGCGGAGGTCAGCACGCGCAATCCGCGTTTGATATACGCTCGCATGACTGGTTGGGGGCAGGATGGGCCGCTCGCTCAGGCGGCAGGTCACGACATCAACTACATCGCGATAACCGGAGCGCTGGCCGATATCGGTGCGAAGGAAGGCGTACCGGTACCGCCGCTCAACCTTCTCGGCGATTTCGGCGGAGGGTCGCTGTACTTGGCATTCGGCATCGTTGCGGCCTTGTTTGAAAGGATGACGTCGGGCCAGGGGCAGGTCATCGACGCGGCGATCGTCGATGGAACAGCATCACTGATGACGATGTTTTCCGGGCTGACGGCCAACGGATTCGCCATGCGGCGTGGAGCGAACATTCTCGGCGGAGCAGCGCATTTCTATCGCTGTTTCAAATGCTCGGACGGCCGTCATATCGCCGTCGGAGCTCTTGAGCCTCGCTTCTATCGCCTTCTATTGGACCTTGCCGGTGTCGAGCTCGAGCATCGACCCGGACAGTGTGCTGATGCCTGGGCAGAGGGCAATCGTCAGTTCGAGGCCTTGTTTGCAAACCGCACGCGTGACGAATGGTGCCGCTTGCTCGAAGGCAGCGATGCCTGTTTTGCGCCCGTGCTCGAGGTCGAGGAAGCGCCTTCCCATCCGCACAACGTTGCGCGCGCCACATTCGTGGAAGCTTTTGGCGTGGTGCAGCCGGCCCCCGCGCCTCGTTTCTCACGCACACCTGGGCTGATCCAGGGCCCCCCTCCCCGCAGTGATGAGGGTGGTGCTGCGATGGCAGCCCAGTGGCGCACACGCGGTCGTTAGAAGCGATATGTCCAGCCTCCTGCTATCCGCCGAAGACCTAGACTTCCTGTTGTTTGATTGGTTGAAGGTCGAGCGCCTGCTTGATCGGCCACGCTTCGCCGCTCATGATCGAGAAACTTTCTGCGCGTCTCTCGATGTCTATCGGCGCGTGGCGGAAGAGCATTTCGCGCCACACAATCGCAGCAACGATCTAAACGAACCCAGAATGGAGGGCGATTGTATCGTCACCAATCCCCCGATCGCCGATGCATTGCGCGTGTTCAGGGAATTGGGACTGATGAGCGCGCGTCTCGATTATGCCGATGGCGGTATGCAACTGCCTGAGGTGATCGAACGCGCCGGCGCCGCGTGGCTTCAAGCCGCCAATCCGTCGACGGCGGTCTATCCTTATCTCACGATCGCAGGTGCGGCCTTGTTGCGGGCGCATGGATCCGAAGCGCAGATTGCCCGATACGCGCGCCCGATGAGCGAGGGCCGCTGGTTTGGTACGATGTGCCTCTCCGAACCGCAGGCCGGCTCTTCGCTTGCCGATTTGGGGACCCGTGCCGAACCGCGGGACGACGGAACCTGGAGGCTCTTCGGCAACAAGATGTGGACGTCCGCGGCCGATCACGACCTCAGTGAGAATATCGTCCATCTCGTTCTCGCGCGATTGCCTGAAGCGCCCGCCGGCGTAAAGGGCATCAGCCTGTTCATCGTGCCAAAGTATCTCGACAACGCCGATGGGACGCTGGGCGAGCGCAATGATGTCGTTGTCGCAGGCCTCAATCACAAAATGGGATATCGCGGCACAACCAATTGTGCTTTCAATCTAGGCGAGGGCGCCTATCGGCCCCTGGGTGAGGCAGGTGCGATCGGTCATCTGGTCGGCGAGCCCCACAAGGGTCTCGCCTACATGTTTCACATGATGAACGAGGCCCGGATTTCAGTGGGGTTGGGTGCAACCGCGCTCGGTTATGCCGGCTATCTTCATTCGCTGGACTATGCGCGTACCCGCCTGCAGGGGCGCGTGTCGGAAAGCGGCGGTGCAGGCACGCCGCAAGTGCCGATCATCAACCATCCCGACATCAAGCGAATGCTGCTGGCGCAGAAATCCTACGTCGAAGGCGCACTCGCGCTCAATCTCTGCTGCGCCATGTTGGTCGACGAGGCGGCGACCGCCGTCGATCCACAGGCGCGCGCGGACGCCAATGACATCCTGGAAGTTCTTACTCCTGTCGCGAAAAGCTGGCCTTCACAATGGTGCCTGGAAGCCAACAATCTCGCCATCCAGATCCACGGCGGATATGGTTATACGCGGGACTATCATGTCGAGCAGTTCTATCGAGATAATAGATTGAATGCGATTCATGAAGGGACCAACGGAATACAGGCCATAGACTTATTGAATCGGAAAATATCGGGTGACGGTGGTGTGGTATTCTCAAAATTTACCAAAGTAATGCGCCAAACGATAAACTCATCCCGTAAGGACGATAATCTAATCGCCGATCTGTCGGCGTTGCTGAGTGATCAGATCAGTCTTCTCGAGCGAACAACGCAAGACATAATTTCGCGCGGGCTGCGGTGCGAACGGCTAGACGGGGCATCACTGTATCTCGAGGCATTCGGTCATATCATAATCGCCTGGATATGGCTTTCCCAGATCAATGCAACGTATGACAGGGTAGATGATTTTGCGCTGGGGAAGCGCCATGCCGCAGAGTATTTTTTTCGGTACGAGCTGCCATTTTCAACAGTGAAGTTGAATTTTCTCCGCAATTCAGCGGGATTTTTTGCGCGAGCCGAACCGCAGCATTTCTGAGAGGATTATCCGTGCGCGATATCGCCGCATCTCATGCGTTCGAAGAAAACAGTTCGGCCACGTCGACCGGAAGAAGCCGGGCTTATTCCTGGTATGTGGCAGCGATGCTTTCGATGCTCGCGGCGCTTGCGCAAATCGACAAGCAGGCGCCTTTCATCCTTGCGGAAAAAATGGCCACGGATCTTCATCTTTCCGACACCCAACTGGGCGTCATCGGCGGGGTTGCATTTTCCCTGTTCTTCACTCTCGCCTGCCTGCCCATCGCGGTGCTCGCGGATCGAACGTCAAGAAAGTGGGTGATCGTGTCGGCGGTCGCGGTCTGGAGCTGCATGACGGCATCGTCCGGGTGGGCCCGCGGCTTCTTCGAACTCTTCCTGGCGCGGATCGGTGTCGCCGTGGGCGAAGCCGGCGGCTTCGCGCCCTCTCAATCGTTGATTTCCGACTATTTCGGCCCCGGGGAGCGTGCGGCGGCGATGTCGCTGTTCACATTCGGCAGCACGCTTGGGGTCATGGCCGGCTTTGCCGGAGGAGGATGGGTTGCCGATAATTTCGGCTGGCGTACCGCGTTCATGGTACTTGGCCTGCCTGGCATGGCGCTGGCCGTGCTGATGACCTTCACGCTGCGCGAACTCCCGCGTCAAGTCCGACCGCCTTCTGTTGGCAAGCTCGGATCCCTGCGCCGGCTGTTCGCTAAACGGACCTATTTGTTCGTCGTGGTCGCAATGTGCCTACTTTCGCTTGGCATCAACGGCATATTTGCTTGGTCACCGCCTCTGCTCATCAGATCCTTCGGATTATCGACGGCGCAAGCCGGGCTGATCCTCGGGCTGCTGGTCGGTCTTGCTGGCGGATTTGGGACATTGGTTTCCGGTTGGCTGGCAGACCGACTAGGTCGACGCGACCGGCGCTGGCATCTGACACTTCCCGCCCATGCCATGTTCGCCGCCGCCCCCATAATGATTGCCGCCATCTGGAGCCCGATATTGGCGGCGACGATCGTTTGCATGGCGATCGCCCTGCCCCTCCTGACCGGCGCAGTGCCCATATTTTACGCGGTCGCGCAAGACCTGTCGCCTAGCAGGGATCGCGTTTTTGCCGCAGCGTTTCTCGTTTTCGCGTCGAACCTGGTCGGCGGCGGGATCGCGCCTGTTCTGATCGGATTTCTGAGCGATCTGCTGCAACCGCTCGCGGGAGACATGGCGCTGAAGATGGGTCTCACCGTGGTGATGGGTTTTTCGGCGCTGGGTGGATTCGCTTGTCTCGCGGGCACCGCGTCACTTTCCGCCGATCTTGAACTCGGCGAGTAGGAATGGCGCGCGGCTTCCCATGAAAGGAGTGCTTGAGAAATGAACGGCTCCCCCTTTGTCGTCGGCATTGGCGGAACCATTTCGCCGGGATCGTCGACGGAGCGCGTGCTAGCGCATGCGCTCAGGTCGGGCGAGGCGGCCGGCGCGCGAACCAAGATGTTCGGGGGCGTGATCCTGGCCTCGCTCGCCCACTATGGCTGGCCGACGCCCTTGGGCGCGACGATCAATACATCCGGCGGCTTCTCAAGCAAGGATGGCCGCTTCGGTGATGGCGTGTCGACCCAACTCGATATGATCGGCAGGCAGGTCTGCGAATTCGCCGCACTCAGGCGGATCGGCGCCGAAGGTGCGCACCAGGAGGAGAAACTCCAATGAATGACGCGTTGATAATCGACTGCGTGCGTACTCCCCGCGGCATCGGCAAGACAGGGAGGGGTGCGCTCACCCGGATGCATCCTCAGCATCTCGCTGCGACCGTGTTGAGCGCACTCGCGCTTCGGAACGATCTTCGCACCGTTGATGTCGATGACATCATATGGTCGACATCGGTTCAGAAGGGCAAGCAGGCCGGCGATCTCGGACGCATGGCCGCCTTGGACGCAGGTTACGACATGGCGGCAAGCGGCGTGACGCTGGATCGATTCTGCGGGGGCGGGATCAGCGCAGCCAGTCTCGCGGCAGCACAGATAATGTCGGGGATGGAGCAAGTGCTCGTCGCCGGTGGCGCGGAAATGATGTCCCTGACTGCGGATCTGGCGAGAGAGGAAGCTGCGGCTGGGCTGCAATCCTTCGCCCTGGGTTCGGGCAATGAGCGACTGCAGGCGCTGCATCCGCAATCGCATCAAGGGGTTTGCGCCGACGCGATCGCGACGCTTGAGGGGATTGATCGCGACGATCTCGACGCATGGGCGCTAGAGAGCCAGCGACGCGCGGCAAGGGCGGCTCGAGAAGACAGGTTTGCCCAGAGCATCGTTCCCGTGGTCGATGACGGCGGGGTGACCATTCTTGCTGCGGACGAGTATCCGCGTCCCGAAACTACGGCAGCGGATCTAGCCGCCCTCAAGCCCGCGTTCGCGACACTCGCCGATCTGGAACCCGTCTCCGGCGGCGGCACCTTCCGCGAACTCATCAACCGGAAATTTCCTGATCTGACCATCGACCACGTCCATCATGCCGGCAATTCATCGGGCGTAGTCGACGGCGCTGCCGCGATCCTGCTCACCTCGACGGACTATGCCGCACGCTATGGCCTGATCCCGCGCGCGCGCGTGGTCGCGACGGCGAATTGCGGTGGCGATCCCACACTGATGCTCAACGCTCCGGCGCCGGCAGCGCTCAAGGTCCTGCGGAAGGCCGGATTGTCCAAGGACGATATCGACCTCTGGGAGATCAACGAAGCCTTCGCCGTCGTCGCCGAAAAGTTCGTGCGCGATTTGGCGCTCGACCGGGAGAAGGTCAACGTCAACGGCGGCGCGATCGCGCTTGGGCACCCGATCGGCGCGACTGGGGCGATCCTCATCGGCACCGTCCTCGACGAGCTGGAGCGGACAGGCGGGAAGCGCGGCCTGATCACGATGTGCGCCGCCGGCGGCATGGCGCCGGCGATGATCATTGAACGGATAACGGCATAGGCTGCGCGATTACGGCCAGCAAATGAGCACGGCCAGCCATCTCGATTGGTGATCAGCAATCCGCAGACCCGTTCGGGGCACGGCGAAAGAATATGCGCGAATCCGCACAAAACCGGTACAGTAAAAACCGCTACACACCATGCCGTGTGGCAAATAGTGACATTTCCCTTAAGGTATTGAGCGACATATCCGTCGCTCTCTAGATGAAATCATTGGGGAAAGAGTTCGTCGAAAACGACGGATACCCAATCCTGCGAAAAACTAGATTTTCCTTGGAGAGGGGTATGCAATATATCAACTTCCAGAAGTTGGCGGGAAGCATCCTGCCGTGCTGTGCTATCTTGTCATTGCTCGCCAGCGAGTCGGCCCAAGCCCAAACTGCGGAGCCCTCGCCGTCGGACACGGCCGCGCGCCCGGACCAGCGCGGCAGTACGGAGCTCGAGGACATCGTGGTCACCGCGCAAAAGCGACGGGAGAGCATCCAGTCGGTGCCTATTACCATGAGCGCCCTGACATCCGATTCCATCAAGGCGAACCAGATCGCAGGCACCGAGGCGCTTCAGGCGCTGGTGCCTGGGCTCGTAACGAGTCGACAGGGGTCAAACGCGGTAAACTACCTTCGGGGAGTCGGCCAGAACGACGGTACGTTCGGCCAGGAATCCCAGCTCGCCACCTATCTGGATGGCGTCTATCTGTGGTCGCCGGCAGCATCGATCTTCTCGTTGAACAATATTGAGCGGATCGAAGTTCTCAAAGGTCCGCAGGGGACATTGTTCGGCCGAAATTCGACCGCAGGTGTCATCCATGTTGTAACACGGGAACCGGATAGCGAAGCGTCGGGCAGTGCTGAAATAGGATATGCGAACGATGACACGAAAAGCGCCCGCCTTTACGCTACCACCGGGATATCCGGCAACTTGGCAAGCAATTTATCTGTCTATTTTCAAGATCGGAATAAGGGATATGTGAGAAATCTGACCGACAATTCCCGGATTTATAGATCGAGAGATCTGGCATTACAAAATAAGTGGCGCTTGTCGGTAGGCGATGATTCAGAAGTCCTGTTAAATCTTTTCTACAACAATCATAAAGGGACCGATGTTTTCGCGGCAGGGTTTTTCCCCGGCGTGCTAAGATTCGACGGTGCTCCGGGCTATATCAGCGAGTGGGCGCTATATGCCCCACGGCGGCCGAGACTGGACCAGACGCAAGCCATGGCATCGCTCCGGCTGACTCGTGATTTCGACTGGGGTTCAGTCATGAGTCTATCGGCCTATCATCGGTTCGTGCAACACGCCGACTACTCTCAAAGCGGATTGCCGCCTCCCGCCATCGGCGCAATCCTGGCCCATGCCGACATCCGCGAAAGCACCTTCTCGCAGGAGTTCCAGATCCAGGCGCCGAGAGGAAATGCCATCCAGTGGATCGTCGGGTTGTTCTATCTGCGAGATACCGGACAGCCGCATACCACCGTATATGCTCTGGGCGCGAGCGACGTTCCCTCGCCGTTGATCCATTTTGACGCGAGGCTGACGACTGAGTCCGGCGCAATTTTCGCGCAGGCGACGACGGCGATCCTGCACAACACGCGGCTGACATTGGGCGGACGCCTGACGCGGGATGTGATCAAACTGGCAGGCGAGTTCTATTCCGGCGGCTCCCAACCATTTGGCAGCCCGGACTATGTGCCCGGGGTTTTCGTGCGGACGCCGGGAACGAATCAGCCAAATCCGTTTGAGCCGAAGTTGAAAAGTACGAAGCCGACCTGGCGGCTTGCGATCGATCACGATCTGACGGATGATGTGATGATATTTGCGACCTATAACCGCGGATACAAAAGCGGCACGTTCAATACGGCCGATTTCACCAATCCGCCAACGAAGCCGGAATCTCTGGATGCGTTCGAAATTGGCTTCAAGGGGGATTTTCTCGATCGCCACTTGCGGTTCAACCTGTCGGCCTTTCACTACAACTACCGGAATATGCAACTGCACGCGGTAGGCCCGACGCCGCCGACGCAGGTCACCTACAATGCTGGTCATGCGCGCATCCAAGGCATTGATGTCGATTTCGTCGCCGCGATCAGTGAGAGGTTGAGGGTCACCGGCGGCATCGAATATATGCCGACGGCAAAGTACATTGAGCTGAAACGTGGCACGCAGACATATGCAAATCCCTATCCATTCGGGTTCGTGAACGGAGTGCCTGTTGTTCCGCCGGGCTGCATAGGACCGGTCACGGGAGCCACCTCCCTGCCCGGAGGGGTTGCATCATTGGGCTGCGACTTGTCCGGGAACCGTCTGGTGCGTGCGCCAAAGCTCTCAGGGAATGTCGGAATACAATACATTTTGCGGTTGAATGGCGGGTCGCAGCTGACGACGCATGTTACCGATTCCTTCAATAGCGGGTACGGCTTCCTCGATGACGGGGCCGTGAAGCAGAAACCCTATCATAATTTGCGGGCGTCGATCGCGTGGAAGGACCCTTCTGGGCGTTTTGATGTCCGGATCTGGGGAACGAACCTTACCAAACGCGTGATACATTCAGCGGCGTTCGGTGGTGCGCGCGGCTATGCATATTTCCCCGGAGAGCCGCGGTTCTACGGCGTTACGCTAGGCGCGGCGTTTTGAATGCAGGCCGGAAGGCTCGGCCTGTTCCGGCCGATTACGAGTTTGCGCGGCTTGGGTAGCGGGATGACCGATGCTTTTTTCATGTAATGGCAAGATTGCCTTGGTCGTGGGCGGAACGCGCGGGATCGGGCGTGCGTGCGCGCTCGATCTTGCACAGGCCGGTGCGACGGTGATCGCCACGGGCCGCTCGGTGGAAAGCGCTCAGGCCGTCGTCGCCGAAATCAAAGCTGCGGGCGGCGACGCCTATGCCGACGGGTTCGATGTTGCCGACATCGATGTGACACACCGCCAGGTCGATGCAATCGCGATGCAGCATGGACGCATCGACATGCTTGTCGCCAACGCCGGTATCAGCCCCTATTGGAAGCGCGCCGAACATCTCTCCGCAGAGATGTGGGACCAGGTTCATTCGGTCAATCTGAGGGGGATTTTCTTCCTCGTGCAGGCGGTCGCGAAGCATATGCTCGCGCAGCGGCATGGAAGTATCGTCACGATATCGTCGGTCACCTCGATGGTGGGCACGCCACGCGGCCTTCCCTACACGGCCTCGAAGGGCGGGCTGGACGCTATGATGCTGACGCTCGCGCTCGAATGGGCCGATCGCGGGATCCGCGTCAACGGCGTGGCCCCCGGATATGTCGCGACCGACCTCACCGAGGATGTCCGGAACAGTGAGGGGATCATGCGGTCGCTGGTCGATCGGATACCAATGCGGCGTTTTGCGCGACCGGATGAGATATCGGGCCTCGTCGCCTTTCTCGCCTCGGACGCCGCATCCTACATCACCGGCCAGACCTATGTTGTCGATGGCGGTCTGCAGTCAGGTTGAGGATGGCCCGAACCGGTGGTCCGCTACTTCCAGCCGTGGGCGCAGGTCGCGCCCCCATCAACGACGAATTCGGCGCCCGTCGCATAGGATGAAAGGTCTGAGGCGAGGAACAACGCCATCGCCGCGATATCGCAAGGCGTTCCCATCTGGTTGCGCGGAGACACCCCTGCAAAGGATCGCCGGGTCAGTTCGGGATCATCCGAGGCGTCGATCGCATCGCTGACCATCGGAGTGAGGATGACGCCGGGATGGATCGAGTTGCAGCGGATTGCCGTCCCTTCGAGCGCGCAATAGGCGGCGATCGATTTCGTCAGCAGGCGAACGCCGGCCTTTGCCGCGCAATAGGCGGGGTCGTAAGGAGATCCCAGGATGCCGCCGGTCGACGAAATGTTGATGATGGAGCCCGATGGAGGACCGCCTGGATTTGTCCTCATCATCTTGATTCCTTCCCGACAGCCCAGCATCACGGCAGTGAGGTTGATCGCGATGGTCCGGTTCCAGGTGTCCAGATCGAGATCGGCTATCGACTTGAGCGATGTCATGCCGGCATTGTTGACGAGAATGTCGAGGCGGCCGCAGGCGCCGGCCACCGCGGACAGCGTCTCGCTCCAACCCGCTTCGCTGGTGACGTCCTGATGCAGAAATGTGGCGCCGGCTCGCGTGGCCACTTCGCGGCCCGCATCGTCGTTGATGTCCGTGGAGAAAACCTGCGCGCGTGCCTCCGCCAATTTCTCGACGATGGCTGCGCCCAAGCCGGAGGCCCCTCCGGTGACCAGGGCCACCTTTCCTTCAAGCGACATGTTCAGCATTGGAGCTTCTCCTCCGGGCAGGGTTCCTGGCGGGATCGGCATCAGAACTCGTGCCGCAGCGAGACCCCGATGCTGCGCCCCGGCTCGAACGTCGCCAAATTGGGTGATCCGATTGTATAGGACGATACGAGCATGGAGCCGCGCACGATCTCGTCGGTCAGGTTGCGCGTGAAGAGCGTGGCGCTCCAGCGCTTGTCGGCGGAGTTAAGGGCAATGGAAAGGTCGACCCGGCCAACCGGCGCTTGCGAAATATGATCGAGGTTGAACTCGTTGAAATATATCCTGCTGGTCCAGTAGTAGCGCCCGCCAAGGGTGATTTCCCAATCTTGGAGCGGAATCGAATAATAGGCACCTGCATTGAGAGAGAATTTCGGCGCATTGGACAGTCTGTTGCCGGCAAGCTGCTGCGTCGGCGGGCTTGTCAGGCCGCCATTGGTATCCACGATCGTATCGGCGGCGTTCGACGTCACGAAATCGTCGAACTTCGCGTCGAGATAGGCGCCAGATAATTCAAGCCTCAGCGGCTTGATCGGCAACAGCGTCACCTCCGCCTCGACGCCGTTGATCGTCGCCCGTGCCGCGTTCTTGAAGGTCGAAGCAAAGCCGATCACCTGCTGAACCTGAAGGTCCTTGTACTTCATGTGGAAGATCGAAATATTGGTCTCCAGCGTCCGATCGAGGAATAGGCCCTTCAGGCCGGCCTCGAGGCTGCCGTTCTTCTCGGGACGAACCGGGGGCGCAGTCAGTCCACCGACCTGGAAACCGCCGCCTTTGAAGCCGGTCGAATATTTGGCGTAGAGGTTAAGCGTATCGGATAGCTTCGCGTTGACGCCGCCCTCGTAAGTCAACTGGCGCCAGGACTTCGATTGAAAGGTCTCGCCCGCAGGGATGGTGATCCCGCCAAAAGCGGCGACGTCGACGAAATCTACGCGATCCCTAAGCGACTTGCGATTATAGGTGTAGCGCAGCCCGCCGAATAGCTGCAGCACGTCGGTGATCTGATAGTCGAAATGGGTGAAGGCCGCAAAGGTTGTGGTCTTGATCGGCTTTCCCGTCAGAAGTGTCGCGGCGGGTCCGAATAGGACGGAATATAGAAAAGTAGACTCAGGCGTTATGTCGACCGCCACATGGCCTATCTGAGAAAAATTTTCATGATAGGCGTTCGCGCCAAGAATGAAGTTTAAGCCCTCCGCCGGTTGAACGGAATACAGCAGCTCACCATAATATTCCTTTGCTTTCAGCTGCCACAATATCCGCACATAGTCGACCGCAGTCCCGTCTCCATCGAGCAGAAAGGTGTGGTCGATGTCCGCATAGGACCCGATGATGCTGATTTTCCCGTCGCCCACAGGTATCTGGGCGTTGAGCGTGGTGAGCAGAAAGTCGCTCTTGCTCGATCCGAGATTGGCGTACACGACGCGCTTTCGCGGGTCCGGTTTGACGCCACCCAAAAGTTCGGCGATTGTCAGCGAGGGCGTGGTGGTGCCGGCGCCGACCAGCTGTTCAGCGCCCCCCGCGCTGTCCTGCTGGCGGTAGGTCACAGCCAGATTGACGCTGGCGCCGTCGACCTCAGCATATCTGATCTGGCCGCGCAATGCATAGTCGTCAGCATCGTCGAGCCGGCCGGGGCCGTCGCTGGCGAGGTTTTTCGTGAAGCCCCTGCTGAAGTTGCGCTGGCCGCTTAGCCTCGCGGAAAATGTGCCCGATGCGTTCAGCGGCGTGTTCACATAGCCTTCCAGCGTATAGGCGAACGGATCGATGCCGACGGTCGTGCCCAGCGCCGCGCCGAACTCCGGCGACGGCTTGTTGGGGATCAGGTTGACGGTGCCGCCCGTTGCGTTCTGGCCGAACAGCGTTCCTTGGGGGCCGCGGAGGACCTCGACCCTGTCTAGGTCGAAGAAGCTGTTTGCCGCGGGTGCGGAAATACCGATGTAGACGCCGTCGAGGTGGAACGCCACGCCGGGATCGGCGCCGCCCGTCTGGTTATTGTTGCCGATGCCGCGGATCGCGATCCGCGTATCCGTATTAAATTGGCCGAAATGCAGCCCCGGAACAAGCGCGTTTAGGGCTTCCAGGCTGGTCAGCTGGCGGTCCTTCAAGGTGTCGCCGTCGAAGCTTGAAACGGATACCGGCGTTTCCCTCAGCTTGGTTTCGATGCGGTTCGCGGTTACGACGATGTCGCCGAGACCATCGGAGTTCGACGAGCTATCTTCCGCCGATGACGGCGCGGATTTCTGAACCTGCGCCAGAACGCCGTTCGCGCCAAGGCAGGCCCACAGCGCTGCGCACCCAGCGAGCAGCTGCCTGTGGTTGCCACGACCAAAAGTCTTGTGCATTTTCCGTCCCCTCCAACAGATATTCGTTGTTCTAAATGGACAACTGATCGCGCCGGAAGTGTCGGACAAGGTCCGTTCCGAACCGTCTTCGGGGACATTATTGGCTCGGTCGCGCCGTTATTGTCCCCCCTGCTTCGCCGCTTCGGCCCTTGCGCAAGCCATTGCATCCGCCAGTCTTGCAGGGGTCCGGTGACCGGGCGTGGCCCGAACCTGTGGAGCCCGCCTGGCAGGCGATGGAGGGGATATGGACGGAGATCAGTCACGCCGGAGCGAACTGGACGGGGTGTTTGATCATCTCGATCAACTGTTCGCGCAGGTTGCCGCCGCCCCCGACCCGATCGCAGCGATGCGGAACGCCGCGCGCCGCTATCCCGACGTCGGGCCTCCGCCCTCGCTCGAAGGCGTGAACTTCACTGCCGTCGATCAGGATGGTGTGCGGGGCGAATGGGTGACGGCGGACCATAGCCTGCCCGACGTGCGCCTCGTCTACCTTCATGGCGGGGGTTGGAGCGCGAACAGTCCGATCGAGTATAGGGGCTTTTCCGCCCACCTGGCGCGGTCCACCCGAGCCACTATTTTCATGGCCGATTATCGGCTCGCGCCCGAGCATCCGTTTCCAGCGGCTCTGATCGACAGTCGGGCCGCGTTGGAATGGGTGGCGCGCAACGGTCCTGCAGGCGCGCGGCCGGCCAAAAGCCTCGCGTTGGCGGGGGATAGCGCGGGAGCCAACCTTGCCGCCGCCGTCTGCGCTGCGGCGATCCAGGACTCGACCACTGTCCCCAACCGCCTTGCGTTGATTGGTCCGGCGCTGGACGCGGTGCATGATCCCCTGCGCGTTGGTCGGCGTGATTCCATCGTCACGCCGGAATCGATTGCCGGCGCATTCGAAACTTATATCGCGGGCGCGGTTGATCCGGCCGACCCTCGCGTCTCGCCGCTGCGCACGAAGGATGACGTGCTCGCCAAATTCCCGCCGACACTGATTCAGGTGAGCGGCGCCGAGGGATGGATCTTTGACGCTCGCGCCTTCGCGCAACGGCTTGAGGAGGTCGAGGTCCGTGTGCTTTTGAGCATATGGCCGCGCATGCCACACGTCTGGCACGTGTTTCTGACAGCGTTGCCAGAAGCCAGCGAGGCGATCCGGGAGATCGGCTGGTTCATCGATCCGCAGATCGATCGGTGATCGAAGGCGGCATGCGGACGCCAGGAGCCCGGGCGTGAAGATCACCCAAGGCTTGAGGCGCGCCGCGCAGATCCGGCCAGCAGCAAAAGCGGCGATTTGCAACGGCCGCGAAAAGAGCTGGCCGGAGACACTCGACCGGGTCTCCCGCCTCGCAGGCGGCTTTGGGCGAGCCGGGTTGAAGTCCGGTGATCGCATCGCGCTTCTGATGTCGAACAGCGACTATTATTTCGAGGGAATGCTAGCGATCATGTGGGCTGGCGCTGTTATGGTGCCGCTCAACACCCGCTGGAGCGCGACCGAAATCGACGATGCGCTAAATGATTGCGGCGCCGTCGCGCTCATCGTGAGCGACGATTTCGTTACGCTGGCGTCGATGCTGTCCTGGCGGGGTCTGCGTCTTCTCACGGGCGCGATCGCTCGACCGGGTCTCGCTGGCGTCGAAGAGATGATCGCTGATGCGTTCGCTGTGCCGGATGCTCCGGCCAATCCCGACGATCTGGCGGCGATCTTCTACACCGGCGGCACCACTGGACGGTCAAAAGGAGTGATGCTCTGTCACCGCAATCTGGCAGCGAGCGCCCATGCTGCGCTGGCGGAGGGTCTGTACGGCGAGCAGACGACATATCTGCACGTGGCGCCGATGTTCCACATCGCAGATGCCAGCGCGGTATGCGCGCTCACGCTCTCGGCCGGCACAAGCGTGTTCCTCGCTCGCTTCGATCCGAGGGCGGTATGCGAAGCGATCAGCGAACACGCCGTCACCGAGATCATGCTTGTGCCAGCGATGATCCAGCGATTGGTCACTGATCATGAGGTCTCCACCTACGACCTGCGATCGCTGCAAACGATCATCTATGGCGCATCACCGATCAGCGACGCATTGCTGAGCCAGGCGACGGAACGGTTCGGCGGCGCCCGGTGGGTAACCGCCTACGGCATGACCGAATTGTCGCCGACCGCGACTTTCCTCAGTGATCGCAGCCGGACCGGCCCTCAGGGTCGAGGTGACCGCGGCCGCTCGGTTGGGCGGGCCGTCATTGGATGCGAAGTCAGGATCGTCGATGCAGATGGCGCGGAAGCGCCGCGGGGAAGCGTCGGCCAGATCGTCGTCAGGGGCGACAATGTCATGCTGGGCTACTGGAACCGACCCGAGGAAACCGCCGCTGCCCTGATCGAAGGCTGGATGCAGACCGGTGACGGCGGCTGGATGGACGACGACGGCTTCGTCTTCATCGCCGACCGCCTCAAGGACATGATCATTTCGGGTGGCGAGAACATCTATTCGGTCGAGGTCGAAAATGCGGCGGCATCCTTTCCCGGTCTCATCGAATGCGCGGTCATCGGGATCCCGCACGCGCTTTGGGGGGAGGCCGTGCATCTGATCGCGGTGGTCGAGGCGGGTGCCGGCATCGCGGCGGCGGACTTGGTCGATCACTGTCGCTCCCGGCTGGCGGGTTACAAGTGCCCGCGCAGTGTCGAGCTCCGCACCGACCCGCTGCCGCGATCTTCGGCCGGAAAGGTCCTCAAGGCGCTTATCCGGCAATCCTGCCTATCACAGGCGTAACGCGCCAGACGGTCAGGCTGTCCATCTGCCCGCAACATTCCAAGGGAGACATCACTTGAAACTGATAAGCTTCGTTACAGCAGCCGGGGATGAACCGCGGATCGGGGCACTGAAGGACGACGAAATATTCGTGGATCTGCTGGCCGCGAGTCAATTTCGCGATGGCGAGCGTCCCCACCAGTTTCGGTCCATGCTCCTTTTCATACAAGACTGGCGAACCGCGCTCGACCGGGCTTATGATGTTTTTGAACGCGCGACGGATGAACATTGCGTGCCGCTGACAAGTGTCAAGCTGCTCTCCCCGTTGCCAGTACCGCAGCAAATGCGAGATTGTCTCGGTTTTAGAGGGCATCTTGCCAATACCCTGAATGTCGCGAACCAACTAGCTGGCTGCTCTGAATATAATGAACGGCAAATCTCGATGATGGAGCTATCGAAAATCAAGCCATACTGGTACAAGTGCAACAGATTTTCTGTATGCGGACATGATCAGGAGATCGAGTGGCCAGCATATTCCTCGATCATCGACTATGAACATGAACTGGCCGCCGTCATCGGCCGGCGGGGGCGTGGCCTTTCGGGCGATGAAGCCGAACGCAGTATTTTCGGATACACCATATTCAATGACCTGAGCGCCCGAGATGTGCAGTCCGACGAGATGACGATGTTCGGACCGACCAAGTCAAAGGATTTCGATAACGGCAATGTTCTGGGGCCTTGCATAGTAACATGCGACGAATTCGATATCGGCAAGGCGGTGATGACCTGCCGCGTAAATGGCGAGATTCGAAACGTCGGCCATGCAAGCGACATGGATCATTCGTTTCCCGACCTGATATCCGCGATATCAGAGCATGAGACCATCTATCCCGGAGAAATTGTTGCGTCGGGCACCGTGACTGGCGGATCGGGGCTCGACATCGGCCGCTTCCTCGAACCGGGCGATACGGTGGAGTTGGAAGTGGCGGGGATCGGAAAGCTGCGGAACAAGATTGTTTCCGCCGGAACGGCAGGGGCCGTCGCGCCGGTCGGGTAAGTCGTGCGACCGGCTCCGCCGCCCGCCATAGCATAACGGAAATGGCATCATTGGCGCGCGGCCATGTCCTTGACCATGGCTATATGCTTCTATCCCACCTGAGGAGAAGCGCGGTGGCCGGAGGATGCGGAGTTCCGTTCGAACGGGTCGTTCGGCATTGCACCGGCGCGCGGCGGAGCGGTGTTTCGCTGGAGCAACTGCTTGAACGATCGATGATCCCGCATTCTTCGGAGAGCCGCTACGGTGATGTCGATCCCGCCAACTATTTTCTGCTTTGGATGAACCTGGGCATTTGCACCGATGATGCCGCACATGGCCTCGGAAGCGTCCGCCTCCCGCTCGGTCACAGCGCGCTGGTCCTTCGGCTCATGCTCGGGAGCGCAACGCTCGGAGAAGCGCTTGCCGCCATACAGCGGCTTTACGCCATCTCGGGCGATTCAGCTGCGATAAGCATTGTGGAGACGGGCGATAAGCTGCGGGTCGAGGTGCGTTGCAAGAGCCCATTTGGTCACGATTGTGCAACGATCATGGAGGATGTGGGGCTGAGTTGGCTCTTCATCTGCTGCAGCTACTATCTCGGCTGGCCTCTGCCGGTCGAGTATGTGACGGTGCGAGATTCCAGCTGGGGCGGAGGCAACGAAAAGCATTGGTCGACGGGAGCCGCGCTCCGCGCCGACGCGGTCACCGCGATGCACCTTCCGAGCGAGGTGTTGCACGCCCCGCGAAGAGGCCGCACCGCCCGAAACGTGTTTCTGGAGTGCATTCGCGAATGGCTGAAATCGCTCGACGACGAGCGGCCAATTCCAAACTCCTTCCTTCAGCATCCTTCCGCAACCGACCTCAATCTCGAAACGCTCGCACGCAGACATTCCGTCAGCACTTCGGTCCTCCGCCGCCGGGTGCTCCGCCAAAGCGGCGGCTTTCGCGAATTGCGGCGCCGTGTTCTGGTCAATTCGGCATTTCACATGCTCCGCGATCGCACTTTGAGTGTGGATGCAGTCGCGGCCGACCTTGGCTATGCCGACGTACGAAGCTTCCGACGGTTCATCAAGACCGCAACGGGCTGCACACCGGCCGCATTGCGCGAACTTGAGCACCTTCCCGATGAGAAGCCCCCGATCGAGCCAATTCTGATCGAACAGATCGAGCGGATGGCGCGCGCGCTTGATCTCGGCACTTCGGCCCCCGCATTGCAGCCAGTTATGTCCTAGTTCGCATTGCCCGCTGCTCTACGGATTGGTTTTGGTTTGGACAGGTCGAGGACGGATTGATGGCTCTTGAGATCAAAACAATTCTGGTGACATGCGCTGCTGGAAAGCAAGGCAGGATGATCAGCCATCTTCTGCTTGAACATGGCTTCGGCGTAACGTCCCTGGTCCGGGACCGCGACGTCCCGGCGGCCCGGAAATTGGCCGCGGCTGGAGCGAAGCTCGCCGAAGGCGACCTCGACGATCCCGCTAGCCTGGCCGACGCAACTGCTTCGGTCGACGCGGTGTTCATCGTGTTGCCGCCTGAGTGGAGCCCCACCGCTGAAACCGACGCGCTGGAGTTTCAACGCGGCCGGAACATCGTCGACGCCGCAAAGGCGGCGAATGTAAAATATCTTGTCTACAGCTCGGTGGGCGCAGCCGACAAATTTGCCGATATCCGACCGGGGCACAAATTCGACATTGAGAATTATGTCTGGAAAAGCGGGATCGACGCCACCGTCCTGCGCCCGGTGGCGTTCATGGAGAACTATATCGATCAGGCAGCCACGCTGCAGTCCGGCGTTCTCTACGATCCCACGGCGCCGGATATCCGCGTCGATCTGATATCGGTTCGTGACATCGCGGCTTTCGGCACCCTTGCTTTCGAAGATCCGGAGCATTTCCGCGGCAAGACGTTGGAAATTGCGGGAGACAGGAAGCGTCCACAGGAAATTGCCGAAAAACTGGCGCACGCATTGGAAACGCCCATCGCTTATCATCACATGTCCTCGCGCGATCTCCACAACCACAACGCGATCCTCGGGCGAATGTATGATTACCTCAACACCGGCGACTATGCTGGTCCCGACCTTTCGGCGCTGCGCGAGATGCATCCCGGCCTTCTCGATCTCCAGGCTTGGCTCGATCAGGGCGGCAGCGACGCCATTGGCCGAAATTTCGAAAGCAGGAAGACCACCGCGCGGTGAGAATGGCATCGCTTTTCGGCTTGCTGGAACGGTCCGCGGCAGCGTGGCCGGAAGCACCCGCGCTGTTTGAGGGCGACGATCAGCTCGCCAATTTCGCCGAAATGCGCGAGCGCGCGCTGTCGATCGCCGAGGCGCTTCGAAGCAAAGGCTTGAGCACGGGAAGCCGAGTCGCGATCTGCCGCCGGAACAGCGCGGACTATATCCAGACACTTTGGGGCATATGGGCGGCCGCCATGGTCGCCGTGCCGATCAACGTTCGGCTCAACCCTCATGAAGTCGACCGGATCCTGTCCGATAGCGGAGCCGAAATATGCTTCGTCGAAGCCGACATGTCCGAGGCGCTCACGAGCCTGCTGCGAGAGCGCGGTGCCGCCTGCACATTGTGGACAACCTATGTCGATACGGCGAACGCTGGCGATCGCGATGCGGCCACCCTGCCCGACTCGTCGGATGTCGCTTGGCTGTTCTACACCAGCGGAACGACCGGTGCTCCCAAAGGCATCATGCTCAGCCATGCGAACCTCTTTCAAATGGTCAACGCCTATCGGGCCGAGGTCGACTCGATCAGTCCGGGTGACTGTCAAATTCACTATGCGCCATTGTCGCATGGGTCCGGTATGTACATGCTGGCCCATGTGGCGGCCGGCGCGGCGAATGTCGTCGCGACCGGCGGAACCCTGACGTTCGATGACCTGTCGGCTCGTATATCAACGCATAAAGGCGCGTCGATTTTCTGCGCGCCGACGATGCTCAAGGCGCTGTGCAAATCTGCTGCTACCGATTCGGCTATAGCATCCGGATTGAAGCTGATCATATGCGGCGGCGCGCCGACGACTGCGCGCGACTATTTCGAGGCGGATCGCATTCTGGCCGGCCGGCTTGCCGAAATATACGGCCAAGGCGAATGCCCGATGACGATCAGCCGGCTCACACGAGACGACATTGTGCGGGGAGTTGCCGGGCGTGATGAGGCGTTTCTCGATTCAGTGGGTTTTCCCTTCGCCGGAATCGATGTCCGCATCGACGTCGACGGAGGGGATCGCGCTGGCGAGATCTGCGTAAAAGGCCCGCCGGTGATGCTGGGTTACTGGCGAGATCCCTCGGCCACCGCCACGGCGCTGGTCGATGGGTGGCTGCATTCAGGGGACGCAGGTCATTTCTCCGCCGATGGAATGCTCGTCCTCACCGACCGAACCAAGGACATCATCATCAGCGGCGGGATGAATATCTCGCCCTCGGAAATTGAACATGTCCTCGCTGAACATCCCGACGTGGCCGAGGTCGCTGCCGTGGGGCTTCCCGATCCCTATTGGGGCGAAAAAGTCGTCGCGTGCATCGTACTTCGGGCCGGTGCGAAACTGTGCATCGAGCAACTCGATCAGCTTTGCCTCGAGAAGATGGCGCGCTTCAAGCGCCCCAAGGAATATCACGTCATCGACCGCATTCCTCTCAATGCGACCGGCAAGATTGTCAGGAACGAAATTATGAAAATCATCAATCCGAACTGATCTTCAAGTGTCATGAAATGCATTGAATGGGCGACAAATATGAAAGACGGTTTCGCTGAAACGCCTCATTTTGGTCGGATACATTATAAGAGAGGCGGGCGAGGGGATCCGCTCATCCTGAGCCACAGCAATGGAACCTCGGTTTACGAGTATGAACCGGTATGGGCCGCACTTTCAAATCGTTTCGATCTGATCGTGTGGGATTTGCCGGGGCAAGGCGACTCCGATCCGTTCGCACGGCACTTGACCATGGACGATTATGCCGATGCGGCGATGCAATTGATGGAAGCACTCGAGGTCCCGTCTGCGCACATCGGCGGGTCGTCGATCGGAGTGCCGATCACATTGTCTTTTGCCCTTCGTCACACCGAGCGGGCCAAAAGTCTCATATTTATCGATGGCGTGTTCCAGAACGGGGACGCATGGGTCGGCAACTGGAATGGTCTGGAGAAGATATTTACCGATATCGCGCAATCATATGAGGATGTTTCTCAAAGATTCTGCCGTACGGTTTCGGGATCTTTGTTCGATCGGTGGAACATTGATCGCGTCAAAGCCGGAAGAAACATGATGGACGCGCTTTGGGCCTATCGCGAATATGACATGATCGATCGGGTGCAAGGCTATACCAACTCCGGTGAACTTCCCGACACGCTGGTTCTGCTCGGCGAAAAGGGCCCCTGTCTGCACACGCTTCCGGCGTTCCAGCAGGCATTCCCACATGCTCGTATTCGCATTCTGGAAAATTGCGGCCATTTTCCGATGTATGACGATCCGGAAACGCTGGTCAGCGAAATCATTCAATTCATCGATTCTGTGAATTGAGAGGAAGATCAATGTCAATTTCGTCAAATAAAGATCTCGCGCGAGCATTCGTACAGGCTCTGATCGACAAAAGACGCGATGATGTAAGAAAGTTGGTCTCTCCAGATGCGACGTGGTGGATCAGCGGTTCGTTGCCGTTTTCGGGAAGTCATAGCGTAGAGGAAATTTTCTCGGGATCGAATGAGCTATTTGCGGATGCCGTATCACCTTTCACAGGTGGCATTGGATCCATAATCGCGGATAAAGAAATGGTCAGTATCGAAAGCTGGGGCAGGGTAGAATTGGCAAGCGGACAAGTTTATCATAATGAGGCTAATTTGCTGATACAGATAGACAATGGGATGATCATATCCATTAAAGAATATGGTGACACTGACCTTTTGAGAAGATTATTCTGTAAATAACTTATCTTTCAACCGGTGCTCTCATATTCTCGCTTGATATCGGTCACCTCTAGACGATGGTTTGGCGCGAGGTATCGGCATTGCAGGTAGTATCGATCATGATGAAATCGGCAAGCAGACTTTCGATCAAGGCGGCCTGCGGTGCATCGCCCTTCTGGCGGGCGGTCACGCTAAGCCGCACGGGGCAGATATATCCTTTCATTCCACACAAAGGCCCCGATCCATTCCCCATCGTTTGGGCATTCGCCCATCATTCTCTCCGCGCCTCTGTACCGATCCCCCCGCACACGTCTGCGCGCCGATGAAAGCGAATGGCATGCGGATGGCTGCGAACGCGACAGACGGCGCACTTGCGGTCAACCCTGCGACGGGTGAGTTGATCGAGACGTTCCCATGGCTCGACGACCTCGGGCGCGAAGCGGCGCTCACGACCGCCGAGGCCGGTTTCCAGTCCTGGAGCGCGATGACGGTCGACGATCGCATCGCCGCGATCTTACGCGTGAGCAGATATTTTCGCGACCATGCCGAGCGCTTCGCCAGGACGATGAGCGCCGAAATGGGCAAACCCATTCGGCAGGCGCGTGCCGAAGTCGAGAAATGCGCCATGCTCTGCGCATGGTACGGCGATCATGGCCGCGCGTTCCTCGCCGACGAACCCACCACTGTCGAGCGACAAAAGGCGTATGTTTCCTTTCTCCCCATCGGCGTCGTGCTGGGCATCATGCCGTGGAACTACCCCTTGTGGCAGGCGATGCGCTGTGCGGTTCCCGTGATGCTCGCGGGCAACGCACTAATGTTGAAGCATGCGCCCAACGTCGTCCGCTCCGCGCTGAACATCGGCGAGGCTTTTGCCGCGGCGGGGGTTCCGGCCGGGGCCTTTTCGGTTGCCAACCTTCATCAGGATGCGATCGCAGAGGTCATCGCCGACGGCCGCATCGCCGCGGTGAGCTTTACCGGAAGCGTGCAAGCGGGCTCCGCCGTTGCTGCCGCGGCGGGCCGCAACGTCAAGAAGGCGGTGCTTGAGCTGGGCGGATCCGATCCGTTCATCGTCCTCGCGGACGCCGATCTCGATCGGGCGGTGCCCGCGGCGGTCGAGGCTCGTTTCCAGAACACTGGACAGATATGCATCGCTGCCAAGCGGATCATCGTAGAGGAATCGGTTGCGGCCGAGTTCACCCGCCGCTTCGTCGAGCAAGTCGCCGCGCTCAGGATCGGCGATCCATTCGACGAAGATACCTATATCGGCCCGATGGCGCGCCGCGATCTGCGGGAGCAATTGCATCGGCAGGTTCTGAATACGCTCGCGGAGGGTGCCCAGCTGCTTCTGGGCGGGAGCTTCGTCGGAACCGACCGGGCATCCTATTACGCCCCAACCGTGCTGGCCGGCCTGACGCCAGCGATGACCGCGTTCCGCGAGGAGACGTTCGGACCCGTCGCTGCGATTGCAGTCGCTCGCGACGCTGATCACGCCCTTGCGATTGCCAACGACAGCGAATTCGGTCTTTCGGGAGCGATATGGAGCGCGGACGTCGTTCGCGCAAAAGTGGCGGCGCGAAAGCTCAGGACGGGCGGCGTCTTCATCAACGGCTACGCCGCTTCCGATCCGCGTACTCCTATGGGGGGCATCAAGAAAAGCGGTTTTGGTCGCGAGCTTTCGTACTTTGGCATCCGTGAATTCGTAAACGCCCAGCTCGTTTGGGAGGATCGCCTATCGTCAGAGGAGCGAGAACGGGCGGTGTCTGACGCCGATCCGAAAAGGCAGGATGCATCCTGTTCCGACGAACTGGGCCGATCACCCTGAAATTTGAAACGAGGGGGTACGGACATGAATGGATGCATTCTTACCCCTCGCGGCTAGGAAGCCGATACTGCCTTGCTCTTACCAACGCCGTCGTGGGCGCGCTGCGGGCGACGCGGACCGCCGCTGAACTGGCAACGCTCATGGAAGCCATCGCTCGCGAGATGAGCTTCCGCTATTATGCCCTGATCCATCACGATGATCTCGGAGCGCATCGCCCGGACTTGGTCGACCTGAAGGATTATCCTCCCGCCATCACCGAGCGCCTCTTTGGCCAGCGCAACTATCGCCGTGATCCCGTCATTCGCGGCTGTATCTTCGCCGACAGCGCCTTCCTCTGGTCTGACCTCTCTCGCATCATTCGCCTGGACCAGCGCGACCGCGTCAGCTTCGAAATCGGTGCGCGAGAAGGGCTGAACGAAGGGATAACGGTGCCCTATTTCAGGCACGGGGACCGCAGCGGATCCTGCACCTTTGCCGGGATGCGTCGGCCCGAACGCGCCCACAACTATCTCGGCTCCGCGCAGATGATCGGCATCTTTGCCTTCCAGTCAGCCCGTCTCCTGATCGGGCGCAGCCCACCGACCATTCCACGATCGAGCAGGCTGCATCCCCGCCCTCGCGACTGCGTGATCCTTGCCGGCCGTGGCTACTCCAACAAGCGCATCGCCCGGGCGCTCGGTCTCACTCCACGAACGGTCGACGGCTACCTGACCGAGGCGCGTCGGCTGTTCGATGCTCATGACCGAACCGAGCTTGTAGTTGGCGCCGTTCTTGCCGGCGAAATCGGGCTCGACGAACTGCGGTCACGTCAACCCGAGTAATCGCTCGGTCTATTTTGGGTGCCGTAGTGCTGCTTCCTTCGTGTCTGAAATCACGATTGGGAGCACCCCATGATACACGTCATCGACAACCATCTGGCGGCGGAAAGCCGTCCACTGCTTCAATCCATGTTCGCCGATCGCAAGCGCCTCTTCGTCGACCTGTTCGGCTGGGACGTGCCTGTTGTCGACGACCAGTACGAGATGGACCAGTTCGACAATGCCGATACGATCTACCTGATCGTCGCCGATGAGGATGGCGGGCACGCAGCGTCCATCCGTCTGTTCCCGAGTACTCGGCCGCACATGCTAGGTACAATCTTCCCGCATCTCTGCCCGCTCGGCGTGCCCGTGGGCGACACCACCTGGGAAAGCACGCGCCTGTGCCTACCCCAGCGGCATGGCGCCGAGCGGCGGCGCAATCTACGCAACTTGCTCTTCTCCTCGATGGTCGATGTTGCGCTGGAGCGTGGCATCGAGCGCTATACCGGCGTCATCCCGGATACGTTCCGTAAGGAAGTGCTGTCGCTGGGCTGGCAGGCCGAACCGCTTGGACCAGCGGTGCGCATCCCGGGCGGGCCGATCGGCGCCTTCCTCATCCATGTCGATCCGGACACGCCCGAGCGGCTTCGCTGGACGGGGGTCTATGCCAATGCTGCCGATCGGGTGTCGGCGTGAGCCCTGCCGTCCATCGCCACGCCGCGACGCTCGCGCGCGACGGCTGGTGTGTGTTCGGTCGCGCCGTCGAGCCTGCACTGATCGCGGGCATCGCGATGGATCTCGACGCTTGCTTCGCTGCTACACCGCTATGCCAGGGCGCCTTTTACGGCGAGCGGACCAAGCGTTTCGGTTCGTTACTGACCCGTTCGCCGGCGATCGAACGCCTGGCGATGCATCCCTTGGTCCTTGAGATCGTCGAGCAGATGCTGCTGCCATGGTGCGAGCGGATCGCGCTCAACCTGACCCAGGCCATCGAGATCCATCCCGGCGCCTTGCCGCAGCTGCCGCATCGCGACCAGGACATGTGGCAAGGACCCAAGGGCAGCCTCGAATATCTCGTCAACGTCATGTGGCCATTGACCACATTCACGCGTCGGAACGGCGGAACGCGGCTCTGGACCGGAAGCCAGTTGGACCAGGACATTCCCGTTCTTCCCGACGAAGACTCGGTCGTACCTTTGGTATTGCCGGGCGACGCATTGATCTTCCTAGGCTCGACGCTGCACGGTGGTGGCGGCAACGCCAGCGGCGCACCTCGGCGCGGCATCGTCATCAGCTACTGCCTCGGCTGGCTGAAACCCTTCGAGCTGCAATGGCTAGTCTACCCGCCACAGGTAGCGCGCCGCTTCTCGCCAGAGCTGGCATCGCTGGTCGGCTACGCCCAGCATCGCCCCAACCTCGGCAATGTCGAGGGACAATGCCCGTCAATCCTCCTTGGCGACCACGTTCCTGATCATCTGCCCGCGATCGACGCGTTGCGTCCCGACCAGGCCGAGGCCGCGGCGATGTTCGTCCGGTCGCAGATGGGCGAAATGGGCTGAGGCTCGGCAGCATGAACGAGACGGTTCATCTGCCGGACTGGCGTAATAGGGCTGCCTATGATGCCATCTCGACGCTTGGCCGTGACGCTCTTGCCTGGGAAGTACTGCGGCGGGATCCTGTCTACCGGCGATTTGCCTCGGCCAGCGCGCCGACTGCGGAAACATCCGCGTGGGGGCTGCACTTTCCCTGAGAATCCGGCACTCGATTGCGTCCACGCGGCTCCGATGTGGAGAGCGGACGTCGATGCGCGCGTGCTGTTGGTCGCGGCGAGAGCGACGACAGCGCCCGATGCTATGAGCCTTCGCCGCTTCGATCCGCGCATCCTTTCGGATGCGGCTGGCGAGCATGTCCGCTTCATCGTCCATGGTGAAATATTTCGCCTGGATGTTGTCTCGGGGACTGTAATGTCAGGCCCCGTCCACCTCACCTACCAGCTCGCGCGGGATGGGCGCCTGGCCCAACAGATGGACACTGTCCGGCGACTTGAGCACCGACTTGCCGGGACTGGATCCCGCGAGGTCGAGGGGGCTTCACAGATAGTGCGATCGTCCATGGCGCTGCGCGCGCGCGATGCCCGCGCGGATGGTGCATCCCTCAAGGAAATCGCGACCGAACTGCTGGGGGCCGGCGAATGGCCTGGGCCGGGAGAATATCGCAAGTCCGCCATACGCCGGTTGGTCAGTATGGGTGAAAGATTGGTAAGGCAGGGACCTCTGCCGATCCTGACCTGGTGAGACTGCCGACTAGTTCTTCAGAACTTCTGGTGGAAGGTCGTTCATCAGCAAGACGTATGTTTCGATGCCGAGAGGTTTTGCAATCTCATCAAGCCGGTCGATGGTGACACTATACTTCTGACGTTCGAGCGCACTGATGTAGGTTCGATCGACCATCGCGGCATCTGCCAGCGCTTCCTGCGACAAGCCTCTCGCGGCACGCAGAACGCGCAAATTATGGGCAAGAGTCTTCCGGCTCGACATAAGCGATGTTGAGCCCGCTTGCGGGCCTTTTTGCCATGGCGTAAGGTCTCCAAATTGATGAGCAAACACCACATTTGGAGTTTCTTGTGCTGCGGAATGTTGCGCCAAGTGGTCAGGTAACGGGCTATGATCGGCAAAACCTTCCAGTTTACGCCGAGCTGCTCGACGCCGACGCTGCCGGCATAGGCTGGACCGAAGGGGCACGGCTGATCCTCGGCCTCGACGCCGCAGTCGATGGCGAGACTGCGCGAAAGTGCTGGGAAAGTCATCTTGCCCGCGCCCACTGGATCGTCGGTGAGGGGCTTGGTTCCGCCCTGCAGGCTTTCGGCCGGAAACCCGAACAGACCCGGTAGATCGGCAGTAATGGGCGCCTCGCGGCATCGCCGCGACCGCGCTCTACGGCTTCAGCTTGCTTGCGCCGCCGAGCCCCTGGCGGGTCTCGGCCGTCCGGTCACGATCGCTGGCGTGGCTGTGGACGCCGCGCTTGCGCGCGGCGGCGTTGCTTGTGCCTCTCCCGTTGCGGCGGGTGCGGGCGGCGCTCCCGGCTAGGCCCGTCGCGGCCCGCGGCAACCCCTCGCTCCGCTTCGGGGTGCTCCACTTCGTTTCGCCCTGACGGTGCCGCCGGCCACTGGAGCCGGGCCTCTTGGTCGCTCTTTGCCGCCCACCCCCGCCTTTGCGGGGAGGCCTTGTGCTTTTTTGGGGTGGCGTGGAGAAAAGTCATGCGTGACGCCGCCAGCCGCCGTTCCCGCCGCAAGGGTGCGGGCGAAGATCGTCAGACCGACAACCGGGTGAACCTCTATGACGAGGTGACCGCGCGGATCGTTTCCGAGCTTGAGGCCGGGCGCTTGCCGTGGGTCCAGCCTTGGGGCACGAGCGGCGGGACCGGACCCGGACTGCCGCGAAACGCGCTCACCGCGCGCAATTATTCGGGCGTCAACGTCCTGATCCTGTGGGGCGCGGTGATCGCGCATGGCTGGCCGTCGCAATCGTGGCTGACCTTCCGGCAGGCGCAGGAGGCGGGCGGATGCGTCCGCAAGGGCGAGCATGGCGTGACCGTCGTCTATGCCGACCGCTTCACCCCCGAGGCGGAGAAGGAACGCGCCTCGCGCGACGGCGACGAGGCCAAGGCGGTGCCGTTCCTCAAGCGCTTCACCGTTTTCAATGTCGCGCAGTGCGAGGGGCTGCGCGCCGGGCTGGCGTCCGATCCCGCGCCGCTGCCCGAGCGTGAGATCGTGCCCGTTGCCGAGGAGGTGATCGCCGCGTCGGGCGTGGATTTCCGGATCGGCGGGACGCGCGCTTTCTATGTCCCGTCCCTCGATTTCGTGCAGGTGCCGCCGCAGCCCGCTTTCTTCGAGCAGGTCAATTACTACCGGACCTGCCTGCACGAACTGACCCACGCCACCGGCCATGGCAAGCGGCTGGGTCGCGACCTGACCAACAGCTTCGGCAGCAAGGACTATGCCCGCGAGGAACTGATAGCCGAGATGGGTTCTGCCTTCCTCTGCGCCGCGCTCGGCATCATACCGACCGTCCGTCATGCCGATTACATCGGGTCGTGGCTGGAGGTGCTGCGCGAGGACAATCGCGCGATCTTCCGCGCCGCAAGCGCCGCGACGAAGGCCGCCGACTGGCTGCTGGCGCGCCACCGCGAGGCGCAGGCCGCGCAGCAAGACGGGAGGATAGCGGCATGATCCTTCTGCCCCCCGAACTGCGCTTCGCGCTTCGCGCCAACGACATTTCCCGCCGCGCCTGTGACGCGAAAGGCAAGCGCTTCGACCCGCCGCCCGTGGTCAAGCTGTTCAATCCGCTCGGCGCGGCGACATGGCTGGCGACCGAACTGGCCGAGGATGGCGACGCCCTGTTCGGGCTGGCCGACCTTGGTTTCGGCTGCCCGGAACTCGGCTATTTCAGCCTGTCCGAAATCGCCGCCGTGCGCCTGCCCTACGGGCTGTTCATCAAGCGCGATCTGTCGTTTGACAGCACCATTCCGCTGTCGGTCTGGGCCGAAACCGCGCGCCGCGCTGGTTCGATCCTGTGGGCCGAAACCCTGCTCCGCCGCGCCGCCCAGAGCGGATCAACGCCCGGCCAGGACCCTGATCTTCCGCACCGTTCCGGCGAACCGGACGACGGTTGAAGCGCGGGCGGCGCGCTTCGCCGCCAATCCGAAAACCGGCCCGCCATCCCAGCAAAGAGCGACGGACCGGCACTCACAAGGAGTTGTGTCATGACACTCGTTTTCATCGATCAAGACAAGCTGTCCGTCAGCAAGACCAACATGCGCTACGGAAAAAAGGCACCGGACGTGTCCGATATGCTGCCGACCGTGCGCAAGCGCGGCATCATCCAGACGCTGCTGGTGCGGCCCAATTGCCAGGACGGCCATTATGAGATCGTCGCGGGCGCGCGGCGCTTCCATGCCGCGCGGATCGTCGCGCAGGAAACCGGCGAGGCCGAGCCACTGCCGTGCCGCATCCTCTCCGAAACCGACGATGCCGCCGCCATCGAGGCGTCGATGATCGAGAACCTTGCCCGGCTCGACGCCGACGAGGTGACCCAATGGGAAACCTTCACCCGGCTGGTGAAGGAGGGTCGCGACGTCGCCGACATTGCCGCGACCTTCGGGCTTCCCGAGCTGACCATCGCGCGGGTGCTGGCGCTCGGCAACCTGTTGCCGCGTGTCCGCTCCCTCTATGCGGCGGAGAAGATCGACCGCGCGACCGTCCGCCACCTGACCCTTGCCAGCAAGAGCCAGCAGCGCGCGTGGCTGGCGCTGTTCGACGACCCGGACAGCTATGTGCCGACGGGCCGCCAGTTGAAGGCGTGGCTGTTCGGCGGGCAGTCGATCCCGGCCCGCTTCGCGCTGTTCGATCTGGACGGCTTCACAGGCGCGACAGTCGCCGACCTGTTCGGCGACGACCGCTATTTCGCCGATGCCGATGCTTTCTGGACCGCGCAGAACGAGGCCATCGAGGCGCGCCGCGCCGCCTATCTGGAGGAAGGCTGGAGCGATGTCGTGATCGTCCCGCCGTCCGAGCACTTCCAGACATGGGAGTTCGAGAAGGCGGCGAAGCGCAAGGGCGGGCGCGTCTATGTCGATGTGCGAAGCAACGGCGAGGTGACCTTCCACGAAGGCTAC
>Ga0068859_100000255_pt1 | contig 52872 bp, 49 predicted proteins | sample KBSSwiS22_FD_66585 | JGI IMG/M metagenome (GOLD analysis project Ga0068859, IMG submission 66585) | Switchgrass rhizosphere microbial communities from Kellogg Biological Station, Michigan, USA - KBS Switchgrass S2-2 | ecosystem: Host-associated > Plants > Roots > Rhizosphere > Soil ... | reverse complement strand
ATTCGAAATAAAAAGAAAGTCGCGGACGGGCCCTGGCGCCCCTTTTGCACCCTCAGATTTTCGTATATCTTCGTTTTAGGGCGAGGCATAATGATCTTCGAGGAGACCCAACCCGCGTGAAGAAGCCGCGTACCAGCAGACGTCGATTTCTGAAGCTCGCCGCGGGAGCAGGCGTGGCCACGACCGCTTTCACCTTGGATGAACAAGCGTTGGCTCGCATTGCGGGTCCGGCGGGGGGCAAAAGCGCTGCCCCAACTGGCGACGCTGCCGCCACCACCGGTGGCGCAACTGTTGCCGGTCACGCGCCCCCGGCAGCATCCTTGGGGGACGACCGGGTCCTCATCGAATTCGATTCCCAGATGCGAGCGCGAGTTTCGGCCACCTCGCATTGGGTAGCCCTTACGCAATGGTCACCACCCGACTCTGTGGAAATCGCGGGCGCATCGCGCCTCGACCGGTTCGTCCTGCAAGAGCAGTCAAAGCAGGACATTGAGGGACCTCTGGGTCATGGGACGAGACTGCGTCTCATCGGAGTGTCTGAATCCCCACAGGTGGAAAAAAACGTAACCATTGAGCTGTTCAAGGATTACCCCGGGCTGGCCCTCTATCAGGTAGCTTTCCGCAATGCGGGTAACAGCCCCGTCACAGTCAGTCGCTGGACCCAACTGGCTCTGACCCTGACACACCCTGAGTCCGACCCTCTGTATTGGAGTTTCTGCGGCAGCACCCATGCCGACCGCCGCGACTGGGTCCAGCCCGTGCGTGCGGGCTTCAAACAAGACAACTTCATGGGCATGGAAGCCTCCGACTACGGCGGCGGTACCCCCATAGTTGATGTATGGAAACGCGACGGTGGCGTCGCCATAGGCCACATAGAAACAACGCCGCGAATCGTCTCGATCCCACTGAGTTGCGGCGAGAAGTCGGTGCAGCTGTCCATGACGGCGCCGGTCAAACAGATTCTCCAACCTGGAGAGCGCCTGTCATTGCCGCAGGCATTTATAGCTACGCACGCGGGTGACTACTTCGCCGTCCTGGATGCTTATCGGCGAATCATGGCAGCGCGCGGAATTGCTTCGCCGCGTCCACCGCAGGCTGCGTATGAGCCCATTTGGTGCGCCTGGGGATACGAGCGCGACTGCACGCTGCAGATGATTGTGGACACGTTACCGAAGGTACGCGAGTTGGGACTGAAATGGGCTGTCATTGACGACGGGTGGCAGACAAACGTTGGCGACTGGAAGGTGAGTACTACCCGGTACCCTCGTGGCGAAGCTGACATGCGGCAACTCGTCGAGACCATTCGCTCGCAAGGCCTGGAGGCGCGTTTGTGGTGGGCGCCGCTGGCCGTGGCTCCAGGCGCAGATCTACTCCACGATCACACGGATATGCTGTTGCTGGACAAGGAGGGTGCCGTTCAGAAGGTCTCCTGGTGGAATTGCTTCTACCTGTGTCCCGGCTATCAGCCCACCGTCGACTACATGGTGGGATTGGTGCGCAAATTCATCGGGGAGTGGGGTTACGCAGGCCTGAAGATCGACGGTCAACATCTCAACTCGGTAGCTCCCTGTTACAACCCGGCACACAAGCACGCGCGGCCCGAGGAGTCTGTCGAGAAACTGCAGGACTTTTTCCAGGCGGTTTACCAGGCGGCCCTGCAGAGCAACAGCCAAGCCGTGGTCGAGCTGTGTCCCTGCGGGACTTCGTACTCGTTCTTCAATTTCCGCGCTTTCAACCAGGCGCCGGCCTCCGATCCGGAGTCGTCCTGGCAGGTCCGGCTCAAGGGCAAGACACTAAAGGCTCTCATGGGGCCGAGTGCGGCCTTTGCCGGGGATCACGTCGAGCTGAGTACGGGAGGAGCGGACTTTGCCTCCACTGTGGGTATCGGGGGCATCGTGTCCACCAAATTCACCTGGCCACGCGACCCCAAACCCAAGGACTCCTTCCTGCTGACCCCGGCCAAGGAAGCGATTTGGCGCAAATGGATCGCGCTCTATAATGAGCACCAGTTGCCGCTTGGAACCTACCGCGGCGAGTTGTACGACATAGGCTTCGACAAACCGGAAACGCATGTGATCGAGAAGGCCGGCCGTTTCTACTACGCTTTCTACGGCCGCAATTTCAGCGGGCCGGTGCCGTTGCGGGGGCTGAAGTCCGCCCGCTATCGGGTGCGTGACTACTACAATGATCGCGATCTCGGCGAGGTGTCCGGCGGTGGCCACTCCTTGCATGTGGCCTTCAACGACTTCCTGGTCCTCGAGGCCGCCCCCGTCTGATGCTCGACCCAGTTGAAAGCGGCCTGTTGATTGAGGAGCGCCGACGCCGGATTCGCGAGCTGCTGCTCGAATCAGGCCGTGTTACGGTGGAAGCCCTCGCGACCCGTTTCGGCACATCGCAAGTGACCATCCGGGCAGATCTGTCGGCGCTCGAATCGGCAGGCGCGTTGATGCGCACCCACGGTGGGGCGCTGCCGCGCGAGGAAGAGCCGGATGAGTCGCTGGACGTGAAGCAACTCCAGCATCACGCGGAGAAGTCGCGAATTGCCCATGCCGCCGTGTCACTGATCCGGGATGGCGAGACGATTATCCTGGATTCCGGGACCACGACGGCGGAGATTGCCCGGTCGTTGCGCAAGGCCGAGCTGAAATCCATCAATGTCATTACGAATGCGTTGAATGTTGCGGCATTGCTCATGGATGTTCCGTCCGTGCGCCTGATCATGTTGGGTGGCATTTTGCGCCGCGAGTCCAACTCGCTGTCCGGCCCGATGGCAGCGGCGGCATTGGCCAATTTGCAGGCGGATCGGCTGTACCTGGGTGCGGATGGATTGGATCCGCAGCTCGGCGTCATGACTCCGCACCTGCAGGAAGCTGAGCTCAACGCACAAATGATCCGCATCTCGCGCCAGGTGGTCGTGGTTGCCGATTCCTCCAAGCTCCTGCGCCGCAACGTCTCGGTGATTGCCAAAGTTGAGCAGATCCACGTGCTCATCACCGATACCGGTGCCCCAAAACACGCCGTCGAAGCCCTGCAACGGCGCGGCGTCGACGTCCGCCTCGTCTGATTTCGTCGCGTAAGGTGCCGTGAGCGGCCCACGGCCCGTGGCGGCGCTCTTCTACGCCAACCTCTCTTTGCTTTCATCTTGACAAGTTCAAAAATAGAAATAAGATGAAATGCAAGAAAACGCAAGTCGATTGGGGTCGGCCGCCCTCGTGGGGTTTCGTTTTCGATCGATAAGTAAAACCTCGGAAGGTGGGGAGCTACAGTGCCGCGACCGATGCCTGCGACCGTTGCCAGTTGGGTGCCTTTTTTGTTGGGGGCCGTGGGGCCCGCCACCGCCGCCGATGCGCCGGCTCCAGCGGACCAGCCGCAACAGCTGGAGGAAGTGGTGGTCACCGGTCTGCGGCTCAGTCTCGAGAGATCTCTCGATGACAAGAAGAATTCATCGGTGGTGCAGGACTCCATCGATGCGGAGGAGTTGGGGCGCTTTCCGGATTCGGACGTCGCCGATTCTCTGCAACACCTGCCGGGCATTACGATCGACCGTACGACGGGCGGTGAGGGCCAGAAGGTCAGCGTCCGCGGCTTCGGTCCGCAATACAACATCGTTACACTGAACAATCGGATCCTTGCGACCGACGATGACGCGCGCGATCTCGCGTTCGACGTGTTGCCATCGGAAGTGATCTCCGCCGCCGATGTATTGAAGTCGACCCAGGCCTCGGCTCTGGAAGGCAGCATCGGTGGTACGGTGAATCTGCGCACTGCGAGCCCCTTCGAGAAACGGGGCTTCCACGGCGGTGCACATGTCGAAGGTAACTACAACGACATGTCCGAGATGTATGGCAAAAAGTTCTCGGCCTTCATCGAGAACACCATGTTCGATGATACGCTCGGCTTTCTGGTGGGCGGCGTGTACTCGAACAACAAGACGCGTACCGACTCGTTGAATGCGTACAACCAGAGCATTTACGGGCCGACCTCCTATCCTTTCGAGGGAGGGGACGGTGCCGTGCCGGTGGTGGTGACGCCCAACAGCATCACGTTCGGCTCTATTTTCGACGACAAGAAGCGCGAGGCTCTGTCCGGCAGCCTCGAATGGCGGCCCAACGATTCCTTCAAGCTGATCGCGGACGGCTTGTGGACGAAGCTGCAGGATAACCAGCAAGGCTACAATCAATCGTACTATTTCCCTTACGGAACATACTTCCCGAATGGCCCGGACCAGCCCGTCCCTACCTGGAGCAACTCGACTGTCGACAACGGCCTCATCACGGCGGTGACCTCGAGTGCGTTCCAACCGGAGATCGTCAATAACACCATCGACCGCAATGTCGTGACCTCGCTATACGGTCTGCGCGGCAGCTGGCAGGCGACCGAACGGTTCAAGCTGGATTTCGATGTCTATCGCTCGACGGCCAGCCGGCCTGAAGGCGGCTCCGACAGCTTCGTCACCGCCGGTCTCGTGTCCCAGGATCCGACTGCGCCCGATATCCTGGTAATGCAGGATCTGCCGCACAGTCTGCCCAGTCTGAATGTGTTGATTCCGCCCAGCCAGCTCGGCATGAGCTCCTGTCCCTCCGGAACGGCCAGTAAGACAAACGCGGCGTATTGCTCGTATACCGCGCTGATGAATTCCGGCGCGTTGAATGACAACAAGTACTGGTCGACGCACTACGACGGCCTGAACGGCTTCTCGGTACATGACCAGGTCACCGGTTTCACCCTCGACGGTGCCTTCAAGGCCGACGTCGGGCCGCTGGATTCGATTCTGTTCGGCGCGGGCTACAATCACCGCGAGAAAACCCGTGTCGACAGCAGCAATGACTGGACTAACGGCTCCGGCCAATATGGATTGCTGTACAACACCGCCGGCTGTCCGGTGCAGTGCGCGCCTTACACGTTCGGCGGCCAGGGTTTCAATGTCATCTCATTCACCAGCCCGCCGCACTTCATGCAGGGCGCCGGCGGCTCTTATCCCAACGTGCTGCCGCGTTTGAATGTGAATCAACTGCTGGCTTTCATGAAGAGCCTGGACGGCCTGCCGAACCCGCAGTTCTGCGGCGATCCGACCGATCCAACGACCTGCACTCCATTCAATCTGGCCACCACCCTGCCGCAGCCCAACCCGTTCAACTCGTACGATGTGATCGAGAAGACCTTCTCTTTCTACACGGAAGCCACGTTCAAGGGCGACAAATGGTCGGGCAACGTCGGAGTCCGTGTCGTGCACACGAAGACTCAGGCCCAGACAGCGCAAGCCGTGCCTGTGTCCTTGTGGAGCGCCGACCCCAACGCATCGACAGTGACATACAACGTCCAATACAGCGACGCGCAGGCATTCTCGGAGGACGCCTCGTATACGTTTGCGCTGCCGTCGGCGAACTTCAGTTACTGGCTGATCCCGGACACACTGCAGTTGCGTGCGGCTGGTGGCGAAACCATGGCCCGTCCGGACCTCAATCAGCTCGCACCGAATGCAACCAACAGTGCCACTAATGGCGAGCCGATACTCCAATACACGGGTATCGCGGGTCTGAAGCCCATCAAGGCCTGGAATCTGGACCTGTCTGCCGAGTGGTACTACCAACCGCATGCCGCGTTGACTCTCGGTTTGTTCGGTAAGAAGGTGACCAATGATATCTACACCGGGGAAACCGCCAATGTGGATCTCGGCACGGTCAAGTATGACGGCGGACCGCCCGGCACTGTTCCTGGAGTTCCCTTCCTGTGGACTGTCACTGCTCCTGCGAACGGCGCCAAATCGACCTACACCGGCGTCGAGCTGAGTTGGCAGCACTTTCTCGACATGGGGCTGGGCGCGCACTTCCAGGTCACGCGCACCTGGAGCAAGGGCTACGATCAGGATGGCAATTCGACGGGTGCCGTCAATCAGGCACCGCCTACCACCTTGTCTACCAGCCTGATCTACGAAAAGGGACCGTTCAGTGCCGACGTGAACTGGGACTACACTTCGCGCTTCACGTCCAGGTGCGCGCAGTGCACGGAAGTACCGGGCTGGCCGGCCATCACCGATCCATTCTCTTGGGTGACCGCGAGCGCACACTGGCGGGCGTTTGCCGGCTTCGAGGTATACGTCGAGGGCAGGAATCTGACCAACGCGATCGCGCGAACCTATCTCAACGGCAACTCACTGCTGCCGTGGGCGCCCGGTCAGTCGGTCGGTGCAAGCGCCAGCGGCGTCGGCTACGGATACACGGCCTACGGCCGCAGCTACGTAGCCGGTGTGTCATACCGCTTCTGAGCAGCCTCATCAAATGAGGAGGGCCTGGCTCACATACGCGTTGATCACCACCTTGTTCTGGGGGGTGTGGGGAGCCTTTGCCGAGTTTCCAACCCGGCACGGGTTTCCGGACACGCTGGTGTATGTAGTCTGGACGCTGACCATGATCCCGCCGGCTCTCTACGCGATGCAGCGCGTGGGATGGCGGGTACAGCGCGATGGCGGATCCATTCTGCTCGGGGCGTTGATCGGCTTCACGGGAGCGGGAGGGCAGATGTTGCTGTTCCATGCCGTGCATACCGGACCCACGTACCTGATCTTTCCAGTCATCGCGTTGTCCCCGGTTGTAACCATCGCCCTGTCCATGGTGTTTCTGAGGGAGAGGGTGAGCAAGGTCGGCACACTGGGTGTGCTGTTGGCGTTGATTGCGTTGCCGCTCTTCAACTACTCGCCGGCTCCGGTGAGTGGCGCGACGGCCGAAGCCGGTGTCAGCTGGTTCATTTTTGCCTCCATCGTGCTGTTGGCCTGGGGCGTGCAGGGCTATTTCATGAAGCTCGCGAACGCGACCATGAATGCTGAAAACATCTTTCTATACATGACACTGACCAGCCTGCTGTTGATCCCTGCCGCCCTGTGGATGACTGATTTCTCAACCCCCATCGAGTATGGGTGGCAAGGACCCGGTTTGGCCGCCATCACCCAGATCCTCAACGCCGTGGGCGCGCTGACCCTGGTGTATGCCTTTCGGTACGGCCGCGCGCTCGTCGTAGCCCCGCTCGCAAATGCCGGCGCGCCCATGATCACGGCAGTTGTTTCGATGATCGTGCTGGGCGTGGTTCCGAACATCGTCACCGTCATTGCTGTTGTGCTGGCTTTTCTGGCTGCGGCGCTACTGGCGATCGAGCCGGAAGACAAGCTGATCGAGCAACCCGTATGAATGCGATGCTGGGTCTGGTTCGCCGTCACCTGTCCGGCGAGCGCGTAGGTATATACTCCGTGTGCTCGGCGCATCCGCTGGTCCTCGAGGCCGCGATGCGGTTCGCGAAAAGGACTGACAGCCTGGCGCTGGTTGAGGCCACCTCAAACCAGGTAAACCAGGACGGCGGTTATACCGGCATGAGACCTGCGGATTTCCGGGAGCGCTTGCTGTCGATTGCAAGTGCGGTTGGATTACCCCACGACCGTCTGGTGTTGGGTGGTGATCATCTTGGTCCAAATTGCTGGCAAAACCTCCCGTCATCAACCGCGCTGCAGAAGGCGGCGGTGATGGTCGGGCAATACGTTACTGCGGGGTTTCGAAAAATCCACTTGGATTGTTCGATGTCCTGCGCCGATGATCCGCGGTTGCTGGCCGATGAGGTGATCGCGGAGCGCGCAGCAGCACTGTGCGAGGTTACCGAGGCGCAGTGGCACAAAGTCGGCGGAGAGCCACCGGTTTACATCATCGGTACCGAAGTGCCAGTGCCTGGCGGGGCGCATGAGACCTTGGAACGGCTCGCTGTCACGACTCCGGCGGCGGCGCATGCAACCATCGAAGTGCATCGGCAGGCGTTTGAGCGACATGGAGTACAGGATGCATGGTCACGTGTAGTCGGTCTCGTGGTGCAACCGGGTGTCGAGTTTGACCACCATCAGGTCATCGACTACGTCCCCTCCAAAGCGGTTGCGCTGAGTCGAAGTATCGAATCGGCCAATGCAATGGTGTTCGAGGCGCATTCCACCGATTATCAGACTCCCGCTGCACTGGCAGCCCTGGTACGGGATCACTTTGCCATTCTGAAGGTGGGACCCGGAGTGACCTTCGCGATGCGTGAAGTCTTCTGGGCTCTATCTGACATCGCCTCGGAGCTGGGCGTGATGCGGGACGCCTCGTTGAAAGAGATCACGCTCGCCGAAATGAAGCGCAGCCCACGCTACTGGAAAGCGTATTACACGAACCCCGAACAGGAGGATTCCGACCTCCAGTTCAGTCTCAGTGACCGGATCCGTTATTACTGGAGCACGCCCGGCGTCGAGGCAGCATGCAACCGCATGCTGGAGGCCCTGACGTCGAAGGGCATTCCGCTGACTCTGATCAGTCAATATCTTCCCCTGCAGTACTCTGCCATTCGTGAAGGGCGGCTGAAAAATGATCCACGCGAGCTGGTGCTCGATGGAGTGGAGCAAGTGCTGTGCCATTACGACCGCGCGTGCCGGCTGCTGAACAGCGGTGGGCGCGCTGCCGTCGATCGAGGAACTCAATGAATTATCTTGGACATGCGCAAGCCGAGCTGGAAACGGCCGGTGGACTATGGACGGCGCGCGAAATCTCGCAACAGCCGGCAGTCTGGCCGAAAATCGAGACTCTGCTGAACGGCCGCGCCGGCGCCTTGCGAGCGTTTCTGCGGCCGCTGCTGGATCGCAAGGACCTGCGCATCATATTGACGGGCGCTGGAACGTCTGCCTTTATCGGTGAGTGCCTGGCGCCTGCGCTGAAGCGTTCGACGCAACTGCGCGTGGAGGCGATACCCAATACTGACCTCGTCGGATCGCCTGACAGCTGGCTCGAGGCAGGCGTGCCGACGCTGTTAGTGTCATTTGCGCGCTCGGGCAACAGTCCCGAGAGCCTCGCTGCGCTCAATTTGGCCGAGCAATTGGTAAAGGACCGTCATCATCTGATCCTGACCTGCAACCCTGATGGCGATCTATATCGCCGCGGCGCACAGCTGGCTAATGCCCAGGTCCTTTTGTTACCCGAAGAGACCAACGATCGCGGTTTTGCGATGACGTCCAGCTTCACTGGCATGATCCTCGCTGCCTCGTTGGCTTTTGACCCGGTGTCTATGGATCGGACGGACGTGCTGTCCCGCTGGGCGGCCGGGATTCTGGACAGGCAGGTGCCATATATCGCCGAGCTGGCGCGCGCGGGTTTCGAGCGGGTGGTGTATCTTGGCGGCCAGGAATTTAAGGGCTTGGCACGCGAGGCGGCGCTCAAAATGCTCGAGCTCAGTGATGGCAGGATCGTCGCTTTGGCGGAGACTCCCCTGGGCTTTCGCCATGGCCCCAAGACTATCGTCAACAGCAAGACGCTGGTGGTGATTTTCTTATCAAACGACCCCTACGCGCGACAATACGAAATTGACTTGCTGCAAGAGCTGCGTGGCGATGCGGTGGCGGCTCGTGTCGTTGCACTGTCGGCGAGCGAGGAGAAGTCCTCGTCGGTGGAGGGGATCACTGTCGATGCTCCCTCGACGGCAAGCAACCTTGGATTGTGTTTCCCCTATGCAGTATTTGCGCAGACGCTTGCGTTTCTGCGGTCGCTGGCGCTCGGACTTCGCCCTGACACCCCGAATGCACGCGGTGTCGTCAATCGAGTCGTGCAGGGAGTATCGATTTATCCCTGGAACCGACTGCGGTGAAAACCTTTCTCGGCATCGATGGCGGAGGAACCAAAACAGACTTCCTGTTGATTGATGAGAATGGCCGAGTGCTTGCGTCCCACCACGGTGGCTCCGCCTATTATCTGGAAACCGGATTTGACGCCCTGCAGGCGATGCTGGCCGAAGGTATCGAGGCTACCTTGAAGCAGGGCGGCGTATCCGCCTCGCAACTCGAGTTTGCTTTCATTGGGCTGCCCGCTTATGGCGAGGACAGCGGTCTGCTGCCACGCCTGGACCGTACTGCGGCGGATGTGTTGCCGCAAAAGAAGTTCCGATGCGGGAATGACATGGTGTGCGGATGGGCTGGCGCGCTGGCTGGCAGCGATGGCATCAACATCGTCGCCGGCACAGGGTCCATTGCTTACGGCGAATTTGAAACACGGAGCGCGCGGGCTGGTGGATGGGGTGAGCTGTTCAGTGACGAGGGATCGGCGTATTGGATCGCGCGTGAGGCGTTGACTCTGTTTTCACGCATGAGCGATGGCAGAGCAATGAAGTCGCCATTATACGAGCTTATCCGTGAACGCTTCCAATTGCATGTCGATCTGGATTTGTGCGCCATGGTCTATGGACCGCCGCCCATGACTCGCAGCAAGCTGGCAAGTCTCGCGCCCCTCGTTGCCAGGGCGGCGCATGCCGGCGACAAGGGCGCCCGGCAACTGTTCGAGCAGGCTGCGGATCACCTGGCGTCAATCGTGCACGCGGTCCGGGATCAACTCCATGTTCCGCTCGGTACGCCTCTGCCAGTGTCCTACTCAGGGGGACTGTTTCGGCTGGAGGGTCTGTTGAAGCCGATCCTCGCAGCAGCGCTGAACGCCGGTGACCGACGTTATCACTTCGTTGCGCCCCGGCTCCCTCCCGTCGCGGGAGCCGCGTTGTACGCGGCGAAGCTCGCTCATACCGTAATTACGGATGACGGCCTCAGAGACCTCGAACGTCTAGTCGCGACCAGTCCCAGCAAGGATCTCGCATGAAGTTACGAATGGTTAGTTTCTTCGCGTTGGCTCTTTTGGCTGCGATTCGGGCGGTGGCGGCAGCGGATACGTACACAGCGGACGATTTTGTCAATGTGCCCAAGTTCGACTCGCACGTGCATGCGAACACCGAGGATCATGTCTTTCTGGATATTGCAAAGAAGGACGGCTTCGAGCTTCTGTCCATCAACGTGGACTATCCCGATTTCCCCACCTTGGCAACACAGGCGAATGTCGCTCACGGGCACCTGCGCGACGACCCCAAGAGATTTCACTATCTGACGACGTTCTCAATGAAGGGTTTCGAGAAACCCACCTGGACGGCAGACAACATCCGGCGCATTGATGCGGAAATAACGCAGGGTGCCGTGGGTGTAAAGGTGTGGAAAAACGTGGGCATGGTGGAAAAGGATGCCCATGGCCGCCTCATCATGCTTGACGATCCGCGCTTTGACGGTCTGATGAACCACCTCGAGGCCCAGCGGATCCCGCTGGTTGCGCATCAGGCTGAGCCCAAAAACTGTTGGCTGCCACTCGATGCCATGACGACGGAGAATGATCGCAGTTACTTCCGCGAGCATCCTGAATACTACATGTATCTGCATCCGGAGCAGCCCAGCTACGAGGCATTGATGGCCGCGCGCGATCGCTTCGTTGCCAAGCATCCCAAGCTCATTTTCATTGGCGCGCATATGGGGAGCCTCGAGTGGAGCGTGGATCGACTGGCCCTGTTCTTGGATACCTATCCCAACGCCACTGTGGATTTGGCAGCCCGCATGACGCAGGTGCAGTTTCAATCCAAGGCCGACCGGCGAAAGGTGCAGCAGTTTTTCATCAAGTACCAGGACCGGCTGCTATATGGCACCGACCTTACCGAGAATCCACCGGACCCACACGCACGGGCTCAGAATCCGCCTTCGGATGGCAAGTCGTTTGCGGCGGAGGCGGATGGGTTCTGGCGATCCGATTGGCTGTACCTGGCCACTGGCGACGTCCAGCACATCGGTGCCATCAAGGCTGACGTGCAGGGACTAGCACTCCCCAGGTCGGTTATCGACAAGATCTACTATTCGAACGCTCACCGGGTGTTCTGGCGCCTGGCAAAGTCTCTTAGCACTAAGTTATACTAGCTTAGTGCTAAGAGAAGGCAGTTCATGAAAATCACCGTTGAAACCCTCGTCAAAGCCCCGGTTGCCAAGGTCTGGAGTGCTTACACCACGCCTGAGGACATTAAGCAGTGGAACACAGCGTCGGACGATTGGCACACAACGACATCCACCGTCGATTTGCGCGTGGGTGGGCAATTCTCGTCGCGCATGGAGGCCAAGGACGGTAGCTTCGGCTTTGACTTTGTCGGAACCTATACCAAGATCGTGCCAAACCAGCTGATCGAGTATACCTTCGGCGACCGCGCCGGCGTGGTCGAGTTCTTGCCGGCAGAAAACGGCGTCACCGTGCGTGTCACGTTTGATGCGGAGACGACGCATCCGGAGGAGCAACAACGCCAGGGCTGGCAGGCCATTTTGAACAATTTTGCAAGGCACGTTGTGGGGCAAGACAAGGCCGCAAAATAGCTTGTCAATCCGGCCTTTTACGACGGGATAAAACACAAGGCCGGGACAACCTTCGGCCGGCGTTCTAGTACCGCTTGCTCGCGAACCGGTTCACACAATCGCCAGGATAAGACAGCCGTTCGTGACTGGACTCACGGCGTAGTGTGAGGCGGCCGCGTAGCGTCTCGTGCCATCACCTGGAAGCGTGGCGGATTCGTAAGTGAAGTGCCCCAAATGCGGCTATGAGCGGCGGCCAACAGACAGTGCGCCGCAATGGCAATGCCCGTCCTGCCAGGTGGCCTACGTCAAAGCGGCGCAGGCGCAGGGCGTCTCGGTAAAACCAGCGGCACAACGGACTACCACACGCGCTCCGACAGAGCCCGTCGAAGCCGATTCAGACGACCTCGAACGGCTGCTCTCGCAGGGGCAGAAGATCGTGATTTACAGCATCATCCTGAATTTCGTGCTGCGTGGACTCGATCGAAGCCATGTGGCGCCGGACTGGGTGACCTACGTCCTGTATTTCTGTACGGCCGCCTATTCTTTGCTGGGTGTGCTGAAGATCTGCTCCGGACTGCAAAAGTCCCAGGGCATGAAGATCGTGTTCATGGTGCTGTCCTACTTCCCGTTGATCAATCTGATTGCACTGGTGTATCTGAATGTGCAAGCCACCAGGAGATTGCGCCAGGCTGGGTGGACAGTGGGCTTGCTGGGAGCGCGGCAATGATGATGTTGACCGCAGCGCTCCTTATTATCCTTTCGATGCCAGTGTGCGCGTCCGTGGCCGGCGCCTTCGTTTGGGTCGCGCACCGGAACGAAACTGCAGACGACAGCGAGCTTCTGCAGCACTTCCTGGTCGCCCTGATTGTCGCCATGGCGATACTCTGGGGCATCAGTCGGACAGATGCCGTGCGCATGCAGTTGAATCCGCAGCTGCGGATCGAGGCCGAGATCAAGAAGAATGCCGTGTATGCAGCGGTGGACCAGTTTGCTCCCAGTGATGCCAAAGCATTGTGGACCTTCCTCGGTTTGCGCATGGCGCGGGGCGAGACACTCTCTCAGGCGCTGCTCGAAGCGCGCACGTTCCTGACCCAGGCTCTCAATGAGCGGCTTGGATTTGCAGATCAGAAATCGAGGTTAGTTTGGGGCCGTGTCGCTGTTGACACCCTCAAGGAGTTGCAGGCGCGAGATCCGGCGTTGTGTTATCGCTTCATGGCGACGCAGGCGCTGGATGAGCAGGAGTCAACACACGCATTGAGTGCGGAGAACTCTGCAGCCTTCCAGGCTGCGGTCATACAGCTCTATCAGGCCACCAACGCCGGCATGCAGCGGCATGGTCTGGCGCCCGGCGACGAGCGCGTTGTATTCAACGATGCGGCGCTTGAGTTCGGTGCGATCCAGACGGACATCGAGCAGAACTTCGGTCGATCTGTTGCGGATGCCGTCGGTCAGAAGGCGTTGCCGCTGACGCCTGCAGTGTCCCCGGACCTGGCATGCTCCGCGCGGATATTTCAACTTCAGGCCATGCTGAAGCGGCCGCAAGGGAAGGCAGCGATGTTGATCGATAGCGTGCTGCGCTGACCACTGAGTGTGCCGCGGCATTCTTCCGCCGCGGGGGTACTCGGAGACCACGTAACGGGCGCGATTACTTTCAGGAATGAGTATTTTGAATGTAAGATTGGCAAACGCACTTCATGAGTGGAGGCCTGAATGTTGCGCGCCCGACTATTTATTGTGTTGTTCGCAGTGACGCTGAGCGCACACGCGAAGACTCCCCTGTTGGAGCATGTACCCCTGCGATGGACGCCGACATCGGAGCTGCGCTTGGGCGCAATGGAAATGTCCCAAACGCCGATTCAGTTTGAGCCTTTCCAGGACATTCGCAATAACAAGGAAGCGATCGGGGAGAATCTCGAGGACGACAAACCGAAGCCCGTGACGACCACCGACGATGTCGGTGCATTCGTCAGCGCCCACATGCGCGAGCTGCTCGACCATGCTGGTCTGAAAACTGTCGACAGCGGCGGCGCGGTGACGATCAAAGGTGAGGTCAAGCAGTTCTTCGTCAGAGAGACCAGCACCTACAAGTCCGGGGTCACCGTGCATCTGACCGTCGTGGGTCGTGATGGGCAGACGCTTTGGAGCGGGCTGGCCTCCGGCGAGGCGAAGCGATTTGGTCGCTCCTACAAGCTCGAGAACTACTACGAGGTACTCTGCGATGCCGTCGTCAACACCGTAAGCTCAATGCTACAAAGTGCGGAGTTTCAGAAGGCGTTGGCGGTGGGGCGCTGAGTAACCGTTCGGCGAACGTGCGAATCCGCTGGTCGTAAGCTGCCACCAGCCGTTGCTTTGTAAAGCAACCAGCGAGCCCGCCGCCGGTGTGGGCGACGGGCTCACGTCGTCACGGTCAGCTGAAGCTGGCCGCCGGTCGCACACTTAGTCGCGGTCGCCCTCGTCGCCCTCGCGGTCACGGTCGCCGCCGCGGCTTCGGCGCGGAGCGCCTGGCGCCAGAGATAGCGTCTGCTGTAGGGCAGTGTACTGTGGCTTCGGGTTGAGGTTCACGTCATAGATGGTGGCGTTGCCCTCACCACGGAAGGCGCCTGGCACCCACGACTCGGCGTCGGCAAAGCCCCAGACAGTGAAGGAGATGCACGCCTTCACCGCCAGGCAGGATTGCAGCATCCCGATGAACCAATCCGACGCCGCAGGGTTCGCCGTGTGGTTGGGAGTCGGGTCCGTGGGAGAGACGATCGGAGTCTGGTTTCTGTCCGTCGTCTCGACGAACATGCGGACGTCCGCCTCGGTGATCGCGACCTTCAGGCCGAGCTTGGCATAGGCGTGCAAGTCCTCGGTCATAAGGACCGGGTTGAAACCGTACTGCAGGTCGAGGTGGCCCTGGTCTCCCACGCAGTCGATCGGCACTTTTTGGGCCAGCAGGTCCCGGACCAACGCGAAGGCGGCGTTGAACTTGGCGTTGCTGCCATCCTCACCCGCGATGTTGTAGTCGTTATAGCAGAGCAGCGCTTCCGGGTCGGCCGCGTGGGCCCAGCGGAATGCGTCGGCGATAATGCCCACGCCGAGGTGGGAGATCCAGAAGTCGGTCGGCTTGACTTGCGACGGGTTAGCGTCAGCGAGCATCTCGTTGAGGACATCCCACTGCCAGATCCTGCCGCGGTAGCGGCTCACCTCCGTGGTGATGTGCTGGTGCAACAGATCGCGTAGTTGAGAGTCGCTGATCGTGCCGTTGGTGACGCCCTGCGTCAGCCAGTTCGGCAGCTGGTTGTGCCACACCAGCGTGTGCCCTCGCACGAGCTCACCGTGCTCCTCTGCGAAGTTGACAAGGTTGTCGGCGCCCGTCCAGTTGAAGTTGCCCTGCTGCGGCTCAACCACCTGCCACTTCATCTCGTTTCCGGGGGTGAGGACCGAGAACTGGTCGGCAGTGATCTGTGACAGGGCCGGGTCGCTGAGATCGGACGGGACCGCCGCCGTACCGATGCGCAGATGAATCTGCGCCCCCAGCGCACGCAGTGTGGACGCGCTGGTCGGCGCGTCAGCTGCGATTGCGGTACCCGCCAGTGCTAAAACACTGGCCGCTGCAGCGGCCATCAAGCGGACATTCATGGCAAACCTCCTTGAGTTGGTTATCTCCAAGCAGTGGCAGAGAGGGATGCTGGCGTCGGCTTACGCGTGGTCAGTCCCCGCCAATACGCGCTAGGAAAACTGCAGCGAGAACAGCTGCCTATGCGGGTGAGAGCTGCGAGTTCATTATCTGCCCCCGAGAAGAACGAATCGCCTGCGAAACGGAACATCTTGTCCCCCTCTCCGACGTTGCAATGTGGCAACGTGCGCACAGTGGACTGAGTTAGAGCGCAGCCGGTTGGGCAGCTTGACCGCCAACCGATCGTCAACAACGCACAGCTCGCGCTGTGGTCCGCTCGAACCAGCCGTTAACCGTTGCTAGATGGCGTTCCCTCCCTCGGGCATCGACTTCCCCGTTGTCAAATACCAACTTGAGGCGCGATAACAATCTTATGTGAGCGCTACCATCAAGGCCTGGAGTCTAGGCGCAGCAGCGGCGGAGAGTCAACATACTCGCCGGTACAACAAGCTCGAGGAACGTTCTGTCGATTGAGAATGGGCACCTCCTCGGGAAGGCCGCGGGTAGACGTTGTTCCCGATGACAGCGAACGTGCTGGGGAGGCACCCCCTGTAGAGCCCGGGCGCGCCATGCGGCACAGCGTGGCCAGTTCACATACGAAGATTTCAAACAAAGTGCATCAGACGCTTGCTGACGTGTGGCTGTTGACATCAACTGAAGACACAACTGACAGAGTTCGTGACATCGATGCTGAGGGTGAGCCGACATTCACTGACCCGCGGACGCCGAATTAGGGAAATGGCACTTCCGCCATGTAAGTTTGGCTCCGTTGCGCGGACTAATACCTGGAATGGACCGCCAAGCGAGCAATATACCTTTGGACTTCGAGGACCTGGTACGTGAGCACAGTGGTCGCATTCGTCAAATCGCGCGTCGGTTTGCGGCGAAAGGCGCGGTGGACGACCTCGTTCAGGACATCCTGATGCGATTGTGGCGTAGCTACGGCGGTTTCAGGGGGGACTCGAAGGTAGAGAGCTGGATCTATCGGGTCGCCCTCAACGCCGCCATGACCCACCTGAGTGAAGCGGCCAAAGCACGCACCCTGCACGCTGCGATGTCCGCTCAGCCAGCGGCAACTGTGGAAACGCCTGGAAGCGCGAGTCCCGCAGACATCCTCGCCGATTTCCTGAGCCGGCTTGGCGATGTCGATGCATCAATATTGATGATGTACATGGACGGACTCACGGCTGACGAAATCAGCGGGGTCCTCGGCATCACCGGCAATGCGATCAACGTGCGCATCAACCGAATGAAACAGAAATTCAACGATGTCTATGTGGAATGAATGGCCGAGGTGACCCGATGAAATTGGATGACTTGAAGGCAGCGTGGCAGCACGAGATTCATCAATCAGTCCAAGTGGAGGGCCCGTCGATGACAACGATCATGAGTGAGGTTAAGAAAATTGATCAGGAGGTTCGGTTCAGGGATTTCTGGATGATTTTCGCTCTTGCAATGGGTGCCGTGCTGTACTTGATTTTCGGCTGGTTAACCCAGGAGAAGGTCGATTGGCTCACGCGACTTGGCGTCCTGGTGTTCATCGTCGCGACGATTGTCATGAGCGTTGCCTTGCTTCGAGCCCGCAGCTTGACGCGCTCGGACGATTGGACATTGCGCTCTCGCATCGAAATGGAGATCGAGAAGCTGGTGAAACAGCGAATGCTGATGAACCGCGTGGGTTACTGGTTTCTGTTACCGATGCTGATTGCCAACGGGATATCGTTGCTCGGTGGCCAACATGCCCGTACCGGAAGCTTGGCTCCGGAGGCGTCGGGAATGGCTATTTTTGCCTCCTGCGCCTTGGCATACGGATTTACATACTGGCTTGTTCGCCGGGAAACGAAGCGAAAATGGGATCCCGTCCTGGCGCGGCTGCAACAGCTCCATGCTGATTTGGTTGGGTGACGACCGGCCGCTTCGCGGATTGCAATGGCAGCTTCCGGACAACGGAAGTGAAGAAGTCCTGTGCCGATTTCAGGGTGTTGCGCGAGAAGGCGGCGCCATGCGGAGATCGCGTACACCGTCGATGATGAGAAAGTGTCGATCGTTGGTGTTTCAGATCAAGTTTCACCCAACGCCGTTTGCGTCAGCCCCCGGATGCGGTGTCGCGCCGCATGGATGTTGCAATGTTATAGAAATTATTAATATGATAAATCAGCTGATACCAAAGTTTGTATGGAAAAGGGGGGCAGGGAGATGCCTATATCGATTCTTTCTTTTCGAGCTCAATGGGTATTGCCGGCTGCGATGGGCGCAGCCTGCGTGATGAGTTGCGGAATCACTCAGGCGGCGGACGTCACGGCGGCGCAGCCGGAGAATGCAACCACGGCAGGTTCGCCACCGGCTCCTGAGGTCGCGCAGGCGACGGGTAGCCTGGAGGAAGTCGTGATCAGCGGCCAACGCGCGGCGATCCGTCGCGCAGAGGACATCAAGCTGAATGCAGTCGGCGTAGTGGATGCTGTTTCAGCCGAAGAGGCGGGCAAATTCCCCGATCAGAACGTGGCCGACGCTTTGCAGCGCGTGCCGGGCGTGGCGGTCGATCGATCCGGCGGCGAATCCAGTCACATTACGATTCGCGGTTTCGGCCCGGATTTCGTAAATGTGGTGCTCAACGGCCGTACGTTGGCGACGGATGCCAGGGATCGTGCCTTCAACTTCGACGTGCTACCTTCCGAGTTGATCAGCACGGCCGAAGTGCACAAGACCGCTTCCGCCGAACTGGAGGAGGGCGGTATCGGCGGCACTGTCAATATCATCACGGCGCGCCCCCTGGATTCCAGAGGCTTCCATGCCGCCGGCAGCGTGGCAGCGGTGAATGATAGCGTCAACCACGCCTTTTCGGGAAAGACCACGCCCAAGGCGTCGCTGCTTCTCGGCGACATCAATGACAACGGCACCTTTGGCTGGCTGGTGTCAGCCATGTACTACAAGCGCGACGATCAGATACAGGTCGTGGACACTGGCGGCTGGTACACCAATGTGAACGAATCGCAGATCAATCCTGCGTACACCAACATCTCGGTTCCGCAGACGCTCGCGCTTTCGGCCATTCACGAGACGCGTACCCGCCGAGGAGTGAACGGGGCGATCGACTGGTTACCCTTCGACAAACTCAAGGTTTCCCTCGATGCTATGCTCTCCGACTATCGCGTCGCTTCTGCCTATCACGGCTTCGGATCGTACGGCAACGCGGCGGATATCCAGACCCTCACGGTCGACCCCAATGGGACGGCGCTGAATTACACGCGCTTCAACACTGGAAACCTGGCCAACGATTACATCGAGCAGTCGAATCCGCGCGACGCGTATAACGTCCAGGGGGGACTCAATGTAGCCTACGCCTTCACCGATTCCACCAAGCTCGATTGGGACTCCGCCCTCTCCAGTGCCTGGAACAAGGACTCCGCGGACGGCTATTTCATGGTGGTGGGTACGCGCAATATCGGCGTTAATCCTGTGTGGACGAATAACGGTACTGACCACTTGCCCAGCTACAGCAACCTGCTATCGACGACGGACCCGTCGGACCTGCATGTGCATTGCTGCAACCAGGGTGGTCAGTCATTCAATGTCGAGGACAAGATTCAGGAGAATCGGCTGCATCTGACGACCCGCTTCGATGGCGAAGGATTGTCCAAGCTCGATTTCGGTCTGGAATACACCAACCGAACCAAAAGGCAATACAACGTCCAGACGCCAAACAACCTGCTTTGCTCCGAATACTGCGGGTACGTCGCTTCGGTGCCCGCCAGTGCCATTGGCATCTATGTTTTTAACGCAGGCACCCTGGTGAAGGGCGTGTCGCCCGGTTCCCCTACGCAGTGGCTCGCTTACAATCCATACGCCTATTTGAACTACCTCACCACGCCGGCGGCATACAATCAGCTACCGAATCCGGCTGCCTTCGCTGCCGCACTGGCGGCTAACGGCGGTACGTTCGCGCCCCGTGAGGACTTGACGAGCTTCAGCGAGGTCAATGAAAAGACACGGTCGGCCTACGCCAAGGCCGATTTCGAGGGCCATGTGTTCGAGAAGCACTGGTTCCTGGATGTCGGCCTGCGGTACAGCCATACCGGCACCACCTCGAACGCCTACTCCACTCCGCTGCTGGCCATCACGGTCAATCCGAATGACACCAGCAATGCCATTCCGACCTATGGTGCCCTATCGCCGATTTCCGACGGGGGCGCCTATAGCGAGTGGCTGCCGTCGGCCAATTTCAAGCTCAATCTGCTCGACAATCTCATCTTTCGGCTGGCGTTGTCCAAGACTGAAAGTCGGCCGGACCTGGCCAATCTGTCCGCCGCAACGACTTACAATTTCAGGCCGAACAATCAAACTCTCACGAAGGGCAACGTGGATCTGAAGCCATACACGTCAAATAATTTCGATTCGGGACTCGAGTGGTACCTGGACAGCCTCAGTTACATTGCCGTGGACGGTTTCTACAAGAGGGTCAGCAATTTCAATACGGTGATCGGCACCCAGCAGACGCTGTTGGGATTTCCGTTCACGGTGAACGAGCCGGTTAATTTGAATACGGCGACCATCGCGGGCGAGGAGTTCACTGTCAACTACCAGTTCACCCGCCTGCCCAAGCCCTTCGATGGGCTTGGCACATCAGTGAACTACACCCACGTCAGCAGCAATGCGTCGATCAATTCCGCGCTGTTGGCCACTGCGGGAAAATTCGCCGTGCCGGGAATTGGCGACTCGGGCAACGTCAGCGGCTTCTACGAAGAGGGTCCGGTGCAGCTGCGTTTGGCCTACAACTGGCGCGGGAAGTATCTGTCGTCCATCGCTGATCCGAACGAGGCCGGGCAGCCGACGACGACCAAGGCTTATGGCCAGCTGGACTTCAGCGGGAGTTATCGAATCAGTCCGAATTTCTCCTTGTTTCTGACGGCCACCAATCTGTTGCGTGAGAACATATTCAAATACCAGGTATACCCCAATCGCCCGGCGTATGCCGAAGCGGACGGTGGCACCGTGACCCTCGGTATTCGTGGCTCGCTTTGAAAATCGCAGGAGTCGCGTGTGTAGGTGTGTCCCGAAAGGCCCATTTGGTCTCGGTCGAGTGCGGTCACGTGCGTTGTAGCCACTGGTCCGCAGGAAACAACATACTCGGGAGGTTAGACGCCCGGCGTTAGTGCGTTCACACCGGCGATTGTGCTTTGGCGCGCGATGCTCGCGCCGCGTGGACCGCGCTATGGCGCACAATGGCCTCGTGGTGGCCGCCGATACCCCAGCGGATAATCTCCTCGATCACCGGCAGCAAGGTTGCGCCTGCACGTGCGAGCGTATATTCGACTCGGGGTGGTACTTCTGGAAATGCTTTGCGCCCGATGAGGCCGCGCTCGACCAGATCTTTGAGTTCGCGACTCAGAATTCGCGGCGTTACGGACTTCCCCTGACAGGCGAGTACCAGGGAGCGCTGGATTTCCCCATAGCGCTTCGGGCCCTTCGACAGAACCCAAAGGATCCGTAGTTTGTACTTGCCGCCAACAATCTGATTGAAGGCAATCAGCGGGCAGAGCCGGGATTTGGGCGTTTCCATGGGGAGGTCTCTCAACATCGTTTGTATACACTATCATTTTTGTCCGTACTATCGAATCCGTACTATTGGCATAGGATCTCTGCGAGCGATTGGGGAGGAAACCGTGCTGCTCTATCTATTTCAGTGGGAGCGGCTGTTCAAACCGCGGCTGACTGGCGCCCGTCCAGACTCGGCGGTGCTCGAAGCTTCCGTGGCGCCGTTCCAGGAGACTCTCGGAATCCTGGAGACTAACCTCACCAAGCGCAATCACGTTACCAGCGATGAAGTGACGCTGGCGGGCATCGCGATTGCTGGTTCACTGATGGAGGCAGTCGTATGAGCGCACAACCGGCCGCCGCGCGTGTGCGCTGGGCGCTACGGCTGACCGCCGCTGTCGCCCTGATTCAGGGACTTGGCCACGCTGCGCTCTTTATGAGCGCGCGGCCGCGGCACGGCCCGGGCGAGGTGGCGGTAATCAAGGCCATGCGCTCCCAAAGCTTCGACTTCGGCGGCTTCGCTCCGCACAGCTACTGGGATATGTACTTCGGCTACGGGCTGCTAGCCGTCATGTTCGCGCTGTTCATCGCGGTCATCCTGTGGCTGGCTTCTGGACTTTCCGACCAACCCGGACAGGTGCGCCGTTTCGCCGCTGTTGTTGGGATCGCAGTTGGCGTCCATGCCCTGATCATCGGTCGTTATTTCTTCAGGCTGCCGCTTGAGTTTGACCTCGCGGTCGTCGCGGGTGTCGTGATCAGCCTGGTGCTCACGTCGCGCGTATCGGACACGGAGGCGCGAGAGGTTCAATGAGCCCAGAAACTAATCGACCGGCAGTCGATATCCTCGGCGTCCCGCAATCGATCTACGTGTGAACGGTGCGGATGGCGTGCGCCGAAAAGGGTGTCGCCGCGCGACTGATCCCCGTGGCCCCACACTCGCCAGAAGTGCTTGCAATCAACCCCTTCGGTACGATTCCAGCACTCCGGCACGGCGCGGTCGCGCTGTTCGAATCAAAGGCGATCGCATCGTATCTCGATGCGGTCTTCAAAAGGTCCGCGCCTCGTTCCAGTGGAACCAGTGGCCGCCGCGGAGGTCGAGCAGTGGATAGCGGCGCTTAATACTCGCGCGATCCCGTGTTTCGTTCGCTACACCCGTTGTTACTTCCGGTCCGGCCGTCGCCTGTTGGCGCCCGATCGGGAAGGGATAGACGCGGTCCTTCCGGAGGTCACGCGATACTTGGCGATCCTCGAACAGGTGGCGATCCAACCTACCGGCCTCGTCCGCGGTAACTTCTCGCTCGCCGATCTCGCACTGCTGCCGATCCTTGACTACCTGACTGGTCTCGAGGAGACAAGACCGTTCCTGACCGATACGCGGCTCGCGGCGTATATTGCGGTACATCGCCGCCGGCCGAGCTTCGTCGCGACTGTACCGCCCGATGCCTGATGGCAGCGTCAACTATTTCTTTTGGCCGAAATGTTAATTATCCGCCTCAAGGCATCCTGCGAGGCCAATCGCGATCGACGACTTCATGACCGCCCTCCGCTCGTGCCCAAGGCGACGAGCAGCTCATCCAGTTGCCCGAAGGTCTCGCCCATGGCATCCGCCGCCCCGGTGCCGGCTGCGTCAAGAGCTTCCTTCGAGGGATAGAGCTCGTGCATAACGAGCAGCGTCTTGCCGCCCCTTTCCTGGAAGGTCACCGTGGTGACGGGACCACCGTCACCTCCTTCGTCATTGGTCCACACGAGGCGCGAGTACGGTGTTACTTCGATATACCTGCCGAAGAATTCCATACCCTGGCCAAACACGAGGCGGTACTTACCGCCGACACGAACATCCATCTCGCAGGAAAGCAGGGACATGCCCATCGACTTCGGCGCCCACCACCGCTTGAACAGGTCGGGCTTGGTCCACGCTACGAATACGATATGCGCCGGAGCGTCGAAGGTGCGCGTGACAACGAGTTCGCGGTCGGACTTCCGTTCCACAGTCGTGCGATTCTTCATGGTCGTTGCTCACTCTCTTTTCTTGCGTCCATCGAATTTCTCCCTCTGCTTTAAATCCTCGACAACCCCGTCCAACTCGTCGAAGCGCGCGGCCCAGAGCTGGCGATACTTCTCGAGCCATGCCGTCGCTTCCTGCAGTCGATGTGGGCCGATTTTGCAGGTCCGCACGCGACCGACCTTCTCCGTAAGGACGAGCCCAGCCTGCTCCAGGACACTGACGTGCTTCTTCATGCCCGTGAGGGTCATGTTGAATTTTTGGGCAAGATCGCTGATCGAAGCCTCAGCACGTCCGAGCTGCTCCAATACACCGCGTCGGGTGACGTCCGAGAGCGCGGCGAACGAGGCATCGAGGTGGGCATTTGTATACTGAACCATTAAGTTCAGTATACACCGAACCGGTGGTCGAGACGCAAGCGGAGGCTGTTTCGCGCCCGCGATGCCGACCTTGAAGCGCCGATTCAAGCGTAGGAGCGGCCTCGTGCTAGGATCGAGGCGTCCAACAATCGGTTGCGGCGGAAGGGCGTGGGAGGCCTCCGTTAAGCCGAGCGTTAAGCCTAAGAAATCACCGCACGTCTCACCGCTACCCGACATCGGAGGTTCCATGAAGCGAGTCACTGGCATTGGCGGCATCTTCTTCAAAGCCAAAGACGCTCCAGCGCTACAAGCCTGGTACAAACAGCATCTCGGAATCGACGTTCAGGTATGGGGTGGCGCGGCGTTCAATTGGACCGACGGTGACGGCAAACCCGTTGCGGGCACAACCGCCTGGTCCATTGGTTCGGCTGAGAGCGACCACTTTGCGCCGAGTGCCGCTGCCTTCATGGTCAATTACCGCGTCGCGGATCTCCACGCACTCGTCAAAGCTTTGCGCGAAGAAGGCTGCAACGTACTCGAAAAAATTGACGAGTCCGAGTATGGCAAGTTCGGCTGGGTCATGGATCCGGAAGGAAACAAGGTGGAGCTGTGGGAGCCGCCTGCCGGCCAATGACACGGGCGGTCGGGCGCCGGTACGCGCCGACTGCTGGCCCGGCTGCCCGTCGGATCAGTTGCGAATTCTCAGTCCCTGTGTTTCTCGATGCTGAAGGCGTACAGCTTGTTGTTGGGCGTCCCCGGATTGTTGTATCCGGAGCCCCAATACACGGTGCCGTCCACGATGGAGGGGCCGTCCAACACCGTTCCTCCGCTGGCGAAGCTCCACAATATCTTGCCGGTGGCAGCATCGAGCGCATACATCGAGCCCGATTGCGACCCGGCATACATCACACCGTTGGCCACGCTTACCGATCCCATATCGATGGCGCCGACGGTTGGATCGGCAGTCTGCCAGATCGGCTTGCCGGTGAAGGCGTTAAGCGCTGACCAGGCACCCCAGGTGATCTGCTGGCCGCTCGGAACCAGGGTGTAGGGCATCTGATTGCCATTGGCGATTGCGACATAGACGCGCCAGCCATCGGTGGCGGTGCCCCATTGGATTCCACCGGTGTTCCCACCAGGTCCGACTTGCGTTCTCCACCTGACGTCACCGTTATCCAGATTCAGGGCCCAATAGACGCCGCTCTTCTGTCCAAATCCGACCAGCCCGAGACCAGGCAGAATGTTCGGGCCCGATCCGCCAAGGTCGTAGTCCGGCCCTTTCGGGGAAGGGCAGGTACCGAAACCGGAAACGATGCAGGGGACCGTCCACACATCATAGTCCTGTAGGCGTTTGGACCAGCGGATGTGGCCGTCGGCGAGATCGAGAGCCAAGGCTGTCTCGAAGAAGTCATCCGGCGCGGTGCAGTCAGCGTCCGGATTGTTGTTGGCAACCGCTTGCGTCTCGCAGTCAAGGACGCTCTTCGGGGCGCTGTAGTTGTTGCCGGTGCCGATGTAGAGCTGACGGCGGATTGGATCGATGGCCGGAGGCTGCCAAATCGCGCCGCCGCTGTAGCCCCCCGTGTTGCCGCCGTTATCCGGCATGACATAGGTCTTCCAAAGCAGCTTGCCGGTGTTGGCATCGAGTGCCACCACGCTGCCGCGGAAGGTGCAGCAATGATAGATGGGGAAGGGAGGGATTGGGGCCGGGTTATCAAGGAGCGCCAGCGCCTCCTCCTGCGAAGAGATACCCACGTAAACGACATTGCCGAAGACCACTGGCGAGCCCGTGATCGCGGCAGCGACATGGCTATCGACTTGGGTAATCCAATGTATGGCACCGGTTCTGCGGTCGGCGGCGATGATGTTAGCGCCGTTGTGGGGGCCGAACCCGGCTTCAATATCACCGACGATGACATCATCGCCATGGATGGCGGGGCTGTTGCGGGAGATCGCCCCGGAGACCCCATCGTAGTCGGAGACCTTGTGCGACCAGATCAACTGGCCTGTGTGTTTATTGACGGCGAACAGGTTGCCCGCCGAATCCGGAAAAAAGACAGACTCGCCGAAAACTGTGGGAGTGGCCGAGACGTCCCCGCCAGTGGTGAAAACCCACTTCATGGTAAGTGAATGCACATTGCGTGGGCTTATCAGCATCTCGGCGGGCTGGTTGCGCGAGTTGGCTGCGTCATGGCCAGCCATGCGCCACTGGTCGCGGATCAGGTCGTCGTCGGAGCCCAGGGCGGTCGCGCAAATGCCTACTCCAAGCATCAACAGAACGCTGCGGTCCATGACGTCACTCCTTGATTGCTGTGGTAGCGCGAGGGTGGTGGCGGGAGCGTGAGCTGACGCCCCATAGCCTGGACCACCTGAAGCGACCTGGCAGGTGCCACTCGAAACTTTAAAGGCAGGTCCACTGGAAGGCGCATGTAGCATGCAAGAACGAGTGACGCGCCATCACCGGGCGCCGCAACTTGTTCTGCACGCGGCAGTTTTACGAGGCGAACAAACCACAAAGCTGTAGCGCCACTGATACGACATGTCAGCTCGAGCGGCACAACGCCGTGGGCTCTCGGTGGACATCGTGGGACGTCATCGCGCTCGGCGACGACTATAGCAATCGCTGGCGCGGGTGACGCCGGTCTATTCCAGGACCAAATAGCAGCAACCGTTTGTGGATTCCCTACGAGAAATGAGATGATTCTGCGAGCGTATAACAACTAGAAGCCCCAACCGGTTATGGTAACTCACACATGGGGCGCGGTCCGATAAGAAGCAGAGCGAAGGGAGCAGACTTGAGAACCATGAGGTCTTTCCTTGCCGTAATGGCAGCCATATTTGCGCACGCCGTCGGCGCGGCGACCAACAGTTGGACAGGTATCGGCCCTTACGGGGGTGAGGCACTGAGGGTCGCTTATAACCGGACCTCGCCATCCGTCGTCTATCTCACGTCATCGGGTGGGTTCAGCCGTTCAACCGACGGTGGCGTTACCTGGCAGATGATTTTTACCGACTCAATGAATTCTCCGGCCGACCTGACGGTCGACCCGTCCAATCCCGACCGCTTGTACGTGGTCTTCGTGAATCCGCCGTTTCTGATGACGAGCTCGGATGCGGGCCAGACCTTGACACCCGTCGCGAACTTCCCCGTCAATCTGACGAATCCCTACCAGGTTCAGGTCGGTGCCGATGGCCAGACCCTGTATGTCACTGCCGGGAGCCGGATCGTCTGCAGCACCGATCGGGGTCAGAGCTGGGCCGAGCGCACCGTCGTCGATGCAGACCCGTCGCGGCGAGTGCTCAAACTCATCATCGATCCTATCGACTCAAACACCCTGTATGCGGGTGTCTACTCGGATAACGGCTCGAACGGCATCTACGTTACCCATGACGGCGCGCGTACCTGGACTCAGTCGTTCTGGTCAACGAACACTCAACACTACGTCAAAGACTTTGCGATCAGTTCCCTCGATTCCAGCACTGTCTGGGCGGCCACCTATGATGGCATCTGGGTCTCGCACGATCGCGGAGTCAATTGGACCCGAAGCAATTTCTCTGCGTATACAGGCAATGGTGCCAGCGCAGTCGCGATCGATCCCCGCAATCCCGCCGTCATCTACGCGACCAGCCCGTTCGGACTGATCAAGAAGTCGATTGACGGTGGATCGAACTGGACGGATGTCACCGGGAACAACTTCGTCGAGCAGCCTTTGACGCTGGCTGTTCATCCAGCCAGCAGCGGCACTGTTCTGGTTGGTGGTTTGGGCGGCGTATGGGGGACCATGAATGATGGCCTCAGTTGGTCGTCGCAGATACAGGGGCTCGTGGCCTCCGACGTGATGCACTTCTCCGCCAGTGCGGCGACGGACCGGATCTACTTCAACACAAACAGCAGTTTCGTTGGCTATGTTGCAGGTGGAGCTTCGAGCGTCACCAGCATCAATGAGGATGCGATACACCAACTGGCTGCTCTCAACATCTCGTCCCAGGGTTCAGCGGCGTATCAGGTGAGCTCAGTCATGAGCCAGCCGGGTCCCAACGGTAATCTGTATGTTTCGCTGTTCAACGGTCTGGCAATTTCATCTGACGGCGGCAATTCGTGGTCGCTGAAACCGGTGGCTGCCTCCGGCACCCAGCAGTTGCAGAAGATGGTGACTTGGCCCGGGCTGCCGCAGACCATTCTGGCTGCCGGAAACGCGACGGCCTATCGTTCCATTGACAGTGGCAACCTCTGGTCTGTGGTGAGCTCCGGGCTTCCAGCCGGCACGACGTTCGAGGGCATTCTCACCGCGCCCTCGGACAGCACCATCGCGTACGGTGTTCCTTATAACTTCGGCATCAACGGTGGTTCTTACGGTCTGTATCGTACGACCGATTCCGGAATCACCTGGGCGCCTGTTGGCAGTGGCTCGGTGACTAATATCTATCCTTCCGCGATCGATCCGAAGGATGCTCGGACCCTGTATGCAGCCAACAACTCTGATTTCCTGAAGAGCACGGACGGCGGGGTGTCGTTCAGCGCCTTGAATTGGGACAAGCCCTTACAGGGGATTCCGTACGCCGTCGCAATCGATCCGCTGCACACCAACATTGTGTACGCCGCGACAGTTATCCGTATCAGTCGGTCGGTGGATGGCGGTTCGAGCTGGCAGGTGCTTCCTGCAGCTCCCGCCGCGCCCACGGGCTCGAACTGGATCACGACCGACATCATCGTCGATCCGAACCGTCCGAGCGACGTGCTGGTTGGGACCGGAAGGAACGGCATTTTCAAAATGACGGTGGCGCCTGATCTCGCGCTGAGTCTGCAGACCAGCGGTTCGCTGGTGTTCGGCATCCCCTTCACCTACCAATACAAAGCCGTCAACAGGGGTCCTTACGACGCGACGGGCGTACATGTCGTGGTCAATCTTCCAGGAGTTATTCAGAACCCCACCGTTACCTCTGGTGACGGAAGCTGCACGGTCACCAATGGAGTCGCGGACTGCCTTGTACCGGTCCTGCGCACGGGTGCATCGTTCACAGCTACCGTGTCCGCGGTCGCGCCAACTGCGGCGTCCGCGCTGCAGATCTCCGGAAGTCTGTCGGGCGACCAGCCGGACGCGGACGGAACCAACAATGCGATCCTGACGCAAACGCAGATCACCGATGGCGCGGATCTGTCTATCGCCGCGACTGCGCCTTCTACCGCTCAGGCCGGATCGTCAGTTAGCCTCGTTTTCACGGTGAGCAACTCAGGTCCAGGATCGGCATCCGGTGTACTCCTGACTTATCAGGCTGCTCCGGGCACGACAGTGAGCGGTGCGTCGGCGACCGCGGGCAGCTGCACAGTTTCCAGTACCGGACTGGTCTCCTGCAGCCTGGGAGATTTGCCGGCGAGCAAGACGGTGACCGTGACTGTGACTGCTGCCGCATCCGCGGCCGGTACTTTGACCTCAACAGCAACGGTCACTTCTGCCACGGCGGATCCCGTTACTGCGAATGGCACTGCATCGAGTAGCACCACTGTAGTTGCCGGTAGCGGCAGCAGTGGAAGCGGCAGCGGCGGCAGCGGCGGCAGTACAGACAGTGGCAACAAAGGTGGCGGCGGCGGAGGCGCGATCTCCCTGGACTTGGTGGCGGCGTTGTCGCTGATGTTGTTGAGCCGTATGAGGCGCCTGCAATGAACAGTCCGCTGTCGGCTATTGCGGCCTGTCTGGGTCGCGAAGTGCGTACGTATCCGAAACCGGCCATTCATTGGGGCACGTATACCGCCGGGGAATGACTGCCCATGTGATGGCGTCCGCCCAACGAATACAATTCTTTCGGTATGCAATGAGGCGGAGGGTGGCGGATATGCGGTTCTTTCTGTTGATGATGTGCCTCGCGATGACGACTGCAGGCTTCGCGGCTGCATCGCCCGATGTCGTCGAGTCAATGGAGCGGTCCGTCAGGCCGACGCTCGTGATACGCGGCGAGCATCGCCCTCCCGTCTCGCTGGCACAACGCATGGAGCAGCTCAAGGTCCGCGCTGTCAGCATCGCCGTGGTCCGCGACGGCAAGCTCGCCTGGGCCCGCGCTTATGGCTACGCAGACCGGGAATGGAAGATCCCTGCTACGCCCGACACCCTGTTCCAGGCCGGCTCCATCAGCAAGCCGATTACGGCCCTAGCAGCCCTACGAGGCGTGGATGCCGGTACGCTCGACTTGGATCGCAACGTCAATGACTATCTCAAGAGCTGGCAGCTGCCCGACAACGAGTTCACGGCCGTCCGCAAAGTCACGGTCCGTAACATCCTGAACCATACGGCGGGTCTCACGGTCTGGGGATTCCCCGGCTACACCCGCGCCGCTGGAATGCCCTCGATCGTCGACGTCCTTGACGGCAAGGGTAACACCCCGCCGATCCGCGTTTGGAAGCAACCAGACCAAAGCTGGCGCTACTCCGGAGGCGGCTACACGATCCTGCAACTCTTGCTTAGCGACCAGAGTGGCATGCCTTTCCCTGTACTCATGCGCGACACGGTGCTGAAGCTACTGGGCATGAACCACAGCACCTACGAGCAGCCGCTGCCGCGAGCGCTGCGTGCGCTTGCCGCGGCCGGCTACGAGACGGAGGATTTCGATGTCGCGAGAAAAGATGGCTTCCTCGTGATGACCTACAACGGCGAGAAAGTATCGACGCTGCTACCCGAATCTGATCGGAAGTTTTTCGACAGCGATTCCGGAATGCCCGTCGAGTTCCTGCTGGAGGACAAGGCGGCCACGATAGTTATCGGTGGTTGGGGGCGAGGCGTCCGGCACAGCCACGATTGAGCGGGAGCAGCTCGACCGTAGAGCGGACGCCAGTCACCGGGGAGGCAAAAAAGCCTGAAATATCGCCTTAAAAGGCTCCAGGGCCTCGCATCGATGCGCGTGCGCGGCCAGTGCGGGCCAGCGACCTCGAGATTCGAGCCCGGGATGGGCTTCGGCCAGGTAACGCATTGCGCAGGCGACTGCGATGTCGGCGTGACCAATGGCATCGCCGAACCAGTAGGAAGTGGTCCGAGCACGCCGGTCAGCGTCCAACACGTTCAAAACACCGCGTATCTGGGTTTCACAGCGCTGGATCCAGGCAGGCGACGTTTTATCGTGCAGAGCGCGCTCGTAGAACAAGCTTACCGCCTTGTCATTGAGTCCCGTCGCCAACGCACAGATCTTCAGCGCCTGCCGACGCGCCGGACCCGATTCGGCGATGAGCGCTCTTCCAGGGCCGACCAGCTCGTCTAAATAATCGAGGATGGCGGCGCTTTCAATCAGCGGCTCTATGTCGGGCAACACCAGAATGGGAACTCGCCGCAGAGGATTGTACGGCGCGATCAGTTCCGCATCACCGAACGTCGACCAGGGACGGTGCTCATACTGCAGGCCATAGAGCTCCAAGGCGATGGCCACCCGGCGAACGAACGGAGAGTCGAATTGTCCGATCAAGATCATCTGCAGCACTCCCAAGGCCGCCGGAACGCAACCTCAACCATTTATGCACGGCGCGGCAAGCAGTATATTGGAGTCGCCCAATGGCCCGCACAACTGGAGCGAAGGACTATGGAACTGTGGCACGCATGGACCGGATTGCTGCAGCAGATTTTGCAGATGCTGGCGACGGATTGTGGACTTGGTACGGGGTTGGCGATTGTGATTTTGACGCTGGCGATGCGCACCGCACTCCTGCCCATCACCTGGTCGATCGCGCTTCGTGCCGCCGCCCGTCAGGTGAAGCTGGCGGCGCTCGAAGCGGACCTTAAGGCGCTTCGCGAGAAGTATGCGACCGACCGGCAACTGCAAATGCGAAAGACCCTCGAGCTCTATCAACAACATGGGCTCGGGATGGCCGATGGCAAAAGCCTGCTTGGCGCGATTGTGCAGATGCCGCTCGTCCTCGGCCTGTATCAGACGCTGAGAAACGGAGTTGGCACGTCAGCGTTTCTGTGGATTCGTAACCTGGGACGCCCCGACGCCATCCTCGCAATCCTCGCGGCGATGATGACGGCCGTGGCTATGGCGGTCGCGCCGAACATGCCTGAACAGATGCGCTTGCTTCTGATTATGCTGCCCGCCGTGTTTTGCCTCCTGGCCACCCTGCATCTGTCATCTGGCATTGCGCTGTATTGGATTACGACCAACACGTTCGGCGCTGCGCAAGCAATCGCGTTGCGCAGAGTCGTCAAGAGGCGCGGTTCATAGGGTAATAAGCTTATTACCTGATCCCGCTTCTGGACACCAACTGGGTAGCGCGACTGCGACATTCGACGAGGCGCCCTCGAGTTCCCGGGTTTGTCCCTGCATACGAATATTTGCCAGGAAGCAGCCATTCGCAGCCTGCGGTAACCTAGCGCCTGGTGATTGCTAGACATTGGGACTCGGCCGTGACGTTCGCGGAAGTTGTCGGGAATTTGCGCCGATATGACCAGACCCCATCCGGGGGGCAAGCTCCTGCCATTTTCGTAGCTGAACCCTGGGACCCTTCGTCCGAGGCGATCGTGGAGTGGTCTGGCGCAAAGGGTGGAGTACCGCTTGGTCGAAAACCCATATTGTTCTATCTCACGACCGTAAAAACAGCGCTTAGGGTTTTAGGATCCGAATACGATGATCTGGTGACTAACGGCGAAACAGAGGCAATGTGTCGGAAGCTGGCACACCGCGTTACCGAAATGAATGCGCAGCGTGTAAGGCACGACGTTGACATTGAGCGCACGAACATCGAAGCGTTGGACCAGGAATTCTCGAAGATTGGGCCCAATCATGCGAGCAGCACAAAGGGCTTTGCAGTTCTTTTTCACCCAGCTGGTGGATTGGACTACGTAGACGCTCGCGGCGTCATGAGGGTAGACACCGAGCTGTACGTCAAACCTCTCAGAATCGCGATCTACCGTGAGAGTAGAAGCCTCAAAGGGCTCGATGGCTCGCGCGCAAGTGAGATCCTAGCTGACATAGTTCGTGGGATGGCCTTTTTGGGGCATGGGACCGAGGTCGTGTAATCGCCGCAGAATGCCGTGTTTGAAAGCGACGGGGGCGAAGCAGGGAGATTTACGGTCTTTCGCAAGCTACGGCACGAGGTCTCGGTCCATCCTGAACTTGATCGCAGTAAGCTGCATGACGTTGCCCGAGTCCTCACCGTACAGCGACTTGAGGAATGCTTGATCCCAGCTGCTCAGACCTTGCGGTCTCGCTACGTCGGATTCGGCAAACAAGCGCAAGATCGTCGGGGCCACACCCAGCTTAGGGTTCTTGCGGATCTGCGCAAAGCCGATCATGGCGATGTAGTCAGCCAGCTGCCCGTCATTTAAGTCCTTGATGTGCCCCAGATCGACGACCACGATGGCTGAGTAGATCGCTCTGACAGCTTCCCATGTGAGTCTCGAACCTAATGCGCCGGTGCCGCAATGCAAGCTGCCTTCTCGAAAGGTTTTTGCCCAACCAGCGGCCTCGGAGCATGCGTTGTACCAGACGCGTACGGGTTGGGCTGTATGGATGAAGCTCTTTATCCCACCTATCCCCCTGTCGTCATTCATCAGCCGGGGGTTGCGGGCCCACAACTTGTTCAGCAGCACTTCTGGCTGTCGCGTCATGATGATGAGGAAGTTGGGAGCACACTCTTGCGGGGCCATTGGAATGCCGGCATCTCTCGCGACCTGCGATACGCGTCGGAACACAAATTCGCCCCTATCACGCGGCAGACCCGCCACCAATGGGCAAATCGGCAGCTGCCAACGCGCCAGCGACTCCTCCCTGGAGGGGATCGTAATCGAGGAGACAAAGGTGCTGATCTGGTGCTCCATTAGCTCCCGTTGCTTCCGGGCCTCAATGGTGACCGTATCGAATCCGGAATTTCCAGAATTGGAAGCAGACTGTTGGAGCGACTCGGGATTCGGCGGTGGATCGGCCGTAGCGCCGCCTGAGATCAATGACAGGATCGCCACCGCGCTTGCTCCCCACGCGGTTATACGGACGTCCCGAGAATTGATCGGTGACCGATACGGTGCGCCAGCACGAGTGGCCGTACAGTTGCGGCTTGAACGCTTGCTCCGCATGGGGGGTGCCCTAATGTCTAGTTGGCTGGTATTTTAGCCCCGTTGAGTTCTCGGGAGCCTCCTATTTCAGCGATTCTACTCAGTCGGCGCGCGGCCAGAGCCTGTCGTCGATCCTGGTTCTACGGCCCCGTGAATGGTCACTTGTGATCTGTTAGTATCCATGGAGACGCTGCGTTCATTCGCTGTGGAATCGGTGTGGGTAGTGGTAGTTTTGAGGGCGACCTAATCAGGCCACTCGGCCTGGTTACATTGTACTTTGGCTACGCTGAATTCGCGGTCAATGCGCTGTTAGCAAGTATGAAGGAGGTCGGACTTCCGACCGAAGTTCCCGCTGTGGCACCCTTCGGTCAGAAGGTGGCCTGCATTCGCAAGACATTGGGCCGTGTTCAACTTGAGGGAACCAGTCAAGTCATCGAAATACTGGAGGCTGCAAGGCCGCTCATCGAGCTTAGGAATTCCCTGGTCCACTCATGCATCGTGGCAAGAGGACGTGTGAAGCCGAACGACGGGTCAGAGCGGGAGTTCTCGGTTACCCCGCAGCAGCTTACAGATCTCGCAGATCAGATATTTACCTGGAAGGAGCGGCTGAGCTCCGTGTTCCAAAGGCAGTTGCTACCCGCACTCCGTATAAGATCTCAGTGAGATGTCTGTAGTCACGGGGGCCGTGAAGAGTAGTAAGCGGAACCTGGCGTCGACATTGGCTTCGCGTTTCGGTGTCAACCGTCGCCGGGTGTTCGGGAATCAAATGCGTTCAGTTCTGACAGTGCTCATCTGGTGTATCTCCGTTTTCAACACTCAGCGCGACCCCACAGTTTTCCGTCGGTCAAGTGTGGGCATACCAGACTCGATCCGGCGAGGAGCAATCAACTTTGGTAATAGACAAAGTCGAGGATGACCCCAAGTTGTACGACGGTGTTAGGTCAAGTTGTTCCAAATGCAAAGTATTTGCCGGGTCATCGCCTGTGGAAGTCCCGCAGTGTATCACTGATTGCCCTCGGTGTTTTCGAGGCGGTCGGAGCGGAGCGGGTTAAAAGGCCACCGGTGGGTCGAAATGGACAGACGACGATTTGTCGGAGTCGGCCAACTACAGTCATTCAAGGGTTCGGAACCCTTCCTCGCTTGACCCGGACCTTGGGTCATACCTTAGGCTGATGCCACGGATGACCAGGAAAAAGAAATCCATGTCGATGGGGGCTGCCGAGTGCGCGCGTCGTGCCGGACTCACAGTGCGCGCGTTGCGGGTCTACGAACGCCACCGGCTGATTGAGCCAAGGCGAACCGGTAAGGGGTGGCGATGCTACGGCCCCCAGGAGTTACGCCGATTGAACGTGATTGTCACGCTCAAGGCATTCGGCATGACCTTGGCGCAGATCAGGACGCTGCTCGCCACGAAACCGCCGCCTCTCATGCGCGTGCTTCAACTGCAGCTACAAATCTGCAGTGCGAGAAGCGAGGCGGCGGACAAGGCAGTTGGGTTGGTCAAAACTGCACTGACAACGATCAAAACCGGAAAGCGGCTATCCCTGGATGATCTTTGCAATCTGACGAGGAGCATGGAGATGGAAAATCAACACGGACTCTTTCAGGCCTTTCGTGAGCAGATCAACGAGGCGATCACACCCGAGGAGGAAAGGGCCGTCATGACGTGGATGGCGGCACGCCCGCCGGATGAGATGAACGCGATTCGCCAAGCCAGCCCTCAAGTGCACGCTCTGCTTCGCTCTCTTCAGGATCTGCGGGAGAAAGAGGTCGATCCCGCCGCTCCTGAGGCTCAGGCGCTGATTGCCCGGGAGAACGAGCTCGCGGTTCGCTACGGCCTGCGCAATCACACCGCGACGCTGCTCGAATGGAATACCCCTCTGGCACTCAAGTGGCTGCGGGTTGGCGGACGCGCGGTTTCGCGCTTCATGTCTTCCCAGTCGGTGGCACCGGACGAGGGTCTAACGGCTTACTTACACGCTGCGCTAGTCGCGTCTCCGTGGTACCGGGCGCTGGAGCCGATAGTGGATGAGGCCGCGGTACTCGTGGACGAGAAGGCACAACCGTCCGCGGCGCCCGCGCAAGCGCTGGTCGGTCGGCTGCAGCGGATCTGCGCGGATTATTCCCTCGGAGACCCTCTGGTCCATGCGCGCTGGGCCCGGGCGACTCTGTTCCGCTGGCCAACCGAGGACAGTCCACGAAAGCAGGCAGCCTGGATGTTTCTGGCCAGTGTTATCGAAGCCGGCAAGCGAGGCGACGACGATGGTGCGCCGGTAGTGATCCGTACCGGTCCGCCGAAGACCCCGCACGGCTCTGCCGCTTTCGCGACCAGGCTTGACGACGGCGACGCATTGACGCCCGGTGTTCAAAACAAAGTGCCCACCGCCCATTGATCTGTTTCGTGGCTTGCGCTGCGGCTCAGTAGCCGGAAACCGGACATCGGCAACGGTCAGCTCCGGAGTCGACAGCGGTCACTCACGTCATCATCTATGAGCGATTCATGCGAGAGCCCCGCCGGATCAGCCTTCTATCCTTTCAACACGAGAGACGCTTCCGGGTATCGCTCGCACATGAACTCGACAAAGGCGCGAACCTTCGGCGCTGGAAGGCGTCTCGACGTGTGCAAGACCCAGAGCTCGACCTCAACACCTGTGACCGTCCCCCACTGAACCAACTCGCCGCGACTAAGTTGGCCCCATGCGATGGACTGCGGCATGAGGGCTGCGCCAGCGCCGGCGACAGCAGCGTCGCGAATCATCAGGAACGATGACAGCCTCAGCTTTGGGATGGGATCCAGGACCAAGCGCCCCTCGTCGAGGCTCCAGTTGGTAGGTTGAAAATTCGAGCTCACGATGGCGGGCACTGGCCTGACCTCGCCGGGGACTGGCATCTGAACGGAAGGCGCAGCCACGACAATCAGCCGATCCTTCGCGAAGCATCGGCCCACCAAGGTGCTGTCCGGTTTCGGATTGATCCGAATAGCGGCGTCGAATTGTTCCTCGACGAGGTCGACCAGGCGGTCCTCTGCCACCACTTCGAACGTGACCTCTGGGTAAGTCGCACAGAACTCGGCGCTGATTCGTCCCATCGCGAGCTGCGAAAAGAGCACCGGAGACGCAACACGCAAACGCCCGCGAGGTGCCGACAGCCCCTCCCGGGTTGCCGTCATGGCCTCAGCCACCTCAAGCATCGGCCCTTCAGTTCGGGCGACCAGCGCCACGCCGGCGTCGGTGAGCTTCAGTCCGCGTGCACTGCGCTCGATCAATCGCACGCCGAGTTGCTCCTCTAGGTCTGCGATGCGCCTGGATAGCGTCGCTTTTGACTTGCCGCTTGCGCGGCTCGCCTTGCCGAGTCCCCCGCTGGTTGCGACTAGCGCGAAGTCAGTCAGAGCGTTCAGGTCCATAGGTGTTCCGTTTTTGAAACGAGCTGTCTCCATTTTTTCGTCTTCGCATCAATTGTGCAACGACCTATCGTCGTCGCAACTGATTACGAGGACTTGCAATGAACACGCATCGCTCTGTACTGATTCGAGCCTATGGCGGCGCCAACGTCGCCGAAGTCGCAGAGATCCCAAAGCCCGAAGCCGGGCCGGGCCAGGTGCTGGTCCGAGTCCGCGCCGCCGGCGTGAACGGCATCGATTGGAAAGTCCGTGAGGGCTATGTTCGAAATGCATTCCCGCTGCAACTGCCCGCCGTTCTGGGCATCGAGTTGGCGGGCGTTGTTGAGACTGTAGGCCCCGGCGCCTCGCGCTTCAAAGTCGGTGATCGCGTCATGGGTCCGCTCGGCGGGCTTGGCGCTTACGCCGATTTCGTGACGGTCAACGAGGTGAACCTGTCGCTCACGCCTCAGGGCCTGGACGACGTTCATGCGGCCGCAATCCCTGTGGCAGCCATCGCGGCTTGGCAAAGCCTGCACCACGCGGGTCCGATCCGTTCAGGCCAGCGAATTCTGATTCACGGCGCGGCAGGTGGGCTGGGCGGCTATGCAGTGCAGTACGCCAAGCGAGCAGGTGCCGAAATCTTCGCCACTGTGGCCACCGCTCACGTCGAGTACGTGCGCAGTCTCGGCGCGGACCACGTCATCGACTACCAGACCGGACGTTTTGAGGACACCGCTCGAGACATCGAGCTGGTGCTCGACTATGTCGGTGGTGAAGTACTCGATCGCTCGTGGGAAGTCCTGACGAGGACTGGCGCCATCGTGGGCACGTCATCGCCCGAGATCCTTGCGCGCACGCCTGCGGGCCGACGCGGCTTGTGGTTCGTGAACAAGCCCGACGCAGCTCTGCTCGAAAAGCTGGCTGCAGACATCGCAACAGGCACGCTCAAGTCCAAAGTCAGCGAGGTTGTCGGTTTCCGCGACATCCCAGCGGCCATCGAACGCAATCGCACCGCCTCTCGCGCCGGCAAGGTCGTGGCGGACTTCTCGCGCTAACCCATCATCCCTTGGAGAGTCACATGAGCATTCTAGTTACTGGTGCGACTGGCACCATTGGTTCTCTCATCGTTCAACGCCTCGCCGACGCTGGCGCGGATGTCAAAGCGCTCGTTCGCCAGCGGGGTAAGCTCAGCTTCCCCGCGGGCGTCACCGAACTGGTCGGTGATCTGACGGATGTGCCCTCGTTGCGCGCAGCGCTCTCGTCGGTGCGAACGTTGTTCCTACTGAATGCCGTCACGCCCGACGAGGTGACACAAGCGCTCATCGCATTGAACTTGGCTCGCGAGGCCGGCATCGAGCGCATCGTTTACCTCTCGGTGATCCACGCGGACAAGTACACCAATGTGCCGCACTTCACCAGCAAGCATACGGTCGAGCGCATGATCGAGACTCTCGACATTCCAGCAACCATCCTGCGTCCTGCCTATTTCATGCAGAACGAACGCATGGTCCAGCAGGTGATCCAGAACTACGGTGTTTACCCGATGCCGATCGGCTCGGTTGGCGTCTCGATGGTTGATGCGCGAGACATCGCGGATGTCGCCGTCGCGGAACTCCTGCGCCGCGACGGGGCAGCCACCCCGCTCCCGCGAGTGACGTTGGACCTTGTCGGTCCGGACGCGCTGACCGGCGCGTCGACCGCAAAGATCTGGAGCTCCGCCTTGGGCCGCGAGGTGACCTACGCAGGCGACGACGTGACAGCCTTCGAAAAACAGATGGCCTCGCTCGGTCCTGCCTGGCTCGCCTACGACATGCGGCTGATGATGGCCGGGATTCAGAAGTTAGGCATGAACAGTGAAGCGAACGCGGTGGATCGCTTGCAGGCCATTCTGGGTCGCCCGCTACGCACGTACGTCGATTTCGTCAGAGAGGCCACATCCGGGACCACTTAAAGCGCGCGCATTTACCCGCGGATACATCCTCATCGAAGCGCCGCCTTCATGAAGGCGGCGAATCCCTGACTGAGCATAGAAAAGATAAAGGAGATTTCAATGCCATCTACTGTAGCTACAGTGCAAACGACTATTGAGGCGTCAATCGAGGATGCGTTTGCACACATCGTGCCCATCAATCTCACATCAATCTTCACGGGATATGGACCACTGCTTGCCGTGACCGAAACTCGGACGGCGAATGGCGGTTCGAGCGCGTGCCAGGCCGAAATGCGACAGCTATTCACTGGCGCTACGAAATCGTGAGCCGAGCGAAGTTCCTGGAGCCGCTTGTCGCCTTCTTTACTCAGAGGTTGTGGCGAGGCTACATGAGTCGAACCTTGAGCCTGTCGAAAGCCCAGGTGGAAGCGCGTGCTGCATTGCCGCCCGGCGAGCCAGCGAGACGTCCGAGGCGTTGGTCCTCGCGTTGGCTTCGACTGATATCGGCGCGCCAAATCCCACGCCGGCCGTCGAAGCTTTCGCCCACATGTTGTAGTTGATGCCGTCACCATGCCGCGGGCGCGTACCCTGACGGATCCGGAAGAGTTTTCCGCCACCTTGATCGCTCCCGTTTGTCCAATCAACGGCGTTAATAGACAACCTGGTAATCTCGTTGATGTCGCCACAATCCCGCTGGCAGGTGCCATCAGGGACAAGCGGTTGTTCGGCTCAGTGCCAGCCAAACCTGGCCCAATCTGTAAGTTGTCCCCGTGAGGCCATGGGGACGTCTGGTCTGGGAAAGAAAAAGACACCTTTACTTTTGAAGGTAACAAGTCCAGCGTCGATCAGATCGTGGAGCAGTTCGTCAAGGAAAGGCCTTGAACAGGTATGAAGATGACCTCCGGCTGGCATTGAAGGCGGAATTCGATGCTGGGTACATTCGCGAAGTCGGCGATTCTGCCAACGTCTTTGCCCAACTCTCGAAGACATACCCTGCGAGCGGTTCGAAGATCGATTGGGAGCACGTCCCTGGCGCTATCGAATGCACTGAGGAAGACAAATCTCTGCGAATAGAGCGTTTCGTGGAATTTTTCGACGAGATGCGCTCGAGGTTTGGGTTGACTGGCACCGTGCTTTATGCTGGTGACAGTGCGACAGACTTGGTACTGGAAGGCACTGTCGAGGCGTTCAGGCGGGCGCTCCCTGAACTCATTGGGATTCCCCAACACCATTACTTCATCGGGCCGAACTTCTCATGGTGCATGTGCCTGACGATGGAAGGCGACATGGGATTCGGTGGGGTCACGACGTCTTACCGCCACTGATTGATGCCTGTCCATGGCGAATTGCAATTCTGCCGTAGTTGGCGGTGGCTTTCACAGACTTGCGAAGTGGTCGGCGCCCGGTCATGGTCTCAGGCATGCGGGAGTGGTTGATCCTCGTTGTTCATCTGATCGTGACGATCGTCAAGGTTGCCACGCCCTGTGGTGCCCGTTCTGTAGTTGTCGAGTCGCTCTTCCTCAAGCACCAGTTGCTCATCTTGAATCGATCCCGGAAGAGGGCTCCGAAGCTCGGTGCAATGGACCGAGTGCTGCTCGGTCTGGGCGTGCTACTCGTGAGTCCTCGTCGCCTTCTGAAAGTCACGGTCGTCATTAGGCCCGCAGCTTACGCAGCTCCGCCGGGTTATAGGCGGCACCTGATGGATTGGACGGCGAGTTGAGCAAGAGACACCGGGTGCGCGGGGTGATCGCGGCCTCGAGATCAGCCGGCTGAACTTTGAAGTTGTTGTCAGCGTTGGTCTTCACGAACGCCGGTTCACCCCCCGCCAAATACACAATGTCGGGATAAGACACCCAGTACGGCGCAGGAATGATCACCTCGTCGCCAAGGGAGAGGGTTGCGATCAGGGCATTGTAGATCACCGGCTTTCCCCCGGGCGAAACGTTGATCTGAGAGGGCGTGTAGGAAAGATCGTTGTCGCGATCCAGTTTGGCGCAGATTGCGGCTTTGAGCTCGGGGATTCCGTCAACGGGGGTGTATTTCGTCTTGCCATCCCGGATGGCTCTGATGGTCGCCTGTTTGATGTTTTCCGGGGTGTCGAAGTCGGGTTCGCCCGTGGTCAGGGAAATGACGAATTGTCGACAATCTAATAAATAAAGTATACAATTGTTACGGTGATGTGAGCAATACGGTGACGGTGGCGGGCGGTGATGGGGAGGTTCGAATCCATGCCGGAGAGCACAGGGCATCTCCGATTGAGAGCGGCGCGTGAATCACTGCTGGAGCTCGGTTCGGCGACGCTTCACGAAGCTCAGGGCCAGACGGGCGCGCTTGCTTCCGCGATCAAGCCGTTGGATCCGCTGCGCCGGCTCGCTGGTCCGGCGCTGACAGTCGACGCCAAGCCGGGTGACAACCTGGTCATCCATTACGCTCTGACGTTTGCTCAGCCCGGAGATGTTCTGGTGGTCGATGCGAAGGGCTATACCGAGGCAGGGCCGTGGGGTGACATCCTGACTTTGGCCGCGCAGAAGAGCGGCATTTCGGGCCTGGTCATTGATGGCGCCGTCCGCGACGGCGATACGATCCTGAAAATGGGCTTTCCGGTCTTCAGCCGGGGCCTCTCGATTCGCGCCGCACAGAAGAATCAACCCGGGCGCGTAAACATACCGATCATTTGCGGCGGTATCGGGATCAGCCCGGGTGATTGGATCATGGGAGACCGGGACGGTGTCGTCGCCATCCCAAGTGAGAGCGTGTCGGCAGTGATCGCGGCGGCAAAGAAGCGCGAAGCTGCGGAGATCGCCCTCCGCAAGGGCATTGAAGGCGGCAAGTCGACAGTCGAGTTGCTTGGGCTGGAGGCTTCGCTGCGGCGTGTCGGGCTCGAGAGCCGGTGATGCGTGGAGTAGGGCTAACCTGTCTTTCGGCAGGCGGGCGGCTCCAAATTCAACACGGTCCCCATCCGAGATCTGACGGGTGCATCTCGTGCCACGTCGTTATCTGTTGATAGGCGATCGCGAGGTCCAAGAGACGCTCGTCTTCCCCACGGCGCCCCACCAGCTGCATCGACAGCGGTAAGCCATCCGCATTGAAGCCGGTGCAAAAGACGATCGCCGGATGGCCAGTGACGTTGAAGGGTAAACGGAATGAGACATCGCTCGAACGGCTCAATCCTTCGAGGTCATCCAGCGCGGCCGCGGCCCCGAAGGTGACGGGCATGGCGAGTACGTCGAATCTCGCAAAGAGCTGATCGACCTGTGCCCGAAGTTGCTCTCGCCGTTGAAGCGCCTCCGCGTAAACAACCGCTCCAATATGGGCTCCTGATTGAAGCCGGCGGCGGCACGTGTCTCCGTAAAGATGCGCATGGCGCGCCAGCCGCTCCCGATGAATGGCGTACGCCTCATGGCCCAGAATAGCTCCGCCGATCTGCCGGGCCAGGCTGAAGTGGGGAAAATCGACCTTGCCAATGCGGCCGCCCAGCGATCCCAGCGCTCTCACGGCTGCCTCCATCGCTTCCGCGACGTCGGCATCCACTGACAGGCCGGCGGACCGTATGGCGACCACTCCGATCCTGTTTTCCTTGTAGCCTTCGCCACGCGTCTGGCCGGTCAGGCCGGCAAACAGCAAGGCGCAGTCCGCGGCGGACCTCGCCATCGGACCGATCGTATCGAGGGTCGGTGCCAGTGGGAGGACTCCTCGCATGTCGACTCGCTGTTTGGTCGGCTTCAGCGCAACCAACCCGCAATACGCTGCGGGAGCCCTCGTGGACCCGCCTGTGTCAGTGCCGAGCGCCAGGGGAACGAGGCCCGCGGCGAGCGCAACGGCGCTACCGCTCGAGGATCCGCCCGCTGTCCGGCGCCGGTCCCAGGGGTTACTGGGCGAGGGCCAGGCGAGTGAGTCCAGAGGCGATCCGATGCCGAATTCCTCCAGCGCCAGCTTGCCCAGATAGATTCCGCCCCGGCGCTGGAGTTGGAGCACCGCAGCCGCTGTCTTGCTCGCCGCTTCGGCGACAACGCGGGAATGAGCGGTTGTTCTCTGGCCGCGGACGTCGATCAGGTCCTTGGCGGCGAACGGAATACCGTGCAGCGGGGGAAGCCGCAGGCCGGCCGCACGTCGTCGATCTGCGTGTCGTGCGGATCGAAGCGCCAGGTCCGGCGCCAGGGAGAGGAATGCATGAAGATGACTGTTAGATCGCTCTATCCGCTCCACGAGCGCAGACACGTAATCAACCGCGCTGAATTCGCCGGCCGTCAGGGCCGCGCGCGCAGCCGTCGCGCTGAGATATGCATAGTCCTCGCGGCGACTGCTGGTAATCTTGTCAGGATGCCGCATGAGCGCGCAGCGGGCGGAAGAACGTGCGAATGTCCTCGGCGAGCAGATCGGGCTGTTCCCACGCGGCGAAGTGGCCGCCGCGCGGCAGGCTCGTCCAATGCACGATGTTGAATGCCCGCTCGGCCCAGCTGCGCGGGGGCATCGGTAATTCTTTGGGCAAGTGGACGATGCCGCACGGCGGCTCGATCCGCTGACCGGGCGCCAGGTGCAGCGGATGCTCTCTGGACTCGCTGTAAAAACGGATTGCAGAATGGACCGTGCCGGTCAGCCAGTAGAGCATGATGTCGGTGATCATCTCATCCTTGCTGAGGGCTTCGTCCGGCTCCGATTGACAATCGCTCCAGCTGCGGAACTTCTCAACATACCAAGCCGCGAGCCCAACCGGGGAGTCCGTCAGCGCGTATGCCAAGGTCAGCGGCTTCGTCGCCTGGATCGCGATGTACGCGCCCTCCGATTCCGCCCATCTGGCGACTCGCGCCAGGTATTCCTCTTCGGCGGAGGTTAGCGGCGGGTCCTCAGGGCTGATGGCCGGTCTGAATCGCGTGGAGACATAGTTGAGATGCAAACCTAACACCCGGTCCGGGTGTTGAAGCGCGGTGGCAGCACTGACCCAGGAACCCCAGTCGCCGCCTTGAACACCAAACCTCGTATAGTTCAATCGCGTCATGAGTTTTGCCCAGATGTCCGCTACGGCGAACACACTGGTTCCCCTTTCCGTCGGGCGGCTCGAGAAGCCGTATCCGGGAATGGACGGTGCGATGATGGTGAACGCATCGGCGGGATCTGCGCCATGCGCCGCAGGGTCCGTGAGCAGCGGAATGATTTTCAACATCTCGATGATGCTTCCGGGCCAGCCGTGCGTGAGCACGAGCGGGATCGGCGCGGGTCCCTTGCCAGCTTGATGGATGAAGTGGATCCGGTGCTCGCCGATGTGCGTCACGAAGTGTGGAAATGAGTTCAGGCGCTCTTCATGAGCGCGCCAGTCGTATCGATCCAGCCAGTGCTCGATGAAAGCTTTCATGTACGCGACCGGCGGACCGTAGCGCCACGGTTCGGCGACGACCTCATCGGGCCAGATCGCCTGCCGCAAACGTCCTTTGAGATCGCTCAGCGCGGCCTGATCCGCATGAAACTGGAAACGCTCGATCGGGGCGTCGGTCATGCCACTCTCCTGTTGCGGTCGTGCCAGGATCGTCTATCATATTTGACTGTAGACAATGTGGGGCGCGAGAGTGGGCAATACTAAGAAGATTGTCGACAATTTGTCAAAGGAGGGCGTCGGAGCTGTCGAGCGCGGGCGAGCACAGCTGGAGCAGATGATTCTCTGCGGCGAATTGCAGCCCGGCGATCACTTGAATGAGCTGTCGCTCGCGGCCCGGTTCGGGATCGGCCGTGCGCACTTGCGGGAGGCCGTGCGCGCTTTGGAAGAGGCCCGGCTGGTTCAAGTCATTGCGAACCGCGGTGCCCATGTCAGAAAGCTCGATCTTCCCGAGGCATTGGAGCTGTTCGACGTCCGCGCTGGACTTGCCCGATCCGCCGGCCGGTTGGCTGTGCTGCGGGGCACGCGGGCACAGATCAAGGAGATCCAGGAGGTTCATCGGCACATGGGCACGGCGACAACCAAGGGGGACCTGTCCAGATTCCAACAGCTCAATCTGCGTTTTCACGCCTTGCTCTTCGATGCAGCCGCGAACACGCGCCTGCGCGACATGGACCTCACCGTGCGAAACGAAATGCAGCTGTATATCCGCAACAATGTCAGCAGCGAGGCTCAAATGAGGGTGTCGTGCGAGGAGCATGGGGTGATCGTCTCAGCGCTGGTGTCCGGGGATGCCGATGCATGCGGCGCAGCCTTCGAGAGCCATATCCTGAATGGCAAGCGACGCCTGATGGATAACGTTCCGCTGACTCGATGAGGCCACAGCGAACAGTTGCAACTGACCAGTACGCCCATCCCGGCACCGACAGACCGGCTCGCAGTCACTCCTTCGGTAGCCGCCGAAAACTCCAACTCGCGTATAAGGTCGGCAAGGTCCCGAGCAAAGTGGCATTCAAAATCAGAGCGGAGATCACCACCATAGCGCCATGCCCGGTTTGCCAATTCTGCCACTGAGACATGATCAGCAGGATGGGTTGGCCAAGGCCATTGAGAGCAGCGAGCAGGCCAAGGCAAAAGAGCAAGGAGTCCTTTCTCAGCGCCGCCTCGCGCTCATCATCTTCGCGAGAAGGCTTTCCCAACGGCCCGCTCATATAAACAACCACCACCCCAGTCCCAATGCCGAGCACCATTGCCGGCATGAGGGCGACGAGAGTTGCCAGCGAGAGGCGCTCCATTTCTTGCGGCCAGATGAAGCAAACAACGAGCTGGAGGCACGAGAGAGCAATCAGCAAAAGCGGGACCCAGCGTAATGGCTGGTGCTTGCCATCGACCAATGGGTCAGCAACCCGGGCGGGGATTCCGGTCCACCGCACAGCGTCATCCAGCCTCGACAGAATGCTTCTGTGACTCCGAGTCATCCACCTTCTCCTTTGCGCCCGAACGTCATGGGAAAGCGATCCAACGAGAAAACCATCTCGACAGCCACCCCAAAATGACGTGCGATCTTCAGAGCCAGCTCCAGACTTGGCTTGTAGTCACCGCGTTCGAGATACCCGATTGTCTGATGGTTGACCCCGACCGCTTCGGCCAGCTGGCGGCGAGACATGCCGCGCTCCGCACGAAAAACGGCAATTCGATTGTATAAGCTCATGTGAGTATTGCATCACGAGTCATTTCTATTACACAATAGATCATTGTGTAAACGCAATGGATTTGTGCATAGGTGGATCCAAGCGCTCCACCGCATCACGCCATCGTTCTCACGGGACTCTCTCATCGCGCTGGCTCGTCAGAGTTGCGACGTCCTGTTCGCCGCGCTCCAAGACGGGACGCTATACAGCCGCCGAAAACGGAAAACCCGTTGACAACAACATAGGGGCACCCTCCCAGCCGACGCTCAGTATTTCCAGAAATCCAGGGGGCGAAGAAAGTCTACGCGGGTAGTACCGCGGCCGCTGAACTAACTCCCGCTGTTTCAAAAAGCCGATTTGGCAGCTTGCTCTCAGCAGAACCCGTGGCGTTGAATTGGTAGAGCGGACCCCTCACGGTGCCAGCCTAACAGTTCCAAAAATTCCTTGGAACGACGTCCAGCCTATGCACTTCAACGAGCGACCGGGAGTCGAAAGGAAGCCGAGTTTCGGCTGCTTCAACTGAAGCAACAACCCGAAGTAACATAAGGCTGACAATGAGGTGTCGTATTGTGCGACTGAAGATGCCGAGGTTCCTTCGAGGAATATCTTATCCTGAACCGCTCGATTTTCCTTGAATCCGTTCTGGCGCAGTGACACGTGCAGGGCATGAACGCGCCACGAGCGCCAAATTACCGGGCTATCCGCGGCGGACCTCTTGTGTAACGGATGCGACTACTTCGCCACCACGTGCAGAGCCCGGTGAGCGCGGGTAATTCGAATATTCACGTGGTGCCCGAGGTCGGAGTCGAACCGACACGCTTCTAAGGGCGGCGGATTTTTGAGTGTCGCGCGGAGTTCTTCCAACCCGCGAGTAACCCCACGGTCGTTAAATGGTGCGGCGCGATGACGTGCACCACCGGCCGGCCGGGTCGTCCATCACAGTTAGCCGGTCGTCACTCCCACGCTGTCCCGTCCACAGGGCGCGATCCTTGAATTTCCTGAGCTTTTCTCGCAAACATCTGGCCAGCATTCGATGCTCGAGCGCTGTTGGGTTTTACTGGCTGGAAAATCAAGAGTATACCTGCCTCAGGTCTTGGCGATCCCGTTCAATCGACAAGACCGGCCGCTGAAAAGAGCGGCAGAAGAACAGCAGAAGAACAGCAGAGGGGAAACGCCATGCAACGCGTATGGTTGGTTGCCTTACTCTCAGCCGCCGCCGGCGCCCTGGTCCCCGGTGGGGTACACGCTCAGACCTGCGCGACGAATGTTCCGCACGTCAACGGCACGTGGGTCGTGCTGCCCTATCAAATGCCGATCAATCCGATTCAAGCGAGCCTGCTTCACAACGGCAAGGTGTTGATTGTCGCTGGATCGGAAAACGACGCGAAGAACAACTCAAAGGGCGCAGAGAGCTACCGCGCGGCGATCTGGAACCCGACCGGTACCACTGGGGCCAGCATAGCGGTTCAGAACCTCACCTACGATGTGTTCTGCAGCGGTACAGCTGCCCTGCCGGATGGGCGGCAACTCGTCGTGGGAGGCACATCGGACTACTCGTTCACTGGCGAGAATCGCGCTTCCATCTTTGATCCCAATTCCGGCAGTTTTGTCCAGTCACAGAACATGGTGAGCGGCCGCTGGTACGCCTCAGCCATCACGCTCGCAGATGGGCGGATCATGGCAATGTCGGGACTCACACAAACTGGCGGCACGAGCACCACTGTCGAGATCTACGATGTCAGGAATGCCGGAGCTGGATGGAACCCGCCGACAAGCGTGCCTTTCACTCCGCCACTGTATCCACGCCTCGCGCTGCTGCCGAACGGGAAGGTGTTCTATACAGGGCAAGGAAGCGGGAATTCAAACACGAACTCATGGATCTTTGACCCGACGACTGGCGGTTGGACAATGTCGACCCCGACCACGGCAAATCGCACTTACGGCAGCTCCGTGATCCTGCCTCTGCTGCCACCGAACTACACTCCACGCGTGATGAATTTCGGCGGCGGCAGCCCTGCCACAAATACAACTGAGTTGATTGACCTCTCGAGCGCCAGTCCGAGCTGGACGCCCGGCCCCAACATGTCTACTGGCCGCATCCAGATGAACGCCGTGATTCTGCCAAATGGGAACGTGCTGGCGGAGGGTGGCTCCGTAAACAACGAGAGTCCCGATACTCCCGGAAAGAAAGGCGACCTTTACGATCCCGTCACGAACACGTTCCGCTCTGCCGGCAGCGCCGCCTACTCACGCCTCTATCACTCCACCGCCTTGCTCCTGCCCGATGCAACCGTCATGAGCATGGGCAGCAACCCGGGAGCGCGCGGCAGTTACCAGGCCGCAATTGAGATTTACACGCCGCCTTATCTATTCGATGCGAACGATCACCTGATTACTGCCAATCGGCCGGCAATCACGGCCCTGTCGTCCGCGGTTGTGGGCTACAACTCGGCCCTGTCGTTGGGCTATACGAGTGTATCGGGGATCAAATCTGCGGCGCTGGTCCGTCTGGGCTCTGTTACACACGCGTTCGATATGGAACAACGGTTGATCGGCTTGTGCGGTCCGGCGCCACAGCAGCCGAACTGCAATGGTGCCAACAATACACTCAACCTGATTACACCTCCGAACGCAAACGTTGCGCCACCGGGCTATTACATGCTGTTTTTGCTCGACAGTGACGGTGTTCCCTCGAAAGCGGCCTTCATCCAGCTCACGCCGTATTCGACGACGCCTCCGTCCGCAAGCATAAGCTCGCCGGCATCGGATGTGACCATCCCGGCCGGGGGGGCGGTTAGTTTTGGTACGAGCAGCAGCGCCGCAAAGTATTCGTGGGTATTCCCCGGCGGCTCGCCGGCGACATCAACGGCTCAGAACCCGGGAAATGTGAGATTTACCAGCCCGGGCACCTATCAGGCTTCCCTCACTCTTATCGACGCAAGTGGCAATTCGGATCCAAGCCCGCCCACGCGTCAAATTACCGTGACGCCTACCAGTCCCGACTTCTCGATAACCGTAGGCCCGTCCGCGCAACAGGTTGTCCCGGGCGGGACGGCGGCGTACTCCGTCACCGTCACCCCGCAAAGCGGTTTCACTGGTTCGGTAAGTCTCAGTGTTGGTAGCGAATCCGGGTTTCCAACCGGCGTAGGCAGCGGCGGCTTCAGCCCCGCCTCTATCAGCGGTTCCGGCACCTCCACCCTCACGATGATGACCACTACCAGCACGATCCCATGGGCCGTGTCGCTCACCATTACAGGCACGAGTGGAACACTTACACATACGGCATCGACGACGCTGCTGGTGAATCTCGCACCGCCGACGAGCCTTCAGGCAGCACCGGGTGATTCCCAAGTCTCACTGTCCTGGCCCGCTTCGGTCGGAGCGACCAGCTACCATGTCAAACGCGCCAACGTCAGCCAGGGGCCGTACGTGAATGTTGCGTGCCCGACTGGAACCAGTTATCTCGACACCGGTTTGACTAACGGCACCCCGTACTTCTATGCGATTTCGGGCGCCTTCAGTGGCAACCCCAATGCTGGCGGAGAGAGTGCCGACTCCGTCGAGGCGAGCGCAACGCCACAGGGGGCCACCCCGACTCCGCCGGCTCCCCCTACGAGTCTCACCGCGAAGGCGACAAAACCGGGAACGATCAACCTCCAGTGGGTTCAGTCGATTACACCAGGGATTACACAGAACAGTATCTATCGTCGGACGAGCGGTGGTACGTATCCCTCGACGCCGCTTGCGACAATAAACTCAACTACGTCGTATCGCGATGCCAGCGCCACCAGCCGAGCGACGTTTTGCTATGTCGTCACTGCAACAGGCGGCGGCGGGGGAAGTGCCATCTCCAATGAGGCTTGTAGCACTGCGAAGTAGTCCTTCGCCGGCGTGGGAGGCCGTTGGTTCGAGGGCTGATCATTGTGCCGATGCCTAGGTCGGCCTCGAAGTGCACCGGATAGGCCTTCATCTGGGCTGATCCTAGTCGTCCCGCCCCCCGAGAGTGATCAGCGCATGCGGATGCGCCGGCCCGTTTGAGACATCGTGACTGAAGTCCAGCTCGAAACGCGCATCCCGCTCCATGTGATCGCGGTATACGTTGATGACATGCACCTTCATGTCGCCCTCCGCATTGATCACACCGCCGGGAATGAGATCCTCCACCAGGAAGTAGTCGGACACCAGAAGCCGTTTGCCGTCCTTCGTCAGGTGCAGGTAATGCGGTCCTGAATTCAAACCGAGGTCGACCACACCCGCCTGCGGATCCGAGCCGACCGGCTGGGGGCGCTCCGGATCGGAGATGTCGAGCATCACAATCTTGCCGGCCTGGCCCGCGAAATTGAGCGTGACAAACAGCCGCGTGCCCTCTTTGTTGACGGCCAGCAGCTGTGGCCAGATCGGCGGGTCAGGAACGGCCTGAACCGCATAGGGGCCGAAATCAAAGACGGGCCTGGCGGTGCCGGTCTGCGGCTCGACGAGGTAGAGTTGGTGATCGTTCATGCCCGCCGTAAAGGCGCGCTGACGGATATCGCCCGGAATCAACTTCACATCCATGGTTCCAGCCATGTCACCGACAACGATCGTCCTGGTGATTGAGCGCTTTGCCAGATCCCACACCCGGATGCTCCCATCGAGGTGCGGCACGCCTCCGCCGACATGCAAGGTAGAGACCGGACATACATAGTCACTGGTCAACATGATGTTGTGAGCTTCATCGACCGACAAGCCATGCGGGTTGAACATGTGCTGCGCGTCGTCGCTCGGGCCAGGCAGTGTCCTGACCAGCCTCATGTGCGAATCGTATTCCACCACCGCGCCGGGATGAGTGCCAGCGGGACCACCCATGAACGTTACGAGAAACCCACCGTTTTTCAGTGGAGCAAACTCATCGGTGATGGAAGCGGTCGGCGGATTGCTCGCGCTCGTGAAGCGCGGATGGCGAGGACGTGATACGTCGAAGAAGAATACTTGGGACTGACTGCGCAGGAAACTGAGTAGGCCACCAAGGGCGAGTGTCCGTCCGTCGGCAGAGAGGCCCGCATGATGCGGCTCGTTACCAACAGCCCCCTTGCCGAGCGCACCCGCCGGAAGCGGCACGGTTCGGATGATCTTGCCGTAGTTGCGTGAGTCGCGATCGAAATCGACGACTGCAAGAAAATCTGGCGCTTCGTGCGCCTTGTCGCCCGCCCAGACGAGCAGCGTTTGTTCCTCGTCACCGTCACGGCCGTAGTAGGTATCTTCCTGGTCGTGCGCGAAGGTCGCTGTCCCGCTCAAAAGCAACCCGACCGCCAATGTGCCGAGCACCGCCCGCCGCAACGCTGTTCCCCTCATTGCCGCTGCTCCTTCTTATAGCTTTTCGACATTCAGCAAAGGTGAAGGTGAAGGCTACCACGGGCAAGACCAAAGTACGAGTCAAGCTGACAGTAGCGACGAATCAGCGCGCCGCTTAATACTTGCCATACCCTGGATGGCGAGACATTGCTAGCCGGGCCTCGCCACCTTCTTTGCGCAGATCCTGGCGGCTTCTTCCGCTTCGGCCTTGGCCGCCGCACGAGCCCGGCCATCGACCTCCGGTCCAAAGAGCGTCTTCTCGCAGACGACGGTTTGGATATCCGTGATACCGATGAATCTGAGCCAAGTTTCCATATACGGCTTCTGGAAGTCGTAGGTATCGGCCGGCGTATCGGCGCTCGGGCTGTAATCCAGCCCACGTGCACAGAAGAGCAATGCCCGCTTGCCGCGCATAAGGCCGCCGAAGCCGTGTTGATCGAATGTGAACAGCAGATCTTTCTGCGACACGACGTCAATAAGCTGCTTCAGTTTGTAGGGAATGTTGAAATTCCAAAGCGGCACGGCGAGCACCAGCGCGTCGGCGGCACGGAACCGTGTGGTAAGCATGCGGATTGATGACCACGCCACCTCTTGCTCGCTCGTGAGCGGTGTACCGGACAGCCCGGCGTATTTGGCCTCCATCGCCGGTCCGTCGAACTCGGGCATTTGCGTGGACCAGACATCGAGCGTGTCGACAGTGAGCGGCGGGTCGATGGCGCGCCAAGCGGAAAGCGCGGCGCGAGCGAGCTCGACCGAGGCACTGCGATGTTTGCGAGGAGAGCCCTCGATATAAAGAACGTGCGCCAAGTTGATCTCCTGCGGACAGCGGCGGGCAATCGAGGTGCAGAATCGCACTTTCAATCTAGTGTGAGAAGCAATATATTGTCGCGAAATTCAGTGAGGGATAAACTGAATCATGTACGACGTCACGCTACTGAAAAGCTTCCAGACCGTGGCGCAGGAAGCGAGCTTCACCAGGGCGGCCGAAAAACTTCATCTGACCCAGTCCGCGGTCAGTGCGCATGTGCGGCGGCTGGAGGAGCAGGCCGGAAAGCCACTGCTTACCCGAAATACCCGATCCGTCGCGCTGACGCCCGAAGGTGCGATGTTGCTGGGCTACGCGCGTGCGATTCTGCGTCTCAACGATGAGGCACGTATCAGCCTTTCCGGGGCCACAAGAACTGCGTACCTGAAAATCGGTGCGTCAGATGACTTCATGAGTAGTTGGCTTCCCGACGTCCTGCGCGATTTCCAAGCCACGCGATCCGGGGTCACGATTGAAGCTCGTGTTGCGAATACGGGCGTGTTGCTCGCTGACATGGAGAGAGGTGAGCTTGACCTCGTTGTCGGGAGCCGCTGCCAGGGCGATTACACTGGACATCTGCTGTGGCGCGAGCCGCTCGTTTGGGC
>Ga0068859_100000254_pt1 | contig 52931 bp, 37 predicted proteins | sample KBSSwiS22_FD_66585 | JGI IMG/M metagenome (GOLD analysis project Ga0068859, IMG submission 66585) | Switchgrass rhizosphere microbial communities from Kellogg Biological Station, Michigan, USA - KBS Switchgrass S2-2 | ecosystem: Host-associated > Plants > Roots > Rhizosphere > Soil ... | reverse complement strand
CGAAGTGACGTATGGCCCCGAGAAACATCGTCGGCAACCTCCTGCACTCTACCATCGGGCTGTTGGCCACCTGGTGTAACAAGCGCTGATCTGCCAGATACGCCTGAAGGCTCCAAGTTGCATTGAGCGCATAGTTCACGAAAAGAATCGGCCCTGCTGACTGAATGCCGGATCGCACCGAGTACTGGGCCAGTCCGGACACCGCCGCCTCAGCAGGCGTTACGCCAAACCAGGTTTGCAGATACCGGCGGTTTCCGGCAGTAGCATTCGCACCCAGGGATGCCAACAGCCGCGGCGATAGCTGCCAACGCCATGCGAAGCCGGTATCGAACGTCAAACCGTTACTGCCGCCTAGGTCTCTGATAACTGCTGCGCTCAACGTGAAGGGTCCGAAACGGTAACCTGCGGACACCCTCGCACCGATGGCAGTACCGATGTCATCCAGCCGTGACACCCGGACGCCATCGTCATGATGACGGCCGAAGTGCGGCGCGAAGGACACTCCGACCTGCCACGGATCGTTGTTCACAACATACATGCCGATCCCTTTATCGGTCGTTGCAAACAGATGACCGTAGCTCATATTCATCGCCGGGAATGGCCAAACACGCTCAACGCGCGAACCGGGATATCTCGGCACGACCACCAATCCCGGACCGATGTTGATATCGGAAGGCGAAACGGGTTGTGACACTGCCGGGCCGTCCGTAGCGGACTCGCAAGGCCCATTTCCCGGGCAGCCAACCACAGTTGCGGCCAGCATCGAAACAAAGAACAAGCTCATGACCTCACGTGTCCTGGGATGAACATGCCGTGCAGACCCAAGGGTAGCGATAGGGGCGCTCGCCAAGTGCATATAGGGCCGCGGTCCACCTGACCCGCATCGAAGACATGCAACTCGGTCGCCGCCTTATGAAGGTTGATCGAACACCCTACTATCCAGCCATCGGCTGAGCCGGTTGCCCGCGGCTTGGGCACCAATAGCATCTCTTCTGTTATCTGCGAGGACCCGAAGTCAAACTGTCGGCTACGCCCGCTCTGCCAGTCGTATGTTCCAACTCCTTGAAAAAGCGGTCGGCTTTTCCCCTGTATTGACGTGTACACGGTCATCGGTGCAGAGCGCCCTGCGTCGCGCGGTTGGACTCGCGGCAGTTCGGCGGCTATCCGGGTATCGCGCATGCTCGCACTTCCGCCGCTAGTCAGGACGATGAGTGCCAGGGTCGGCTGAGGCGCCGATCGATATATACCGCTGATCAAGTCGCGCCCTCCCTGAACCGCAAAGTTGGGGTCCGGGTAGCGGCATACGTCCAGGAAGATAGTGTTATCTGCGGAGCTCCATGCGCTACCGATGTGAAAGAAGAAGAACGACGGCAGCTCGTACAGCCTGGAGCGCGTCAGATCCTGTTTGTCGAGCACCATTACCTGGGTGCCCAGATCCTCACGCCACTCGAGGACGTCCGTCAGTGGCGTTCCGTATCCCTTGAAAACCCAGGGCTGCAGCAGAATCACCAGGTGCGTCGGGGTCACGGCGAAATCGTGGATGTAACTGGCACGCGGCAGCCTCAGGCGTGTTGCCCCTTGGAGCGAGCCGTCGCGCGCCAGTTGCCACACGATCACCTGGTCGCCAAGTTGACCCAGGTTCCAGAGTCCTCCACTCGAATCGACCCGCGGATGCGCGAGGAACGGCATATGCGCCAAGTCCTCGCGGAGGGTTCTAGTGCCATGCGTCAGCAAAGTCATCGGATCGATACCGATAGGTGACCCCCCCTCCCAGAGAGCCCACAGTTCGTCGCCGTGTGCGATGACGGAGGTGTTTGCGGCATTGCCATCATCGTTCGAGGAAGGTCTGACATGCCGATTGCCCGCTGTTCCGAAGCCGCCGGTAACCACCGCGTTGGCCGCAGAATCGGCGCGTCGCTTGGGAGTCTCAACGAAGCGGGCCCGCAGCGTCGCGCCGCGCTCGGAGATAAAAAAAGCGCGGATCATTCCATCGCCATCGAACCAATGAGCGGCCGAGCCTCCCGGCCGACGGAAGCGGGCCGGACCATTTCGATACAGAGTCCCGCTCAAATCATGTGGCGGACGTCCGTGGACGAGTGTGAGGGGAAGTTCAGCAATGTCCGCCTCAACGTCAGTGAATGCGAGGCGCCAGTCGTGCTGGCTGGCTGCACCGAGTGCCGCCGCAGGCTCGGACAGCAAGACGGTTGTCGCGGCTGCTGGAATCCCAACGAGCAGCGTGCGGCGTGAAATTGTGGTGGACTTGGGCATGAAGTCTTGCTCCGACGGATGCGCGTGGGCAGTGTGACCATCGGCTAGCGCACGCACGAGGTGCCGCCAGTCACCAAGACCGGGTGCCGGAAGTCATGTCGGCTGCAAAAAATATTGCGGAAGCGGCCAAAGCCGAATACAGATACCGCATGAAGACAGTAGGCGACGCACCCACCGGATTCTTCGAGCCGCTGAATGTCTCGGCCTATGTCACCTGGCTGGCCGTGCTCCTGGCGCTGCTCGACAGTTCCTCGGGCAGCCTCGCTGGTTGGGAAAGACAATGGTCCGAGGGCTTGCTGGCGGCTTTCCTGCTTGCTTTCGTTGGGACCAGGGGCCCGGGCTGGCTGCGCGGTGACTGGCGCCCTTATGCCTTGTTGATACTCCAGGCGGTACTGGCGTTGGGGCTCTGTATGATCTGGCGCCGCCATGCCGCGGTTCCTGTTCTGACCATCATAGTGGTGGCGGAGTGTGCTCTGTTGCTCCGCGCGCCTGCCTTGGTTGCAAGCGCCGTCACATTGAATGCCGGCCTGTGGTCGGTCCTCGCTCTCATTTGGCGCGAGGATCGTCCCGAGGCCGACCTCCTCATCTATGTCGGATTTCAGATTTTCGCCGCGGTTACGGTGTGGTACGCCCGGCGCGCGAAAGAGACAGCGACTGCCTTGCGTGAGACGAACGCACACCTGCTTGCCACTCGCTCTCTGCTCGAGGAGAGCGCAAGGGACCATGAGCGCCTTCGGTTGGCACGTGAACTGCACGACGTCGCAGGACACAAGCTCACTGCTCTCAAGCTCAATCTCTCAGTGCTAAAGCGCGACTGCGGGGCCGGGCAGCTGCCCGCCCTCCAAGTGGCCTCCCGGCTGGCAACGGAGCTGCTCGACGACATTCGTGGAGTCGTCGCTCAGCTTCGCATGCACGACGGAATGGATTTGCACGTTGCGCTAAGTGAAATCGTTGCCCCGTTTCCGCAACCGCCGCAGATACACCTCGACGTGAGCCAGGATGCGCGCCCGGAGAACGTCGCACAGGCGGAGGCGCTCCTGAGAGCCGCACAGGAAGCCTTGACCAACATCGCCAGACACTCGAATGCAGGCAACGCCTGGTTACGGCTCTGGCGAGAGGGAGACGCAATCCGGCTCATTGTGAGCGATGACGGGAACGGCGCTTCGGACTTGCGCGAAAGCAACGGCTTGCGCGGTATGCGTGAGCGACTGGGGGCGCTTGGTGGATCGCTGCAAGTATCTCGAGCGGCTGCCGGCGGCGTGGCGCTCGACGTCGTTCTTCCGCTGAATTGAAATGAGCCCGGTATCCATCGCACTCGCAGACGACCAGGCCCTCGTCCGTGAAGGGCTGAAGTCTTTGCTGCGCGGGTTGGGAATCGAGGTTGCGATAGAAGCTGAGGACGGACGAGTGTTACTCGAATCCCTTGCGAATACTAGCGTTGATGCCATCGTTGCCGATGTCCGCATGCCGGGTGTCTCTGGCATAGAGGCCGTGCGTTCTTTGCGGGCTCACGGCGATACAACACCGGTGATCCTACTCACGACCTTCGACGAGAGTGCGCTGATGCTCGAGGCTGTGGAGGCCGGCGCTCAAGGATTCCTGCTCAAAGATGCTGCGCCCGAGGATCTGTACGAAGCCATCGTGCAGGTCGCGAATGGGGCCTCGCTTCTGCAGCCGGTTCCCACCGACCCCATTCGCAAGCGCTTTGCATACAGGGAGAGCTCCGCTCCGAAGAGTAACTTTACCGAGCGCGAGGTAGCGATCCTGCGCCTACTCGCCGGGGGCTATTCGAATAAGGAGATCGCACGGAGCCTGTCACTGGCCGAAGGGACGGTGAAGAACTACGTCTCCGACATCCTCGAGAAACTGAAGACACGCGACCGCACTCGCGCCGTGCTAAAAGCCATTACCCTGCGGGTGATTTGATTTGCCGCCGCGGGTTCGAACCATGCGGTCCTGCTACAGGCAGTCTCGCTCTGCCGCAAGTTCGTTTCGGGTCATCTCACCCTGATCCAGTGGATTCACAAGCCTTGATAGGCTGAGGGCCTGCAGCGGAGGGAGCCAACCATGCGGACGCCCTGTGTACACGCCTTTGCGACACCGACCAACCAATCGAGTGGCGGTCTTAACCTTTTCTTTAGCCGTCGGCCCCCTGCTTTACTTCGTGCGATCACGTTGAGCTTCATGTGCCTCCTCACCCGGACGGGCGTGGCGGCGACGGAATCAGATCACGTGAAGGTCGGTGAATCCTTGGCGCGCTTTCGTCTGATCCATCCAGGCGTACACCGGTATCTGCGCTACAACGTGAAGGACGACAGACGCAGCGCAATCGACATCTGGAGCCGCAAAGTCACTTTCGAAGTGCAGGACGGGCGCAAGCTCGTGCACGTGGTTCAGAGGTGGGACGAGGTCTCCGAGAAACCGTTCTTCCTCGTGCAGGATTCCTGGTTCGAGCCCGACACCTTCCGCCCGCTCACGCACGTTCGCAGGCGGGAGCGGGACGGTAAAGTGGAGATCGGCGGCTACCGCTTCCTTCCGGACAAGATCATCGGCATTCCCGATCTGCCCGACAACCTGCGTAAGGACTTCTCGGTCGCTTCATCCGAAGCGTCCTACAATTTCGAATACGACATGGAACTGCTGCAGGCTCTACCGCTGAAAAGCGGTTACGCGGCGAGTATCCCTTTCTATGACGCCGGATTTGATCCGCCCGCACGATACACGTTCAGCGTAGCCGGCTCCGAGCGGATCGCCGGACCGAATGGCCGGCTGCTTGACTGCTGGATCGTTACGGCGGACTACAACACCGGAAAGGTGGTCAGCCGCTTCTGGTTCGACAAGCAGACGCAGCTGATGATCCGCGAAGAGCAGGCTCAGAAGGATGGATCGACCTTGGTGAAGAGCCTGCTGAATCCCGAGTCCGCGGACGGCGGACAACCGGGATGAGTTCCCGCTATTTCCGGCTCGCCGCGCGTTTCTTCGGCCGACCGAAGCGACCGTCCTGCTCACGATTGACGCCAATCCGAACGCCACACTGAGCGGTGTCGGTCGGCTGCTCGAAATCGCGAGCCCCAATATGGCACCCCTGATTGCACGCCTGGAAGGCAGGAGTCTGATCGCGCGCGAACCCATGGACGGCCGTTCGCACGCGTTATCGCTTACACCGCGCGGCCGAGCGATCACCAATCAAATCAGGAAAATCGTAGCCGAGCACGAAGCAACACTGCTGGACAAGATCCCGGCCTCGGCGCGCAGCGCGTTCTTGGAAAGCCTACGCGCTATTTGGAAGGGGGAATAGCGCTACAGATCGGTAACCGTGTGCCGGCGACCTGTTAAACGAGCCGGAACAGCGATGAGTTGACTGCAGCAGGCGGAATGTCATCTTATTGCGATGGGCCGACTCCCCCAATACTTCCACAAGTTGCAGAGAATCCTGGTTCGCCGGGGACGGACGCGCGAAGAGGCCGAAGACCTGATCCAGCAGGCGTTCCTCAAGCTGCAGGAGTACTGTGAAAGGGGCGGAGAGGTTCAGCAACCGGAGGGTTTTCTCGTCCGGACGGTCCTGCGACTGGCGATCAATGCCCGCCGCGATGACCATCGCAATCTCTACGTTGACACCCAGGTCGAGGAACTCACGCATCTGGTCGACACCCACCCCACACCGGATGAGGTGCTGGCCCATGATCAGTGTCTTCAGAGAATGAGGGAGGCCCTCAATGGCCTCAGTCAGCGCACCCGGACCATTTTCCTCATGCACCGTCGCAGCGAGATGAGCTATTCACAGATCGCGCGGTGCCTGGGAATAAGCGTGAGCGGCATCGAAAAGCATATGGCCAGCGCGCTGGCGGCTTTGGCCAAGGCGAACAGTCAGGAATGAACACCAGAGATAGCGCAAGCCCCGGTAAGCCGTCGGCAGCCGCGCGCGCCGAGGCGGCGGCGTGGGTTGCGCGACTTCACGGGCCGAACCGCAACACCAGGGTTGAGGAAGCCTGCCGGCGATGGATGTCTGAGGATCCGGAGCGGGCGGCCGCTTTCGAGCTCGTGACGGACACCTGGGAGAAAGCCGGGCAGCTCAACGTTCCTGTCGACACGCGCGAGCCCCGGTTTGTCCCGCGTCGCGCCCCAGGCGCTTCTCGGGATTCCCTCCACTTCGTTCCGGTTGGTTTTCGCATCAGCTTTTCGCGAGCGGCACTGGCGACTGTTGCGATTGCAGTGGTTGCAATAGCTGCTACAGCGCTCTACCTCCGTCCAGAGGGCCTGGCCACGGGCGTGGGCGAACAGAGGACCCTCACTCTCCAGGACGGAACGCGCGTTTACCTGAATACGAATTCGCGCGCAGTCGTGCACTTTGACCGACGGGTAAGGCGTGTCGAGCTGATTAAAGGGGAAGCGCTGTTCGAGGTCGCGCACAATCCGGCATGGCCGTTCATTGTGATGTCTGGCGCTCGTGAGGTCAGGGCACTCGGCACCGCGTTTGTGGTGCGCAACGATCCCCGGCAACTGGCGATCACATTGGTGGAAGGCAGCGTGACGGTGTCGCCCCAAGGCGCCGAGGAGGCACGCACGCGGCCGGGGAGAAAAGCGGGATCAGGCATACCCACGCAGGCAGGGGCTGCGACTGAAGTACTCACGCTGGACCCTGGCGAACGAGTGACTTTTGCCAGTGGCCACCCAGCCAGACTCGATCGACCCTCGATCGACAAGATAACAGCGTGGCGGCGCGGGCAGATTTCCCTCGACAACACCAGCCTGGCGGATACGGTATCCGAGATCAACCGATACAATGCGGTACAGGTTGTAGTCCGAGACCCCAGTGTCGCCGCAATCCGCCTCAGTGGCGTTTTCAGAGCTGGTGATACGCAGAACTTCGTCAAGGCGGTAACCCAAACCTATCACCTGCGCGCGCGTAATGAGGGGCGCGAAATATTCCTCGAGCCCTCGACCCCTAGGTGACGCCCAACGAAGGGCAAGCATGGTCGGGAGTTTCGCACCCGTGCTACGACCACAACCGCAGGCGGCGGCTGGGCCACGCCGAATCCGTAATTCCTATCAGGAAGGGGCCGGTCAGGGGAGGACATCTCCCAACCCCGGTTGGAGATGCGGCCCGTCGCTTCCCCTCGACCACCTGCTCATAGAAAATCATGATGCTGGCTGGCTGAGGTACCGCCAGTCTCGCGTGTCTCTATCCGGTAGTAAGGGACGAACTCACAAACAGACACAACGGACTGTACACGCGGGGGCATCGTGCACAGAACAATATGTCGGTCTTGGGCTACTCTGGCGTTGGCGGTCCTGCTCGGGTCCGTCCCACTGACTCAGGCTCAGGCAGTCTCCAGATTCAATCTACCGGCTCAGCCACTCGCTGAGTCACTACGCGCTCTGGCCAGCCAGACCGATACGAACCTGCTGTTCGATCCACCCCTGGTGGCGCGCCTCAAGGCCCCCGCGCTGAAGGGAAGCCTTACACTGGACGAGGCCCTGAAGCGCCTCCTTGCGGGGACGGATATCCGGCATCAATTTCTCAATGAAAAGACCGTCGTACTGACCACGACCGGAGCCGGACAATCGGATGTGAGACAGACCGCCGGGCAGACAGACCCGCCGGCAGAGCAACACCTGCGACTTGCACAGAGTGGCGGTGGCCTGTCCGATACCGCCCTTGCGCAGAATGCGGCCGCGTCGCAGCCAGCCGACGTGAGCCAATCGGTCCGCAGGGCAAAGGATTCGACCCAGGAGCCGCCGAAGGTCGAGGAGATTGTCGTGACCGGATCGCGTATTGCGCGTCCGGAGCTCGAGGGACCGACGCCGGTCAGCATCCTTACCGGGGAGCAGCTCACCGCCAACGGATACACCACGGTGTACGAGGCCATGAACTCCCTGCCGCAGTCGTTCCTGTCCGAGACCCCACCCCAATGGGGCAGCACCACGGTCAACGCTCGTCAGCTGAACTTGCGCGGTCTCGGTCCCAACCACTCCCTGTTGCTGATCGACGGCCTGCGGGTAGCGGATTACCCACAGCCTTCGCAGGGCGGCGCCAGTCAGTACACGTTCCAGAATTTCAACAACATTCCGGCTGCGATGGTCGATCGGATCGAGTTGCTGGAAACGGGCGCGTCCTCGATCTATGGTTCGGATGCCGTCGCTGGCGTCGTGAACGTCATCCTGAAGCACGACTACGTCGGCGACACCATCTCTGTGCGCGGCGGCGGCGCGGTGCGCGGTGGCCGCGATCTGACTGACATCACCTGGACGGGCGGCAAGAGCCTCGGCGATTTACACGTCGTCTATAATTTCCAATACTTCGACCGTAGCCCTCTCTGGGGCTATAACCGGCCCTATACCAACTCCGACGCGAGCGCCGGTTATGGCACGTGGGCCCCCTATGATCGGCAGAATGGCTATCAGCGGATCTGGGGCACATTTCTCGACAGCGGGGGCACGTCGATCACTCCACCGGCGGGTGCCTGCACACAGCCTGGCTTTCACAATGAGTTTCTGCAGCTGACCGGGCCTCCGGGCTCGCGCTACTCCAATGGGACGTACTGCGGGCAAAGAGCGGTCTGGGAGAACTGGGTGCTGACGCCCGGCCGCAGGGATTTGAACGGGTATGTCTACAGCGACTACGATTTCGGCAACAGCGTCAAGGCATACGCGGCGCTCGCGGTGTATCGCACGACCGGCATCTCCAACACCCAGCTGCCGTTCCTCTACGCCATGGGCGGACTCCCCAACCCGTTCTACGACCAGAACAGCGGCCAGCTGATCGACAACTACTTTCGCCAGCTGACGGCGGCGGAGATGGGCACGAAGGGCAACACGTACGATCGCGAGCAGAACTGGGATTTCCACTTCGGTCTCAAGGGCTCGCTGTTCAACGGCAAACTGGACTGGGATGCGACGCTCGGGCGCGCGCTGTACTGGGTCCACGAGAGCTTCACGGGTCTGAACGAGCAGGGAATGTTCAATTTCTTCTTTGGTCCGCAGCTCGGCACGGCCGCGGACGGCAATCCGATCTACGCAGTCAACAACAGCCGGTTCTGGAACCCGATCACGCCGGCGGACTACAACACCTTTGCCGTGACCGGAGAGAACCGCGCGACCTCCTGGATGAATCAAGGCCAGCTGCTCCTGACAGGCAACGATCTGCTCGATTTGTGGGGCGGTCCGCTCGGTGCGGCAACGGTCTTCGAAGCCGCTCATCAGGGGTTCCAGCTATATCCGGATCCGCGGGGCAACACCACGAGCTTCGGCGATCCGTTCCAGAACTTAAACATCGGTGGTGGCCAGCGCACGCGCTACTCGGGCGCAACGGAGCTCCGTCTGCCCGTTGTACCGACTTTGACCGCATCCCTCGCTGGCCGCCTCGACAAGTACGAGGACGCCAGCCTGGCCAGCACCGCAAAAACGTGGAGCAGCTCCCTCGAGTGGCGGCCCTTGCAGCAGGTGCTGCTACGTGCAAGCTACGGGACCAACTTCCACGCGCCGGACATGATCGCCATCTACTCGCAGGGCGCCACGCAGCAGCTCGGTGACTACCCCGACCCTTATTTGTGCATCAGCCAGAAACTGGATACCTCTAAATGGCCCTGCGTCGGACAGCAGCTCAACACCTACATCACGCAGTACGCGGGCGGCAACCGGAACCTCGTACCCGAGACCGGCAAGAACTGGAGCTATGGCTTCGTCGTCGATCCCCTCCCGGGATTGACCTTCTCGGTCGACTACGTCCGCATCGAGCTCGACAATATCATCAAGAACATCGCCCTCACGGACGCTCTGACCGACGAGGCGGGCTGCCGAACCGGGTTGCAGGTGGGCGGCCAGACCTACACGGCGCACGTCCCGGGCTCCGACTACTGCAAGCTCGTCATCGACGACGTGGTTCGCGATTCCAACGGAAACCTTTCCAGCGTACACATCGGGCCCATCAACGAGGCCTACAACTCGATCAGTGCGATTGACTCCGCGGTAAGTTATCAGTGGACCTGGGGTAACCTCGGCGCCTTCAAGTTCGATATGTACTACACGCGCAATCTCCACAACCTTCAGAGGGTGCTGGCCAGCGACCAACTCCTTGACTACAACTGGCAGAACCCACGCGGCCGGGGGACCGCTTCTCTCAACTGGAAGAAGGGCCAGTGGCAGGCCACGCTCCACGAAACGTACGTCAGCCGGCTTCGCGACCCGCGTTATGGCGCCTGCGAGACGCTTTCGGATGGCACGCAGCCCAACGTGGGAGACGCGAATTGTGTCATCCACAGGGGACTGAACCCAGCCTGGTACACCACCAGCGCCTCGGCCGGCTACAACTTCTTCCACGACCGCGCCAAGGTAACAGCGTACGTGAGCAATCTGTTCAATCGCGTCGGCGAAATTCCGTACTACTCCGGCGGATTCGAGTTCATCTCCACTCGCAATGGGGCAGATTACAACGGACGGGAGTGGTCACTGCAGCTTCAATACAAGATCGATTGAGCCCGGGAACCCGCAACCTTGCAACATCCAGGAGTGCCCCAATGAGCCGGTCGCGTCCTATTCACTTCGTCTCGGGCCTATGTGCCGCGGCGCTGATGCTCGGTTCTACCCCGACGACGCATGCCCAGTCCTTGACCATCGGCTCGGCCAACGTAGCCGTAGCCGACCCGGTGGTGCCACGACCTCCCACGACCCCCTGCGTCGTGGATCTCTACACCGACGAAACCTTCGCGTTCGACTTCGACTTTCACCCTTACACCTACACGCCGCCAGCCAACTGCCCTGGCCCGTGGGAAAAAGTTGTATTCAGCGCCGACTACAGCGTCAACGCCGGACGGCAGTTCGACCGAACCTCGGTCGTATGGTTGGGGGGCGCGGTGATCTATTTCGGCACCACCCAGGAACCCTCGGCGACGGTGGCTCCCTCGTGGCACGTCGAGCGTGACCTGACGGATTACAGCGCGCTCTTCACCAAGAGCCAGGACGGCGGCCTCATCCTGGGAAACGTTGTCGACTCTACCTACACCGGGATCTTCCACACCTCCGCCAAACTGTATTTTTACCCGGGTGGCAAGGGCGACTTCCACCCAGATGGCAAGAGCAACGCGGGCGAGCGGCCCGACCAGGTCCTGCCGCTGAAGCCCAATGAGCTCGCCAATCTCGCTTCATCAACCGACCAGCTCGCGGCGACTCTCACTCTGCCGACCAACGTTGAGCGCGCGTTCCTCGAGGTGTATGCACAGAGCCAGGCAAGCGACGAGTTCTGGTTCTTCGATCTTCCCAGCGACATCGCCGCGGAGTTCAACGACACTGGCAACACTGCCTTCAAGGAAGGTGAGGTGACAATCGACGGCAAGCCGGCCGGCGTCGCTCCGATCTATCCCTGGATCTACACCGGCGGCGGTGACCCGTTGCTGTGGCGGCCGATCCCCGGCGTCCAGACTCTGAGCTTCGAGCCGTATCGTGTCGACCTCACACCGTTCGTGGGATACCTGAACGATGGAGCGCCGCACACCGTTGCGGTCAGCGTCTTCAACGCGGCGGACCATTTCTCGACAGCGGCATCTCTGCTCCTGTACCAGGACCACCGCAGCCGCCATGTAACGGGCGGTGTGACGATCAACACCCTCGCCGCGACCCCACCGGTGAACGTCACAGAGAACATCACGACGGGCGCGGACGGCACCCTCTCCGGTCCAGTCAAAGTCACCTCCGCCCGGCACTTCACCATCGCCGGCACCGCCAATACCTCGCACGGCACGGTGACCACCCGCATCGACACCAACATCGCCTTCTCGAGCGCCCAGCAGCTGCTGTCCGCACCTAACGGCACCTACAAGCAGGACACGGTGCAAGACACGAGGATCGACTTGGTGACGACCCGCACTCCGGTCTTTGGCCTGCCAGTCGTGGTCCACGAGCGCCGCGAGTACCCGCTCACCTACAACTACAACAACCCGGTCTTCGCCGACGGCACCTGCGACTTTGAAAACCAGATCGATCAGGCATTCACGCAGCAGGTCAGCGTTGGGCTCAAGTATGCGCCGCCGAAGACGGCCGAGCTGGACAACCACCGTGAGGCGACAACGGTACGGCATTATTCGGGTGCCTGTTTCAACAGCGCCTACACGCCGCAGGTGCTCTCGTCGCAGACCTACAACTACAATGATCCGTTCGGTGCCTGCTACAGCCGGACCATCACTGCGGAGACTACCTCAGCAGCCATCCCGGCCTTCCTGACAGGGGTCGATGACGGCGCCGCCTGCCGCGGCGGTATCAATCACCTCACGTGGCACGATGAATTCGCCAAGCGTGCTTCAGAGCTCTTCGGCGCCAGCATAAAGCTGCTGCCGTAGGCGCGTGAGGCGGATGGCGGAGTCCGGGGAACCCACTGCCCCGGCTCCGCTGGCAGGGGTTCCAGCTGTACGCCGATCCGCGGGGCAACACCACGAGCTTCGGCAACAGCGTGTGCCCAGGGCCGGGCAAATGACGAGCCGCACCTCCTCGTCAACTGCGCTGGGCCAACCTGGTTCGTCGTTGCAGGCCCGCGCCTTGATCCGCTGTCTTTTCTCGTTGGCGCGCAATCTTGGACGGGGAATTCCGTCGGTCGTGTGCACGCTGCAGAAGCAGGTCTGCCACCGCGTCGCGCGCCTCCGTCTCGCTTGTCCCGGACGGAAACTCGAAAACCTCGGTCGCGTCGAAGGGGTTTGTGAATCGGACCGGCGTGGTGTCCTCCGCGATACGCGGAGGCGTGGTCCCGGGAGCCGCCGGGTGGAAGACCTTCTGATTCGCACCGAGAGCGGCAGGTTCGGCTGGATTTGTAGCCCAGTACGCGATCCCGCCTGATAAAACCGAGACAGCTGAGATACTGAGAATGACTGCAGCCCACTCGCTACGCTGATCCCTTGGCGTATGTTGATCCCTCGATGCGTTCGAGCTTGATTTCCCTTTTGATGAGACTGGAAGGGAAGCGGGTCGGTTTGGTGGTTGAGGACGGTTCGGGGCGTAGGCCTGCGAGAGCGCCAGAGCCTGTTCTGCGCTCAGCTCTAACTCAATGGTGTCTTCGTCTTCCGTTTCTGTGAATCCACCCAACTCGTCAACCGCTTGCTTCGTCATAGCCCACGCTAACTGCGGACACTACATCCCGCGATCTGACTGCTTGTTTCAATACGGCACTGAGACATTGGTTCCGTGTCCGGCGATGCCAACCGAACGACGGTGGCCTCGGCCAAGTCTAAAAAATGCTGATTGGCCCACAACTATTTGATTGTATTAGAATTAGCGCCAAATCGCCCCGTCTATGCCCCTGAACATCCGCAACGAGGAGACCGAGGAGCTCGCCGCCGCCCTCGCAAAACTGACTGGCGAAACAAAGACCGAAGCAGTGACGCAGGCGCTCCGTGAGCGGCTGCAACGCGTTCGCCGCGCACGGGTCAGGAGGCGACTGGCCGATGAGCTCGATGAAATCGCTCTCCACTGCTCTGCCCTGCCGGTGCGCGACCCGCGCAGCGCCGATGAGATCATGGGGTACGATGAGAATGGACTTCCGCGCTAATGGTGCTGGATACCTCAGCCATTTTGGCAATTCTTCAAGATGAACCTGGGCGGCGGAAACTCAACGAGGCGATCGAAGCCGCCGAGACGCGCTCGTTGTCTACAGCCTCGTTTGTTGAATGCTCGATGATTCTCGAATCCCTATACGGGCCGGATGGAGTTCGAGATTTCGATCTCTTCATGGCCAAAGCACAGATTTCCCTGGTACCCGTGGATGAAGAGCAAGCCAACTGGGCGCGCTCTGCTTTTCGGAAATACGGGAAGGGACGCCATCGGGCCGGGCTCAATTTTGGTGACTGCTTTTCGTACGCCTTGGCACATGCCCGCGACGAACCGCTCTTGTTCAAAGGAAACGACTTTCCGCAGACTGATGTTGAGTGCCACCCCGCCAGTGGTGAGCAATTGTCGATTCACGAGTGAAGGTCGAACTTGTCAGTTAACGGCCCACCTTCCGAGGTGGGCCGACGCGAAGCTCATCGATACATTGATTGACCCAGTGAGGCGTTGACTGCCCCCCTTTACGTTTCAGAACCTGGTGGAACCTGTGCTTCCGCGGATTTTTTAGGCTTTCGCTGGTTCCGTCGAGCGGGGCGCTCGCCCCCGCTGGCCGCAAGCCCCAAGGATTTCCTGACAGCCTCCAGCTCTTCAGCCAGCGCTACTTTCCGTGCGCTCAGTTCCTGAATTTTCTCATCAACGCTGCTGATCTCACTTTCAAGCAGCGCTTTCTTTTCAGTAGCTTCAAAGTGGAGCTGCTTGCGCTTGCGCTCTGTCAGTAATTGAAGTTCTTCAAGGGATAAGGTATCGAGACCGTGTAAGCCTCGCTGCTCAAAGTCTTTAATGACTTCAACTTCAGCAGTGTTGTCTTGCATCGTCTGAGATGAGTGATCAGAAGTGGTCATGGACGGTCGAATCTCCAGAAAGGTCACGGCATCCGCTGCGTGCTCAGCGTAGCACGGCAGGCACGAGCCGCGCGAAGTCGCGAAGCCGCGACGCTCCCCTTCAGAACGTAATGCGAAAGCTCAGCGCCGGAAACAGTCCCATTCCAACGCTATCCTCCAGAAAAAGCCTGCCCTCGGCCTGGGAGCGCTTGTAGTCAAGATGTCTCCCCTCGATGTTCCGCAGATTCAAGCAATTGATTATGTCGAGTATGACGGCGCTATCATGGTGACCGAGAATGAAGTCGCGCTTGAAGCGCAGATCGAGTCTGCCGTAAATCGGCAAGCGTGCGGAGAAAGGGTCGCCGTATACCGGTAGCACGTACCCGGCAAAGTCGGGATTTGGCTGGATGCCGAGGATCGGCGTGGTCGCCTGACCGCTGCGCACGGTCAGACGCCAGCCCGCGTTCAGCCGGGGCCTGAGCTGGTAATTCATGACCCAGTTCAGGATGAACGGGGTGTCGAGACGATACTCCTTCGTAATGCCAGTGCGCTCGTTGGTCCGCTCGCTCTTTGCAACACTCAGCGCAAGCCAACCGTACCATTTATCCGTGCGCTGTTTGTTGATGAGCAGATCGAGGCCGTAGGCACGGCCTTCAACATCGTTGCTGTACAGGCGGGACGCATCCGGCTGTCCCATGCCGAGCGCGAGCGGCAAGTCGGAAAGGTTCTTGTAGTAAGCTTCGGCGCTCCAGCTCCAATCGGAATCGAGCTCGTGCGCAAGACCCAGCGTGAAATGCGTGGCGCGCGGCGACTTCAGCTGCGGATTGCCGATCTTCGGCAGCACGGCGTCCAGATCCGGGAAGCGATTGTACTGCCCCGCTTTCAGCGTGAGAGTCCACTGCGCGGCGAATCTCCAATCAATCGCCGCGCGCGGATTCACGAAATTCTCGTGCGTATATGTGTTGGTCTGGTACTGCCCACCGGCGTTCAGGCTGATGCCCTCGGTCAAGCGCCAGGTATCCGTGACGAAGAACTCCCGCGATAATTCCCTGATTCTCAGGTCATCCTCAACGCGGCCCCGGCGAATGGTGCCGCAAGTGGGGTCAAATTCGTTGCACACCACCAAAACCTGATCGTAGTCGAACGCGCGCTCGTTCCGGGCCAACTCACCGCCGAAGTGTACGGTGTGACGTAAACTCAAGGGCTGGTCGAACTGTAACTTCACGAGGGTTTGCGCCAGCGACGCATCGTTGAAGTAGCCCTGCCCCCAGCGAGTAAGCACGTCCTGGTGCATGTGGCCGAAGCCGAGTTTGCCCCGAGTCCCACCAGCGCCGAAATAATCCCAAATCACACTCTGATTCTTGAAGCGATTCCTGATTTTGGCATCGCCCGCCAGATCCGGGCTCACGCGCGCCAGATCCGACGTTGCGCCGAAATCTGCTTCGGCCAGATCGGATGCGCCGTTCGCAGCGAAGGTGAGTGAGTGGTTGCCGCCGATATCCCAGACATACTTGAACTGGTAGTCATCGTCTTGCGGTGGCCGCATGATGTGAACACCGTTGCTCTTTTCGTTCTTGGGAATGAAGAGCTGGATCATGCTTTTGCGCACCGACAGATAGGCGGCGGAGTGCTCGCTGATGGCGCCCTCGAAGAACACTCCCGAGCGCAGCATCGACACATCAATGACTGTCTTCAGCGGCTGGCGTTTGGGCTTACGCAACGCTATGTCGAAGACAGCCCCGGTCGCGTTTCCATACTGCGCGCCGAAACCCGCGGAATAGAGCTGGAAGTCCTGGATGATGTTCTCACTGAAGACGGAGTTGGTGAAGGTGTGGAACACGTAGCCGGCAGGCAGGAAGTCAACAAGAAACAGATTGTCGTCGGGTGATGAGCCGCGCACCGCCGGCTCACCGCCGTCGCCGTTTCCGTAGACAACGCCCGGCAGGCTAAACACCGCTGCAATGGGATCGCCCAATGCACCGGGCACATCTATCAGTTTTCTCGCTTCCTCCGAGAGCTTTGTAGGGTCGGCCGTGCGGTGTCCACTAACCACGACTTCTGACGTGGGTTGTTCGGGCGAGGGTTGACCGGTGGCCGGAGACGCAACTGCCTGGAGGGACAAGGCGGTACTGGCAATGCACAAGAAGGGCTGTTTGATCATCGTCCGCAATGCTCCGGGAGCAGCATTGTGCGAACGTTGCGAGCGACCCCGGCGCCCACGAATGCGCTATTTGCGGCCACCAGACGGCTATATCGTTCCGGCGTACCTTGCACGGCCGAGAACGATGCCAAGCTCTTGACGAGGGCATGTGGTCAGGTTCCCAATGGCACCCGGGCAATTTCTAAAACCCTTTCGCCGCGAGGGATCCGCAATGAGCCTGAACGAAGAGTTCATCAAATCGCCGGCCGAGTTTCTCGCTAAGCACGTGGTGCAGGTGGCCAACACCGGGCAGGTCAGTGACAAAAATCCTGCCGGCATTCGGGGTTTTGTTTTCAAGCTGGCCCCTACGAAGAAGGAAGTTGCATCCACAACCATCCCCGTGCAGTTGGCTGATGCAAGTAAGGACGAGAAGGACGTCATCCAGGCCTATTGGCTTCCCTGGAAGACATACGCCAAAGCCGAACTGAAGTTGGGCAACGACGCGAATTATTTCTTCACTTCGCAGATGACCGGATGCCGGCTCACGGTGGTCACCATTCCCGATCAGGCGCCGCAGACCCATGTGGCCCACTTTGCAGGCACCTGGAATACCAAGGACCGGCAATTGGCTGAGCAAGAGTGGATCAAGGCAAAGGGAGTGCCTGACACCGTCAAACCGCGCAGGCTTTCACGCAGCGGTGCCTTCGGCAAATCCGCCCACAGCTATGATGAGAAAAGCTCGGCGTTTTCGTATGGAGTCCGCGACATCAAGACCGGTGTGTGGACGTTTAGTGCCCAAGTCGTGGACGCCCTCATGACGGAGGGCTTCGATTTCAGGTTCAAGTCGCTACCGGGCATCAAGACTCCGTTCAAGTTTGACTGAGGCGCCCAGGAGTCGTCACCCCCGAGAGGGCGTTCATGATACCGCCACGGTAGCGGCACTCGCAGCGCGGCGTATCTGCCAGCGGCCGTGGCCGAGAAGTCGGAGCTCATGTTGGTGAAAGCTGAGGATCGAGTCGCGGTGGCCCACGCTGACGCAAGTGATGTCGGAATCCGCCAGCGTTGCGTACAGTGACCGCTCGGTCATGAAGTCGACGGCGCTGGTGGCTTCATCCAGGAACAGGTAGCGGGGCTTGATCAGAAGAGCCCGTGCAATCGCTATGCGCTGCTGTTCGCCGAGGGACAGCACGCGTGACCAGTCGTGGGGGGTGTCGAAGCCGCGGTAACGCCCCGCGAGATCGGGAAGGCAGACCCGTTCGAGCAGGCACTGCAGCTGTGCATCGGTATGGCCCAGCCGTAGATGTGGGTAGTATAGTTGTTCTCGTAATGTCCCGGGCATCATGTAGGGCTTTTGCGGGAGAAACAACATCTCCGAGGCAGGTGGCATGCTGATGACGCCATTGCCTTTGGACCAAAGGCCCGCCATCAGCCGCAGCAATGAGCTCTTGCCTACCCCGGTCCGCCCGGAGATCACCCAGTTTTCCCTCGGTGCTATATGCAATGACAGCTTCGATACCAACAGCTGTTCGCCCCCCGGGGTGATGAGGTCTATGTTGTCGAGCCGCACCTCGCGGCCCAGTCGGAATTCGATCACGCCACTCGTGCGGGAGCCTGCGTCCACCGTTTCCAGAGCGTCGAAGGCTTCGGCGATCTCGCCCAGCCGCGCCACCTTGTGTGCGGTCAGACTAAGCGAGGGGATGAACTGCAGGAACAGCGACAGCGATTGCAACAAGAGCGCCGTCGCGGCGATGCTCTGCGCGATCGTCCCATACTCGAGGCCGTGCCGAAAATAGACCGGGGCCAGAAACACGAAGGGAAGCACCAGCCAGAGAGTGCTGAAGCCTCCTTGGGCAAGATTGATCCACATGGCATACAGCGTGCGCCGCAGCCGCAGATTCACCGCGCTCTTCAGGTGATTGACGATGACCGAACGCTCGGGATTCTCGCCCCCGTAGAGCGCCACGGTCTCGGCATGGGTCATCACATGACGGATGCTGGCTCTGAAGTCGCCTTCCGCATCGACGACTTTGTAGTTCTGCTCGACCACCGGATTATATATCCACACCAACAGGACAAACTTCACCACCACAAATATCGTGACGGTCCAGAAGAGCTCCTGCGAGATCGAGAGCATCAGGGACAACTGCACTGCCGCATCCACGAGAGTTCCCAATCCCAACCGCGGAAGCGATGACATCATGGTGCAGAACGGTGACAACTCCTCCTGCATGCGTTGGTCCGCATTGTCTACTGTCCGGTCGACCGCGAGCTTGTAGTACGCCCGCCGGTTGAAGTAGCGGCTCAGGAAATGCTGGCCGAGCCACTGGTGCCAGTGTAGATCGAGGCAGTTGTCCACGACCGTCTGAACGGTGGAAATGATATATCGCAGGCCCGTCAGAATTGCGACGACCGCGAGTAACCGCCAAAACGTGGCTGGATCGCGGTTGATGAGAGCGTTGGTCTGATCCTTGGTCAGCTCGGTGATCCATGCACCGGAGACGCTGTAGGCGACTACGGTGCCTAGCAGGAATACCAACGTCAGCCAGGATCCTGCGCATCCCTTGCGGACCCAGTATGGTTTGGACAGCGAATAAAGACGTCTGAAGAATGTCCGATCGTAGCCATAGGTGCGCGCTACCGACACCGGTTCCGGACTGACCGGTGGGGGCGCAATCCCCGGGCCGGGCGTGGCAGGTGGTGACACCCCCGGCATCACCGTTCGATCGATGAAGCTCACGTGGGAATGCATACCCTATGCAACTGCTGCCGCCCGTTGCCAGTAATGCCGTGACAACCACACGGCGACGACCGTGATGATGGCGAGCACACTGGCGAACCCGAAGGTGGCCTGCGGGCCGACCTGGTCCCAGAGCAGACCCGCAATGACACTCGCTACCAGCAGGACCAGGCCGCGCAACATGTTGAAGATGCCAAAGGCACTGCCGCGCAGATCCTTGGGGGCGCTATTCGCCACCATCGCGGCGAAGATGCCCTCGGTCAAACCCATATGCAGCCCCCACAGCAATGCCCCCACAATCAGCAGCACGGGGTTCGATGCAATCGCCAGCACACCGTTGGCCACGGCGAGAACGCCGCAACCGACCACAAGGAGATTCTGCTTGGGCATGCGGTCGGATAACTTACCCACGGGATATGCCGACAGCAGATAGGCAAGATTCATGGCGACCAGAACGAGCGGCGTCAATGCAGGCGTCAGGCCGCCATGGATCCCGACCAGCAGCAGAAATGCTTCGGAGAACCGCGATAGCATGAATACGCTCGCCACCGCGCAGACGATCCAGAAGCTTCGCGGCATCGACCGCACGCGCAGATCGACGCTGCGCTTTTTTCGCTGCCCTTGCTGCGCCGGTTCGCGAACGCCAACCCACAAAACGACCACCGAGATGAACGCCGGAAGTACGGCGATCCACATCACCGTTCGCAAGGCGCCTGAAAAGGCGGCAGCGAGCAAAATGGCGAACACCGGCCCCGCGAATGCGCCCACGGTGTCGAGCGACTGACGCAGGCCAAAGGCCGCGCCGCGCTGTTCCGGCGGGGTGACGTCCGCAACCAACGCGTCGCGGGGCGCCCCTCGAACACCCTTGCCGAGCCGGTCAATGAAGCGCGCGAGAAACACCATTCCGGCGCTGGATGCGAGCGGAAACAGCGGCTTCGTCAATGCCGCCATCCCATAGCCCAAGAGCGCCAGGGGCTTGCGCCGCCCGAAGTAATCTGACAGCGCTCCCGAGAAGACCTTGACGATGCAGGCAGTGGCCTCGGCAACACCTTCAATGAGGCCCAGGTAGGCAGCGGACGTGCCGAGACCGACGACCAGGAATACCGGCAGCAGCGAGTGGATCATCTCGGAGGAGATGTCCATGAACAGGCTAGTCAGACCCAGTGCCCACACCGCGGTGGACAGCCGTACGGGCTTGAGCGCCGACGCAGCTACACCATCAGCGGGGCGAATGGGTAGATTGGCCATGCTGTCCGGCAGATCTTATTCAAAAAGAGAAATCTAGTCCCCCTGCATTGCAACGCCGTTAAACCGATGGCGACGCGCCCGCCGTGGCTTGCCTGGGCAACGTATCCCGCCAAAGACATCCGCAGGTAACAGACGGCCGATAAGTTGCTCAAAAATTTCCAGCAAAAGTGCTCATTTCATGAAGAGTTTGCCTCGAGCCATGCGCACGCGACCTAGCTCGACGATGAGAGCGGCCGGGCCGTTCGTCTACTGCCTGCTGTCGGCAGCGCTCTGTACCACAACGTTGACGGTGCAGGCAGCAGACGATGGCAACGAAGACGCGACAGACGGTAAGCCCGCGAATCTGAAAAGCGTCACGGTGCAAACAAGCCGCGATGGCGACTTTCTCGTGGACCAGTCGACCGTAGGTGGGAAGTTTCCCACGCCCGCCCGCGATATCCCGCAGCAGGTCACGGTCGTCTCCCAGGACCTGATAACAACTCAAGCGGACATTTCGCTATACCGCGCGCTCGATAATGTCCCCGGCATCGTGATCACGCCGTCGGCCGACACCGCGACGGGAAACAATATCAACCTGCGAGGATTTCCGGCGCGTACCGACATCTATCTGGACGGCATCCGCGACCGCGGTCAATATTTCAGGGATACTTTCGCGCTCGAAAGTGTAGAGGTGCTCGAGGGCGCAGCTTCGCTCCTGTTCGGACACGGCAGCACCGGTGGCATCATCAATCAGGTCACCAAGAAGCCGCAATTGCAGCCCATCGCCGCCGTGAGCGCGTCAATTGGCACCGACCGTTACCGTCGCGGATTGGTCGATATCGGCGCCCCCTTGGACCAGGATACCGCGTTTCGCGTGCTCTTGATGGATCAGGACATCGATGGAACGCGCCCCAACGTGAACACCCGCAGCTACGGAGTGTCGCCGTCGATTGCGTTTGGCCTCGGTTCGCCGACCCAGATCGGTCTTTCGTGGCTTACGCAACACAACAACGATCACGTTGACTACGGGTTCCCGATGTTTCAGTTCAAGAATGACCCCATTCTCAAGCCGTTGCAGGCGCCTTTTGGCCGGACCTATCAGTACATCAATGCGGTGGTGCGGACCGACGTCAACATCTTCAACGTCAGCCTGTCGCATACATTCTCGCCGGATGCCGTTTTTCGCAGCAACACGCAGTACGGCATCTACAACGTCCATCAGAATACGGCACCACTCAACACCGTTTTCGAGGCGCTGGACGCTAACGGAAACTACGAGGCGGTGCAACCGTCGAGCATTCTGGCACCGCCGGCGACACCGCTCGATGAACTCGCAATCGCGCCACAGCAGAAGCAGCGTGACGGGCGGGACTCCTCGCTCTTCAACCAGACCGATCTGTTATTCAAATTCGCCACGGGGCCGATTCGCCACGAGCTCATCGCCGGCGGTGAATTTGGCCGCGACGAGTATCATCAGCTGTTCTTCAACAACTACAATTTCAACCTCAATAACGGCGCCTCACTCGGCGCCAATCTGGCGGGCGTGATCAACCTGGGATCGACCAATACGCAGCCGTTCCCGTCGGGCGCCAACGTCTACCAGGTACCGGGGAACGTCACTAACATCGGCGCCGACACCGTGGCATTCTATTTCAACGATACGCTGAGCTTCGGCGGCCACTGGAAGCTGGTCGCGGGCCTGCGATGGGACGACTTCAACGCGCGCCAGAACTACACCCTCTATACCTATCCTGGTCTCATCACCACCAACACCAATCCCTCCGCTACGGCAACCGTCCAGGCAACCAACGCCATGGCGCTGACACAACCGGTGATGAGCTCACTGCCATTCCAGCATCGGGACGATGTATTCAGCCCGCGCGCGGGCCTGATCTGGCAACCTACCGATTGGCAGAGCTACTACATCTCCTACAGTACCGCCTTCAATCCGCAGGCAATCGAAGGCAGCGCGACCACCGGTCAGCTGCCTATCTCCCTGGCACAAATCAAAGCCTTCGTGCAGGGTGGCGGCCTGAAGCCCGAGGAGACGAGAGTCGGCGAGATCGGTGCCAAGCTGGATCTGCTGAACAAGCGCTTGTCCCTCTCGACCGCGCTGTTCGATGAGGACAAATTTCGCACGCGCTTTACCGATCCCGACACCGGCTACATCGGCGTGAACGGCAAGGAGCGGGTTATCGGCGCTGAGCTGAAACTGGTGGGGCATCTGACCCCGGTATGGCAGACCCTGGTGGCCTTTACCTGGCTCGACGGAAAAATCCTCTCCTCGCCCATTCCGAGTGCGATGGGGCAGACAATCCCCGAGCTGGCGAGAAGCTCTGCGGCGGCCTGGACCACCTACGACTTCGGCCCGATGCCGGGCAACGGCTTCTGGAGCGGACGCTTCCAACTGGGCGGCGGCCTCAAGTATTCCTCCCGGCAGTACGTGATCAACAGTCCGTTCACGCTCTATGGCAGCGCGCCAGGCTACACGCGGTTCGACACAACCGCCGCGTACATTGCCGGGAACTGGGACCTGCGACTCAACGTCGAGAATGTGCTCAACCGTGAGTACTACGGCGCCGTCAATGCCGGCCGCGCCATTCCCGGAGACGGGCGCAGGGGAATCCTAACCGTGCGTTATCACTACTTCGGATCTTGACAGGAGCAAACCGTCAATGATCAGGCAATACCGCGAGGACGACATTCGCCGGCTCGCGGCCGATTACGACACGCACGGCGCCGTCCATTTGCCTGGCTTTTTGGGCAACGAAGCGCTCGCCCGGCTCCAGTCCGTCGTCTACGGAGCCATCGCGGCGGTAGAGCAGCCGCGAATTGCGGACCAAGCCTCCTCATGCCTACGTTCAGACGGTCGGCTGACTATCCGTTACCTCTGGCGCGACAGTGCCGATCTGCGGGAAGTGTTGCTGCAGCGAGCTATCGCACAGCCCATCGCCCGCATCATCGGCAGCAAGACGCTGCGGTTCTGGTTCGATCTGACCTTCGTACATTTCGCCACTGAGCCGGGCAACGCTGGACTGGGCACGCCCTGGCATCATGACGTGCCGACCTTTTCCTTCAAGGGAGACCTGATGCCGTCCCTGTGGCTTGCGCTCACGCCGGCCAATTCAACGCTGAGCCGGTTGATGTTCATCGATGGCAGCCATCGGACCAATCACGGCTATTACCGCTCGCCCGAGATCAAAGAGCCGGCACCGGGAGAGCAGGACGGGTTCGTCGACCTCCCGGATTTCGACGGGATGATAGCCAGCGGGGAAGTCCGAATGCTGACGTGGGATTGCCAGCCCGGCGATGCAATCCTGTTGCATCCCTGCACGATTCACGGAGCATCAGGTCATGACGGCAGCGGTGAGCATCCCCGCCGAATCGCAATGACTACCCGCTGGTTGGGAGACGATGTTCGTTTTCTCCCGCACTCCTATGACCGTGCCCGTCAACAAACCGCGATCGCCCAGACCAACCTCATGCTGGGGCAGCGTCCGCACGGCGAGTGGTTTCCATTGGTTTATGACGCGCTCGCCACGTCTCGGTAGCATCCGCCTTCAGCGCCCGCTTATCCGTATTGCTGAACTGCGACACCGACGGCGCCCGAAGGCTGTGCGATCCCTGGCTTACTGCGTTGGTGGAGCTGGGGTCCTGGTATTCGCCGGTACGTGGTCCACAATTGAACCATTCGCAAAGACAGGCGAAACGTCTGCGCAATGCGCGGACTGCCGTCCAGCACGATGTCCCGGAACAACCCTGGCAAGCAGTTTCCGATGCGATCGTGCAGCTCCTGCAGCTCGGTCAGCAATTTTGGCGACACGCCCTGCAAGTGCTCACGCAGCTGGTCGTAGCCCGGCCCGGTGGTCGCGAGGATCTGGTGAATCGTTTTGCCTTCCATGGAATTCCAATACAGGCGGTCTGGTATCAGGCTGCCAATTGCGCTCTTCCCGCCACGCGATCCGCGGTGCTGCCCTTTACCACTTGAAGACCTGCAGCCATGTCCCTGATTCAGCAGCTGCAATACGGCGATGTCAAAAGCGTCTTGATTATTCATGCTCACGTTCCGCGCATTCTTGGATCTCTCCAATTTCCAGTTCGAGGATATGATGTAGCTTATACGAGTAGACGCCAGCTAACTTGCCCACTTTGGCCCAGTTTTCGGAGACACCCATGACGATTTCAATGTATCAGGCGTCGGTCCCGGCGTTTGTCCGCGCCCTCAATAACCTGGCATCGATCCTGGAGAAAGGCGCTGCACATGCTCAAGCACGCAAGATTGACGAATCAGTGCTTCTAGGCAGCCGTCTCTTTCCGGACATGTTCCCCCTGGCGCGCCAGGTCCAGCTCGTATCGGACACCGCGAAAAGCGGTGCCGGCCGACTTGCGGGTGCGGAATTTCCAGCCTTCGAAGACAAGGAAACGACGTTCCAGGAGCTGCTGGAGCGAATTCGCAAGACAGTGACGTACCTGCAAACTCTGCAGCCCGCGCAGATCGATGGTAGCGAAGAAAAGACCGTGACTTGGCAGACCCGCAGCAGCACCAGGAGCATGCAAGGCCTTCCCTATCTCATGAATCACGTGCTCCCGAACGTTCATTTCCATGTCACGACGGCCTACGCCATTCTTCGTCACAATGGTGTCGAGATCGGCAAGAAGGACTTTCTCGGTCCTTAGCCCGTATCACCCGGCTCTGGACTGCCGTCGAGCCTTTTCGGAATACATCGACTCGTCCGCACGTTGCAGCAGCGAGTGAGCATCCAGCCCATCCTCGGGATAGCGAGCGAGGCCAACGCTCGCTTCGATCCGCAGGAGTATGCCTTTCCAGATAATCGGTTCGGCAATGGCCGCGGTGACCTTTTCCATCGCTGTGGTGAGGGCCGCGGCGCCGCACGCCTCCCCGAGCACAATTACGAACTCATCGCCCCCAAAACGGGCGACAGTGTCGGCCTCGCGCACCACGCTCTGCAGCCGCTGCGCAATGGCGACCAACACAGCATCGCCCGCTCCGTGCCCCCAGCGATCGTTGACTGACTTGAACCAATCCAGGTCTATGAAGAGCAGAGCAAAAGAATCACGGCGGTGCTCGGCCGCGCGCAACCCTTGTGTGATTCGTTCGACGAGCAGCGCGCGATTGGCAATTCCGGTCAACGCATCGTGATAGGCCAGGCGGTCGAGGCTGGCCAGCAGATGTTTTCGCTCCGTGACTTCATGCCAGACGGTCAGCAGACTGGTGACGGCCTTGTTCGCGTCGAACTCAGGAATCACGCGCAAATGCCAATAGAAGGTTTTTCCGTCCTTTGCGGGCAAGGCGAACTCATGGTCACATGGGACCCTGGTCGCAAAGGTCTGCCGCAGAAGCCCCTGCAACGCGATCGCGCCCGGTTCGGTCAAGCGCGAGCCATCGCCGGGAAGCTTGCCCAGCACGTCCTCGTCCGTCGTTCCATGCGCGGTGTGAAAAGCGGCGTTGACATAGGTGCGCCGCAATTGCAAATCGTAACGGACCACGACGTCGGGTAAGTTGTCAACGAGAGTATGGAACTCCCGCGCGCGCGCGGCGAGCTCGGACTCCATACTCTTGAACCGCGCGCTGGCTTTTTCCTCTAGGCGTTTACGCTCGCCAATGTCGCGCGCCACGACTACCCGCACCGGCTCGCCGGCATACTCGATCACACGCACCGAGATCTCGACCGGTATGACACAACCGCCGCGTGACAGCAGAAGAGACTCTGCTGTGTAGTGCTCGCCGATGCTCCAGCCGGGGCCTGCCCCCGTTGCCGGGGTCACCGGGCCCAGATCCTCCGCACCGATGACGGTCACACTTGCCGCCAGCAGCTCCTCACGGGAATAACCGAGGATCCGGCAGGCCGTCTCATTCACATAGAGAAAGCGAAGCTGCCGATCGAACACGTACACCAAGTCGTTGAGCTGCTCGATGGCGAGAGAGCCGAGTGTCCCGTTCTGTGGCGGTGTGAGCTGACTCATGCCTAAAAGGGCAAAACCTGCGAAAGCAGCTGAGGGTTAGGGTACTTTTGTCTTATGTCCACGGGAAGGTCGGAGCGCACACAATCCCACGCCGGCGCCGCGCACCGATTTGGGGATCACTTTCTTTTTCAAGCACTTAGCAAAGTACCAGTCCGCTCAGGCTTGAGCGCTCGCTATCTGGTCAGGGGATACCCCCACCCAACTCGATCAGCTCGACACTATGGCGTGGCAGGCTGCGCTCCAATGACACGCTGCCAGCGCGCGCCCGGGGACCGAGCCGCAATGGTTGGGCGGTCATTCGCGCGGCCTGGACCAGCCGGTCGATCTGCTGTTGCGTGGGGTTGGCCGGCGAGCCCATGGCCTGCCAGGCCGAGAATGCGTTGCCGTGATCGTGATCCACGCGCCACACTCGCGCCTGTCGATCGGGCCCACTTGCAAGTCCGGAGATAACCAGACTCACAGCAGCTGCCGGGCCCGGCACGTCATCGTCATGGTAGTGCCATAGCAGAATATCTACGGTGCCATTCTCGGAGCGCGACGCGAGCACGCCGACATCGGGTGGGCCTCTCACCCCGTCGGCAACAATCTGCTCCAGCGGCACCTCGCCGCTGCTGGTTGCAGAGACCTGCTCCGGGCCAAGCCGTGAGAACAGCCGGAACACATTGAGCACCGGCAGGTCGATTCCATTGGTTGCAAGCTGCCGATAGCCAGCAAACCAGGGCTGGCCTGCGAACGTGAACGCCCAAGTGAGTGCGCCTTCAAGATTTACATCCCGGCGCCGCGCCAGCTGCCAGAGTCGCGCATAACTGGCCGCCGTATAGCTCGAATACATCGTGCCATTGCGATATGCGTTCTGCGGGCCCGGGCAGGCGGCACAACCTTCGGGGTCGTTTTCACCGATTACGACCGGTTTGTGGGCCAGTTCCGGCACTGCGGCAATCTTCGCGAAAGCCTCGTCGGCCGTCTTGAGCTGGTTTGAGATGCCCATCCGAACGTGGCCGTCCACGACTGTCGGCTGGCCCTTCGCGTGGAAGGACAGAAAATCAGTCGGCGTACCGAGTTTACCCGTCGCATAGTTGGTGCCGGTAGTGACATGCTGTAGAAACCCATCCATGAAGGCGCCGCCCGATCCAGCGACATCCGGCCCGCCGACTCGCGCACTGGGGAGAGCTCGGCGGACGGCGTCGATTGCGTAGTCGTGCAGACGATAGAAATCCTCCGGTGTGCCCTGCCAGTAGAAGTCGAGGTTGGCTTCGTTCCATACTTCGAAATACCATCGTTCCACTTCCGCCCGGCCGTAACGCTCGACGTTGTGGCGGGTCCATTGGTAGACCAACTCCGCCCATTTTGGGTAGTCGCGCGGAGGATAGGCCCATCCGGCGGTGATGCCTTTGTATGCCACGCCAGGCCGCCAGGGGCGATGATAAGGAACGCCCCCGGGGGCTCGAGTCATCGCCTCCGGCATGAAGCCGATCTCGAGATAGGGATGGATGCCGCGCGCGATGTACGTGTCGATGATGTGATCGACGATGGTGAAGTCGTAGACCGGCCCGCCATCCTTTTCGGTGTAAATGTTGGTGCTGCCCCACTTGAAGTCGGGCGTCCCGTCACCGGTCGTCATCAGGTTATGAGCGCGGAAATAAACTTGCCCCGGGCGCAGGCTGCCCAGTGTCAGCAGCAGTCCCTCGCCTTCCGGCTGGGTAGCGTAATTCGGCTCGTCGGCGCCGAAGAAGCGCCAGATCGGCGGCAAGACACCGACCACCGTGGCGGCATCGATGTACACCGTAACAGGCATGGCTGTTGGCGGTTTCGCTTGCACGGCAAGCGGCGCAAGCATCAACAGCAAGGCACAGAGTCCCCTCATGGCACGGATATACTCAGACATAGCGCGTTGCCCCCTCCCCCTCGTGCTCGAGACCATTGGCTGTAAGCGCAACCGTTGCGGCAGCCACAACTGTCACCTGCCAACCGGCGCAAAGCCGGCGCAGGTCACGGCGCAACGACATCTACTCTACATCTTGTTGTCATCTTGATTGCCGAAACTCGCGGCGTGCCCCTGCAGAATCCCGCCACGACTGTCTTGGCAACACTCGGGAGACGCCATCATGACGAAAGACAAGTATCGAGGATTGCTGGGAATAGCACTCCTCGCCTCAGCGGTTCAGATCGCCCCGCAGGCGCGCGCCGAATTGCCCGAGCGCAGCAGAGCGCTGCCCTTGCCAACCGGCCAGTACATCACGCCGACGTTCGTCCGCGGCGCGGTTCAACAGTTTCTGAACCCCGGTTTGCCCGCCTATCCCAATTTCGTTGCTGGCGAGGCAGTGCGATCACAGCTCAGCCCGGACGGCAAAACGCTGGCCGTCATCTGTGCCGGTCAGAACTCGCTGGACAAACCCGATGGTACCCTCGACACAACCAACTCTACCCAGTACATCTTCCTCTACAACGTAGCCGGAGCGAACAAGACCAAACCCGCTCTCTTGCAAGTGATACCGCAGACTAACGCCCATGTGGGTCTCGTCTTTTCGCCTGACGGAAAAACCCTTTACGCTGCAGGCGGCAAAGACGACGTTGTGTACGCATACACAGTAGCGGGCGGCACCTGGTCGCTTGCAGCTACGATCGCCCTGGGCCACGCCGGCGTGGGTGTCGGGATCGGCGTCCAGCCCAACGCCAGCGGGATGGGCATTTCAGCCGACGGCAAGACGCTTGTCGTCGCCAATAACTACAACGATTCGATCAGCGTGATCGATACCGCAACACGCACCGTCCGCTACGAGCACGATCTGCGCCCGTTTTTCACCAACAACGAGGGCACGGACGCCGGCGTCGGCGGCACCTACCCATTTGCGGTAGTTGTCAAGGGCAATGGTACGGCCTATGTGTCGTCCGATCGGGATCGTGAAGTTATAGCTATCGACATTTCCTCACCCAGCGCAGGCCATTTGCTCCGGCGCATAAAGCTCGACGGTAACGCCCTCGGCATGACGCTCGATCGATCGGGGCACAAGCTCTACGTTGCGCAAGATAACGCAGACCAGGTCGCGGTAATAGACACCTCGACCAACAGGGTCAGCAACAAAATCGATGCGCGGGCACCGGCCGGCATGCTGGGCGGACGTCATGAAGGGCATGACGGGTATGAGGGGCACGAAGAGCAATTCGGCCGCGAAGAGCCTCATTACACGGGTGTAGCGACCTTTGCGGTAACGATCTCGCCCGATGGCACAGTGCTGTACGCCGTCAATGCCGCCGCGAACTCAGTGGCGGTGATACCGCTCACGGGCAGGCTCGCCAACAAAGTCGTCGGCCTGATCCCCACTGCCTACGAGCCGCATGACGTCACTTTCAGCGCCGACGGAAGCTGGATGTACATCGTCAATGGGAAGAGTGCAACCGGTCCAAATCCCGGTCACTTGTATGGGAATACGGCTCTGCTCACGAGCATCACCTATCCAGGCGGCAATGTGGCCGCGGCCGCCGCCGCCCGGGCCTCGAACCAATATCAGTTCCAATTGGAACGCGCCTCGCTGGTCAGCGCGCCCGTGCCGAACTGGTTCGAGTTGCCGGCACTGACGGCGAAGGTCGCCCAGAACAACTTCTACAGTGCCGAAGCGGTCGAGAATGACCGCGAGGTCATGCACTTTCTGCGCAAGCACATCAAGCACGTCATCTATATCGTCAAGGAAAATCGTACTTTCGACCAGATTCTGGGCGACTTGGGCAACGGCTCGAACGGCGATCCGGGACTGACCCAGTTCGGCGCGGGCATCACGCCCAACTTCCACAGCCTGGCGACGAAATTCGTTACGCTCGATAATTTCACGGACCCGGGCGATGGCAGCATGGACGGGTGGGCTTGGGCCTTGCAGGGCCGAGTCACCAACACAGAGACGATCACGCAACAGATCAACTATGCATTCGTCAACCGCGGTTTGTCTTATGAGTCCGAGGGGTCGAACCGCAATGTGCCGGTAAACCTAGCTACCGTCGCGCAGCGCGATGCCGCCGCCGGGCCCGCGGGTACCACCAACTACAGCACTGCCTCGGCAGGGCTGCCGGGCGGCACTACCAACTTGTTGACCGGCACCGGTAATCACGCCTCCTCCGACGCGCCGTTCGGCATTCAGAACGGCTATATCTTCGATGCCGTACTGCAGTCCGGCGGAACCGTTCGCAACTACGGGTTTCTCGTAAATAACATCGGCAGCATCGGCACGAAGGCCGAGCCGGTATCCGATCCCTTTACCGCCAACATCGTGCAGGTCGCGCCGCTCGCGCCCTCCCTGGCCCCGCTCACCGATGTCTTCTTCCGCGGCTACGACCAGAACTATCCGGATCTGTGGCGCTATAACGAGTGGAAGCGAGAGTTCGACCTGTATGTGGCCAACAAGAGCATGCCGAGCCTGTCCCTGGTTCGCTTTAGTCACGATCACACGGGAGCGTTCAGCACGGCGTTGGCGGGAGTCAACACGCCGGAAACCCAGCAGGCTGACGACGACCTCTCTGTCGGCCGCCTGGTCGAGGCCGTCGCACACAGCCCGTATGCAGCTGATACTCTGATCATCGTCACGGAGGATGACTGCCAGGATGGTCCGGACCACGTCGATTCGCACCGTGCCACAACCTATGTTGTCGGCCCGTATGTGAAGAAGGGTGCGGTTGTAAGCACCCGCTACACTCAGGTCAACGTGCTGCGTACGATTGAAGACCTGCTGGGGACGCCGCACATCAACTTGAACACGGCCTTTCAGCGGCCGATGGCAAAAGTGTTCGATATCGACTCGTCGGGAGCCTGGGATTACACAGCCACCGCGTCAACTGTTCTCATGACGACGACACTGCCGCTTGCGCAACCTGGCTCAGGTGCGCAGGCCGTGAACTTCGCACCAGGGCCGAACATCACGCCGAAGCATGACGCAGCGTACTGGGCGAGAGTGACCGCCGGCTTCGACTTCTCGGACGCGGATCGTGTCCCGCCGGCGCGATTCAACAAGGTGCTTTGGACGGGCATGATGGGAGCTAAGCCATATCCGGCGATGGGCCATGGCAACCGCACGGCAAAGCGGGACGACGACTGATCGGCCAGAAGGGGCGGAGACGCGCCCCCTGCAGACGCGCCCCCCCTGCAGACACGTCCGCCCTGCAGAAGGGCCCCCTTGCAGGAGCGGACGGACAAGTGTCCACTCCGCGGTCAGCGGCCAACCCATGTGGTAAACTTGGCGCAGTCAAGCCCACGATCCGCCGTCTGCATTGCGCATCCTGTCGATCATCCCGCCGATGACACAACTGAATACGCCGTATCCGTCCACGGCGTATCTCACGGGCTTCCTGCGGTCGCGGAATTTTCACGCGGAACAAGTAGACCTGTCCATCGGCCTGGCATTGCAACTACTGTCGGTCGATGGCTTGCAGGACATTCATCGACAGATCGACTCGCTGGCACGCAAGCAACACACCGCAACGACGCGCTTCTTTGCGAAGCACTTTGAGATCTATCGGGCAACCATTGGGCCGGCCATCCGCTTTCTGCAAGGCCGTGACCCCAGCCTGGCGCACCGCATTGCCTCGCGGCGTTACCTACCTGAAGGCCCCCGCTTCGCAGCGCTCAACAACTACGTTGCCGGTGAACACAGCGCAGATTCGCTCGATTGGGCGTTCGGGGCGTTGGGGCTGCAGGATCGCGCCAAACACATTGCAACGTTGTATCTCAACGACCTGGGCGATGTCATTCGCGATGCGGCCGACGCGCGCTTCGAATTTGTTCGTTACGCGGAATCCCTGGCAGCCAGCCAACCGACGTTCGATCACTTGCACGATGCACTGAACGCGCCCCACAGCCTGGTGGATGCAACGCTGCATCAACTGACAGTCAAAGCGCTGTCGCAACATGAGCCGACACTGGTTCTCATCAGCGCGCCCTTTCCAGGCAACGTGTACGGCGCCTTGCGAATTGCGCAAACCATCAAGCGTACCGAGCCGGCCATCGTGACAGTGCTCGGTGGCGGCTATTGCAACACCGAGCTGCGTGCAATGGACGAGCCGCGTATTTTCGACTACTTCGATTACGTCACACTGGACGCCGGCGAACGGCCGCTGCTCGCACTGATCGAACACCTGCAGAACAAGCGGCCACTCAACCGGCTGGTACGAACGTATACACGCGATCTGCACTACGTCGACCACCAGGAACCCGATATCCCATTCTCCGAAGCCGGGACGCCCACCTATGAAGGGTTACCGCTGAACGATTATCTATCGCTGCTCGACATGCTAAATCCGATGCATCGCCTGTGGTCGGACGGCCGGTGGAACAAGCTCACCGTCGCACACGGTTGCTACTGGAAGAAGTGCAGCTTTTGCGACGTTAATCTCGACTACATATCGCGCTATGACCTGGCGAGCACCGATGTGCTGGTCGAGCGGGTCGCAGGCTTGATTCGCGAGACCGGACAAACGGGATTCCACTTCGTCGATGAAGCGGCGCCTCCCAAGGCCCTCAAATCACTCGCTCACGCACTGCTGCAGCGCAAGCTGGACATTTCGTGGTGGGGCAATATTCGCTTTGAAAAGTCATTCAATACCGATCTGTGTCAGCTACTGGCCGACAGCGGTTGCATTGCCGTGACCGGCGGATTGGAAGTGGCGTCGGATCGGCTTCTCCAGTTGATGAAGAAGGGCGTATCGGTCGCGCAGGTGGCCCGCGTCACGCGTGCATTCTCCGACGCAGGGATCCTGGTACATGCCTATTTGATGTATGGCTTTCCCACACAAACGGCGCAGGATACGGTAGATGCATTGGAGTATGTCCGGCAGTTGTTCGCGGCCGGTTGCATACAGTCGGGGTTTTTTCATCGGTTCACCTGCACCGTGCACTCGCCGGTCGGCAAGCATCCGGAAGCATATGGCGTCACGTTACAGCCACCGCCGTACGCTCCGTTTGCCAACAACGACATCAATTTCACTGACCCCACTGGCGTTGATCACGACGTATTCGGCGTTGCGCTCGCAAAAGCGCTGTACAACTACATGCACGGCATCGGCCTCGATCACGATGTGCGTAACTGGTTCGACGACGAAGTCCCACGCAGCCGCGTGCCCAAATCATTTGTGGCGCGAGCATTGCAGGCTCAGGATTAGAACCACATGGAAATCTCTCTCGACCTGGACTTCATTCGCGGCATCCTCAGGCAGGAATACGAACGTGCGCGGGACGAAATCCGAACTGTAGGTGTGCGCGAGGCCTTTGCGAATTCGCAGCAGCGTCACGACGCGCGGATTGCTTCCGCCCCGGACATTGGCACGCTCGCCTGCTGCGCTGGCTGCACATGGTGTTGCTATTTCAGCGTCGATGTTCGGGCGGTTGAGGTATTCAGCATCCTGGACTTCGTCGAGGGTACGTTCACGATCGAAGAGAAGACTCGCGTTTACTCAGAGGTGCGCGCGAACAGCGCGGCGCTCGAGAATCTCGGTGAGAACGAGCGGATGAAGCGCAACGTCAAGTGTCCGTTCCTGAACGGCGGGCGCTGCACGATTTACACTGTCCGTCCTCAAACCTGTCGCAACTATCACGCGACAAACGTAGCCGGCTGCCAGCAATCCTACGAAGATCCCGGCAACCTGGATATCGACCCGGACTTCGCGCCCTGGGTGTATCAGGCAGGCACTGCACATGTTGACGCGTTCAGCACGGCGATGCGCGATGCGGGCTACGATGTGAGCGCGTACGAGCTCAACGGCGCTCTCCATGCCGCAATGTCGGACGTTGCTGCGCGCGAGCGCTTCGAATCCAGGTTACGGCCGTTCACCAATCTGAGTGGCGAGGACGTGCCCGCCGAGTTTGACGATCTCGATCCCTGAGGATGTGATCGTGAGCCGCACCTCCCGCCTTTTCATGCTGTTGGATGCCCTGCGAGGCCATCGCCGCCCCGTCACTGCGACGCGGCTGGCAGAGACGCTGTCGGTTTCCTTGCGCACGATTTATCGGGACATCGGTACCCTGGTCGAGCTCGGTGCGCCCATCGACGGCGAAGCCGGCATTGGCTACGTCCTTCGTACGGGTTTCTTCCTGCCGCCGCTGATGTTCACCGAAGATGAGCTCGAGGCGCTCGTTCTTGGTGCCCGATGGGTCGAGCGGCAGGGCGATGTCGGCTTGGCAAGAGCTGCGGGCACTTCGCTTGCCAAGATAGCAACCGCATCGCCGCGGGACCTCCGCGACGGCCTCGCCGAAGCGGGTTTGTGGGCTCCGATCCTTGGAAGGCCGAACGTGCCAGAGCTGTCGCTGCAGCCGATTCGCGAAGCCATACGCCGGGAGCACAAACTCCGGATCGGGTACGTAAATGAAGTCGGAGAATCGAGTGAACGGGTGATCTGGCCGATCGTGCTGGCGTTCATGGATAAGGCGCGTGTGGTGGCCGCCTGGTGCGAGCTGAGAAACGGCTTCCGGCATTTTCGGGCGGATCGCATCCGCCAGCTCACCCCTCTGCGAATGCGCTATCCCACTCGGCGGGCCGTGCTGGTCAAGCAGTGGCAGGCAGAAGACAAGATTCAGTTGCCCACGCGCTCCTGACAGGAACTGTCAGGAGCCTGGTGCAGACTGTGCGCATCAGGGAACTACCGAGGTGGCCGAATCATGCGTCTCTACTACCATCCGTTTTCTTCGAACGCGCGTCGCGCGGTCATTACCGCAATTGAGCTCGCCGCTCCAGTTGAACTGGTGCTCGTGGACCTCCCGAAGCGTGAGCATCGGCAACCGGCCTTCCTGGCCAGGAACCCGGCTGGCCGGGTTCCGGTTCTTGAAGACGGCAGCTTCCTGCTCCCCGAATCGCACGCAATCATGCTCTATCTGGCGGAAAAATCGGCGGGTCAGACCCTCTATCCGTCGGACTTGCAGGCACGAATGCAGGTAAATCGATGGATGTTCTGGTGCGCGGCGCACTTTCAGCCCGCGATCTCCGTGCTGAACTGGGAGAACGTTGTGAAAAAACTCTTGGGACTGGGCGGGCCCGACGCGTCGGAAATCATTCGCGGGGAACGGCTGGTGCAGGAGACAGCCGCGCTACTCGATTCGCATCTGGCTAGCCGCGAGTGGGTGGCGGGCCCTGCTATGACCCTTGCGGACATCTCGCTCGCTACACCACTCATGACCATGGCGCCAGCAAAACTACCCGTGACGCAATTCAAGCACCTGCAAAGCTGGTTCGCGCGCATGGCGGCCCGAGACTCCTGGCAGAGGACCGCCGCTCCTGCTCCCGCAGGGGCACCCGCCTGAGCAGCAGCAGCCGGCCGCGTGGCCACTTTGGATGACGCCGGAGCGGTGGACCGCACTCGGAGGCAGCTGATCACCGCGCCCGAGCGCTTCTGAGTTCGTGATACGCTCCAAGGCGAACGAATGCGGCCACCCAAACAGCAGGAGCTAGCCATGAGCAATACTCCGGTGCGCAGCGGACTCGACATGAAGCTCGAGGTTGTAGTCATCCCCGTCTCGGACGTCGAACGTGCCAAGCGTTTCTACAGCGGCTTGGGGTGGAGGCTCGACGCCGACTTCGTCAAGGGTGACAAGTTTCGGGTCGTGCAGTTCACGCCTCCAGGCTCGTGGTGCTCGGTCCACTTCGGCACGGGAGTCACCTCGGCCGCGCCGGGCTCGGTACGCGGGCTCTATCTAATCGTGTCCGACATCGTGGCGGCGCGCGCCGAGCTGGTTAATCGCGGCGTTGATGTGGGTGAAGTATTCCACCGTGCCGGTGTCGGGGAAGCCCCTCTCAGTGGACCGGAGCCCGCGCGGCGCACTTACGGCTCCTTCGCTTCGTTCAACGATCCGGACGGCAATAGCTGGCTGTTGCAGGAGGTCACGGCGCGATTGCCCGGACGGGTGGACGCGGGTGACACGACATTCACCTCGTCAACTGAGCTTGCGAGCGCCCTCCGCCGTGCGGAGGCTGCGCACGGCGAGCACGAGAAGCGGACTGGCCAGCGCGATGCGGACTGGCCCACCTGGTACGCCGAGTACATCGTCCGGGAGCAGGCCGGCAAGCCGCTGCCGGAATAAGCGGCCTGCCGAAGGGGCCTGTCAGACAGGCTCCTAGCGGCGCTTTACCTTCTCGTCTGGTCTCAATCCAGAGATCACCTCGATATTGATGCCATCGGACACCCCGGTTTTGATCTCGCGCTTTACAAACGTCTGCGGCGCGGCTTCGACCTCGACAAAGGTGGCGTTATCCTCAATGATGAGGTCACCTTCGTTGATGGCGAGCGTATTCTCCCGCTTGTCGAGCACGATATCCGCGTTCGCGCTGTAGTTGGACCGCAGGAACAGGTCCTTGCGCAGCTTTACGGCCGCCCGGATGGTGAATTTGATCGTGCCTTGATCAGTGACCCCTTTGGGCGAGATGTACTCCAGGATGGCCCCAAAAGGCTTGCCCTCCAGGGCACCCACATTCAACACCAACTCCATGCCCTGGCGTAATTTGCCGACTTCCGATTCATCCACCAGGCCTTCGAAGATCATATCGTTCATGTCGGCCAAGGTGGCGAGACTGGTACCCGATTGAAACGTGCTGGTCTCGACGATGAAGGCGCCTTCCTTGTTCGGCACATCCAGCACCATGCCATCGATGGTCGCCGGAATCAGGTTGGAGATCTTGTCCGAATTTTTTGTGGCGCCGGTCTTCAGCAACAGCAAGGAGTTCTCCGCGGAGTCCACCGCTTCCTTCTGCACATTGTAGTTCATGGAAAACTGGTTGAATTCGGACTCCGAGATCACCCGCTGGGCAACCAGCTTGCGGTAGCGCTCGAGATCCAGGGCCTGGTTGCGCAGACTGATCCGGGCCGTCTCCAGTTGCGCCTCGGCCGAATTCACGTTGAGCATGTTGGGCCGCAACGAGATTCGCGCGATGATAGCGCCCTTTTTGACCGTCTGGCCGGCGGTCACGTACAGCTTGTCGACCACTCCCGAGACCTGGGCCTTCACCTCGATTTCGCGGCGCGGAATGATCTTGCCGATAGCCACCGTCTTTTTGACGATGGTCAGCCTTGCAGGACTGTCGAGTTGATAAACCAACGTTGTGTGGTGCGATTTCCGGTATAGAAAGACGAGAGTGCCGATGAATACCAGTGCGATCACGCCCAGACCCAGGAACCTGATGACTCGCTTCATTGTTTCCCTGCCGATGTTATTCTTCCTGCAATGCAACGATCGGATTTACTCCCGCGGCACGGGCCGCGGGCATCAGCGACGCCAGCACGCCTGAGGCGATCAACACCGCCAGCGCAACTATCGCCGTTCTGAAGTCCACCTCCGGGCGGCTGAAGAAACCCGGGGTACCTTCCCCGGCAGCCAGCAGCTTCGCAACCGCCTGCAGCAGCAGAGCCCCCACCACCAGTCCCGTGTAGCCTGCAACAGCCGTGATGAACAGGGACTCCTGCATGATCATGAGCACGATGGAGGCAGGCGTAGCGCCCAGCGCCTTACGCAAACCGATCTCCCGCGTCCTTTCCTTTACCACGATCAACATGATGTTACCCACACCAATCGCGCCCGCGAGTATGGTGCCGATGGCAATCACCCAGCTGAATGCCTGCATTCCGGTGAACAGGCCCTGCACCTTGTCGTATTCGTTCTGCAGATTGAAACTGCCGAAGACGCCTTTGTCGTCCGGGTTCACCCGGTGGCGCTTGGCCAGATACTTCTTGACCGCCTCCTCGACCTCACGCGCCGGTATCCCCGGTTTCGGCAGCACCACAAAATTTCCCACCCAACCAACCTGGTTGAAGGCGTAGCGCAGCGTGTCATTCGGCAGATAGATCTTTTCCTCCTCCTGTTGCGTATTGCCCGCGGACAGCGAACGGAATACCCCGATAACCTCGAAGCTGATGCCATTGATGGTGAGGTCCGCGCGCAGTGCGCTCTCACCCTTGGGGAACAGCTGACTCCTGACTCGCTCGCCAATCACAGCGACTTTGCGGCGCAGTTGTTCGTCCAATGCGTCAATCGAGCGCCCCTCGACGAGACGCATACTCTGGATGTCCTCGATACCCGCAAAGCCGCCCTGCACCGCAAACGCGCCGTTCTTGGATTTGTAGACGGTATAGGGAGGACTGCCACCCCACAGCCCGACAGAGTTCTGTCCTTTGATCATGCCCACACCGGCGACGTTCTTGCGGACCGCCTCGATGTCATCCGCCTGCAGCTTGATCTGCCGGCCGGTTGCCATCCCCTGGTACGGCAACTGCGTCACTCCCTGCGACCACATAAAGATGGAATTGGGGACCCGGGGAAAGCTGTCTACCGCGCCATTCTGCAGCCCTCTTCCGGCTCCCAGCATGACCGTGAGCATGAAGATACCCCAGAAGACACCGAACGCCGTGAGTGCCGTGCGCAGCTTGTGCTGCCTGAGGGTGTTGAAAATCTCCTGCCATTTTTCAACGTCGACGAGCATGGTGGCTGGCGGCGCTACCGCGCGCGCATGGCCTCCGTCGGCGTGATTTTCGCGGCCCGCAAAGCCGGCGCCAGTCCCGCCAGAATGCCGACGGCCACGAGCAGAATGATTGCGGTCACCGCAATACGAAAATTGACCTCGGGGTTCAGGAAGTACGGCAACTTCACCCCCGCGCTGCGCAAACCAAGCGAAATCAGCTCCAACAGCCCCACGCCGAGGACCAATCCCACATAACCGGCAACGCCGGTGACCAGCGTGGACTCCAGAAGCAGCGTGCTCACAATGCTGACCGGCGTGGCACCCAGCGCCTTGCGTATGCCGATTTCACGGGTCCGCTCTTTCACCGTAATGATCATGATATTGCTGATTCCGACAATACCCGCGGCCAAGGTCCCCAGGCCCACGAACCAGATGAACACGTTGATGGCGATAAACAGTCCGTTGACGTTTTTGGCGGGCATGGCCATGTTGAATGAATTGACGCCGCGGCGGTCATCGGGGGCCACGCCGTGGCGGCGCTTGGTCAATTCGACGACCTTCTTCTCCAGCTCGAAGCCATCGGTGCCCGCTTCGGGGCGCAACCAGATGGCGTCAATGCGATTGCCGCCGCCAAAGATCTTCTGATAGGAAGTCTGTGGAATGAAGACCCGCTCGGAGTTACGTCCCTGGTTGCTTTTGTCGTAGAAAACACCGGTGATTTTCATGACGACGTCTTTTACGCGAATGTCTTTACCCACCGGGTCGATGCCCTTGGGAAACAGCCGCTCGGCCACGGTGGTGCCGATCACGGCGACCTTGCGGATTTCGTTCACATCCAGTGGATCCAAGCGGCGGCCGAAATTAAAGGGGATGTCCTCCTTGATCCTGAAATACTCATCCGGAATACCCCGAATATCGGCGTTGCTGTTCCTGCCCTCGTAGGTGATCGTGCCACTGCCCAGGGAGCGCTCGCCGCTGATGAGACGAATGCCTCTGATCTGGCGGCTGATGGCTTCCACGTCGCGCTCGTCCAGCTGCACACGCCGTCCCAACCCCATACCGTGGTAGGCAATACTGGTATCGCCCGGAACTACGATAATAAAGTCGAGTACGTCCGATCCAAACTGGTCCATCACACCGTGCTGCATGCCGCGCCCGAAGCCGAGGAGCAAAATCAGCATGAAGACTCCCCAGAACACCCCGAATGCCGTCAACAATGTGCGCAACTTGTTCTGGCGCAGGGTGAAGAGGATCTCCTGCAGGCCGTCAAACATGCTGATCAGCCCTGGCAGGCCCCTGCAGCGCGTGGGCCTGCCTGGCTGGCACGACCAGACCGTCCTTCAAGAGTATCTGGCGTTGAGTCTGAGCGGCGATATCCTGCTCGTGAGTCACAATGACGAAGGTATTGCCCCGTTGATGGATCTCTTTGATCAGCGACATGATCTCCTGGGTGGTGTGACTGTCGAGGGCACCCGTTGGTTCATCGGCCAGGATCACCTTGGGCTTGCTGACCAGGGCGCGCGCAATGGCCACACGCTGCTTCTGGCCACCTGACAACTGATTGGGGAGGAAGGACTTGCGATCCGACAAGCCCACCATGTCCAGGTATTCCTCCGCGCGGTAATTACGCTCTTTGCGCCCAACACCCTGGTAATAAAGCGGCAGTGCTACGTTTTCGGCGGCCGTTTTGAAGGGCAGCAGGTTAAAGGATTGAAAGACAAAGCCCAGCAGGCGGTTGCGCAGCCGCGCGGCCGCTGCCTCTTTCAGATGGCGTATTTCCTGGTCTGCCAACCGATAACTTCCGCGGTCATACCCATCGAGGAGGCCGAGAATATTCAGTAAAGTGGATTTGCCGGAACCGGAGGCCCCCATGATGGACACCAGCTCACCTGCGCGGATGTGCAGATCAACACCCCGCAGCACATGCAGCGGTTCATCACCTGAGTGATAGTACTTGTGGATATTGTGCAGTTTGATCATGCAGTATCTGCCGCGAAATATGCACCTGTGTATGAGTGACCGCGCTGCGGGCACTGCTTGACAGGGAAACATCGTAGTCCCCGTCCTCGATGACCCAACTCTTCCCTGCAGCGTCATACACTGCGAGCATTCGTGGCTCGACACTCAAGTTCACGGCGGTGCTTTCACCGGGCTGCAACGTCACTTTTTTGAATCCACACAGCCGTTTCGGCGCCTCCCAACCAGCAGCTGCCGCGCCTCCAAGGGGGGAAACGTAGACCTGCGCCACATACTTGCCTGAACGGTCACCCGTATTCTTCACGTCAAAGCGGACGTTCAGTCGCTTGTCATTGACCTCGGCAGCCAGGTTGAGGAGGTCAAACCTGGTGTAGGACAAACCGTAACCAAACGGGAACAGGGGCTCGATGCGCTTGCGGTCAAACCATTTGTACCCCACGGCTGCCCCATCGAGCGTGTAGTCGGTAGCGATACGCGCATTGCGCTGCTCGGGGAAGCCATCCAGCCGTGGACGCGGCAGCGGCTCCAGCGACCTGGGAAATGTCGCGGGCAGACGGCCGGACGGATTGACCTCCCCAGTCAGCACCCGCGCGATGGCCTCGCCGCCACTCGAGCCCGGGTACCAGGCCTCCAGAACCGCTGCAACCCGATCGACCCACGGCATGAGCACCGGCCCGCCGGTTTCCAGGACCACCATTGTCCTGGTGTTAGCTCTCGCGAGCGCCGCAATCAAGGCATCCTGCTCTTCGTCCAGGCGCATCGTGCCGTCCACGCCTTCGGCGGTCCACTGGTGGGCGAATACGATAACCACATCGCTGTGGCGCGCAAGCCCGGTGGCCGCTTTGATATCCGTCCCCGGGTCATATGCAATCCGAGCGCGAGTCCGTGCCGCCAATGCCTGCATGGGCGAGGAGCGAAAATAGACCATCGGCCCGCCCTTGACCTGTCGGTCCAGGAGCGCGACGCCGCCCACCGGATAGACCTGCGATGAGCCGCCCCCCGACAGAACGCCCGCATCCGCATGGGACCCGACGATCAGGATGGATCTGACGCTGTCATTGAGCGGCAGGAGGTGGTTCGCGTTCTTCAGCAGAACCATGGAGCCTTCCGCAGCAGCGCGGCTCACCTCGGCATGGGCCTCGAAATCGATATCCCCCGGCTGGATCGGATCATCGAACAGACCATTGGCAAACATGGACCGCAGGATTCGTGCCGCCATGTCATCCAGCCGTGCCGCGGGGACGTGACCGTTCTCGACAGCTTCCCGCAATGCGTCCGAGAAATACGGCGAGGCATCGAACGGATACCCCGACTCCTGATCCAGGCCGGCGTTGGCCGCGGGGATGGTCGAATGGGTTGCTCCCCAGTCGGACATCACAAACCCTCTATAGCCCCATCCGTCCTTCAACACCTCCCGGAGCAGCCATGGGCTCTCACAGCTGTAGACCTCGTTGACGCGGTTGTAGGCGCACATGACCGCGCCGGGACTCGACTGCCTGATGGCCAGCTCAAAGGCGAGTAAATCCGACATGCGCGCCGAGCGCTCGTCGATGCGCACATTGAGAGTCGTGCGGTTGGTTTCCTGATCGTTGAGCGCGTAATGTTTGATCGTGGAGATGATGTGATTGGATTGTATGCCGCGGATCTGCGCGGCCACGATGTTGGCCGCCAGCAGAGGATCCTCGCCGCCATATTCGAAGTTACGCCCGTTACGCGGCTCGCGCAGCAGGTTGATACCTCCTGCCAGCAGGACGTTGAAGCCGCTCAGGCGCGCTTCGTTGCCAATCATGCGGCCACCGGCGTACGCCAGCTCGGGGTCCCAGCTGGCGGCCGTGGCCAGATTAGCCGGTAACGCGGTACGCAACCGGGCATTTGCTCCAGGCTGGCTTGCCACTCCGGTCCCGGCATCCGTCTCCATGAGTGCCGGGATGCCGAGCCGCGCGTTGCCGCCGATGAACCCCGCCGACTGCTCCAGTCCCGCCGCGGGCTTCTTGAAGTTCTTCCACGGCGCATCGCTGGAGTAATAGCCGAATACCAGCGCGAGCTTCTCGTCCCGGGTCATGGCCTCGAGCAAGACCCGCGTGCGCGAGTCCGCATCGAGCGCGGGATTCATCCAGGGCTTGTCGGCTTGCAGTTGTTCGACCGCGTCGGACGGAGCACACGCCAGCGCGGCCCACAGAACGCCAAGCCCAAAGGCAACTATTCGAATCAGTTTGAATTCCTCCGAACGAGGCGGCGCACGTGCCGCCGATTACGCGCCACGGATGGTGCGTTGTCGGCCAGCCGACATCAAGGGGCTTGCGGTCAGTTCCGGGTAATCCAAATTGATATCCCTACGCGCCTAAAATCGATTTGTGACGGCATACGAACGTAAGCACAATGGCGGGTCATGCCCCAAGCAACGACCCATTGCTCTGCCACAACACATAATCGGTGACCATGCGCACGCTTTCGAGATTTCCGGTGACGATCTGGTCTGAGCGGCTCTTTGTCCTGCTGTCGGCGCTCGCCATGGCTGACGTGGCGGCAGCGGCGCCGCTCGCGCTTCTCGACCGCAATGGCACCAACGTATCGATCGAGGCTTACGCGCCCAACATCGTCCGGGTCACTCTCAGCATCGACAAAGACCTGGCACTCGCGCCGCCCGGTTTCGGAATCGCCGCGGCAGCGGATTCCACCGGTTGGAAACACCGATCCGCACCCTCAGGTGATGAGTTCTCATCCGACATCATGTCGCTCGAAGTGAAGGCCCAGCCATGGCCGAGCCCGCCGAGCCAGATGGAACGCTACTTCGCACCCTCGCTGCCGCCGGTATCTCTCACGGTGCGCAAACCCGGCGGTAATCCCATCCTGCAGATGAGCGGCTGGGAAATGGCGCCGCACACGGTGAACGGGGAAAAGACTTTCCGGGTGGGCGCGACTTTTCACGCGCCAGCCGACGAGCACTACTACGGACTCGGACAGAACCAGGAAGGCATACTGGACTACCGCGGCCGCACCATCGATTGCAAACACTTCTACGACGCGCCTGCCGGTGAGACCGTGTGCGTACCGTTCCTGGTCACCAACAAGGGCTATGGCATCGTGTGGGATAACCCATCCGACACGGTGGTGTCGGCGGGACTGCACGGCCATACCTCCTGGAGATCCAACGTCGGCGAGCGGGTTTCCTATTTTGTGATTACCGGCGCCACCCTGGACCAGTTGTACGCCGGTTATCGCAAGCTCACTGGCGCCACCCCGCTGCCGCCCAAGGCGGCTTTCGGCTACATCCAGAGCAAGGCGCGGTACGAGACCCAGCAGCAGGTGCTCGATGTCGCCAACGGCTACCGCTCACGCGGCTATCCGCTCGACATCATGGTCGTGGACTGGTTCTACTGGACGCGCATGGGCCAGCTCGATATCGATGCAGCCGCATTTCCGGATCCGCAGGCGATGAATCGGCAGCTGCACGAGCAAGGCTTGCACAGCATCATCAGTGTGTGGCCGCGCTTCGAGAAGGAATCACGCTACTTCGACTTCCTGGCGGCCAAAGGCTGGCTTCTCAAGGATAAGGACGGTCATCCCGCGGACGGCCTGGCCGAGCGCAGTGACCGTGCCGGCGCGCTGATTGACAGTACCAATCCACAGGCCCGCGAGTGGTACTGGGACCGGATACGGGACAACATCGCCAGCCGCGGATTCGACTGGTTCTGGCTGGATGAGACCGAGCCCGACCTCGTGCCGGACGGCTATTTTTACAGCATCGGCTCCGGCGACCGCTATCACAATGTCTTCCCGCTACTGCACACGCAGGGCGTCGCCGAGGGCTCGCGCCGCGACCGCGCCAACAAACGGAATCTGATTCTCGCGCGCGCGGCCTACCTCGGCTCACAGCGTTACGGAAGTCTTTTCTGGTCCTCGGATATCAGTCCGACATGGGAAGCGCTCGAGCGGCAGATTCCTACGGGACTCAACTTTACCGCCTCGGGTCTTGCGTACTGGGGCAACGATATCGGTGGGTGGCAGTGGTTACCGCAGTCGCACACACCCGAACGCACTCCGCTCCTGGATCCCTCCGACGCACGCGATGTCGTGGGACATAACGATGATTACCCCGAATTGATCGCGCGGTGGTACGAATACGCAACCTTCACACCCACGATGCGGGCGCACGGCTCGCGGAAGGGCACGGAGGTATGGTCGTACGGCAAGCAGGCGGAAGCGGTGATCAGCAAGTACCTGCGGCTGCGCTACACATTGATGCCGTATATCTATTCACTCGGCAAACAGACCTACGACACGGGTGCGCCCTTCATGCGCGCCCTGTTCATGGATTTCCCGAACGATCCGAACGTGTCCAACATGGGCGATGAATACATGTTCGGACCTGCATTTCTGGTCGCGCCGGTGACGGAGCAAGGCCGCGAATCCCGGCAGGTGTACTTGCCGGCCGGACGCGATTGGTACAACTACTGGACCAACGAGAGATTCAAAGGCGGGCAGACCATCACGGCTGCCGCACCGATCGGGATCATCCCGTTATTCGTGGCCGCGGGCTCGATCATTCCGCTGGGAGCCGACGTTCAAAATACCTCGACGCCACAAGCGCTGAAGGAGATTCGCGTGTATCCCGGCCGAGAATCCGAATTCTCGCTGTACGACGACGATGGGGTGTCCTATGACTACGAAAAAGCTCAAGGACGGATCACCCGCCTGCGCTGGGACGATGAGCGAGGGCAACTCACCGCCAAGGGCGCCCCGCTGGCAGGAGCCTCAGTTGCCGAATTGACCAAGGTTGTCCGGTAGATTGCCGCAGGCGACTGCCCGCCCGGTGATTCATCGCGCCGGGGGAGCTGCGAAATCAAACTCGTGCTGCTCGCCGTTGAGCTCGACAACCAGGTGCAGGTCGTGTGCCTCCTTGCGGGCGAACTTCAGCTTTTCGGTCACGATCTGGCCGCCTGCCACCGCGGAAGGCGCAATCGTCACGTCGTGAAGAATGGCGGCGTTCAAAGCGGCAATCTGCTGTTGCAGCTGGGGATCCTCCTTGGCCGCCCTCCCCGAGCCCATGCGCGTCTGATTCATGTTAATGCCGTTCATAGTATCGTTGCCGCCTGTATAGCCGCTGACATCCGGCCTTCCCGACGCATCCTTGTGCATGACGGGTCCTGAGTGGACTGTGGGGCTGCGAGCCATGGTGCCGCCCTCACTGTCGGCTGCTGCCTTGGCCTCGGCTACGAGTTGATCGAGCGACATCAACTTCACCGCGGTACCACCCGCCGTGAAGATCTTCACATCCTGTGGACCGAAGCTGCTGCTCGTCTGCGTCCGATTCATGGCGACTACTTTCAACACCAGCCGTCCGTCGGACAACATGGGATCAGACATCACGCTGACTACCCCGTGATCCTTTGTGGAAGTCAAACCGTCGGCCACGGTGGCGGCGCCCGCTAACCCCGTAGCCATCATCGCCTGGCAGGCCAGCAAGACCGCGGCGAATCGAATCGAGAACGTGCGTTTCATAGCTACTCCTTTATCAGGCTGCGATCGGCGCGCGGCAGTTCCGCGCGAGAAACTCCGCATGGGTCGGCATCGCTTCGGCGGCCTGGCGTATGGCCACCCGCATTGCAGTCAGATGCTTGCGGGTGTCCCCGGCACTGAGGATATCCACGAGCGGATCGAATGACTGCGGCATGATTCCCTGGCCCGTCAGCACTGCAAGCCAGTTGGGGTCCTGGAAGAGCTCGTTGCCCAGATTGACGAGGCGCCCGTGGGCCCGGAAGTGCTCGATCTTGCAGCTCAGGGCGTCCGGGATGGCCATGCCGCGGCAATACTCCCACAGCGGCGCCCCGCGGCGCTCTCCAACCTTGTAGTGCAGGATGATGAAGTCGCGAATGCGCTCGAATTCCAGGAGCGCCTGCCGGTTGTACTCCTCCACGAGGAGGGGATTGAAGTCACGGTCGGGAAACAGCCGCACCAGTTTCGTAATACCGGTCTGGATGAGGTGAATGCTCGTGGACTCCAGCGGCTCCATGAAGCCGCTGGCAAGCCCGAGGGCCACGCAGTTGCGGTTCCAGAACCTGCGGCGCCGTCCCGTGGTGAATTGCAACAGTTTGGGCGCGGCGAGTGCCTCGCCATCCAGATTCGCCAATAGCGTAGCGGCAGCCTCGTCATCGCTCAGATATCGGCTGCTGTACACGTAGCCATTGCCGGTTCGATGTTGCAATGGAATTCGCCACTGCCAGCCGGCCGAGCGTGCAGTGGAACACGTGTAGGGTTTCAGCTGACCTGCGCTCCTGCACGGAACTGCGACTGCGCGGTCACACGGCAGCCAGTGTGACCAGTCCTCATATCCTGTCTTCAGAGCCTGCTCGATCAACAGGCCGCGAAAACCGGAGCAGTCGATGAAAAGATCGCCTTCGACGCGCTCCCCTCCTTCCAGTATTACTGCCTCAATGAAGCCATCCTCACCCCGGAGTTGGACATCCACGATCTTACGGTCGAAGCGGCGCACTCCCCGGTGCTCGGCGTAGCCCCGCAGATAGTGAGCGTACAGTGCGGCGTCGAAATGAAAGGCGTAAGTAAAGGTGGACAGCACTGATCGGGGGTCGGTAGCCGGACGCGCAAAGCGTCCGAGCTTCGCGGCGACATTGGCCAGCGAATACTCAGCCAGCGGCGTTGCTTCTCCAAGGCCCCGCAGCTTCAGCCAATAGTGATGAAAGTCCGTGGCTTCGATACTGCCGCCATAGAAGCCGAAGGGATGAAAATATGTGTGGCCCAGTCGCGCCCAATCCTTGAACTCAATGCCTAACTTGAAGGTCGCGCAGGTATTGCGCATGAAGTCATTCTCGTCCAGGCCGAGAAGCTGGTTGAGCAGCAGGAGAGCCGGGATAGTGGCCTCACCAACACCCACGGTCCCAATCTCGGTCGACTCGATGACGTCGATCGCGCAATGGCCCTTGAGTATCCGCGCGAGAACCGCTGCCGCCATCCAGCCAGCGGTGCCGCCGCCGACGATCACGATCTTGCGAATGCGGCGGTCCGCTTGGACCGTTGCCATCTGCACACCGCCGCCGGTACTGCCCACCTCATTGCGCGACGCTGCCATCACGCCGCCTCCGCCGAGCAATGACGCGCGAGGAAGTCTGTATGACTCGGCAGACCCTCCGCCAGCCTGCGGATCGAGTTGCGCCTGTGCAGCATACCGCGCTGCAGGCGCTGCGTATCAATGTTGTCCACGAGCGGATCGTAGCGCTGCGGATACACATGCTGGCCCAGGAAGATCGAGACCCAACTGGGCTCCTGGTACGACTCTTCACTATAAAGGGGTACACGGCCACAACTTCGAAACACCTCGATCTTGTGGCGCAGAGCAGCGGGGATACTCATCGTGCGACAGTAATCCCACAGCGGCGAGTCCGCACGCTCAGTCGCGCAATAATGCAGGATCAGAAAGTCCCTGATCCGCTCAAACTCGTTGGCCGACAGCCGGTTGTACTCCTCGATCAGGGTTGGATCGAAATTCGTGTCCGGGAACAGGTCAATCAGGCGCGCCAGGGCCGTCTGGATGAGCTGAATGCTCGTTGACTCCAGTGGCTCCATGAACCCTGCCGCAAGCCCCACCGCCAGGCAATTCCTGTTCCAGAACTTCCTGCGGCGACCGGTCGTAAACTTCAATAACCGTGGCTCAGCGAGCACGCGGCCCTCGAGATGCTCCAACAGGGTGCTGGCAGCTTCGTCGTCGCTCACGAACCGGCTGCAATAGACATAGCCGTTGCCGGTACGGTGTTGAAGTGGGATTCGCCACTGCCAACCGGCCGCGCGGGCGCTCGACACGGTAAATGGAGTCAGCTCCCCCGCGCGCTCGCACGGAACTGCGACAGCGCGGTCGCAGGGCAGCCAATGCGACCAGTCTTCGTAACCTGTCTGCAGTGCTTGCTCGATGAGCAGACCGCGAAAACCGGAGGCATCGATATAGAAATCAGCCTCGATGCACTCGCCGCTCTCGAGCGTCAGCGCCTGGATAAAACCGTCCTCGCCCCGAAGCTGAACATGCACTACCTTCCCTTCCGTCCGCCGGACTCCGCGAGCTTCGGCGTTGGCACGCAGGTAGCGCGCGTACAGGCCCGCGTCAAAATGATAGGCATACTTGTAGGAGGCGGCCTCCGATCCCGGGCTGCCCGCGGCGGGCGCAAAACGCCCCAGCTTGCCCATTACATACGGAAACGAATATTCCCCGAGCGGTGTTGCCTCACCCAGCTGCCGCAGCTTCAGCCAATGATGATGCGGAGCGATCCCTTCGATGGGAGCGCCGAAGTCCCCGAAGAAGTGACAGTGGACGTTGCCGAGCCGCGACCAGTCCCGAAATTCGATTCCCAGCTTGAAACTCGCCTGGGTCTGCCTCATGAAGTCGCGTTCGTCGATGCCGAGAAGCCCGTTCAGTGCCTGAATGACAGGCACGCTCGCCTCGCCGACACCCACGATGCCGATCTCATCCGACTCAACGAGCCGGATGGCCGTGTTCTGGGCTTTGAGAAAACGAGCGAGGACGGCGGCCGCCATCCAGCCGGCCGTCCCCCCTCCGATGACTACGATTTTTCGAATACCGGCTGTCACATCGCCCCGCCCTCAAAACAACGCGCGCACGGCGATCGCGAACCTCCGATCCGTATCCGTCCAGCTATACCGAGGCGCCAGGACGGCGCCACCAACGTCCAGGTAGGTACGGGCGTTCAGTAGGTTCGTGCCCTGGACGCCGACCTTGACGTTGTTGACGACCGTGACAAACAACTCCCCATCGAGCTGGCCGTAGTTTTCGGACCAGACAGGCGCGTTGATGTTCGCGGCCGACGTCGTCAGCAGATAGCGCTCACGCCAGTTCCACGCCAGGCGTGCGCTCACACGGCCCTTCTCATACATCAGGTTGGCGTTGTAGCTCCACCGCGACATTCCTTCCAACGGCAAGGTCGCATCCTCCGCATTCGTCGTTTGATTGGTATCGAGTATGTTGACCGCGGTATTGCGGCCCCCGCGGCTGTCGACGAATGTCAGGTTTCCCTGGAACCCCAACCCCCGGAGCGCGCTCGGCAGAAAATCGAAGAACTGCTGGTACGCGAGCTCGAAGCCGCGGATGCTGCCATCGGAGCCGTTCTGGAATCGTTTGACCTGGAACGTTTCCGTCACGCCGTTGGAGGTCACGGTCTCCAGATCCTCACCGGCAAAAATATAGTCGTGGATCTTTTTATAGAAGGCATCGAACGTGAGACTGCCGGTGGGCGCAAAGTACCACTCGAGACTGCCGTCAAACTGATTTGCACGCGTGGGTTTCAATTCCGGATTGCCACCAGTTCCCGAGGACGCATTCACCAGCGCCGGCTGATACCCGGTGTTCCCGAGGAAGGCAAACCCGATACTCGTGTAAGGCGACATCTGGGTGAACGTGGGACGCACCATCGCCTTGCCGGCCGCGAAGCGCAACTGCAGCTCATCCGTCAGGCGGAACCGCACATTGGCCGTTGGCAGCACATCCGTATAGCTGTTGGCAGGGAAGGTAATGGACTGGTTTCCGCCACCGGAAAATGTGATCGCGTCGAGCAGGAATTGGCACGCGGCCGCACCGTAGTTGGTTACGCAGTCAGCCGCCGGAAGCGCGTTCTGCAGAGCATTGACGGTCAAGGTGCCGCTCGCTGCCCGTTCCTGCGTCCGCACGACGCGCACACCGACATTGCCGTCCATGGGTCCGAGCGGCGAATCGTGTCTGAATCGCAATACTCCGTATGCCGCGTAGGTGCGTTCACGCTGGTCGTTGATACCGCTGGCCGGGTTGTCCGTGCCGGGTGTCGCTTTCGAATAGTCGGTGGTCAGAGGCGTCCAGCCCCAACCCGCTGTCTCCGTACCCTTCAGTATCGAGTACGCGTAGGCGGTGCCGTTTCTGACCAGTTGGTAAGAAGGAAAGTAGCCGACACCCGGCAATTGAACATTGCCTCGGAAGAAATCGCTGTACGGGACGTACTGGGACGCATCCGCAGGGGTCGAGTCGAGGAATGCCGGCGGACCTCCACCCCAGTACTGATGGCTCAGGAGCGACCAGTTATAACCTGTCTCGCGTGTGATGGCGCTCTTGTCCGTGGCACGCACACCGAAACGGAAGGAGTCCAGCCAGGCGTTTTCCTCGAACTTGAAGTCACCATCCAGCCGTTCAGCCCACGAGTGCGCGTCGTTGTCCTCGAGGTGATCCATGGCGGCCGCCCACCAGTAGTTGGCCGGGCTCCCCATCACGTTCGGTGACTGATTCAGCAGCAAGTACGGCTTGTTGCTGCCGATATTGAAGTCCAGTGTCGTGGGGAGCGCGTTGCCGCTCGCATCTCCCACCTGCGTGAAGGCCGTCAGGCTCGTGATGTCCGAATGGGCCTTGACGTATTGAACGTCGCCGCTGAACGTCAATTGGTCCGTCGGTGTGAACTTCGCGTTCAGGGAGAAATCGTTGGTGGAGTGATGCTCTTGCTCGAACCGGGTATCGAGTTGCGGCGTAATGGGCACAGTGCCTGATGTGATCACACCTGAGCTGTTGAACGTCGCTCCTGGATAGTTGAAGTTGTTTCCCAGGTATGCGCCGTAATCGCCCTCCGCGTATTCCAGATCGTGCGGATTCGCTTTTGCCTGAAAGGCCTGCAGCGTGAGGCGCCACTTGTCCGAGGGCTGCCACTGCAGGGCGGCCGCGAGCGCCGTACGCCGCTGCTGCCAGTCGATCCGGCGCCAGCCCATCGAGTTGGGGAGGTAGACCGTCGAGCCCGCGGGTAGGCCACCCTCATCCGCGGCAAGGGTCTCCGGGACGAAGCGGCCGAGTTGGACGCTGTCGGTGCGGTTGCCGATATTGCCGAGGCTTGCCGACACCAGGGCGCCGAGCCGGCCGATGCCGCTATCCCACTGATTGCTGTAAAGGGCGTTGGCGGAGAAGAACCCCTTCTTCATCAAGTCAGCATAGTTGTAATCCCCGGAGAGTGCGATCTGTTGCTTCTGTGAATCAAACGGCAGGCGCGTGCGCAGATTGACAGTGCCGCCGATCCCGCCCTCGACCTGATCCGCGGACGGGTTCTTGTAAACATCAATACCGGACAGCAGATCGGCGGAGACGTCCTCGAAACCCACCGAACGGCCGTCGTTGGCGGAAAAGATGTCGCGGCCGTTGAGCTCGCTGCGTACCCACGAGAGGCCGCGAATGAACACGCCACCACCCTCCGAAGCGAGTCGGGCCGGGTCACGGTTGTTGTTCGTCCGCTGCAAAGTGACACCGGGGATGCGCTGCAGTGCCTCAGCCACGCTGCGGTCCGGCAGCGCGCCGATATCCTGGGCGGTGACCGAATCCACGATCTGCTCCGAGGTCTGTTTGATCGCCTGCGCCGACTCGAGGCTTTCGCGAATGCCGGTAACGACCACCTCGCTCAATGTCTCGTTAGAGTCAGCAGCGGGGTTAGCCGGCTCGTCGGCTGCCAGGGCAGCTCCAGAGGCAAGCGAACCAAGCGCGCCGAGTGCGCCGAGCGTAAGCATTGAAGCCCGCGGGCGTAGCGCGCGCCGCACGGCCTTTGCGACCATCGTCAGATCATCAGGCGCGCCTGATACAAACAAGGCTCTTCTTGCAGACACAAATTCCCCCTCAAACCATATCGGTTGCACATTTGTGCCATTCCGGCCGGCTGGACCTCCGGTTTGTTAGCGCTACCATCGCTCCATCGAGTCCGATCTAAGTTACCGCTACCATCAATACGCAACCAATGAAAAACCCGGTGTGAGCTATA
>Ga0068859_100000253_pt1 | contig 53069 bp, 44 predicted proteins | sample KBSSwiS22_FD_66585 | JGI IMG/M metagenome (GOLD analysis project Ga0068859, IMG submission 66585) | Switchgrass rhizosphere microbial communities from Kellogg Biological Station, Michigan, USA - KBS Switchgrass S2-2 | ecosystem: Host-associated > Plants > Roots > Rhizosphere > Soil ... | reverse complement strand
CTTGCCGCGGATGCCAATCAGAATCTCACGCCCAGGGTCGTACTGCGTGAACGTCGCGTTGGAGAATTGGAAGTAGGTGCGCAGACGTGCATCGAACAGGTTGAGCGCGTCGGCGGTAATCTGCACCTCGTGCGACCAGCCGAACAGTTTCGACAGGTCCAGGCTCGATGAGAAGTCCCACTGGCGGTAGTCAGCGCTGAACAGCGCGGCATTGGTGATGCCGTTCTGATTCAGCCCGGAGATCTGCGATCCCTTGTTGTACACCGTCGAAATGCGGGCCATCACCGGCCCATGCTCGTAGTAAGCCGTGATGTTGTAAGTGTGCGGGGCGACCCCCGTGGCCACTGGCGGAGCCGCCCCCGTGCCGAACTGATCAACCAGTGTGTAGTTGGCCGTAAAACCGAGCCCGTTGAGGCCAAAACGACCCAGCAGGAAATCCAGCGGCTGAACCCAGTTGAACTCAAAGCCGTTCACAGTCAGCGCGCCGCTCGCATTCACCTGCTCCGTCAGCACGACAGTGGCCACATCGGGGCCACCGCGGAGGTTGATCGCATTCTGCTGGGTGGGAGACAGCGTAGCGTAAGTCACCCCATACTGCGCGAGGGCGCTGAAGGGCACAGTGGTGTTGCCGTTCGCGGTGAAACCGGTGAGCCGCTTCCTGAACACGGCCGCACCGACATAACCTTCCTGCCCGGTGTAGTACTCGAGCCCGAGATCGAAGTTCTCCGACAGAAACGGACTCAAAGCCGGGTTACCCACTGTTCCGACGTCTGCCGAGGGGCCGCTGAAGCTCAGACCAGGCAGCATCGCACTCGGATCGGGCCGCGTCATCGTCCTCGAGCCCGCGAATCTGACGATGGTGTTGTCGGATACGTTATAGGCCAGCTCGACCGAGGGAAGCACGTTGTGATACGTGTTTTGCGTGTAGACGAAGTTCATGACGTTGGGATACCGCCCGCCGTCCTTCAGCGACGGCACATTGCGGGCGTCCGGAACCGTTTGGTAACCCCCGATCGTCTGGTCAGTGTGGACGTATCGCACGCCGCCGGTATAGCGCAGACGGTTGCCACCGAATTGGGTGTCACCTGTGAGCTCGACGTAGAAGCCGGTGTCCTTCTCCTCGACGAAGCCCGCACTGGCGCCGGTATTAGAGCCTGTTGAGACCGGCTCGGAATTGTGGAATCCGGTGTAGTTCGTAGCGCCTGCGAATGCAGGCCAGTTCACCGTGACGAAGCCTGCAGGCCCTGGCCTCAAGTAAGAGGGAACCGCAGCGTTGGGTGCCAAGGAACCCTGATAGGTGACCGCGGTTGTCTGGCCCGCAGTGTAACCCGTCCCGTAACCGGGGTAGGTCGGATAGGGAGGGCCGGGCATGCCGGTCTGCACCAGGCCGACGCAGGGCGGCTGTGAGTTCGGGGTCGGAACGTAAATACTCGGGTTATCCCCGCAGGTCGCGTTCTGCCACGCCTGGCTGTTGTCGTATCCCCTGATCTTGCGGAGGATATCGTCGTACGCCGCACCGAATTGCAGATTGACTTCCTTGCCCGTGCCCCAGGTGAAATTCGTGCGCACACCCTTGGTATCCGTATCGCGCTTTTCGTCCTGGATGTTGACACGCGAACCGGCGTTCCAGCCGAAGTTGGCCGGGTTGTTCAGGTCAACACTGCTCTGTATCACCGGGAGAGCGCCAGTGTTGCCGTAGTTGACGGTCAGGCCGGAGCCGAGCGCCGTCGTGGGATCCACCGAAGGCACTTCGCGATGAAAGGTGCTGTTGGCCTTGTTGGCCTGCAGATCCATCTTGAAGGCATCCGCGATCTGCCACGTGAGGCCGGGGTTGATACCGTAGAAGTTGACGGTCTCGGTGTACGGCCGGTACTCGAGGAAAAATTGTGAATTGGCGAAGGTTCCCCCGGTCGCGACGCATCCATTGCTGCAGTCGCTACGGTCGACGCTCATGTTCAAAGGGATGGCGGATCCATTGCGCACAATCCACGCCATGTCGATGCGCTGCTCGTTGTTCTTCTTGTGGCCGTACATCGAATCCACGTAGAAATGCAGGTCATCGTTGGGCCGATATTCCAGGCTGACGACCGCATTGGTGCGGTCACGGGCGCCAAACTCGTCAGACGCGCGACCGAGTCGCGGCAGCAACGCGTTGTCAATCTGCTGGGTGCTCAGTCCCGGGTTGTGAGCGAGCAGGAAGGCGTTGTCAATTGGCGTACCGGCAACAAGCCCGTTGCCGGCGTTCCCCGGCACGGTTGCCGGGATCGTCCAGTTCCCGCCGCCGGTGTTGTTGCATGTAGTATTGCCCGCACCGCACTGTGCCGGAGTCAAACCCGCGTTCGTCCAGCCAATGGTCTCGAATCCCCTCACGTCGATCCGGTTGGCAACGGCTGCGACTCCGACGAGAGCGCCGAAGCCGTTGTCCCAAGTATCGCTTGCAATGACGGCGCCACGCTCGCCCCAGTTCGCAGCCTTTTGATTCTTCGTACCGGTTGCGGTGTAGGTGAGGTGCGCACCCGGACTGTCGAAGGGCCGCGCACTGCGCATGTCAACGGTGCCGGCCGCGCCGCCTTCGATCATGTCGGCCGAGGAGGTCTTCTTGACCGTGAGTTGGGTGAACAGCTCGGTCGGGAACAGGTCAAGGTCCACTTCGCGGTTGGTATTCTGAGCGTCCGTGGTGCCTGTGGAAGCGACCGCAACCGGAGCCCCGTTCAACAGAACTTTGGTGAAGTTCGTGCCAAGGCCGCGGATCGAGATATCGGTGCCCTCGCCGGTGATATCGCGCGTAATGGTGATACCGGGAATGCGGTTGAAGGACTCGGCAATGTTGGTGTCAGGGAATTTGCCGATGTCCTCTGCGTTCACCTGATCGATGAAGCCGATGGCTTCGCGCTTCGCCTCGGTGGACTGCGTCAGGCTCTTGCGATATCCGGTGACTACGACTTCCTGCAGCTCGCTCGGCGAGGCGCTGGCGGCGCGCGCGGCACCAGCGTCAGTGGGCGCCTGCAGATCCTGGCCATGTGCCGCACTGACACCGATACACAAGCCGACGAGACCCATGGTTCCGTACACATGAGACTTTCTATCTTTCACGAGACCCCCCTCGATCGGAACAATCAGCCGATTCCCTAACGCCCTTGTTCTGCGAAGCAACTGCCGGGCCATCGTGGGTCCCGGTAAGGCCAATTTATGATAGCGCTACCATTTTCGCAAGCATTATTTATTGCGGCCAATTGGGCCATTTCACCAGCGCGATCAGCCACCGGTCAGGCCAATTCCGGGCGGCAGCGGTCGTACCAGGAAAATTCGGGCGTGCGGGGGTGAGGGCTTCAGAAGCTACTCCCAGTGCGACGCGGGTACACCCGGGATGCGCGCTGTTTTCAACTTTTACATCTAAAACAACTCTGACAACTCCGTGAGCGAGCGTGTCAGCAGATCGCGTTGCGAGACATCCCGCGATGTTGTTAGAGCTGTAAAACTTGCCGGTGTTTGATCTTCCGCAGTGGAACTTCAGATCCCGCTGGAGCGTTTCGGACACGCCGTTACTGAACCGGAACAACTTCCCTACGACGGAGACCTCTTGATGATCCCCAATGAGTCCTTCATCGCTCCCTCCGCAGTGAGGCTGGCAGGCGCGCCCACAGCGAGTGGCCGAGCACGCTCAGTGGTTTTTGCCTTGCTCGGTGTGATTCTCCTCATCTGCTCTTCCATCATGCCGCTGCGGGCGCAAGCCGGGACGGCGCCCGCGGTACAGTGGAATGTACCGTGTGACCCTCCCTCCGGAGTTCTGCAAGATCACGGTCAGGTATGCGCGCTGCTGAGCGTGCCGCTCGACTACCGCAATCCCGCCGATAAGCAGATTACGGTAGCCGTCTCCATGATCAAGGCCGCTGATCCCAGTCAGCGGCGCGGAGTATTGCTCCTGAACTCAGGAGGACCCGGTGGTCCCGGGTTGGACATGCCCCGTGTCATGTACGCATTGTTGCAGAACACCCCGGCCCAGGCCGTCCTTGATAAGTATGACTTGATAGGGTTTGACCCGCGTTTCGTTGGACATAGCACGCCGGCGACCTGCGGACTGACCTCGCAACAGGCGGTCCAGGCCCTTGTCCCGTTGGAACAGAACCACTCCTTCGAGGCGACCGTGGCATACAGCCGGCAGGTCGCCAGTGGTTGCATCCAGCACATTGGGGCCGACACAGTGCCGTTCGCCACTACAGCCAACACGGCGCGTGACATGGATGCGATCCGCCAGGCTCTCGGCGAAGACACGATAAGCTACTTCGCCTGGTCTTATGGCTCCTATCTGGGTGCCGTGTATGCATCACTGTATCCTGACCGGACTGATCGCATCGTGATCGACAGCAACGTCGATCCGAACTGGCTCTGGCGCACGATGTTTCGCGAATGGGGCCCCGGTGGCACGACCCGGTTTGCGGATTTCGCCAACTGGGCGGCCGCAAACGATGCGACGTACCATTTTGGCAGCACCTCGGATCAGGTGACCGCCCATTACTTTCAGCTCTATCGCAATGCCGACGCCCATCCGTTTCCCTACCAGGATGCGCTTCCTGACGGCACCCTGGTCAACGGGCCGATGTTCCGTGAGCTGACATTCGGCGGGCTGGCAAATGACGCAGACTTTGCCGGAATCGCTGCCCTGTGGAACCTTGCAACAGAGGCGACTGGTAACGCAGCCGCGAGCCGCACCGTCACCACTGCAGCCGTGGCGGGCACGAATGCGACCAGCACGAGCGCCGTACCACCGACCAACCCCGGATCGCAGCCCGTTGCCGTACTTCCCCCGAAGCCGGCCGACAATCTGGCTGCCTCGGCGATCGCTGTCGTATGCGATGACATCGAGTGGTCTCACTCGGTAAGTCTGTATCAGAAGGAATACGAGTCCGACTCGGAGCAGTTTCCCCTCTTCGGGGCACTCGGCTCGAATATCTGGCCGTGTGCCTTCTGGCCCAATGCGCCGATCGAGCCGCCCGTGCAGATTACCTCGAGCGGGCCTCAAAACATTTTGATGTTGCAGAACCTGCGCGACCCGAATACGCCCTACTCGGGCGCGTTACAGATGCATCAAGCATTGGGAGAGCGCTCGCGCCTGGTCAGCGTCGACGGGGGCGGCCACGCTATCTATGGTTTCTCGACTAACACCTGCGTGACAGGCGCTGCTACGTCGTATCTGTCTGACGGAGTATTCCCGGATACGGATGTCTTCTGTCCGGCCGAGCCATCAGCCAGTGCCGCGCAGAACATTGCGCGAGGGCAGTCCCGAAGAGCGGTGCGGCGACTCATCTCCCCGCTGCCGCATGTTGGTCAATAGCGCGGATATTCTGATGGACTGCGGTCGGCACACCAGAGCCGCCGCAGTCCCCGCCACTCCCACGCGCAACCCGGCCAGGGGCCGCGGTCAACCCGCCTGGGCAGTCTTCCCCCCATCGATGACCATTTGAGCACCTGTCATGAAGGGATGCTCGTCCGAAGCCAACATCAGGGCGAACGCGGCGACTTCCTGCGCGGTCGCCATGCGGTGCAGGGGAATATGCGACTTGGCCCACTCTGCCGCCGCCAGTTGCCAGACTGTATCCGGGGCATTCTCCATCCCCGCAACGCGGCGGACCAATGCAGTGTCGGTGGTGCCCGGTATCAGCGTGTTGATGCGAATGTTCCTCGCGACATAGTCCAGGGCCGCCGATTGAACCAAGCCGACGAGGGCACGCTTGGTAGCGGTGTATGCGCAGCGCCCCGCCGTCGTTGCGATTGCATTCGAGGACGAGGTAACCACGATGTTGCCCCCGCCACCCGCGAGCATGTGTGGAATCTGGTATTTCATCGAAAGAAACACACCGCGGAGGTTCGTATTCACGATGTCATCCCACTCGGCGAGCGTGTACTCGTGCAAGGCCTTCTCCAGCGTGATCCCCGCATTGTTGAAAGCCACGTCCAAGCGCCCATAGCGCGCTACAGCCCGCTCCACAAACTCTCGCACATCCTTTTCAATACGTACATCGGCACGGATGTAGATCGCCTCGCCCCTGGCTGCCCTGATCTCGCTCTCGAGCGTTCGCCCGAGAGCTTCCCGACGGCCACAGAATGCGACCTTGCCTCCCTCTGCCGCGAACTGAATTGCGGCCGCGCGTCCGATGCCTGACGTCGCGCCCGTGATCAGCACGACCTTGCCGTCGAAACGCCGCCGTGCGGGAATGTAAACCGGAGCCGGCGCGACTGCCGATGATCCGATTAGCGCGCCAGCCGCCAGTCCAACGCCCAGCCCAGCCGCGCCCGCGGCGGTAGCACCGATGACCCGGCGGCGCGTGATGGAGGATTTTGTCGCGGACTGGGTCGTAATCGCGGACTTGTCGTCTTCGTACGATGACATGAAATCACCTCAGCAGATAAGCCAGGAATACTCCACCGCCCACGGTAGTGCGCTTTTGCGTTATCGGGCTGTCAGCGGCATCGCCGAGCAGACGTGCCGCGTACACCTGGCCGCTTAGCAGCCAGTGCGCCCGAATCTCATAGCGGCCGGACAAGAAGATCCGCACGGATGAGATCCCACCCTCAGGCGAAAAGCTCGGCAGCCCCGATGCGGCGCTTTGCCGTGCATCCACGGCAAAAAAGGTCCGCATATAGTTCTCGTTAGTCCACGTGGTTCCTACGCCCGTCCGTATATTCAATCGCGGCGTCAGGCTATGAAACCTCGCCACCTCGAGATCGACCACATTCCCGTGGCCAGCCCCACCGATATCTGTTGATATCTTGAGGGTGGCCTCCATCCGCAGACACCTTCGAGTGACGAACACATTCGCACGGGCCGTCTTGCTGACATTTCCGAGGCCGTTGAGTCGGGCGTCGTCAGCTTCGTAGCGGTGAAGCGGATCGGCATCCAGGGAAACACCGACGTCCCAGGCACGTTGGTGCCACAGATATACCCCGGCGCCCTGGCCGGATAGTAGGAACAATCGATTCCAGGTGACATCTGCCACCGGTACAGCTCTTACTTCTATCCTGTTGCTACCCGGATAGACGGGCAGGGTGTAGGCGCCTCCTCCCAGCACTGCGGAAAGATGTTCAGGCGCATCCGCAGCTTGCAGTTGCGCGTCGTCCGCAATAGCGGTATCGGTAAGCAGTGCTCCCCCGCTAAGTGCCAGAACGATCAGGGCGAGACAATGCTGAGTGGGGCGGCGCATCGGGGCTCCAGTGTTCGAACGTACAGGAGCAGTTTGCGTAGCGTCGCGGGCGGCCCGCAGGATGCCGTTTGGCACCTGGACGGGGTGAAAAAAGTCATCTCGGCGGTTGCGGGCGCGGTCCTTATACTCGGGGAATGACCGTTCGCAGCTCTGCACTCCCTCGGACACCGGGTGCCTCTGTCCTCGGGCCGCTCAATCCGCCTGCATACCTGACGTGGCTGGCAGTCTCCCTTAGCCCACTCCTGGATTGGGGAGGCTCAGACGCGCTCACGGCGCGAGTGGCTGTCGGTCTGCTAGGACAATTCGGTTTTGCCGTGCTGTTTCTACTGCGGGCGATCGGGGAGGGGCGCGCGTCCGCGCCACATAAGCTCCGCCCGTTCATGGCGGCTCAAGCGCTCGCGTCGCTCCTCGCGGTGTGGGGCCTGCAGGACAAAATGCAGGCTGTGCTGCTGGTACTTGTCGCAGCTCAAATGCCGGCGGCGGCCGCGCCGCGCTGGAGCGCGGCAGTTCTGGGCATGGCCAACGTTGTGCTTCTGGCCCTGTTCACTCAGTTCTATCCGCCAGTCAAAGCATTGCAGATGGAGATTGCCTATCTCGCGTTCCAACTCTTCGCAGCGCTGGTGACGGCCTATGCCTATCAAGCCTTCGAAGCACGCGCGGCCATGATGCGCATCAATGGCGAGTTGATGGCAACGCGCCAGCTACTCGGGGAGAGTGCTCGTACGGAGGAGCGGCTGCGGCTGTCTCGAGAGCTCCACGACGTCATGGGACACAAATTGACTGCGTTGAAGCTACAACTTGCTCTGCAGACCCGAGAGAACGCTGTTCCTCAGGACTCTCACCTGCATCACTGTGTGCGAATTACCGACGAGCTGCTCGTAGACGTGCGCGGCGTTGTATCCAGTCTGCGCGACTCGGACGGCATCGACCTCCATCAAGCGCTGCGGGCACTTGATCCTGGACTCCCCATTCCGCGGGTAATTTTCGATTTGGATTCCGAGGTGCGTGTACCCGACATTCGCCAGGCGGAGGCCATGCTGCGATGTGCACAAGAGGGCCTTACTAACGCGCTACGTCACAGTGGTGCGACCGAGGTGCGTGTAATCCTGACGGAATCGGCCGAGGCGTTGACTTTGACGGTCGAGGATGACGGCAATGCTTCGGCCATCGAGCCCGGAAATGGCCTCATCGGTTTAAAGGAACGGCTGCAACAGCTGGGAGGACAGCTCAAGATCGATATTCGGGCCCCCCGCGGTTTAGCACTCGTTGCAGTTCTTCCGCACGTCGCTGTGAGCGTTCGATGAGGATCGCGCTTGCGGACGACCAGGCGCTCGTCCTGCACGGTTTGCGAGCCTTGATAGAGACGCTCGGGGGTATTGAAGTTGTCATTGACGCACAGGACGGTGACGAATTGTTGATCGCGTTACGGCGACAGCCTGTTGATGTCGTCGTCTGCGACATTCGCATGCCCAAGCGATCGGGACTTGAAGTCGTGCAAGCGATGCGTGAGCTCGGCGATATGACGCCCGTTCTGTTGTTGACTACGTTTGACGATCCCGCATTGCTGCGCGCCGCCGTCAATGCCCAGGCACAGGGCTTTATGTTGAAGGACGCCGCGCCGGAAGTATTAAAACGGACGCTCCTGCGGCTGGCCCAAGGGGAAACGTTGTTGACACCCTTCTCCCTGCCAGCCGAGATTCCGGGAGACATCGTACCTTCGACGGCACGTCTGAGCCCGCGCGAGTTAGCCATCCTGCGCTGCGTCGCAGGAGGCTACTCCAATAAGGAGATCGGCAAGGCACTGGGCATTTCCGACGGTACCGTCAAAAACCATCTCTCAGAGATTCTGCGCAAGCTTGACGCCCGCGATCGGACTCACGCCGTGCTCAAGGCAATTGCCGCGCGCATGCTGTAGATCTAGCGACTGCTGTTGGCTTCCGGCTCCCCGCGGGTGGCGTGACAGTAGACGCAGCCACGGCCAGGTACGCCCAAGGGCGGGTCATTGGTGTGGTCTGTGTCGGCGTAGAGGGCGGCGCGGGCATCGAGGTCGGAGGACGCAATCGCCTCGAGTGACGGTCGATACGGCCAACTGGCATAGTTGTCCGCATAGGCTGCATTCGCATAGACGATCCTTGCCGCCGCGATCTGACCGGATTTCACCAACCCGTTGCCAAGATTCAACATCAGGCCCTCGAAGGCGTACGGCGCAACGTCGCCGCCGGGCCAGCACGCCTTCTTGCGGCCCACCGAGGTGTGCAGCTGCATGTAGGGCCCCATATCCGGATTCGAGCGATCGAGGTGGCCTGCGATGCAGGCGTCAATGGCTTGCCACAATGACTCGAGCGCCTTGCCATATTCAGCGCTGTCCTTGGGGTCTGAATTGTGCGCCGCCCAACGGTTGAAGTTGTTGAACTCGGGAAATTGATACACGGCAGAATCGAGAATCTGATCGCCACGCGCGATCTTGGCTGGATCCCGCGCGAGCTGCCCGACGTGAACAGTGGTGATTCCCAGGTAACCGGGCAGGTGATCGTCATTGATGTAGCCGATCGGGTGGGTTCGGTGGTAATCGAGGTCCAACGCCTTGCCAAACAACTTCGCCGCCGTTTGCATGTCGCGGGCGAGCGCCGGATCGTGAGGGCTGGGATCACGGGCCGCCTCGCCAAAATGCCAGAAATGAGTGGCACCCAGGAGTGCGAGCAGCGTGGGATTGTCAGGATCGTGCCGCAGGGCCGCTTCGAGCTGGGCCTGCACCATTGGAATGGCGCGATAATCATTGCCGTGATAAACGGCCCAGAATTTCTCGATCGCGGCGGTACTTCTCAAACTGTCACTTGGATCAACCCAGCTCATCGAGGAAACGGCGTCGTCGGCGGCGGCGCCTGTGACGAGTGTGTTTCCCAGGCCGATCGGGATCAGGGCCAGGCAAATTCGAACCAGAGATTTCATGCGGGTGCTCCATCGCTGCCAGGTACACGCGCATGCTGCCGCTCACGAGCGAGCAAACCCCAGGTGCCGTTTGGCATGAACGTGGGGTGAGAAAAGTCATGCCTGGGGGCTGTCCCGTGGCCGCTTTGAGCAATGAGGCCGGTTTACTGCATATGCTGCCCCCCGTTAATGGCGATGTTCGCCCCGGTGACAAACGCGGCTTCATCACTCGCCAGATATGCCACGAGCCCGGCCACCTCCTCGGGTTTGCCGAGCCTTCCCATCGGGATTTGCGGAATGATCTTGCTGTCCAGAATGTCCCGTGGAATCGCCGTGACCATTGCAGTGCCGATGTACCCCGGAGAAATGGTGTTGACGGTCACGCCCTTGCGCGCCACCTCGAGCGACAGCGCCTTGGTGAAACCATGCATACCTGCCTTGGCGGCCGAGTAGTTGGTCTGGCCGAACGCGCCCTTCTGGCCGTTGACGGATGAAATGTTGATCACTCGCCCCCAGCCCCGATCGGTCATGCCATCACAGACCTGCTTGGTCATGTTGAAGCAGGAATCCAGGTTGGTATGCATGACCGCTTCCCAATTGATCCGATCCATTTTGCGAAACGTCATATCCCGGGTTACGCCTGCGTTGTTTACCAGAACGTCCACCGGACCCACCTCATCGCCGATCTTGCTGATGCAGGCAACACAGCATTCCCAGTCACTGACATCGCAAGGATACGCATGAAAGTCGTAGCCATGCTCGCGCATTCGCCTCAGCCATTGCTCGGCCTTGTTATTGGTTGGCGAGTATGTTGTTACGACGACGTAGCCCAGGGCGGCGAGCTTCATACAGATCGCCTCGCCGAGTCCGCCCATTCCGCCGGTAACCAGTGCAATTCGTCGCTTGCTATCCACGTGAACTCTCCTAACGCTCAACTGCCAAAGCCACGCCCATACCACCGCCGACACACAGACTCGCAAGTCCTTTGTGTGCCTCACGACGGACCATCTCGTGCAGTAATGTGACCAGGATCCGACAGCCCGAAGCGCCGATCGGGTGACCGATGGCAATCGCTCCACCGTTGACGTTGATCCTGGCTGTGTTCCAACCCATCTGCCGATTGACACCGATCGCCTGCGCCGCGAAGGCCTCGTTGATTTCCATCAGGTCCAGCTCGTGGTAAGCCCACCCCGCTTTGCGCAGACAGACCTGGCTTGCAGGCACGGGGCCCATGCCCATTATCTTGGGATCGACGCCTACCGAGGAATACGCCGCAATCCTTGCGAGCGGTTGCAAGCCGACCTCTCTCGCCTTTGTGGCTGACATCAACATGACGGCGGCAGCACCATCGTTGATGCCGGAGGCGTTGCCGGCCGTGACGGTACCGTCTTTGCTGAAGGCTGGCCTCAGATCGGCCAGGGATTCAACCGTTACTCCGTGGCGTACGTACTCGTCCGTGTCGAAGTGCGTCGTTCCTTTCTTCGTTACGATCTCTACAGGGGTGATCTCTGCTTTGAACCGCCCCGCCTTCTGCGCGGCCTCTGCTTTCTGTTGGGAGGCGGCCGCGAACTCATCCTGATCACGCCGCGAAACATCATACTTCCTGGCGACATTCTCGGCCGTGACACCCATGTGATACTGGTTGTAGACGTCCCAGAGGCCATCAGCAATCATGCTGTCGACGAGCTTGGCGTCTCCCATCCGGAATCCATCACGGGATCCGCTGAGCACGTGAGCCGAGGCGCTCATGTTTTCTTGTCCGCCTGCGATCACGATCTCTGCATCGCCACAGCGTATGGCCTGTGCCGCCAGCTGCACAGCTTTGAGCCCACTGCCGCACACCTGGCCAATCGTGACGGCGGGCACCGCCTCCGGCAGTCCCGCGGCGATGACAGCCTGCCGCGCGGGGTTCTGACCGCAGCCAGCGGTCAGCACTTGGCCCAGAATGACCTCGGAGACCCATTCGGGTTTTACCCCGGTGTTGGCCAACAGTGCCTTGATCACACGTGCGCCGAGCTCGGAGGCGCTGAGCTTGGCGAGCGTGCCGCCAAATTTTCCCACTGGCGTGCGCAGTGCCGCCACAATAACCACGTCATTCATAGGATCCTCGTGTCTGATAGATCGTCCAGCTGCCCCCGCTCTTCCTGCGTATAGATTCTCGATCGGGTCAGGAAGCGCAGCCCGCCGGGGCCTTCCAGGGAAAACATGCCGCCGTGTCCGGGCGTAACGTCGATGATCAGGTGGGTATGCCGCCAATATCCGAATTGCGCCGCGCTCATGTAGAACGGCTGATCGCCGATTTTTCCAAGCAGGACATCCGATGTGCCCACCTGAAATTCATCCCGTGGGAAGCACATCGGCGAGCTGCCGTCGCAGCACCCGCCTGACTGGTGAAACAGCAGCGGCCCATGTTCGGCCTGCAGCTTGTGAATCAGTTGCAGGGCGGCCTGCGTTGCACTTACTCGAGTAGCCATCTTCATCACCGTGCCTCGATCTTGGCACCGCGCGGCCATGCCCGCGGTGCCGCCATCTGCTAAAAGAATCCAAGCGCCTTGGGCGAATAGCTGACGAGCAGGTTCTTCGTCTGTTGATAGTGATCGAGCATCATCTTGTGCGTCTCTCGACCGATGCCCGACTGCTTGTAGCCGCCAAACGCCGCGTGCGCAGGATAAGCGTGATAGCAGTTGGTCCAGACACGGCCCGCCTGAATCGCGCGGCCCATGCGGTAGCATGTGTTCATATCGCGAGACCAGACGCCGGCGCCCAGACCATAGAGCGTGTCATTGGCAAGCTCCAGCGCCTCGTCTTGATCTTTGAAGGTCGTGACCGACACCACGGGGCCGAAGATCTCCTCCTGGAAGACGCGCATCTTGTTGTGGCCCTGAAGCACAGTCGGCTGTACGTAGTACCCCTCCTCCAACCCACTGTTGATGTTTGCGCGCGCGCCGCCTGCGAGCACCTTGGCGCCTTCCTGGCGAGCGATATCCAGATACGACAGGATCTTTTGCAGCTGCTCACTGGAAGCCTGGGCGCCGATCATCGTGGTCGGCTCGAGCGGATCTCCTTGCTTGATACGCCCGACCCGCTCCAGAGCCCGGGTGATGAAACGTTCGTAAATGGATTCCTCGATGAGCGCGCGGGACGGACAGGTACAGACCTCGCCTTGATTGAGCGCAAACATGACAAAACCCTCAATGGCCTTGTCGAAGAAGGCATCATCTTTCGCGCACACGTCCGCGAAGAAGATGTTGGGGGATTTGCCACCCAGCTCGAGTGTCACCGGGATGATGTTCTCCGAGGCGTACTGCATGATCAGGCGACCGGTGGTCGTCTCGCCCGTGAAGGCTACTTTTGCCACGCGCTTGCTGGTAGCCAGGGGCTTGCCCGCCTCGACCCCGAAACCATTGACAATGTTGACCACGCCTGGCGGCAGCAAGTCACCGATGAGCTCCAACGCAGCGAGTATCGACAGGGGCGTCTGCTCAGCCGGCTTCATGACGACGCAGTTCCCCGCAGCCAGTGCTGGCGCAAGCTTCCAGGTGGCCATCAGGAGGGGGAAGTTCCAGGGGATGATCTGTGCGACGACTCCGAGCGGCTCGTGATAGTGATAGGCGACCGTGTCGGCATCGATCTCGGAAAGGGCTCCCTCCTGGGAGCGGACGCAACCGGCGAAGTAGCGAAAATGGTCGATCGCGAGCGGCAGATCGGCGGCCAGGGTCTCGCGGATCGGCTTACCGTTGTCCCACGTCTCCACCGTCGCCAGGTAGTCAAGGTTCGCCTCCAGGCGGTCCGCGATTTTATTGAGGACGGAGGCCCGCTCGGCCGCGGAGCTCCGGCCCCACTTCGACTTGGCGGCGTGCGCAGCGTCGAGTGCGAGCTCAACATCCTGCGCATCGGAGCGGGGAATCTCACACAAGGCATGGCCCGTCACGGGAGTGATATTCTCGAAATACCGCCCCTTGACCGGCGGGACCCACCGGCCGCCGATGTAGTTGGCATAGCGCTTCTTGAAGTTGACATGCACGCGCCCGTGCGTGCTCGGCTCGATCGTCGCGGTAGTCACGTTGGTTCCCCTTGAGACACTGTCAGAATCCGCGGCGAGTGTGCCGCAGGATGAATAGTGCAAGGGGCGTGCCACGCACCTACAGCATCGGACGGAGGTGAACAGCGGCTGTTCTCGCAGCAGGCTGGTCGCCCAAGCTGTTGCACCGACCGCCGGGTCGCTGCGTTATGACACAGGCGCTTAGGAACGGTGTTGCGAAACGGAACAGTTGTTCAGAGGTCAGCTCGTCAGGGACTGTCCAGGGTCAGTCCCTGCGAAGCGAAGAGCTCGCGCAGCTCGCCGCTGCTCGCCATCGCCTGGAGCGCTTCAGCAATCTTTCCGGCGAGATCGGTGTTCTCCGCCTTGACGGCCATTCCGACAACCCATCCCTCGCGCGGAATCCCGTTCAACATCAGTGGAGAGATGGCGTACGCGGCGCGATTCGGCATAACTCGCAAAGCCGCTTCCGCCTGCGCGCGCGTGACGAGAGCCGCCGCAACCTGGCCGCCACCTAGAAGTTGGAGCGCCTCCTGCGGCGTCGAGGTGATCTTTACTGTATCGCGCAGCGCGCCACCTGCAGCTCCGAGCAACGCGCTCGCGGCAGCCGTGCCCTGTTCCGCGGCAACCGCTTTTCCCACCAGGTCCGGAGCGTTCGGCGGTGCAGGCAGCACACGCACGTTACGCACAAGTACCAATGACTCCCGATAGTACGGCGCAAAAGTCAGCGCTTGATCATTGGCGGCGCTGAACCGGCGGTCCACCGGCACATGCATCATCACGTCCGCCGGTCCATAGTGAAGAACGTCGCCGCGCCAAACCATGTTGCGCAGGTCATCTGCCATGTTCTCGCCCGCAGTGAACGGCAGGAGCTTCGGTTTGAGATTCAAACGCTCAGCCAGGCGGCGTGCCAGGGCAACGTCGATGCCTTCGCAGCCGGCGGCGCCAACTTGCGAGAACGGCACGAAGTCCGTGTATACCGCGACCATGAGCACGCCGGCTTCGCGCTGGAACGCTGCTGCGTTGCACAACGGAACCATCGCCAACGCGAACCAAACAAGACGCCTCAGCTGGAACAAGGACATGCGCATGACGTGGCCCCCCCCATTTCACCACGAACTACGAAGCGTCCCGCCTGGACTCGAGGTATGTCTTGATCGCCCACAACGCCTCCTGGCTCAGAATGCCTTCAAACGGAGGCATGTAGACACGCCCGTCGCGTGTACGGCCGCCGCGCACGGTCTTGATGAAGTAGGCCTCGAAGTCCTTGATGCAGTTGGCGCGCGAGGCCTCCTGCATATCGAGGCACTCGACATCAAGCTTCCGCAGATCGGGCGCAATGCCTCCCGAGATGGCCTCGAGTCCATGGCAGCGCGCACAGTTCTGATTGAATCCCGAGGAGCCCACCCGGACCGCCTCCTGCTGGGCACTTCCCGTGCTGTACGGATTATCGGTGAGCCAGTCACTGCCGAGCTGAGGCAGTGTGTGCGTATCGACCGCTTGAGGCGTCACATTGCCGTGGGCCATCACAACGCAGGTGATGGCGGTGGCGCAGGCCGCCGCGAGCACGAGGGATGCTCTCAGCGGCTGCGAATATCGAAGGAAAGTAGGCATCGGATTCCCCTGGGTTGGTTTCAGAACCACCTGTGCAAGTTGGATGCCAAGCTGCACAGGCCGTTGTGTTAGCGCTCACTCGCGGAACGGATGCGCGCGGAGGGGTGTAGCCGTATGTACGTATATGGGTATCGGCCGCGCCCGATGTAGACTGACCGCGAGCATGGCCCTCCGCGCGCGCTGCGCGTGGTGCGGCCTGGCCGAAATTCGCGGGGGCGTTCTTAGGGGGAACGGCATGGCTCGCCTCGTTCAATCGGAACCGCAGCACGCAGTCCGCAATCCGACCGGAGAGCGGCCGGGCGTCGTGGCCACTTGGCACGAGCGAGCGCGTCAGCTCGGATTGAGTGAACAGTTCCTGCCGGATTTCGGCTCAGTCTCGCGCGCCGAGCTGACACGTCTCGCCGATCAACACCACTCCCTGTACACGCACGCGGTGCCGGTGATGGAAATGCTCCACGAGCAGATCCTCAACAGCCACAGCATGGTGGTCCTTACGGATTCCGGTGGCCTCATCCTCCACGCGCTGGGTGATTCCGACTTTCTGGAAAGAGCAGATCGTGTCGCGCTGCGCCCCGGGGTGACGTGGTCCGAAGGAAGAAAAGGTACCAACGCGATTGGGACCGCCCTCACCGAGGCGTGTCCAACGCTGGTGCATGGGAGTGAGCACTTTCTCACCGCCAACCGCTTTCTGACCTGTTCGTGCTCTCCCATCCTCGACCCGAACGGTCGAGTGATAGGCGCCCTGGATGTCTCCGGTGCGAAAGAGAGCTACCACGCACACACCATGGCGTTGGTACGCATGTCCACGCAGATGATCGAGAATCACTTGTTCGTCGACCGCTTCGGCCAGGCCGTGCGCATACACTTCCACCTGCGGCCCGAGTTTCTGGGCACGATCAGTGAGGGCATTGCCGCATTCGATGAGAGCGGGCGCTTCGTCGCAGCGAATCGGGCGGCTCAAACACAGCTCGGCTTGCCGCCGGCAGAGCTCCTTGCACATACCCTGCCCTCTCTGTTCGGAACGACGCTCGTTGGACTGATCGATCGATCCCGAACCGCCGACCCGGGCGTCCTGAGTCTATGTCTGCACAACGGTGTGAGGGTGAGCGCGCGCGCTCATTTGTGTGCTCCCGCGACGCCTCTGCGCGGCACCGGAACATCGATCGGCGAAGCTGATTCCGCGGACCCACGCGCCGCCCACCGGACTCAACAGCCCAAGGGCATGTACACATTGCGGGACTTGGATATGGGCGAGCCGGCCGTTGCCCGTGTTCTGGAGCGCGTGCGCAAAGTGCAGCGCCACGAAATTCCCATCATGATCCTCGGCGAGACCGGAACCGGCAAAGAGGTGCTCGCGCAGGCTATCCACAACGAGTCCCACCGCAGCGCGAAGCCATTCGTGGCCGTCGACTGCGCTTCAATTCCCGAGTCCCTGATCGAAGCGGAGCTCTTCGGCTATGAGGAAGGCGCATTCACCGGGGCGCGCCGCAAAGGCAGCCACGGCAAGATCCTCATGGCCAACGGGGGCACGCTGTTTCTCGATGAGATCGGCGACATGCCAATGCCATTGCAAACGCGGCTGCTGCGCGTTCTGCAGGAACGGACGGTAACCCCCTTGGGGAGTAATAAAGCCATTGCAGTCAACATTGCCGTCATGTGCGCAACGCACCGCAACGTACGCGAAATGATCCAGCGCGGTGGGTTTCGCGAGGACCTCTACTATCGCCTGAACGGACTCGTAGTACGTCTACCGCCGCTGCGCGATCGGTGCGACATTGCGCCTTTGGTGAAGCGAATTCTCGGCGGGGAGTGCGCCGTCACAGCGCCCTTGGCGATCTCGGATGAGGTGCTGACTCTGTTCCGCCAGTATCGCTGGCCAGGGAATGTGCGCCAACTCGCCAACGTTCTGCGCACGGCTGCTGTCATGGCCAGCGACGATGGCGACACCATCCAGCGCCATCATCTGCCAGATGACTTCATGGAGGATCTGCGCGGCGAGCAACTCCTGACAGCCGGTAGTCAGACCCACAATCAACCGACCACATCGGGGCAATCCGTACCTGCGACGCCGATGGAAGTTATAGATGCGGCATCGAGGGGACCTGTAGCTGCAAACACCGCGGATGCGGACGGTGGCAGCCTCAAGGATGTACAGACTGGCGCGATCCGATCAGCGCTGCAGCAATACGGCGGCAACGTCTCCGCCGCGGCGCGCGCCCTGGGTGTCTCGCGCAACACGATTTATCGGGCGTTGCGCACGATTGATTGTTCCGGAACAGAACAGCCGGCCGCGCGCGCCGTCACAACTGCGCAGAACCAGAACAGGGCGAGCTGACCACCGCCGCGTTTTCCCCTGGCATGCGGCTTGCAGCTTCGTTGGAGGCCGCGGATCGAAACGATCCGCACAAATCAACTCCAGCCAGAGGGGACAGATCCGATGAGCAAGCCACTCCAGTGCCTGCTGCTGCTAGCAGGAGTCTTTGCAGTCAGCGTTGGCATCGGGGCTCCCGCCGGCGTCACCGATGAAATGATCGAGCACGATGGCCAGAGCACCGGCGATGTGCTCACGGTCGGAATGGATCCCCGGGCGCAGCGTTACTCGCCGCTGAGTCAAGTCAACACGCGCACGGTCGCGCAACTCGTTCCGGCCTGGGTCATGTCGTTGGGAGGCGAGAAACAGCGGGGTATGGAGGGAGCACCGCTGATCTTCAACGGCAGGATGTTCGTAACGGCCTCCTATTCACGGATTTACGCATTCGATTCGAAGACCGGGCACAAGTTGTGGAAGTACGAGGAGCGGCTCCCGGAGGGCATCATGCCCTGCTGCGACGTCGTGAACCGCGGCGCGGCCCTGTACGACAATCTGGTCATCTTCGGCACGTTGGATGCCTTCCTGATTGCTCTGAACCAGGAGACCGGCAAGATTGCCTGGAAGGAAAAGATCGATGACTACGCCGGCGGTTACAGCTTCACCGCGGCGCCACTGATCGCCAAGGGTTTGGTCATCACTGGGGTTTCGGGCGGCGAATTTGGCGTGGTTGGCCGGGTGGAGGCGCGTGATGCACACACCGGCAAGCTCGTGTGGGTACGCCCGACGGTCGAGGGTCACATGGGTTACCTGAACGGTCAGGAAAACGGCATCACGGGTGTGACGAATGCTTCGTGGCCGGGCGAAACCTGGAAGTCCGGCGGAGCTGCGCCCTGGCTCGGTGGCACATACAACCCGGCCACGGGACTGGTGTACTTCGGAACCGGAAATCCGGCACCCTGGAACAGTCACCTGCGCCAGGGCGATAACCTGTACTCATGCTCGACGCTGGCGATCGATCCGGCGACCGGCAAGATCGTCTGGCACTTCCAGGGCACACCCAACGACGGTTGGGACTTCGATGGCGTCAACGAATTCATCACCTACGAGCAGAACGGCCGCCAGCTAGGCGCCAAGGCCGATCGCAACGGCTTCTTCTATGTCGTGGATGCCAGCAACGGGCACCTGCAGCGCGCCTTCCCTTTCGTAACAAAGCTCACCTGGGCCACGGGAATCAATCAGCAAACCGGGCGGCCGGAGTTCATCGCGGCGGACCGCCCCGGCGACCCAACGGCGGAGCCAAGTGAGCCCAAGGGCAAGTCTGTGTTCGCAGCGCCCTCCTTCCTGGGTGGCAAGAACCAGCAGCCAATGGCGTACAACCCGCAGACGCACTGGTTCTACGTGCCTGCCAACGAGTGGGGCATGGAGATCTGGAACGAGCCGATCGCCTACAAGAAAGGTGCGGCTTATCTCGGTGCGGGCTTCACGATCAAGACCGTTTATGACGACTACATCGGTGTGCTGCGCGCGATTGATCCCACCAGCGGCAAGATCATGTGGGAAGTCAAGAATGAAGCCCCCTTGTGGGGCGGTGCGATGACCACGGGTGGAGGCCTGGTGTTCTGGGGCACGCCCGAAGGTTATCTGAAGGCAGCGGATGCCCGAACTGGCAAGGTGTTATGGCAGTTCCAGACAGGCTCGGGCGTCGTAGCGCCGCCGGTGACCTGGGAGGAAGGCGGCTCGCAGTACATCGCTGTGATGTCCGGTTGGGGTGGCGCGGTTCCCCTGTGGGGCGGGGAAGTGGCCAAGAAGGTCAGCATGCTCGAGCAGGGTGGCACGGTGTGGGTCTTCAAGCTCGCAGGCAAAGGACACTCAACATGAGCCATCCATACACAACACCGGAAGGCTTCGAGCCTTCGATCGAGCCGCGTTCGTATGCGCAGAGCTGCCGCGAAGCACAGGCGGACCCCGAAACGTTCTGGGGCAAGGTTGGGCAACGACTGAGCTGGGACAAGCCGTATAGCAGCGTGATGGATGTGTCGTTCCAGCGCGAAGATTTCCGGATCCGCTGGTATCAGGACGGCGAGCTGAACGTCAGCGCGAACTGCCTCGACCGGCATTTGCAGGCGCATCGGCACAAGCCGGCCATCATCTGGGAAGGCGACAGTCCGGATCGTTCGCGCACGCTCACGTATGGTGAGCTTCATGAGGAGGTTTGCCGTTTCGCCAACGGATTGATTGCTTTGGGCATCCATCCCGGCGACCGCGTCGTCATCTATCTGCCTATGATCCCGGAAGCTGCCGTAGCGATGTTGGCCTGCGCACGTATCGGCGCCGTGCATTCAGTAGTGTTCGCCGGATTCTCACCCGAGGCGCTGGCCAGCCGGATAGCCGATTGCGGCGCTAAAATCGTCATCACGGCCGATGAGGGCCTGCGCGGTGGCAAACGTGTGCCGCTCAAACAGAACGTCGATCGGGCATTTGCAACGCACGATCTTTCCGCGGTGAGCACGGTCATCGTAGTCCAGCATACGGGCGCTGAAATCAACTGGGTCGCAGGCCGTGATTGCGCCTATGGGGATGTGATCGCGAAGTCGGACATGCGATGTCCGCCAACCCCGGTCAATGCCGAGCACCCCCTCTTCATTCTCTACACTTCGGGCTCGACGGGAAAACCCAAAGGTGTGCTGCATTCCAGCGGCGGTTACCTGGTGTATGCGGCTTACACGACCGAAACTGTTTTCGGGTTGCGCGCGGACGATATCTTCTGGTGCACGGCCGATGTCGGCTGGATCACCGGTCATAGTTATATCGTCTATGGGCCCCTGGCCAATGGTGCCACAGTGGTCATGTTCGAGGGGGTACCGAACTTCCCCGACCCGAGCCGCTATTGGCAGGTGTGCGACAAACACGGGGTGACAGTCTTCTACTCCTCACCCACCGCGATCCGGGCACTCATACGGGAAGGCGATGAGTGGGTTAGCCGCTGCTCGCGTCGTACCCTTCGGTTACTCGGGTCCGTCGGCGAACCGATCAATCCGGGCGCCTGGGAGTGGTATTACCGCGTCGTCGGCGAACAGCGCTGTCCGGTCGTAGACACCTGGTGGCAGACGGAAACCGGAGGAATCCTGATCGCGCCAGTGGCCGGAATCACTGCCCTGAAACCTGGATCCGCCACTCTGCCGCTGCCGGGAATACGTCCGGTACTGCTCGACAACGCAGGAGGCCGCCTCGAAGGGCCCTGCGAGGGCAACCTTGTGCTCGCGGGAAGTTGGCCAGGACAGATGCGCACGGTATATGGAGATCATCAGCGCTTCTTCGACACCTACTTCAGCGCGTTTCCCGGGTACTACAACACCGGGGACGGAGCCAGACGCGATGCAGAGGGTTACTTCTGGATCACCGGCCGCGTTGATGACGTGATCAATGTGGCCGGCCATCGTTTGGGGACTGCGGAGATCGAGAGTGCACTGGTGACTCACTATGCAGTTGCAGAAGCCGCTGTGGTGGGCTGCCACCATGACATCAAGGGTCAGGGCGTCTACGCCTACGTGACACTCAAGGCGACGATCGAACCCTCGGAGGCGCTGCGATGCGAGCTTCGTGAAGTGGTGCGCGCGCAGATCGGCCCGATAGCCACCCCGGAAGCCATCCATTGGGCGCCAGGTCTGCCGAAGACACGCTCCGGCAAGATCATGCGCCGCGTGCTGCGCAAGATAGCCTCTGACGAGGTCGATCAGATCGGCGACGTGTCCACACTGGCGGATCCCGGTGTGGTCCCGCGACTGGTCGAGACCAAGCCAGCGGCGGCGGCCCCGGACAAGGGCGGCTCACATTCGCGCTAGACCTTCGATTCCGTTGCGGCTTTCCAAAAGGCGTTCATTCCCCATGCACCCGAAATCCTCGCCGACATACCGAACTACACGAACCTCCAACCGCTCATTCAGATCAGCGAGATCGCGCTGTGAGGTGCTTACGCTGCGCCCCACCGACGAGCAGGAGACACTGGATCTGCTGGAGCTGCAGTATGAGCAGCATCGGGCACAACTGGGCCTTCAGGAGCTCTTCGAGTCCGGTATCGCGGGTGACCTGACAGGTTGACCCTCGGCGCCGGCAGCCAGCGCGGTTGAAGACACGGAGCAGGTGTAGTGCCCTTACGAGCGCTCGCGCAGCCACGAAGAAATTCTCAACGGCACGCTCTGCCCTGCCTGCCGGCTCACATACAATCCGATGTGACCGGCATCGACGGGATACTCAGTGTAATCGCGGCCGCCGAGATAACGACCCAACACTGTGGTGGCGGACGGGGGAACGATGTGGTCCTGCGTCGCGTATATATTCAGGACGGGTTGCCGAATCCTCCCCAGGTTCACCGCTTTGGAGCCGAGCTTGAGCGAGCCGTTCACGAGCCGATTCTCCTGATAGAGCCAGCGTATGAACTGACCTGCGGCCGTTGCCGGCTGATCGGGGCTATCGAAGATCCACTGCTCCATCCGCGCGAACAGCTCCAGCGCGCGGGGGTCGCTCAGCTGGTCAAGGAGCGCGACATACTTCTGATGGGTGAGACGAAACGGGCTCAGCGCCAGAAACATGCCCGTCAACATGGCTCCAGAGACGTTGCCGGCGGCTATGAGCAATTGCGTGTCGAGGTATCGCGCCCACTTGGACAGCAGGTTATCCGCGGTGTGGAAGTCGACCGGGGTCGCCAACAACACCAGATTCGCGACCCGCCGAGGATAGAGCGCGCTGTAACACAGGCTGAGGGTACCGCCCTGGCAGATCCCCAGCAGATTCAGCGCCGGCGCCCGATTCGCCTGGAGCACCTGCTCGACACAAGCGCCGAGGTACCTGTCCACGTAGTCGCTCAGCGCAAGACTCCGATCGGAGTCCTCGGGATATCCCCAATCAATCAGATACACCTCCAGTCCCGCTGCGAGCAGGCTTCGCACCAGCGAGCGGTCCGGCTGCAGATCCAACACAGAGGGGCGATTCACGAGGGCGTAGCAGATGAGCACCGGCTGCGCCCGGGCGGCCTGCACGAAGGGCAACGGCAGGTATCGATAAAGGACCACCTTGTCCTGCTTCCAGACCGGTTCCTTGAGCGAGCAACCCAGAGTGCTGCCATGCACCTGGGGCGGCAGCGGCGGCAGCTGGCCTCGCTCCGGAAGCAGCGCAATTGTTGTATTGATCAGCTCCGCCTGCGCCCGGCAATACTCGTCCTCATGCGCGACAGCGGCATACGCCTCTTCGGCGCAATCGATCCAGGAGTCATACAGCCGCCGCGCCTCATGGAGTGCAAAACCTCCGGGAGCTGTCCCGGCTCGTGCTGCAAATCTCTCCGCCGTGCCACAGGCGATGGCGCTCCACAGCGCTTGCAGCCGCGCCTGCGATTGAGTCCAGCGCGCGAGCAACTGTGCCCTGCGCCCAGCTTCGCGCTGCGCCGGCCCGCCGCCCGGCGTCCTAGCACTCATTTGTATGCGCCGCAGGAATCATGGGTCATTCGCTTCATTCATCATGGCCTCGATAACTCAGGGACCCCTTAATTTTCAGCTTTCGGCGCTCATCCGAGACCACGCGCCGGGCACGCCAGAAGACATTGTGCAGCGCATACAGTACCATGTCCGGGAGGCCGCCGACTGTGTGTGTACCACGCGCGGTGCGGCTCGCGGGAGCCCATGATGACCGAAGAACGTGTAATCCGAAAATACGCCAACCGCCGCCTGTACGACGCGACTGACAGCCGCCACGTCACTCTGGAGGACATCCGCAAGATGATTGGGGCCGGCGAGCGGGTCAAAGTCGTCGATGACAAGACGGGCGATGATGTCACTCGCTCGCTGCTGCTGCAGATCATCGCGAGCCAGGAGCAGTTCGGCACCCCCGTGCTCAGCACCCAGCTCCTCGAGGCCATCATTCGCTTCTATGGCAATCCGATCCAGGAGATGCTGACGCGATATCTCGAGCAGAGCATAGGCAGCCTGCTGCGCCAACAGCAGGTGATGCAGACCGAGATGGCCAAAGTGCTCGAAACGCCACTCGCCCCCATGGCCGACATGGCCCGGCAGAACATGGAGCTGTGGGCGAAGCTACAGGCGTCCATGCTGTCCACGTTCACGCCGGGGCCTGCTCCGGCGGCAGGCAGCGCGGATCAGCCCGCCAAATCACGCTCGCGGAAACGGCGCCGCTGAAAGCACCGGTGCCACCTCGACAATCCAACCTTTCAAACAAATAACGGGAGTGTAGGAACGTGGAAGTTCGAGATAAGACTGTGCTCGTCACGGGTGCAGGCCGCGGAATCGGCCGTGCCATCGCCCTGTGGCTCGCAAAGCGCGGGGCGAATCTCGCCCTGCTGGACATGACGAGCACCGATATGGAGGAGACCGCGGCTCTTTGCTCCAGGGAGGGTGTGACGGCGCGCTGTTATACGGCGAATGCGGCCGACGAGACGGCTGTAATCACTTCCATGGATAGGGTGCTCAGCGATTTCGGCCGTTTGGACGGACTCGTTAACAACGCCGGGATCGTCCGGGATGCGCTGTTGGTCAAGGTGAAGGACGATGAGATCGTGGGAAAGATGACGCTTGCGCAGTGGCAGGCGGTCATCGACGTCAATCTGACTGGCGTGTTCCTGTGCGGCCGCGAAGCGGCTGAACGCATGATCAGGCTCAAACGAGGCGGAGTCATCGTCAACATATCGAGTATCTCGCGTGCCGGAAATGCGGGACAGACCAACTACAGCGCGGCCAAGGCCGGCGTCGCGGCGATGACCGTGGCGTGGGCCCGGGAGCTCGCGCGCTACCACATTCGGGTAGGCGCCGTGGCGCCGGGCTTCATCCACACTCCCATGGTGGCCGGTATGAAGCCTGAGGCACTGGCCAAAGTAACCGCACCCGTGCCCCTGCAGCGCCTGGGGGAGCCTGAGGAGATTGCGCAGGCGGTCGGATTCATATTCGAGAACGAATTCTTCACCGGACGGTGCCTGGAGGTGGACGGAGGGTTGCGGCTGTAGTGCGTATGCAGCGCATTATTATCGCCTTACACTTTGAGCGCTTTGCCTATTAATATAAGCATTTTACACGAGCCATGAATTCCTCTTGCACTGCATACAAAATAGTGTAGAATCAGCTCCCGTATCCCCCCACCAACGTATCGCAGGAGCCAAGCCATGACCGACCGTACCTTCGACCCCAACACCTTGTTGGACACCTACCGCGAAACCTTCGCTTCCGTCCACAAGGCACAAGAGGAAGGTTTCAAGGCCATCGAGCGCTTCGCGCGCTTCAACTACGCGGTGGCCGGTGACTACCTCGAGGCCGGTATCGCGCAGGCACAAGCCGCGTTTGCCGCCAAGACACCCGGCGAGTTGCTCGCAAAGCAGACAGAGCTCGGCTCGCGCCTGACCGAGAAGCTGCGCGCGCGGGCCCAGGAGTTCTCCACCCTCGCGGCCGAGGTGCAAGGCTCGGTCACCAGCTTCGCCGCCGACACGGCGGGCCGCGCGACCGCCTCTCACAAGAAGGCGGCCTGAGCCTTGAATCTCGGTTGCAGAGGGGGCGGCCCACGAGCCGCCCCCTGTTTTGGAGACCCCTGCCGTGAATGGCCACTCGAGCAAGAAAACGAGCGCGTCGGATGACGCTCAACTAAAGAAGGATCTGCACCGGCAGCTGCTGGCGCAGCTCGCGACCATCACCGGCGGAATGGCACCGGATGACTATCTGCAGGCGTGGTGGAGCTGGTATCTGAGTCTGTCGAAGGAGCCGACGAAGCAGCTCAACCTGGTGCAGAGCGCATTCGAAAAGGCGCTCGATACCTGGCGATTCGCCGCACATGCGGCCAATGGGCAACCGAGCTCCTCCCAACACCAGGCCGCCGGCTTCACGGACCCCTCGTGGAACCTCTGGCCGTTCAATCTTTACGCCAAGACGTACACCAACTGGGCCAGCTGGATGCAGGAAGCCTTGAGTGCCGGTGCGCAAGCGCCCAACCCTGATCAGCAGCGGCTGCGCTTCGCCACGGAGCAGTTCCTGGCGGCCGCCTCCCCTGCCAACTTCCTGCACACGAATCCCGAGCTCCTCAACAAGACCGTGGCGCAGTCCGGGCAGAATCTGGTCAGAGGACTCAAGCACTGGCTCGAGGACGCGCAGGGCGCGCTGACGGGGCGGCGCCCGGGCGCGTCCGGGCAATTCAAAGTTGGGGTGGATGTGGCGGTAACGCCGGGAAAAGTAGTCTTTCGCAACCGGCTCATGGAGCTGCTGCAGTACTCCCCGCAAACTGAGAACGTGTATGCCGAGCCTGTGCTGATCACACCGGCCTGGATCATGAAGTACTACATTCTCGACCTGTCGCCGCGCAACTCGCTGGTCCGCTATCTGGTAGAGAAGGGCCACACCGTCTTCATGGTCTCCTGGAAGAACCCGACCGCGGTGGATCGGGATCTCGGTATGGACGACTACGTACAGCTCGGCTTCAAAGATGCCCTCCAGGTCGTCAACGAGGTTGTTCCGAACCGTAAAGTGCACGCAGTCGGTTACTGCATCGGCGGCACGCTGCTGTCGATAAGCGCAGCGCTGTTGGGGGGTGCCCACGATGAGCGACTGGCTTCCGTGACGCTCCTGGCCGCGCTGACTGATTTCAGCGAGCCCGGGGAACTGTCGGTATTCATCAGCCCCAGTCAGCTATCGATGTTGGAAGCGGTCATGCACAAAGCCGGGGTGCTCGAGAGTGAGCGCATGGGCGCAGCCTTCATGATGCTCCGCTCGCGGGATCTGCTGTGGACGCCCGCGGTCGACACATATATTCGCGGCGAACGGGCCCAGCCGAATGACCTGATGTCCTGGAACGCGGATGGCACCCGTATGCCATGGCGCATGCACAGCGAGTACCTGGACCGTCTCTACCTGAAGAACGAGCTTGCCAACGGGCAGTTCACCGTCGGCGGACTGCCGATCGATCTCAAGTCCATCCGCGTGCCGATGTTTGTGGTTGGAACTGAAACAGATCACGTTGCCCCATGGCGCGCGGTGTACAAGGCGCGTGAGCTGACCCGCTCTCCCGATTACACGTTTCTGCTGACCAGTGGTGGTCACAATGCGGGCATCGCCTGCGGGCCAGTCCATCCCAAGCGACGCTACCGCGTGCTCACGTGGCCCAACAGCACCGATACGCGAACGCAGGACGACTGGCTCCATGCGGCGCCCCCGAATCACGGGTCGTGGTGGCCCGAGTGGGAACGTTGGCTCGTCGCGCGGTCCGATTCACAACAGGAGCCGGCGCGCCCCGTCATTGCCCCGCCAGGCGCCGCTGAATCGGTCCTGGAAGACGCTCCCGGCCAGTACGTGCGATGACAGTGCCTTGTGCGTCTCCCTCACAACAGATGACCCGAGCGCATTCGCTGCAGAAATCGCGGAAATTCCAGCGCAAGCTCGCGCTGGAGCTCTTCTGCCAACCTTTCCACTGACTCCTCTATCCACGCATCGACCGTCTGCGCGAACGCAAAAACCAACACATTGCCATCGTCCGCTACGGGCACGAGGAGAACCGGACCTGGGCAGGCCTCGCGAAGCCGCTCAAGGTTCGCTACGTATCGACCACGCTCACCGGCCAGATTCATCACGAGTACGCCGTTGGACCCCAGGCAACGGAACGCGTGAGCATAAAAGTCGCTCGATGCCAGCGACGGTGCGACACCGGCATGATCAAACGCATCGATGAGAAGTATGTCGGCGGTCCATTCTGCGCGCCGGACAAAGTCGGCGCCGTCCCCGAGAATCACCTGGAGGCGCTCATCGTCCGGGGGAATTTGAAAGCACTCCCGCAGTGCAACGACATCAGGGTCGATTTCCACGACGGTCAGGCGCGTGTTCTGCAAATGGCGGTGGCAGAACTTGACTAGCGAACCGCCACCCAGGCCGATCAGGAGAATGTGGCGGGGTGCGCGGTTGAACAGCAGGAACGCCATCATTTTTTGAGCGTACGCGGTGACGAGGACATCGGGCTCCTCGAGCCGCATCGAGCTTTGGACCGACGCCAGGTCGAAGTACAGATGCCGCATTCCGTCCGCGTCGAGAATGAAGGGGCTGCTCAATATGCGGGCCTCCCTGAACGGCGCTGCGGGCGGTCAGGTCCGCGACGTGCGGCGCTTGGTGACACCGCCGGCGGCGGGCCCGTCAGAGACCGGATCCTCTGGCGTCCAGGGTCTGCCGAGGCGCTCCTCGATATACGCACGAATCATGCGACGTACGACCTGCGAAGACGTGAGGTCCTCCTGCTCGCACAGCCGCTCAAACAGCGCCTTCTTGCGGGGGTCGATCAGAATCGTCAGACGAGCGGTGCGCTCTTCGAGTTGCACGACTTTGGTGCTTTTCATTTACATCAGCGATACAGGGTGCGTTGACTCAGATTATAATCAAATGCGAACTGGAGTAGAACCCGCTGCGATGCCTTTTATCGACTCATCTTTGAGCGCCTGCCTGGCGATCATCGCTATGTGGGGTCTCATCGGACTCGCAGGTCTGCTGCGCCGGGAGAGCCTCCGCTTTGTCGCGCGCACGCTATTCCCGCTCGGTGCTCTGTGCAGCGTGGCCCTCGCGGTGGTGGCGGCGACGAGCCTCGGGACACCCGCGGAGCAGGCCGTCCTGAAGATCGGATTGCCCGACCTGCCCATGCACGTGCGCCGCGACGCACTCACGAGTCTGTTCCTGCTTCTGCTCGGCGCCGCCTCGGCGGGGATATCCATTTTCGCCGCCGGGTACTTCCGCCGCGGTGCGGGGACCGATGCCGGCCTGATGTGTCTGCAGTACCACCTGTTTCTCGCGAGCATGGGTTTGGTTCTGCTGGCGGATGACGCCTATGCATTCATGGTCGCCTGGGAAACCATGGCGCTGTCCTCCTACTTTCTTGTTACCACCCAACACGGCCTCCCCGAGATCCGGCGCGCAGGCTTTCTGTACCTGCTCATTGCGCATATCGGGGCGATCGCGATTCTGTTGAGCTTCGGGGTGATGCAGGGAGGGAGTTGGCAATTCACATTCGCCGCGATGCGCGCGGCGCACCTGGCGCCACACTGGGCAGCGGCCGCTTTCCTCCTCGCTCTGTTTGGCTTCGGGGCGAAGGCCGGCCTGGTGCCCCTGCACGTGTGGCTCCCCGAGGCGCATCCTGCAGCCCCCTCGCCAGTTTCGGCTCTCATGAGCGGCGTCATGTTGAAGACAGCCGTCTACGGCGTGTTGCGTGTCACGTTCGATCTGTTGGGCAAGCCCGAGTGGTGGTGGGGTATTGTGTTGCTCGCGATCGGGCTCTTCAGCGCACTTTACGGCGTCGTGTTTGCCGCGGTCCAGACGGACATGAAACGACTGCTCGCGTGGTCGTCCATCGAAAACCTCGGCATCATCTTCACCGGGATTGGCCTTGCCGTCGTGTTTCACGGCGTGGGTATGAACGCGCTTGCCGCACTGGCGCTGATCGCGGCGCTGTATCACAGCCTCAATCACGCATTCATGAAGAGCCTGCTATTCCTGGGCACGGGCGCGGTCCTGCATTCGACCGGCGAGCGCAATCTCGGCCGCCTGGGCGGTCTGATCCATCGTATGCCGTGGGTCGCCTGGCTCACCCTCATCGGTGCGCTCGCCATGGCTGGGCTTCCACCTCTCAACGGCTTCGTGTCTGAATGGCTACTCCTACAAGCATTCCTCTTTGCGCACGAGGTGCCTAAGTCGTTCGTGAGCATGCTGCTGCCGCTGGGCGCCGCCCTCGTTGCGCTGTCGGCTGCACTCGCCGCCTACGTCATGGTCAAGTTCTTCGGCGTCATCTTTCTCGGTCAACCGCGCGAGCCAACGCTCGCTCGGGCGCACGACGCAGGTTTGCTCGAACGCATAGGCCTGGCCGCCCTCGCCCTTGGTTGCTTCGCGTTAGGGTTGCTGCCGACGTACGTCATCGGCGCGCTGCGCACGGTGGTCGAGCGACTCAGTGGGGCGTCGCTGCCGAATACAAAAGCACCCTGGTGGCTACTGATGCCACTGTCCGGCCGGCAAGCTTCGTATTCAGCACCGGTCCTTCTCATCGCGCTGACGGCGGTCGTCATGGTGACCGTGCTCGTGGTGCGACGCCTCTATCATCACCGCGTGCGGCGTGCCGCCCCCTGGGATTGCGGCTTCGGGGGCCTGACGCCGCGCATGCAGGATACCGCCGAAGGTTTCGGACAGCCCATCCGTAACATTTTCGGTGTCTTTTTTGCCATGAGGCGCGACCTGCCTACCCCGTTTGACCGTGCGCCTCGCTACCGGGTCACCGTGGGTGATCGGATCTGGCAGGGCCTGTACGTGCCGCTGGGCGCGCTTGTCCAACGCATCGCAGACACCTTCGCGTGGTTACAGCAGGGACGAATCTCAACTTACCTGCTGTATAGTTTCATTACGCTCATCGCCCTTTTGGCACTCATGCTATGACGACGATCGAGATTCTGACCCAGGCGCTGGAGCTGATCACAACACTAGCAGCCGCCCCACTGTTTCTCGGCTGGGTCAACCAATGTCGCGCATGGCTCCAGAACCGGCGCGCGCCCAGCATCTGGCTGCCGTACCGCGGTATACGCAAGCTTTTCCACAAGGATGCGGTGATTGCCGAGAGCGCATCCCCCCTTTTTCGCGTGGCGCCGTACATCGTGTTTGGTGCGATGGCAGTGGCTGCCGGTATCATTCCGTCGATGGGCACACGTCTGCCCTTCACGATTGCCGCCGATGCAATCGCACTCGTGGGCCTGTTGGCCACCGCAAGGGTCTTCCTGTCACTCGCCGCGATGGATATCGGCACCGCCTTCGGCACGCTCGGGGCACGCCGCGAAATGATGGTGGGCTTTCTCGCGGAGCCCGCCCTGCTGATGGTCATCTTCGTTGCCTCCATGATCTCTGCGACGACGGCACTCCCGGCCATCACTGAGAATCTCGCCACACAGGAACTCGCGCTGTATCCAAGTCTTGCCTTCACGGCCGTTGCGTTCATCCTGGTGCTGCTGGCCGAGAACGCTCGCATTCCCATAGACAACCCGGCGACGCATCTCGAGCTCACCATGATTCACGAGGCGATGGTGCTCGAGTACTCGGCGCGGCATCTGGCACTCATGGAGTGGGCAGCCGCTCTCAAGCTATTCAACTACGCGTGCATTGGGTTTGCACTCTTCATCCCATGGGGTGTGTCGACGCGCGCAAGCGGTCCGGTAGTCCTCCTCGCCTCGATTCCGCTCCTCGCCGCCAAGCTCGCCGTGACTGGCGCGGGCCTCGCCTTCATCGAGACGATGTCGGCCAAATTGCGCATCTTTCGCGCGCCGGAGTTTCTCGCCGTTGCTTTTCTCCTGGCCGTGCTCGGCCTGCTCGTGCACCTGCTGCTCGGAGCATAGGCGGTGACCGGAACTCCCTTCGACCTCCAGTTACTCAACTTCTGTGCCGCGCTACTGTTGCTGCTGTCTTTTGCAATGCTTGCGCAGCGCCGCATAGTCACGCTCGTAAACCTGCTGGCGATCCAGGGTACGGTGCTGCTGGTGGCCACCCTGCTCCTCGCCTGGCGCACAGGCGAACATCACCTGTACCTGTCTGCGGCCCTGACTCTTGCACTCAAGGTCGTTTTATTGCCGTGGATTCTGCACCGGCTCATTCGCCGCCTCCGGGTCTACTGGGACACGGAGCCGCTGCTCAATATCTCCGGCACGATGCTCATCGGGCTTCTCGTTGTCGTGTTTGCCTTCGGTCTGGCCCGGCCGATCTCGGCACTCGCCAGTACCGCCACACGCAATGCAATCGGCATCGCCGTGGCCGTCATCCTTCTGTCCTTCGTCACGATGATCACACGCCGCAAGGCGATGTCGCAGGTGGTGGGCTTTCTGTCGATGGAGAACGGCCTCTTCTTCGGCGCGATGAGCGCCACGTATGGCATGCCGATGATTGTGGAGTTCGGCGTGGCGCTCGATGTGCTCGTCGCGGTGCTGGTCCTTGGCATCTTCTTCTTTCAGATCCGCGAGCAGTTCGACAGTCTCGACTTGCATCACCTCGAGGCCCTCAAGGAAAGTCAGCCTATCAATGCGCAAAAGGGTGCAACGCATGCGTTGCACGGGGACCCCGGTGAGGGGTCCCCAGGATCGACGGTGAGCGGGCGAACGCCCGCGCAAAAGGAGAGTCGCTAAGTGGAGTTCCTGCTGCTGCTGGCCACCCCTCTGTGCGGCGCGCTGACACTGGGAGTTTTCGGAGCGCGACGTTGGGCTCCCGAACTGAACATCGCGGCAAGCCTCGTGACATTCCTCGCCGCTTGCGCACTCACCGCGCGCGTCGTGAGCGAAGGCTCTCTCGTGGTGGCACACGAGCAGTTTTTCATCGACCCCTTCAACGTCTTCCTCGTCACGCTTACCGCCTTCATCGGGCTGACGACATCGATTTTCTCGCGTCCCTACATGCGCGTGGAGATGCACCACGAACGACTCAGTGCGCCGCGCCTACGCCTGTACCACAGCATGTATCAGCTCTTCATGGCGACGATGCTTATCGCACTTACGACCAACAACATGGGACTTCTTTGGGTCGCGATGGAAGCGGCAACACTCTCCACGGTGCTATTGGTCACCCTGTACCGGACGCCGGCGAGCCTGGAAGCCGGATGGAAGTATTTCATTCTTTGTGGTGTCGGTATTGCTCAGGCGCTCTTCGGTACGATCCTGCTGTATTTTGCCGCTGAGAAAGTGTTGGGCGCGGAAGGAGTCACGGCGCTCCTGTGGACACATCTGAATGGGGTTAAGGGGCAGCTCGAGCCGACGGTGCTCGGTCTCGCGTTCGTGTTTCTCCTCGTCGGCTACGGCACAAAGGTGGGCCTCGCCCCATTACACAATTGGCTTCCGGACGCCCATGCGGAAGGCCCAACACCTATATCCGCCGTTCTGTCAGGGCTGCTGCTCAATGTCGCCATCTACGCTGTCGTACGATGCAAGGTACTGGTCGAAGGGTCCCTGCACTCACAACTGCCCGCGCAGATGCTCATGACGTTCGGGCTGCTCTCGGTCGTCGTGGCCGCGTTCTTCCTTTGGCGCCAACGTGACATCAAGCGGCTCTTCGCTTACTCCTCAATCGAACACATGGGGATTATCACTTTCGCTTTTGGAATGGGTGGGCCGGTGGCGAACTTTGCGGCGCTCCTGCACATGACGGTGCACTCGCTCACGAAATCCGCGATCTTCTTTGCGGTCGGGCATGCGGCTCAGAAGGCGGGCTCGCAGCTCATGGAGAACATTCGCGGCCTCATCACCTTGAGCCCCACCGTCGGCTGGGGACTCATGATGGGGTCGCTCGCGATCCTCGGCATGCCCCCGTTCGGGGTCTTTGCGAGCGAATTCCTGATCCTGACCACCGCAATGAGAGAACAGCCCTGGGCGACACCGATTCTGCTCGCCGCGCTCGGAGTTGCCTTCGCGGCCATCTTCGGCCGCGTGCAACCCATGGTGTTCGGTGAGACAACCGCGAAACGCCTGCCCCATCCGCCGGCGCTCCTGCCTGTGTTTGCGCATCTGGCCATCGTTCTCATGCTGGGCATTTATGTACCGCCGTATCTGGCGGACTGGTATCGTGCAGCGGCGCAGTTGATCGGAGGCGAGTGAGATGCCGCTGCAACCGTGGTTCGCACGCAGCGAAGCACACCCTGGCGCGCCGGGATTGTCCGCACTCAGCGTCTCACACGATGAGTGGCGGCAGGTAGCTCAGGATGTGGCTGCCGCTGGAGGAAGACTTCTGGCGCTCTGGGCCAGTTCGGATCAGCACGCTGCGCCTAAGATTCACGCAGTGTTTCTGGCCGAACGCGGCGGACTCGTTCTGACTTTGCCGATCACGGACACCGACACGCCCTACCCAGGAATCGAAGATCTGTTTCCGGCCGCTGCACGCATGCAGCGCGCAGCGGCCGACCTGTCCGGCGTACGCTCGAGAGATCCTGACACCCGCCCCTGGCTGCGCCATGCGGCGTGGCCACAAAACTACCGCCCATTGATCGATCCACTGCCAATTGCAACAGCTCCCCAAGTCGATTCTTATGAATTCGTGCGCGTCGAAGGCGACGGAGTGCATGAGGTCGCGGTCGGGCCAGTACATGCCGGCATCATCGAACCGGGACACTTTCGGTTCTCGGTCGTCGGTGAGAAGGTGCTGAGGCTCGAGGAGCGGTTGGGTTACGTCCACAAGGGCATCGAGCTGCGCTTCACCCAACTGCCGATTCTCGAGGCGCACCAGCTGGCCGCACGCGTGTCAGGCGATTCAGCCGTGGCATTTTCCTGGGCGTACTGCCAAGCACTCGAGGGCATGGCAGGCACTGAGGTTCCGCCGCGAGCAGGTTGGTTGCGCGCGCTGTATCTCGAGCTCGAGCGTGTGGCCAATCACCTGGGTGATTTGGGCGCACTCGGCAACGATACCGGGTTCGCCTTTGGACTTGCGCAATTCTCGCGTTTGAAGGAGCAGGTCCTGCGCACTAATCAGGACGCCTTTGGCGAACGCTATCTGATGGGGGCCATAGTGCCCGGTGGCACGAGGCGCGATCTCAGCCGCACAGCACTGCCCGGGCTTCGCAGCTGCGTGTGGGAGATCCTGAAACAGGCCCTCACGCTGCGCACGATCTATGACGAACACGAGGGTGTGCGCGATCGATTCAACGGTGCCGGCAGGGTCGCTCCTGAACTCGCCGCGCGTCTCGGACTCATCGGGCTCGCCGGACGAGCGAGCGCCCAACCGTTCGATCTTCGCAGCAACCTGCCGTGCGAACCATATACGCAGTTGTCAGTGAATAAAATCGTTCGCAGTGAGGGTGATGTCGCCGCCCGCGTGGCGGTGCGATTCGACGAGTTGCAGGAGTCGTGTCGCCTGATCCAGCACATTCTCGCCGAGCTGCCACATGGTCCGCACGTTACGCCGGTGCCCATGCCCGCCGACGGAGTCATCGGTACCGGGTTGATTGAGGGCTGGCGTGGACCCGTGTGCATCGCACTCGAAGCCGGTCCAAATGGGACGATCCGCCGCTGTCATCCACACGACCCTTCGTGGAACAACTGGCCTGTGCTCGAGCATGCCATCATCGACAACATTGTCCCGGACTTCCCGCTGATCAACAAATCCTTCAACCTCTCCTACAGCGGCCATGACCTGTAGCACGCCAGCATGCTAAAAACACTTTGTCAGATTGCGTCGATCGGTATCGCCTCCGAGCCACCACCGCAGGCCGATGAGAGCCTGCGCATCCGCGACAGCATACAAGAGCACATTCGTGCAGTGCTGGGGCGTGCACTGTGCATCCGCCACGTTGATGCAGGTTCCTGCAACGGCTGCGAACTCGAGATCCACGCCCTCAATAATCCTCTTTACAACCTCGAGGGACTCGGAATCCGGTTCGTCGCAAGTCCCAGGCACGCCGATCTCTTGTTGGTCACGGGTCCGGTTTCCAAACATATGGAAGTGGCGTTGCTGCGAACTTATGAGGCAACCCCTGATCCCAAGCTCGTGGTCGCCATCGGTGACTGCGGCTGCACCGGTGGTATTTTTGGGGAGAGCTACTCCAGCCGCGGACGCGTCTCGAACGTCATCCCCGTCGATGTGGCGGTGCCGGGCTGCCCGCCCAGCCCCACGCGTATCCTCCAGGGCATTCTCGCTGCCGTTGCCGACAAGGTGCCAGCGAACCCCCGATGACATAGACACTGCATGCGCCATCCTGCTGACCCTCATCCTCCACCAATATCCGCTCAAGGACGGCCGGCTGCTCTTCTTGCGAACATGGAATTTGCCGCGGTGACCAGCTCGGAGTCACTCGATTGGAGGCCGGAGGTTCGCGATTGGATCACCCCCTCCCGGTCGGCCAGCACGATCGTTGTCGAATGATTGAAGCTTCCATCGGGCAACTGCCGGTAGCGGATTCCCAGCGCGGCAGCGAGCAGCCGGACGTTGTCCGGACTCGTCCGCGCAAGAACCCAGCGCGAATCGGTAATCCGGTGTTGTTGGCTGAAGCCGGATAGTTCGGCAGGTGTATCCTTGACCGAATCGAAGGACACCATCAGAACTCGGGTATTGGCCCGTGCATTCGGCAGCAGCCGCTGTTCCAGGAGCTGCAACTGGTGGGTCAACATCGGACAGACACTGGTGCAGTGGCCATAGAACATCGTGACTATTACAGGTTTCCCGCGGAGGGACGACAGCGGGACGGTCTTGCGGTCGGATGTCTCCAACGCCAGGGGAAGTTGGTACAGGGAGTCGCCTGGCGGCTGTCCAGTAGCGGCGGGGGCCGACACCTGCGCGGGGGCCAACGCCTGCACAGGGGCCGTTACGCCTCCCTGTGCCCCGGCCGGCGGGTCGACTGCGGGGCTCACTGCCTCCACCGGGGCTCCCGCGCCATCCGCGCACCGAAAACCGAGGCGGCGTGCCGTCGATCGCCCTTCCAACGCACTCAGAAACGCCACGCGCATCAGCACCGGGTAGTTTTCCCGATCCTGCGCACTGATCGAGCCCGCGCCACAGAATTCCAGCTTGTCTGGATCTCCCTGATTGCGGCTGTCACTGCTGACCATGAGTGAGCTGTAGTCTTCCACCCACTCCCAGACGAGTCCGTGCAGGTCCTGTATGCCATACACGTTGGGCCGTCCAAGCCCGACCGCCTCGAGGCGATCCGTAGCCGGGCGCGCATACCAATCGAGGATTCGCGCCCTCCACGTCGCATTGGCGCGCGCATCCATCACATCTTCGTCGGCAGCCGCGGCCAATTCCCACTCGTTCCACTCGGGCAGGCGGCCGCCCGCCGCAGCACAATATGCACGCGCGGCAAACCAACTGACTCGCGTGACCGGTTGATTCGCCTCTACTTGCGCCCCCAGTGCATCGGGGCCCGCCCAATGCGACAGGTAGCTCTCGTCGGCGAATAATGCTGCCACCCGGTCACGGCGCCACTGCGGCTGACTTCGAACGAATTCCAGGAACTGCCCGTTGGTAATGGGTCGCGAGTCCAGGCGGAAAGCCGGCACATGCACCTGTGATTTGCCCGGCGCGGGCGTCAGCGTCGGCATGAAGTCGGCAGCTTCCACTGCTCTGCGCGCATCGGCCTGCACCTGGCCGCAGACTGCGGCCAGCCCGATGAGGGTAATGAGCGCCGCGGATGCAGTCAGTCCCCGTCGCTTCATCGTCAGCTCACTCCGCAGCGCCGGGCGGGCGGTTGGTCTTCTTGCGCGTCTCGGCCAGCTCGCTTGCCGAGTACCGGTATCCGCTGTTACCCCAGGAGTGGGTTACATAGGTCAGGATGTTGGCGAGCTCGTCGTCGTTCAACTGGCTCATGGGTGGCATGACCGACGTGTAGTTCTTGCCATTGACTGTGACGGGTCCAGTCAAACCGTTCAGGACAATATGCGGTGCGCGGTGGGGATCCTTGGCCAGCAGATCCGAGCCGGCCAAGGGAGGGAAGACGCCCTCAATTCCCTGACCGTTCGCCTGGTGACAGACAGAGCAGGTTCCTGCGAACAGTGCTTCGCCGGCCTTCACTTGTTGCTCCAATGTCAGAGTGCCTTGTTCGGCGGAGGCGGTCACTTGGCTCACCACCGACAGGTCCTTGGCCTTGTCGCCCAAATATACTGAATCCACTTCCTTACCCGAATAGACCAATTTGTTCTCAGGTCCGTTGACCTTGAGTATGGCGAGCGCGCCCTTGTTGAACGCACGGAAGATGGAATGATCCACCATCACGAAGCTGCCGGGGACGATGGTGTGAAATTCGGCGATTGCCGCGCCTCCCGACGGAATCAGCGTTGTCTGGACATTCTGCTGGTAGTGCACACCGCCCTCGTACCAGACCCGATCGAAGATCTCGCCGATCACGTGAAACGAGGAGACGAGGTTCGGACCGCCGTTGCCGATGAAGAGCCGCACACGCTCTCCCACTTTCGCCGTCAGTGCGTGATCGCCGACGAGAGCGCCTTCACTGCCGTTGAAGAGTACGTACGTCGGCTTCTCATCGATCGCCTTTTGCATGTCAAAGGGCTGTAGTCCCTTCTCGCGATACTTTCCGACGGTATAGAAGTCCCCCTGCATCACATAGTACTCGTGATCCACGGGCGCCAGGCCCTCCGGAGGCTCGACCAACATCAAGCCGTACATTCCGTTGCCGACGTGCATGCCCACCGGCGCGGTGGCGCAGTGGTACACGTAAATTCCCTGATTCATGGCCTTGAAGGTGAACTGCGATTCGTGCCCCGGTGCGGTGAAGCTGGACGCCGCACCGCCACCCGGACCGACGACTCCATGCAGATCGATGTTGTGTGGCATCTTGTTGTCCGGGTGATTCTTCAGATGAAACTCAACACTGTCGCCTTGGCGAACGCGGACGAAGCTGCCTGGAACCGTGCCTCCGAAAGTCCAGAACGTGTAGCGGACACCTTCGGAAATCTCCTTCTCGACCTCGCGGACCTCGAGCTCCACGATGACCTTTGCCGGCCTCTTGCGATTCGTGGGCGGCGGGACATTGGGCGGCGAGGTGAGCACAGCATGGATTGGCGGTCCCACAGGCTGCGTATCGTCCGCCATCGTGCGCGTTGCGGCCCCGGCAGGTGACTGAGAGCACGCGAGCACCGCAGCCGCCATGAGTCCGCCGCACCAGCGGATCGAGTGAATCGACATGCAAACCCTCCCGAAAGATGTACTTGATTGAATGTTCAGCCCGGCTTCCCGTCTGCCCTGGCCGAGCACAGGATCGGCACGTAGATGACGAGGAAGATGCCGAAGGCAGCCGTCCAGCAGCAGGCGCTGATGACGATCACGAATGGATAAGGCAACCCCAATACGCCGAGCCCGAATACACGCACCAGACCGGCGGCCAGGAGCAGCAGATAACCCAATCCCATGGCGGGATCCACCACCAGTGCCCGCCCTGTATGTCCGAGCGATGCCCGGGTCATCACCGCCATGATCATGGTTGCCAGGACTCCGATCGTCAGCGCATGCAGCCAGAATGCGGAAATGGCGATCCCTGTCAGCAGGGCCAAGCACTTCAGCGTGAGACCCGCCGGCAGCCACGCGTACCCCAGATGCAATATCCACACAATCGGTTGGCGCCAGGTAGCGACGCTTCGCCATCGCAGCATTCGCAGTGCCTGTGTCACACCTGCGACGCCCGCGACGACCCCCGAAAGAGAGCTATTGGGCCAGAACAAATCTACGAACCCAACAGCAACCATCGAGGTGATCGCCGCCGGCGTGATCCACCGCCATGCGCGCAGCTGCACACGCGCACCGCTGGATCGCAAAGCATTCGCGGTGAATGCCGGCACAATCCTGCCGCCGATCACTGTGACCAGGAGCAAAGTGATGTCAATGCCGATCAGGATCGCGTGGTAGGCCCCGTCCGCGTCACGGTGCGCCAAAGCCCAATGCGATGCGGCATTGCACGCCGCGAGGAGGATCAGAACCAACAGCAAAGGGGTGTTCCGGTTTTGCGAGCGCAGCAAGGGTGGCGCCACCAACGCCGCGAGTGTGATCAGGAATGCCACATCAACTGCGGCGACGACGATCGCAGGCCACTGCGCGGACGTCGCAATCAGGACACGCGCCGCCACCCACAGTGACACGACGAGCACCACCGGCAGCCCGGCGAAGCCGCGCTGCTCTGTCCAACTCGGCACGGCGGTCAGCAGAAATCCGGCAATGGCAGCCGCGATAAAACCAAACACCATTTCGTGCGCGTGCCACATAGTCGGCGGCCATGCGCTCGAGAGCGACCATCCAAAGCCCCACATGAGCACCCACAGGGGCAGAAGAACCACGGCGGCGATACCCGCGGCCAGAAAGGTGGGCCGGAAGCCGCTCGCAAATAGCTTCAGCCGCATGACCGTGATGCTCACCCGGTCAAGAGTCCTTCCTCGACACATCTGTCAGCAAAGTTGATGCAGACGCACCTCTTCGCATGCGGATGGCCTGCAGCGTATTCAGCCCGGACAGCGCGGCCAGCTTGTCGAGTTGAGCGACGTGACCACCCAGGTCTATCAGCCGGAGGTAGTCACGGTCCTTGATGGCCTGCCGTGCGCTCTTGTCCAGCCCGAAGCGCAGGCAGAAAGCATCTTCGTTCAAGTAGAACTGGCGACGCTCGTCGGGCTCAGTCAAGGCGTGGCAGAGCTTATTGATCAACTCGCCGCGCCTGGGTAGACCACGCGCGCCTGCGCTATCGACCGATATGCCTGAGATTCCGTTACACATGGGTCCTCCTCCTCTGGAGACACTTATGCACCCGGGCCGCAGCGGGGTACATACGCATTTTCCGAATGAGGTGGACACGGTTCCTCCGGCTCCAGCGCGATGCGAGCGTTCTCCTCCACGTCGCCATCATATTGACCCGAGTCCACCGCCCATATGAGAGCAGCAGCGGCGGCCGCGACCAGCACCAGCCCCAAGGGTATCAAGAGGAACACGATAGTCATGCGACCACCGCTGTCACCGCGACCGGCCGCGCTGCGGCGAGACGCGCTGCATTCAACACCACAGCCACGGAGCTGACGGACATCCCGAGCGCCGCGACCCAGGGTGCAATGTATCCGGCAGCCGCGAGCGGCACCATCGTTACGTTGTAGATGAGAGCCCAGGTCAAATTCTGTTGTACGACCCGGCGCGCGCGGCGAGCCAACAGGACCCCCTGAGACAGGGCACGAATGGAGCGATTCAATAACAGCAGATCCGCGGCAGATTGCGCCACCGCCGAGCCTTCCGTCAGAGCACAAGATACGTCGGCGGCCGCGAGCACAGGCCCATCGTTTATGCCATCGCCAACCATCAGAACGTCGCCACCGGCTGTCTGGAGCTGACGAACCAGTGCGAGTTTTTCATTGAAATCCAGGCGAGCGTGATATTCGGTGATGCCCAGGAAGGTGGCTGCGGCCTGGACTGCCGCTTCTGAATCACCGCTCGCGATGGCGAGCTTCAGGCCCTGCCGCCCCAATTCGGCAACGGCCTCCTGGGTCTCAATCGATACATCGTCCTGTATGCTGATGGTCGCGACCACCCCTTCCCGTGTTCCCAACGCGACTACCGAGGCGCTGATCTCATCCGGGACGCCTCCCGCGAGCTCGGCAACGAACTCCGTCCGACCCAGCCTGAAAACCTCCCCAGCAACTGACCCTTCGACTCCGCGCCCGACATACTCCCTGATGTCCCGCGCCTGGGTACCGGGATCTGCGAACGGTGCGAATGCCTGCGCCAAAGGATGATCCGAGCCCCGCTCCAGTGATGCTGCTATAGCCAGCGTCGTATCTACAGAATGTCCGGTTTTGATGCGCGCTATGCGCGCCGTGGGAACTCCGCTCGTGAGCGTGCCTGTTTTGTCCAATACGACAGTGTCAACACGTGCCAGCCGCTCGATTGCACCCGGTTTCACTACTAATAGGCCCAAGCGTGCCAGGCGGGTGGTTACCGCCGCGAAAGTTGCGGGCGTCGCCAACGACAAGGCACACGGGCACGTCACTACGAGCACAGCCAATGTCGCGGTCATGGCATACGTCGGATCCACGATCGACCAGTAAAGCGCAACCGACCCGGCAAGAATCACCGTGACCAACGAAAAAGCCGACGCAGCGCGATCGGCCGCGGCCACCGCACGCGGTCGTTCCGCGCCCGCTCGGCGGAGCAGCGCAACGATTCCAGCCAGCGTCGAGGCCTCCGCAGAGGCAGTACACACAATCTCGATCGGGTCACGAGTGTTGATAGAGCCCCCGAGCACTGGAGCATCTGTAGATTTCCTGACGGGGCGCGACTCGCCCGTTATAAGGGACTCGTCAACCAACGCATATTCGGAAGCAAGACGCCCATCGACCGGAACTATCCCGCCGCGCGCCACCCGGAGCCGATCACCGGCCCCAACTGCAGCGAGCGGAATTCGCACCGTTGAACCATCGGCACACACTCTGACAGCGGTCGTCGGGACACTTCGTGCAAATGCCTCGCTGGCGCTGAGACTTCGCTGCCGAACCGTCATCTCCGCGAAGCGTCCAAGCGACAGCAGGAAAATAAACATCGTCACCGAATCATAGTAGACCTGCCCGCTGCCCTCGAGCGTGTTTACTACGCTTGCAATGAACGCGAGCAACAGAGCGGCCGACACGGGCACATCCATGCCAAATCTGCGCTGACGTAGATCGCGTATGGCGGCGGAAAAGAATGGCGCGCCGCAGTACACCAGCACCGGCGTTGTGAGCAACATCCCGGCGACACGCAGGTATTGCGCAATCTCCGCGTTGATCCCATGGCTGCCGCCGGCGTAGAGGGCATATACGAACATCATGGTTTGCATCATGCCGAGCCCGGCTAAGCCGATTCTCTTGAGCGAGGCACGGCGTTCGGCTCGTTCAGCGGCAACAGCCGCCTCGCCCTCCAGAGGCACTGGCCTGAAACCCGCCTTCCTGATCGCGTCGAAAACGCCGGACAGCGTGAGTTTCGCGGGATTCCATTCAACGGCGGCCCGAGCTGTTGCCGCATTCACCGTGACATGCCGCACACCGTCGAGCGCGTTGACCGAACGTTCAACCGCACGAGCGCAGTTGGAACAGTGGATTCCGTCTATGTTGAATACCTGGGTCGCCGTCATGCCTACTCGTCCGCGGGTGAGCTCGACGAAACTGTCACTGCGCTCGGGTGCAGCCCAGTCGTCGCAGATCGGAAACTCCACGACCGTTGCGGGTCGCTCAGCTCGACGTGCCAACGAGCAGGCGGTAGAGGGGTGCAACGCGCAAAGTACGTCGATGTATTCGCAGTGCGCACGAAGCGGACGTGGCGATCCAACGCAGGGTTGGACACATGAATCAGGGCTAAGTCGACTTCGAGCGGAAGAGTGTCGCCATCGAGGGTCAGCGTCAAATGGCACACACCGCTCGCCCCCCTCGCCGGCTCCAGGTCTATCGTCGCATTGAGATGCAACTCGGAAGCCCGCCTGGACTGGGCGAAGTCGTGGTCGAGCTTATCCCCCTCCCAATGGTATTGATCTGGAAGTGGTGGGTCACCTCGGGAGAAGGCCACCACGGCCGTACCTACACTGGCCACGATGGCAAACAGCGGCAGAGCAATCGTTAGTATGAGTCCGTAATTGAGCCTGGTGTTGAGCACAGATTGACTACCTCCCGGGTGCAATGAAACGAGCGGCTGCCGATGCATGCAGATGCCTGTCCTCTACAGCCTCGACCTTGAACCGTATGGTTTCGGACCCCAACGGGTCATAAGCCGGCCGTTGGACCCGGATGCCAGCCGGGAAGACCTCGCCGCCAGGCACCATGAAGATTGCAGGATCAGGGTCCACACGCAGATCACCAACGCCCTCGACCGATATCCGGAAGCGATGCGCGTCCTCGGTCTTGTTGATGATCTTCACGTCATAGACATTTTCCGCGCGCCCGTCATCCAACAGTCGATACAGCGCATTGCGGTCGCGGATGACATCCAATGCAACGGGCTCCCTCAATGCCAGGGTCGTAATCCAACCGGATATCAGCAGGGTCAAAAGAGTGGCATAGATGAGCACGCGCGGCCGCAGAATCCGGGTCGGCTTGTGCTCCAGCGCATGTTGGGTGGTATAGCGAATCAGACCCTTGGGAGATCCGACCTTGGCCATGACGGCGTCGCATGCATCGATGCAAGCGGCGCAAGCAATGCACTCCAGCTGCAACCCACGCCGTATGTCTATCCCTGTGGGACAAACCTGCACGCACCACGTGCAGTCGACACAGTCACCAGACGCGGCACCGTTCAGACTGGCTCCCCGACGACGAGCCCCTCTCGGCTCGCCTCGCTCAGCATCATAGGTGATCACGAGCGTATCGCGATCGAACATCGCGCTCTGAAAGCGCGCATAAGGGCACATGTACTTGCACACTTGCTCGCGCAGGAAGCCGGCGTTGGCGTATGTTGCCAGCCCATAAAAGAGAATCCAGAAGAGTTCCCACGAGCCCAGCGAGCCCATGACGATCTCATTGGCGAGCGCACGGATGGGCGTGAAATATCCTACGAACGTAAACCCGGTCCACAGGGCAAAGGTGACCCACAGGAACTGCTTGAACGACTTGCGCAGCACTTTGCGAGTGCTCCACGGCGACTGGTCGAGTTTAATGCGCTCCTTTCGGTCACCTTCCGCGAAGCGCTCCATCCACAGGAATACTGTCGTCCACACTGTCTGTGGGCATGCATAACCGCACCACAGCCGGCCAGCGAGGGCCGTAAAGAAGAACAACGAGAGTGCGGCAATGATCAGCAGGCCCGTGAGGAATATGAAATCCTGCGGCCAGAACACGAGTCCCAATACATAGAACTTGCGTGTCGGGAGGTCGAAGAGAAATGCCTGGCGCCCGTTCCATTGCCACCAGGCGTTTGCATAGTAGAGTCCGAGCAGGACCCACGCGGCGGTTACTCTGAGCCGCGAGAAACGACCGTCAACTTCGCGCGGATATACCTTCTGCTGCGCCTCATACAGTGAGTCGGAACCTCCCGCCTCACTTGCCCCCGCGACAGATCGCGATGCCCGCGGCGAACCGGGCGTCGTGGGCGAGTCGAGGCGGAACGCACGAGGGGTGTTCACTATGGGGTTCCAGGATGTGTTGGCACCGCTGGCTGACGTGCCGCCTGCTGGGCGCCCGCAGTGTCAGGTGAGCCCTGTGCACTACCGAGACTCATGACGTACGCAGCCAGGAGATTCACGCGGGTTTCGCCGAGCCGGTCCAAATGAGCCGGCATCTCTGCATGCCTACCCTTGGCGATGGACTCACGCACAGCCACGAGAGATCCACCGTTCAACCAAACGTGGTCGGTCAGGTTCGGCGCGCCGAGCATCTGATTCCCGCGGCCGTCGGCACCATGACAGGCAGAACAGATCGCCGCGAATTTCGCGCGCCCACTCTCCAGATTGCCGGCCGGAATATCGCGCCCTGACAGGCTCATCACATAGCGAAGGACATCCTCGACCCCCGAGTCTCCGCCGAGCGCCTCGCGCCATGGAGGCATTGTGCTCACCCTGCCAGCGGAGATCGACTGGACAATCGCCTCTGGAGTGCCACCCCACAGCCAGTCTCGATCGGCCAGGTTGGGGAAGCCGGGAGCGCCCCGGCCATCCGATCCGTGGCAGGCAGCGCAATTGTTTACGAACAGATTGCGCCCGATGCGCAGCGCGCCTGCATTCAAGGCAAGCGACTCGGCCGAACGATGTTCGTAGGGCTTGAACGTGCCACTCAGCAGCCTGTCGGCCTCCGCGGATTGCTGCGCGAGCTGCAGCTCCGACGACCAGCCGGCGGTCCCCGCGAAATTGCCCAGGCCGGGATAAACGACAAGGTAGGCCAATCCAAAAACGACCGTGAGGACGAACAGCCACAGCCACCATCGGGGCAGCGGATTGTTGAGCTCACGCAGGTCCTCATCCCAGACGTGGCCCGTCGTCTCGGTGGTCGTCGCGGCTTCGCCCCGACCGCGCCGCAGTCCGACCAGAAGTGCCAGCATGGCCGCAATGTTAACCAACACCGCGACGGAAACCAGAATACCTACCATTGGGCTCATGGCACCTTGCCTCCGCGAGTGTCCTCTTCCAGGGGAAGCAGGGATGCCGACTCGAACGATTTGCGCCGTTTAGGTGCGAACGCCCATACCCACAGTCCGACGAACATCGCCAGCAGCACCCCGGCCATCAGGCCGCGCGTCACGCCGGCGACAGCTTCGAATTCACTATTCATCAGTGCCACCCCTTCGATGCAACACCCAATCCCTGCAGGTACGCGACCAGAGCGTCCATCTCCGACTTGTCCTGGACATCCGCCGAAGCCTTGGCGATCTCTTCCGGCGAATAGGGGACACCCAGCTTGCGCATGAGCTCGAGCTTCATTGGAGTCAAGTGCGCATCGATGCGCTCTTTCACGAGCCACGCATAGGCGGGCATGTTGGACTCCGGCACCACATCACGCGGATTGCTGAGGTGCACGCGATGCCATTCATCGCTGTACCGCCCGCCCACTCGCGCCAGGTCGGGTCCGGTACGCTTGGAGCCGAACTGGAAGGGATGGTCGTAAACCGACTCACCGGCCAGGGAGTAGTGACCGAAGCGCTCCGTCTCCGCACGCAGCGGCCTGACCATCTGCGAATGGCAGTTGTAACAGCCTTCACGGATGTATATGTCGCGGCCCTCGAGCTGCAAGGCTGTGTAGGGTTTCACGCCCGGCGCCGGGGTCGTTACCTGGCTCGAGAAGTAGAGGGGCACGATCTCAACCAGGCCACCAACACTGATGACGACCGCAATCAGAACTCCCAGCAAGCCAGCGCGGGTCTCGATGACTGCATGACTCATTGAACAAACTCCTGCGAAATCATTGGTGGCTCAGGCCGGCTGCGGAACCGCGACGGGCAGCACCGCGCCGCGGGCCTGTTCGGCGGTCTTCCAATAGTTGTAGGCCATCAGCACCATTCCGCTGATCACCAACAATCCACCGCAGAGACGGACCGCGTAATATGGATAGGTCGCCTGCAACGCCTCGACGAACGTGTAGGTCAGCGTTCCATCGGCATTGGTGGCACGCCACATCAGACCCTGCATGAGCCCGGCAATCCACATAGCCGCCACATACAGCACAACACCGATCGTAGTCGTCCAGAAATGCCATTCGATGAGCCGGGTGCTCCACATCCGTGTCTGACCATAGATTCGCGGGATCAGCACATACAGTGAGCCGACGGTCATCATGGCCACCCAACCGAGCGCGCCCGAATGCACGTGGCCGATGGTCCAGTCGGTGAAGTGCGAAAGCGCGTTGACGGTCTTGATCGACATCATGGGACCCTCGAATGTCGACATTCCGTAGAACGACAGTGAGACGATCAGGAACTTCAGGATGGGATCGGTTCTCAACTTGTCCCACGCACCGGACAAGGTCATCATTCCGTTGATCATTCCGCCCCAGGATGGAGCCAACAGGATCAGGGAGAAGACCATGCCCAGCGTCTGTGCCCAATCAGGCAGCGTGGAGTAATGCAGGTGATGCGGCCCTGCCCACATATAGATCGAGATGAGCGCCCAGAAGTGCACGATGGACAGGCGGTATGAATACACTGGACGGCCCGCCTGTTTGGGCACGAAGTAGTACATCATCCCGAGGAAGCCCGCGGTCAGGAAGAAACCGACCGCGTTGTGCCCATACCACCATTGCACCATGGCATCCGCGGTACCGGCGTAGGCTGAATACGACTTTGTCAGAGTGAGAGGCAGTTCCGCGCTGTTGACGATGTGCAGCACGGCGGTCGTCACAATGAAAGCGCCGTAAAACCAATTCGCGACGTAAATGTGCTGCACGCGACGCCGGGCCAGTGTGCCGAAGAAGACGATGAGGTAGGCGACCCAGACGAGCGCGATCAGAATGTCGATCGGCCATTCGAGCTCCGCGTATTCTTTGCCGCTCGTCCAACCCATGGGGAGACTGATCACGGCCAGCGCGATCACGGCCTGCCACCCCCAGAACACAAAAGATGCGAGCGCGTCGCTGAACAGGCGGACGTGACAGGTCCGTTGCACTACGTAGAAGGAGGTCCCCATCAGGGCACAGCCACCGAACGCGAAGATGACAGCATTCGTGTGCAGCGGCCGGAGCCTGCCGTAACTGAGCCAGGGAATATCGAAACTCAAGCCTGGCCAGATGAGCTCCGCGGCGACGAAGGCGCCGACAGCCATACCGATGATGCCCCAGACCACGGTCATTACTGCGAACTGCCGCACCACGGTGTCGTTGTACGTCTCGACTGGCGTCGCTGTGCTTGCAGTTCCCGATGCCGCACTTGCGGCGTGCGCTGTCGAAAGCCCGCTGGGTGCGATGACCTCGGCTACGCTCTCCATGTTCAGCCCCACTTCGTTAGTTGCCATTTGCCGCGGCCTGCAGGGCACTGAAGAAACTCGGATCCAAGTTCCGCGTATCGGAGCTGCGCGCCAGCACTTGGCCGGATTTGCCGAGCAACACAAAGACGCTCTGGTGATCCACGGTGTCATCGCCCATCGCGCGATAGCTCACTCCCAAAGCAGCGGCCAACTGCCGGGTGCCTTCATTCGATGGACGCGCGACGATCCAGCGCCGGGGATCAACCCCTCGGGCGTCACGAAACTCGCGCAGTCGGCCGACTGAATCATGCTCAGGATCGAGTGACAGGGCGACGATCGAGACTTGCCGCCGCTGCACGGGGGTGAGGCTGCTATCCATCCGCTGCAGCGTGGAGAGCGCCAACGGACATACACCGGGGCAGTGGGTATACATCATCGTCAGAACACGCACTTGCCCGTTTGAGGCCGCAACGCTCGTGGTGTTGCCGTCGGCCGTGACAAACGGAACGCGCTTCCAGTCGCCCAAGTTTGCAGGCCCGCTGGACTCCGTGGCGCGCTCGAATACACGCACCTGCAGTGGGCCCCAAACCGTGACCATCAAAACAGCTGCTATCGCTGCTATCACAGCAGCCAGCAGAAAGAAATGATCGCCGCTTTGCGAGTCGAAGGCTCTCACTACGTTCCTCTTCACGATTAACTCCTCGGTGGCAAGCATCGAACCAGGCGAGCACGATACCGAGGTCGCAGCGCCGGTCAGAATCCGTACTTGTGCCTATCAGCCCTTCGGAGTGCCTATTTCCGGCACATAGGTACAAGTACTTACGCGGATCTACGGACGCTGGGCTCGGCGGCCGCAGGCATAGTGAGTTCAATATGAATGCACACGCGTCACTCAACCCTGACTTGCTACGACGATACGACAAGGCGGGGCCGCGCTATACGTCGTACCCCACCGCGCCGCACTTCAAGCCAGCCTTTGGGGCGGAGGATTTCCGACGGTTGGCCCAACAGACGGCCGAAGCTGTTCCTCCAAAGCCGCTCTCGTTGTACGTGCACATACCGTTCTGCAGCAGTCCATGTCTCTATTGCGGTTGCAACCGGGTCATCACGCGCTCTACCGCCAGAGCTGCCACGTACGTCGACCGTCTTCTGCACGAGATTGACAGCGTGGCCCCCCTGTTCGGCCGCCATGACGTGGTACAACTTCACTTCGGTGGCGGCACACCCAACTTCCTGACACCCGCCCAGCTCGGCCAGATCATCGACCGACTGCGCAAGCACTTTCGTTTCTCGAGCCGGGTGGAGCGCGACTTCTCGATTGAGCTGGACCCGCGCTTCGTGCGCCCGGAAGACTTCGAGCCCCTGGCGTGGCTGGGGATCAACCGCGTGAGTCTCGGTGTGCAGGATTTCGACACCGAAGTGCAACTGGCCGTCAACCGGGTCCAGAGCCGCGAACAGACGTTGGCGGCTATCGATGCCTGCCGCAAGGCCGGTATCAACTCCATCAATGTGGATCTCATGTACGGGCTACCGCTACAGTCGCCGGCCAGCTTCAAGAAAACGCTGCGTACGGTCATCGAGGCCAAGCCCAGCCGCCTCGCCATATATGGCTACGCCCACATGCCAGCTGTCTTCAAGGCACAGCGCCGAATTCACTCAGAGGAGCTGCCCGATGCAGCAACTCGTATGCAGCTGCTGAGCATGGCCATCAACATGCTGTCGGCGGCCGGCTATCGTCACATCGGCATGGATCATTTCGCCCTGCCCGACGATGAGTTGGTCCACGCCCAGGACGCAGGCACCCTGCAGCGTAACTTCATGGGCTATACCACTTATGGCGGGTGCGACCTGCTCGGATTCGGCGTCAGCGCCATCAGCCATCTGGGGAACAGCTACACTCAGAATCCCCGCGACCTCGAAGCGTGGGAGGCCGCGATTGACGCGGGACACCTGCCGGTGTGGCGCGGTATCGAGCTCGACGTCGATGACATCATCCGCGCGGATGTCATCGGGCAGATCATGTGCCAGGGTGACGTGAACATTACCGCGATCGAAAATCACTACGGAATCGATTTCTGGTCCTATTTTGCGGCCGCCCGTGAAAGGCTTACGCAGCTGGAGGCCGACGGCCTGGTTTGGATCTGTTCCTCACGGCTCGTGGCCAGTGAGCAGGGGCGTTATCTGCTGCGCGTCATCGCGGCCTGCTTCGACCGCTACCTCGAAGCGCGACTCAATCAGGAATCGGCGGCTCGCTTCTCCAAGGTGATGTAATGCCGTGCGTTACTTGATCACCGGTTCCGTCGGCTGACGGATCATTCGAGCGCGAAGCGCCGGTGCAGCCAGATCTTCATCACATGCGTCAGCATGAGGTACGTCAGCACCATTGCGGCCATGATCGGCCAATACAACAGCGGCAGGGGCGTAAAGCCCAACAGCGGGGCAAGTGGCGAATACGGCAATGCAATCCCAAACAGGCAGACCAATGCCGTGGTCACCGCGAGCGGCAGGCTGGCGCGGCTTTCGACGAACGCGAGCCGGTGGGTGCGAATCACGTGGATGATGAGCGTCTGGGAGAGAATGGATTCGACGAACCACCCGGTCTGAAACAACGAGGCGTGCGGCAGATCCTTCGCACCGAAGACGAAGTACAGGGTGAGATAGGTTGCGTAGTCGAAAATCGAGCTGATCGGGCCGATGACCAGCATGAACCGCTCGATATCGCGGATTTCCCAGCGGCGCGGCCGCAACAGGGTTTCCTCATCGACATTGTCGGTTGGGATTGCGGTCTGGGAGATGTCGTAGAGTAGATTGTTGGCGAGCACCTGGATGGGCAACATAGGCAGGAACGGCAGCCACGCGCTCGCACCGATGACGCTGAATACGTTGCCGAAATTCGAGCTGGCGCCCATGCGGATGTATTTCAGAACATTCGCAAATACCTTGCGGCCTTCGATGACACCCCGGTCGAGCACCAGCAGGCTCTTATCGAGCAGGATGATGTCGGCGGACTCTTTCGCTATGTCGACCGCCGAATCGACCGAGATGCCCACGTCAGCGATCCTGAGCGCGGGCCCATCGTTGATGCCGTCTCCCAGGAATCCCACTACATGACCCAGCTTCTGCAATGCCTTGATAACTGTGGCCTTCTGTGTCGGAGAGAGCTTGGCGAATACTTGCGCCTGCTCCACTGCTGCGAGCAGCTCCGTATCACTCATCGCAGCCAGTTCGCTACCGAGCACGATACGCCCCATGGGCAGATCAACTTCGCGGCAGATTTTGCGGGTGATGATGTCATTGTCACCCGTGAGAACTTTCACCTGCACACCGTGTGATGCCAGGGCCTTGATCGCCTTGCCTGCGCTTTCCTTGGGCGGGTCCAGAAACGCAATATAACCGACCAGCAGCAGGTCATTTTCGTCCGGCAGGCCGCAAGTCTGCTGGTGGGCCGGCAATTCCTTGATGGCCACGGCAATGACTCGAAAGCCGTCGGTATTGAGCTCTTCGGAAGTTTTGCGCAATTGCGCCAGATGCGACTCATCGAGGAGGAACGCTTCACCCGCGGCGCAGCCATGACGGCTGGCGGCGAACACTTCCTCAACCGCGCCCTTGCAGATGAGCAGGCGTTTGCCTTGGCCCTCGACAGCCACGGACATACGCCGGCGCTCGAAATCGAACGGCACCTCATCGAGCTTGCGATACTGGCGCGCGGTCTCATTCAGGGCCTGCGCATCGACATGGTTCAGAACCGCCATGTCGAGCAGATTCTTCAGGCCCGACTGGTAGCAGCTGTTGAGGTAGGCATACTGCAGCACCGCCTCACTCTGCTGCCCCAGCAGGTCCACGTGCTTTTGCAGGATCACCCGATTCTGAGTGAGCGTCCCGGTCTTGTCGGTGCACAGGATATCCATGGCACCGAAATCCTGGATCGCGTGCAACCTCTTCACAATCACTCGCAGATGCGACATCGCCAGAGCGCCCTTCGCGAGATTGACCGTGACGATCATCGGCAGCATCTCAGGAGTCAATCCAACCGCCACTGCCGTGGCGAATAACAGGGCTTGCAGCCAGTCGCCCTTGGTGAGGCCATTCACCAGAAACACCAGTGGGGCCATGACGAGGATTACGCGGATCATCAGCCAGGCAACCCGGCTGACGCCTCTATCGAAACTCGTCGGAGGACGACGCCCGGCAATGATCGCCGCGACCGTGCCAAAGTAGGCCCTGTGCCCAGTCAACGCCACCACACCGGCCGCGCTCCCGCTGACGACGCTGGTGCCCATGAAGCAGATGTTGGCAAGTTCTCCGATGTCGCAGGGAGCTGCAGCAAGTGGATCGGCGTGCTTCTGCGCCGGTACGCTCTCGCCGCTGAGAGCAGACTCGTTGATGAACAGATCCTTGGCTGAAATCAGTCGCAAATCCGCCGGAATCATGTCTCCGGCGGACAGGTGCAGAATGTCGCCGGGAACCAGGTCCTGAATCGGAATCTCTTGCGCAATGGCAAGTGGCTGGCGCACGACTGCCGCCGTTGTGTGCACCATGGCCTGCAGGCTCAGGGCCGCCCTGTTGGACTTGCGTTCCTGCACGAATGCAAGCGATACGCTCAAAATCACCATGAAGAAGATCATGATCGGCGACTGGCGGTCACCGATGAGCATGGAGAGGGTCGCCAGGGTGAGCAGGAGCAGGTTCAGGGGATTTATGAACTGCCGCAGCAGGGCCATCAGCAACGGCGCGTGCTCTTCATGGGCAACTTTGTTGGCGCCGAACCGTACCTGCCGCTCCCTGACTTCATCGGTTGACAGGCCCACCGAGGACGTCTCCAACTGCTGGAGGACTTGCGTTTGCGTGCACGTCGCAAGTGCCATCAGCTCCTGGGGAAGCCGGTCCGCAATGCCATTGTGCATGTGGCAGGTTGCTCAGTCGCAGGCCGCTGTCATGATTACACGCGCTCCACAGCGCTTGCGAGGCACGATGTCGGCAATGCCGGTGGGCTTGACCAGCAGCAGATCGCAGGGCAGACGATAAAGCAATTTCTCGGCCGTGTTACCAATGAGCAGCCGGCGCAGACCGGAGCGGGAGATGCTGCCCATCACCACAATGTCAGCTCCCATATCGTTCACGGCCTGTTTGATCGCAT
>Ga0068859_100000251_pt1 | contig 53119 bp, 47 predicted proteins | sample KBSSwiS22_FD_66585 | JGI IMG/M metagenome (GOLD analysis project Ga0068859, IMG submission 66585) | Switchgrass rhizosphere microbial communities from Kellogg Biological Station, Michigan, USA - KBS Switchgrass S2-2 | ecosystem: Host-associated > Plants > Roots > Rhizosphere > Soil ... | reverse complement strand
TTTTGTAACCATTCTTGCAGATTTTCCTCCCGCTGTTAATTCTGTGGGGAGGGTGGTCGGGGCAATCGACAGCAGCGCAGTACAGGGCACGCGAACACCGTATCGCTGACGCTAAGATGAATGCAAGACTCCTGAGACTCAATATCTGATGCGTTCCTAACTATCGATCTTGCCACGGGGAGACATGGGGCTAGATCCGCTTTCGCATTCCGGGGGAAATCACTTTTAGCCAGTCCGAATCTGGCACGTACTGAAACTCCGTTCCGCAAGCAATGTGATCTCCGGGACTACAATAAGCCCAGCTCCGCTACCTAAGGATGTCCGGCCTTGGTGTCGCCTTCCTGTTCTCGCCAATTGAGAATCGGAGTACACTCCCGCCATGCCACACGGGGGTCTGAAATCTGTTGTTCTATGGATGCTGCCGACTTACGGGGCTATCTTCGTTCTGGTTACTCTCTACATCTCTCACACCCTTCCTTTGCGTGGGCAACACACACTCGAAGGTTGGTGGATGCTGGTTGCACTTTTCCTTCCCGTTTCAACGCTCGTGGCGGCAGTCAAAACGGTCCAACTCTCGGTGTGTGCTGGTGGTGTGAAAGTTGATTTTTGGCAAGTGGTTGCGGCGTGGTGTCTCGTCGCGCCGGCCCTAGCGTTCAACGTGTTCTCCTACATGGTCATTTCACACGCACTTCGCTAGACTGGACGCTGGCGCGGAAGATCAATGAGTGATAACGCCGTTCTCAACAACGAGGAGAGCCTCAAGCTGCAAGGGGATAGCACGCGGCAGCACGCGCTTTGTCTAGCAGTACCGAAAGACTCTCCTCCTTCGAAACGCATGCCGCGATTCCCGTTTTTCGAGCCTCGCCCTCGGACAACACATCACTAAACCCGCTGAATACGATGATCGGGGTCATAGGCATCAAACGTTTCAATTCACCCGCTGCCTCGATACCGTTCATGACTGGCATCGAAAGGTCCAGCAGGATCAAGTCGGGATGGAGCAGCTGGGCCATTTCGACGGCCTCTTGGCCGTTCTCCGCTTCCCCACAGACTTCGAAATCGCTCTGAGAAGAAAATAGGAAGCAGAGCAAGCGACGAATGCTTTCTTGGTCGTCCGCGATCAGAACTGATCTCATCATGGCAGACACCTCCAATTGGGTGGTCGCTTCCGAGCGGGGTGGCGCAGCCCTCATTGGCCGCACAGGGGGTGATTGTCCCTGACTACAATGCGACTCTCGATTTGGCAGGCGCAGTGAGCTAAATTGAGTCGCGTTGTGCGATCAATTTGACGGCAGTTGTGCGATCAATTTGACGGCAATGGATAAAGTTAGGGTTGCTAAAAAAACGTGAGCTGGCGTTTCAAAACGCTTGCAATCCAGAGCAGGCTCCTAACCATGGTGAGCGGCGAGAGTACCTCCCGAAGCGGCGAAGAGATCATGCGCGTCAACATAGTCCTTTTTCACTGACGCGATGAGCAATTTTCACAATTGCAGGATTGTGGCACGTCGCTGTGGCTGTTGCAAAACCCGTATATCGCTCACGAGGCACCAAAAAGGCGAAGAAAAAGCGCAAGATTGGGATGATGCCTGGTATCAGGAACTGACAGAATCCGCTTCGGGTAAACTTGCCGACACTTGTGGGAATCCTGAGTGCCTGGCAACAAACGCTACGGGGGAACATTCACTCTAGCTACGGCAAACCTCGGCATCGATGCTAGCACTTGCGCCGCTGATGCAGTCGATCAAATAGGCGTATGATGCGACACGTGACCTATCTTGCGAACCACCTCTCCAGCCTTCGCCAGGAAATTGCGCACCTGCAAAACATGAACACTCGCTACGCCAAGAAAACCGAACACTCGCCGCTTGATGACTCTGCGTTGGAGATGCGTACAGTTCGACTGCTGCAGATCAAAGAGGAGCTAGAGAGCATGCTGGAACGACCTAGCGACCCCAAGGTGTGGTGGGATAAACTTCGCAAGCCCCGTACCGCCTGGAGCGCGAAGTGACAAGCTAATCCGGCTCTCTGCGGATCTTTTTTCGGGCACGCTTTCGCGCCAGAGCTTGTTTTAGACGACGCTTTGCACCCGGCTTTAAGTAGAAGGAGTGACGCTTCACTTCCTTAATGATGTCTTCCGTCTGCACCTTGCGCTTGAAGCGTCGCAAAGCACTGTCAATGGACTCACCTTCTTGCAATCGAACTTCTGCCAACGAAACACCTCCATACAACATTGAATACTTAACCCTACCCTATCTTGATACCAGAAACCATTTTGCTGCGGAACAGGTCAAACAGCGGGAGCAGGATCCGCAGTAACACCCGGGGATGGGACCAGCCAGTCCGCTTCGTGAATGCTAGCGCCTGGTTTTTGCCAATTGAGTGCAGAAGAATTAGCCGTGTCCAATCTTGAGTCTGCGAACCATCGTTCAAATCGGCACTTTCAGTTGTGGCATGGGACGCCCGGCAAAAAGATGGCGGCAGGGCCTGCCCAGTAGTCGCACCCACCTTCCGGAGCGCGAGACCCGTGCGCTGTCCGTCGCGATCCCGGTATCGGCGTACATTTGACGATAAATTTTCGAAATGAGAAGAAACGCAAGGCGTCCGCGGCTTGACCTGATGAAGCGGGAACGTTTCCAGATGGAAGCGAAGCTGTAAAAGTTATCCCACACTTGCTGAGTGCGCGAACGGATTTCCTCCGCGGACATGACGGGATGGTCCCAATACAACTTCGGGCGTAGCGGTTGCGGAATGAGCCAACGGCGGGTGAGAGGAATACCAGCGATAGTGGGTGGATTCGCACCGAGGCCCTTCTCCCAGCGGTTGAAATCCACAGTGCCAGGGTACGGGCTTAGGGTGACGAACTGGGCGAAGGTGACGTCGGCCTGCTTGGCCGCAGCCGCGGTCGCATCGAAGGTTTCAGGGCGATCACTAGGCAGCCCGAAAATAAACGATCCGAGCACGTGCACCCCATGACGTCGAAAAGTCTTCAGTCGCTCAATAAGGTCTGCACCGGCAAGATTGAAATCCTTATAAACATCTTTCAGGCCCGCCGGAGTAACGGACTCAATCCCGACGAGAGCGCCCTTGATGCGGGCGGTTTTCATTGCCCTGAGAAATTCGACGTCTTCGGCGGCTTCCATGGTGATCTGAGTAAAGAAAACCATGTCCTCAGGAAGTTTCGCCAGACGTTCCATCAGCTCGAAGCGTTCAGCACGCAGGGCTTTGAGTCCATTCAGCCTCGCGGTGTTGTTCTGCTGGGCGGCCAGTTCCAAGTCCTTAATGGTGACGGGATAAAAGTTGTCATCGGCCAACGCGACGAATCGAAAACCGAGGCGGCGCAATTGCACAATTTCTTCGATTACAACATCCGAAGAGCGTTGACGAGGCCGCTGTCCATCGGTGCGCCAGACTGAGCAGAACGAACAATGCTTGGGACAACCGCGGACCGTCTGCACCGAAGCCCACATGTAGCGGTCGCGCGGAATTAAGTCCCAGCGCGCCTGAACAAAGTCGCGGGCATCGATCTGGCCGCCGAGGTAGAGAGCTTGCGGAACACCGGCGTGACAGTCCGTCAGTACCTTGGCCCAGACAACATCTCCATCACCTTTCACCACGGCGTGAGCGCCGCCGAGTTCTCGGGCTTCCTCGGGATACAGAGTGGCGTGAATTCCGCCGAAAATCACATATGCTCCACGCTCTCGCGCCAGCGTTCCAAGTTCATAGCCGCGCAGCGCGTTGGCGGTATGAATGCCAATGCCGACGACATCTCCCGGCTGGATTCGCGCCGGATCGACTTGGAATAGAGTCTCATCAACAAGAATGGGGTCACCGAAAGTTCTTGGTGTAGCGCCGGCCAGCACGTATTGCCAACGGGGAGTGATGACTGCAGTCCCAAATGAGACAGTGCTCGGGTTAACCAGATGCACGTTCATCCCTGTTTTTCTCCTTGGCTTGCATTTTTGGTGAATACGCTTAGCGGAAACTGCGACGCGCGCGGGTTGGCTTGCTTCGTGCTGGCTCGGCGAGGTGAATGGCGTCCACGAGTATACGCCGAAAAGATGAGTTTCGATGCGAGTAGTCGGCAAAACAAGAAACTGACCACAACATGCCCGGATTGCTCGTCATAGATAGGGGCCCGTGGCCTTTGACTTTGGACCAGATCGCATCGATCGTTCACGCTCCGCAGGGCGCCGTGTGCCGCGAGAGACTATCCTTCCCTCCCAACTATTTGGCCGCCGTCTCCGTATACACGGCCCGGTGCTGCAAAAACAACCTGTTCCTGAGCGTTGAGCTTGGTTCGAGGATTTCCGCCCTTCTCCGGATCAACTCATTTACTTTCTTGTGCACTGCGCTTCTTCGAGCCTCGCGATCTTAAGTAGTAGGGTCGCATCTTGAGGGCCCCCGCGCCTTTACCCCAATGCACAAGCCATTGATCCACATCCTCGGAACCGGCGAGCACAGGTGCCCTAGCTCCGCTGCCAAGGCGGCGCACCGGACAGCCAAGATCACGCTCCCACCCCTGCACAGTGCAGACTCCGCGCTGCTCCAGTAGCTGCCGCAAGGCTGGTCGGCGCCTGTCTTGCCTGTTGTGGCAGTGTTCCCCATTACCCCGTTTCCACTCCCGCCTCGCTCCCTCGCGTCACCCGCTCCCGCCCATACCTGTGTCCAGCGTACAAATGCACCACCAGCTTGCTCGCGGCAATCAAGAGTACAATCGTGGTCGCGCCCAGCATTGGAAACAGTTGCATTTCGTCACGGCTCTCTACCGTTACACCCGCGATTTGCGACTGCGACTCCACCATCATCGAACCTCGATAATCAGTTTATGGCAAACCTACGGTGAGTCCCAGCACCTACATGAGTTTCAAAATAGGTCATACGTAACCGTTGTCAACCGCGTATTCACGCCGACCACTTATGAATGGAGCCTGGTTGCAGTGCGGCGGGGAGGGAAAGCCAATGGGAATCAGGATTGCTTCCATACGTGCAGCGGCCGTTTACCACTTTCGAGCAGACCAGTTGTTTATTGCTCTGCTTTCCAGACGGCGACCCCGAGGAGTTTCCCAGGTCCAGGTTTCTGGACAAAAGCCACAACCCGAAGATTGTTAGGAGCGAGGCCCGGTTTGATCTTCAGAGTCACGTCTTCAACAAGGTTCTTGCCCTTCTGGAGCTTAGCTACCTTTGTGATCTGTTGTACGACAGCCACGTGCTTCAAATGCCGGCCACCATTTTCCCCATGCAAAACCTGTGACTCGGTGTGATCGAGAGCAATCGCCAAGTACAAATCCGCGGTCGCGTTGTTATTGTCCTGGTCAGCCTCGAGATGCGCGCGAAGCAAGTCGGACTTGCTGTGATCGAAAGTCACCGTGCTGATTCGGATCGGAACCTTTGGAGTTGAGACAGCTTCTCGAAAGATCTGTTCGACGGCTTGGGGATCACTGAGTCCGATCTCCCGCGTACCGTCAACAATGATTTGGGGCGTATAGGGAGTGCTTAAGCCGAGTGCTCGCACGTAGGCACTCTGTCGATCGGTCAGCGCATGTGAGGAATTGGGATCCTTCCACCCATCGTGGTCCCAATAGTCAACATGTTCGCTGAGCACGATCAGGTAGGCGCCGGGAACGGGCTGCAGAGTATCGAGCTTCTGCACGAATTCGTCTGCCGGTGGGCAGCTGGAACAACCCTCAGAGGTAAACAACTCTACAAGCACTGGGTGTTTGGCGGTACTTCCGGCCGTGTCGGGACTAGCTTGAGCGTTTACGAGCACCCCAACCGCAAGCAGGATGGAAGCCGCAACAGCCCACATCGACTTAAGAATGAACTTCGGCATAAACCGTACCTACCAAGCTAGGGTACGCCTTCTGGTTCGCAACGTGAATCGAACGCCTGCCTAGCAACGACCGAGAAGCCAGGAACTTCCCAAACCCTCCTGAAATCGCGTTCGATCATACCAGTAAAGTTTGTTGATCCCGGAAGCTTGTCCGATCAGATTCGGTCGAGCAGGATTCCGGGATCATTCGGCTTAACTCAGAAGTATAGTTTTGCTCCCAACTGAAAGAGTTGGGAAACCACCTTTGGTAAGACCTGCGGCTGCCGAACCAAGCGTGGCGCGGCTTCGTGGTACTGTCGCGATGGTTCTGCAAGAACACTTCGGTTTTGGATTGAACCGGCGACTAGAAAGCGCGGAAACCGAGGCGCAAGTTGAGCGTCAGGAAGGCAGGAGAAGGAATCATGTCGTACCAGCCGGCGGGTAAACGAACGCGGGCGCTCCAAAACCACCGCGCCAGAGTGATCCATGCGGCTTAGGGCTGGTCGGTCGTCTTTTCTGGGGGTTGGAGCCCTAGCTCCTTCATCACCATCTGCAAGTCTTTCCAAGCTTCCTTCTTCTGACGAGGATCACGCAGGAGGAATGCGGGGTGGTAAGTGACAGCAAGCTTGGTTCCGCGGAAGTCGTACCAGTGGCCGCGAAGTTCTGACATTGGAGCATTCACGGCAAGAAGTGTTTTGGCGGCGACGGCGCCAAGAGCAACGATGGCCCTCGGTTCGATCACCTTAATCTGCTGCATGAGAAATGGCGAGCAGGTTTCGCATTCGTCGCGCTCGGGCGTGCGATTGTTGGGCGGACGACATTTGATGATGTTGGCAATGTAAACCTCCTCGCGGCGCAGACCCATGGCTTTGATCATGTTGTTCAGTAACTGCCCTGCACGGCCGACGAACGGTTCTCCCTGTTCGTCTTCGTCCGCACCCGGGGCTTCGCCGATGAACATCAGATCAGCGTTGGGGTTCCCAACACCGAAAACGATCTGCTTTCGCCCCTGTTTGTGCAAGCGACAACGCGTACAGTCGCCGATTTCTTCGCGAATCAAACGTAGAAGAGAAGTTCGGTCAGCAGGAGCTGGCGGGGGGGCGGCTGCTTTGGCATTAGACATTTGGGGAGCAGGCTCCGTGGTTTCAGCGATGTTGAATTGCGCAACGGGCAAATCCGGTTCTGGTTGGGAACGGCGGTAAAAGTCATAGATGCCGAGGTCACGGTAATAACGAAGCCGCTCAACGAGAGCCTTGCGGGTTTCGGGATCAAGAACTTCTGGCATCGGGTTGGATTCTACTACGGCGTTCGCGGTGGAAGGCGTTCGAAAACCTTGCCCGATCTTGACTCCGACAATGAGTCCATCGCCCAATCTAAGCTTCTTTTATTTACGGTCAGGTCTACCCTTCCGGATCGGAAGACCCCACGGTTAGGAAACCGGAATGCGTTTTTTCAACTGGACGGCGCAATCGAGCACCCGATGAGCGACCTCCCATTTTGTCGTTTCGGGAACGGCGATGGTCTCAGAGGCGGTAAGAATCCTGACCGCGTTGCGCTCGCTGTCAAAGCCGACGCCCTCTTTCGACACATCATTCACAACGATTGCGTCCAGCGACTTCGAGGCAAGTTTTTTGCGGGCATTTTCCAGGATATCTTCCGTTTCTGCGGCAAAACCTATGACGATCTGTGCTTGCTTGCGACGCGCGATTTCGGCAAGGATGTCAGTCGTCGGCACAAGTTCGAGGCTCAGCGTGCCCCGACGCTTGATCTTCTGATCAGGCGGATTCCGGACGGTGTAGTCGGCAACGGCGGCAGCCTTGATCACGATGGAAGCTCCGGGCAAAAGACGTAACACTGCTTCGGTCATTTCGGCTGCCGATTGGACCTCGGATACCTTTGCCCCGGAGGGCGGCTTCAGCGCGGTCGGCCCCGTGACCAGCAGCACGCGGGCACCCCGACGCAGGGCGGCTTCAGCCAATGCATATCCCATGCGCCCGCTTGAACGATTGCTCAGGTACCGAACAGGATCGATCTTCTCGCGAGTCGGCCCCGCGGTGATGAGAACTGTTTCGCCCGCGAGATCCTGCGAGCTTCCCAGAGCTTCGAGGGTTGCGGCTACGATTGCCTCATTTTCCGCCAGCCGGCCTGGGCCGGTCATGCCGCAAGCAAGATATCCGCTCCCGGGATCGACAATTCTCACCCCCCGTTTCTGAAGCGTCTCCAGGTTCTGCTGGGTCGCCCGGTGCTCCCACATGTTCACGTTCATGGCGGGCGCAACGACTACCGGCGCGGTGGTGGCGAGGTACAGCGTGGTCAAAAAGTCATTCGCGATTCCCTGGGCGAACTTGGCCAGAACATCGGCGGTGGCAGGGGCGACGAGCAGCGCGTCAATCGACTGCGCAACCGCAATGTGCTCGATCGCTGAATCAATGTTGGGCTCAGTTCCAGCCTCACGGCTGAACATCCCGGTAATAACTTTCTCTCCTGACAGTGCCGCGAATGTCAGGGGACGAACAAACTCCTGCGCGGAGTCCGTCATGATGACTTGAACGCGGATGCCGCGATCCTGCAGCAGACGGACGATCTCAGCGGCTTTGTAGGCGGCGATACCGCCACAGACTCCGAGAGCTACTTTCATAGGCTGGGTGAGCAACGAGTCCGCGAGCCGTCTACAAACAAGGCATCATCCCTCATTGTTCGAAGCGTGCTCAGCCTTCCTGGCCTAGCGCCTTGTCGAGCATTTCGCCCGCGGCTTCGACCGGAGAAGTCTCGCCTTCCGGCACTACCCATTTCACTTTGCCGGCCTTGATCTCATCCTGCGCGATGCGGCAAGGTTTGCGGGAATGCGTCTCGATCACCGGAGGTGCTCCACCCTGGAGCTGGCGCGCCCGGCGCGCGGCTACGAGGATGTACCGATAATTGCTGTCGAAACCATCGATCAACTTCATGGAAATTCTCCCTGCCTACTTCCCGCCAGCCGCGACTTCCCGAAACGATTGCAAGATCGGCTCGAGACGATCGCGAACGTTGCCCAACCGGCAGGTTTCCGCTAGCGCAGTTAAGTTTACATCCGGATTGCCGGCGCGTTTCCGCCGCTCGGAAAGCAAGACGGCTTCCAGAGCCTTGACAGAATCGTCCAGATGATCGTTCACCAAAATATAGTCGTATTTATCGTAATTCTCAATCTCACGGGTAGCGGCGTCGAGCCGTTTTTGAATGACCTCCTGGGAGTCTTGCCCACGCGAGCGCAAACGCTGTTCGAGGGCATTCCGATTGGGAGGCAGAACAAAAATGCAAATCGCCTCGGGTAACTTGCCCTTGATCTGCGCGGCCCCCTGAACATCGATATCGAGAAGCAAGTCTTTACCCTGCTGTTCCGCCTTGTAAAGGAAGGAGCGCGAGGTACCGTAGTAGTTGCCGAAGACGTCAGCGTGTTCCAGAAACTCGCCTTTCTCGATCATTGCTTCGAACTCTTTGCGCGAAACAAAGAAATATTCGCGTCCATCTCGCTCAACTCCGCGTGGAGGACGAGTGGTATAGGAGATAGAGAACTCAAGGTTGGGCACGATACGACGAATTCGGGATACCAGGGTTGACTTCCCGGACCCGGACGGCGCGGAGATGATGAAGATGTTCACCATTATTCGATATTTTGCACCTGTTCGCGGGCTTTCTCGATGTCTGCCTTCATCGCCAGTCCCGCCTCTGTAATCCTGGCGGCATCGCCGGCAAGGCCAGAAGTCTTTGAAAGTAGGGTGTTCGCCTCGCGGTTCATCTCCTGCAATAGGAAGTCCATTTTCTTGCCAACCTCGCCTATGGTATCGAGCAGGCCGAGAAAGTGCTCGACGTGGTTTTTGAGCCGGACCAGTTCCTCCTGTATATCGCTGCGGTCGGCGAGAACCGCCGCTTCCTGCAGGATACGCTCCTGGTCAACCGAGCTTCCCAGCCACTCCTGAATGCGGCTCCGCAGGCGTTCGCTGTAAGTTTTAAGCACCGCGTCACGAAAGATTGCGACTTCGGCGCAAGCCTTGCGAATGCTTTCCATGCGCTCCCGCAGTTCGCGGTCCATGGCGCGCCCTTCCTCTTCGCGCACGCGATTCAGCTGATCGAGCGCTTGCTCAAGCTTTGGCAAGACGGCGGGGGTGAGTTGTTCATCCGAGGGAGCCACGTTGGTGTCAAGTGCTCCGGGGAGGCGAAGTACCGCGTTCAGATCCGGTTCGGCAGCAATTCCGGCTTCAATGGCAGCGGCACGAAAAGCCTGTATGTATCCGGAAACCAGGGCCCTGTTCAGGGAGAGTGGAACGGCTCCGCTTTGCTCAAAGGAAAGATTCACATCCACATGCCCCCGAGCGAGCTTTTCTTTGAGAACACGGCGCATCGACATTTCTAGCGAATCGGTGTTCGAAGGCAGCCGAAAATGGAGGTCAAGAAAGCGATGGTTGACAGACTTGATCGAGACGTTGAAAGCCAGATTGTTAATCTGGCCTTTCGCCTGGGCAAAACCCGTCATGGATCGAATCGACATCAGTAGGTTCCCGCCCCATTGGTAAGCTGCGCGACCCCGCGAGCGTCTACGTCGATGAATTGAAGATCATACAACCTGCGATAAATGCCTGCTTTCTGCATAAGTTCTTCGTGCTTGCCGACCTCGGCGATGGTTCCGTTTTCGAGAACCACGATGCGGTCGGCCCGGCGCACGGTCGAAAGGCGATGGGCGATGACGATAACGGTGCGCCCGGTCATCAGGTTCTGCAGCGCGGATTGCACAAGCGATTCGGATTCGCTGTCGAGCGCGGAAGTAGCTTCGTCGAGGACGAGAATGGGAGCGTTCTTCAGCAGGGCACGGGCGATGGCGATGCGTTGGCGTTCTCCGCCGGAAAGACGCAGGCCCTTTTCCCCGATGACAGTGTCATACCCGTTGGGCAATTCCATAATGAAATCGTGGGCCAGAGCGGTGCGGGCAGCCGATTCGACTTCCGCCTGGGAAACACCCGGTTGCCCGTAAGCGATGTTGTTCCTCAGGGTGTCATTGAAAAGAACGGTTTCCTGGGTTACCACGCCGATTTGCGAGCGCAACGACGCCAGGGTGACGTCGCGAACGTCATGGCCATCAACTTGGATGAATCCGGAGGTCACGTCAAAAAACCGTGGCAAGAGCGAGACCAATGTGCTCTTACCGGCGCCGCTCGAGCCGACGAGGGCCAAAATCTCCCCAGCTTTCACCGCCAAATTGACGTCGTGCAAGACCTCGCGGTTCGTCACTTCGGTTCGGTAGCAGAAGCTCACGCCTTGGAAGGCGATGCTCTTGGAGAAGGGGGGAAGGGTCGGTGCACCGGCCCGCTCCTGAACCTCGTCCTCGACATCCATGAACTTAAAGATTTCCGAGGAGGCCCCCAACGCCTGCTGGAAGTTGTTGTAGAAAAGCGCAAACTTACGCACCGGATCGTAAAGCCGGAAGACGGCAAACAGAAACACCACAAAATCACCGGCTGTCATCCAGCCATGGACAATCTGGTATCTTCCCAATCCCAGCAGGAAAGCAATCGCAATCGCACCAAAAATATCCATCAAGGGCGAACTGATGGACGCAGCAGCGACCGACCGGAGGTTGGCGCGGAACAGTCGGTGCGCCGCACGCTTGAACCGGGCGAACTCCCAAGCCTCCATCCCGAAGGCCTTTACGATACGGTTGCCGGTAATGGTTTCGTGGAGAATGTTCTGAATATCAGCCAGCTGGTCCTGGCCCCGTCGCGTCGTCCTGCGAACGCCATGCCCAATTTTCCAGGCCGACACGATGATAAAAGGCACGAACAGGAGCAATAGCCATGCCAGTTGCTTGCCCTTGATGATTACGACGGCAACGGTAAAAAGGAAGGTAAAAACCTGCTGCAGAAATTCGGCAAGTACGTTCGACATCGCGAACTGCACCCTCTCGATGTCGTTCACGATCGTGGATATGAGCTTCCCCGTCGGGTACTTCTGAAAGAAAGCGCTCGAGCGCCGCAGGATCGAGTTGTACAAACTGTTGCGAAAATCGGTTACCAGGCCATATCCCGTGTAGTTGACCAGGTACGTGCCTACATAATCAAAAACTCCCTTGAGGATCGTGGACACGATGAAAGCGTAGGCCACGATGGTCCAAACGTTGTGGAAATGCGAAGGGACAAACGGTTGCAAGTAAATGGTGCGATCTGTATGCGGGATTTTGAGCAGCAGAATACTTCCGGAATCCGACGTGGGATTCAGAACCCGGTCGAGCACGGGACCGAGCAACACCACGCGGAAGGCATCGAGGAACCCTACACAGGCGAACAATAGGACAGAAGGGATGAAGAACCAAAGGTACGGAACCACGTACCGAAGCAACCGTTTCAGTTGCCGCATGGGGTGCTCCAGTCGATCGGCAGTGACAATCTAGGCGCAGGCACACCTAGTCGGGCGAAGAACAGCCCAGAACGTCGCTGGTCCAGAGGGGCCAAGGTGAAGGCTTTATTCTACTGTACCTGCTGCTCGGCCCAGACACCCAATGGTGCTTGGGAAACTCCCCCCCGCTGGGCGAAGCGAATCGAGAACCGGCTCGGCCGTCCAGTCCCCGCGACCCAATCGTTCAAAACCTTTATTTCGGGCAGTCGCGGTGAACCACCTTGATTCTGTAGCCCGCTTTCTTCAGCCGCTTGCCAACATCTTCAGCAATCATGACGGAGCGGTGTTGGCCGCCCGTACAGCCAAAGGCAATCGTGAGATAGCTCTTGCCCTCGTGAATGTAGTGCGGCAGCAGATAGACGAGCAGTTCAGAAATCCGCTGGATGAACTCCGTGGTCTGCGGAAAAGAGCGTATGTACCTGGCGACCTTGGGATGACGTCCGGTGAGGGGTCGGAATTCGGGCAGGAAGTGGGGATTGGGGAGGAAACGTACGTCGAACATGAGGTCGGCGTCGTCCGGAACCCCGTGTTTGAACCCAAAACTCACGCACGAGACCAGGATGTTGCGGCCATTCTCTTTCTTCTCAAAAAGGGCCGTAATATGTGCCCGGAGCTCGTGCACGTTAAACTTCGAAGTATCGATGACGAGATCGGCGAGATTCCGAATGTGACGAAGATGGCGCCGCTCGGCGGCAAGCGAGGCCTTGACGGTAGTGTTCGTGCCCAGAGGATGGGGCCTTCGGGTTTCACTATACCGGCGCAGCAGCACCGAGTCCGACGCCTCCAGAAAGATCACTTTCGTCGAGATCATGCGGCGGACCGACTTCACGATTTCAGGGAGTTCCTCGAGTTGTCGGCCTTCGCGAACGTCTACCACCAGCGCCGTACGCTCGATTTCTGAGGATTGTCCGACTAGTTCGGCAAAGCGCGGTATGAGGCCGATGGGCAGGTTATCCACGCAATAATAACCAAGATCTTCGAAAGCCTTGAGTACCGAAGCCTTTCCCGACCCGCTCATTCCGGTAATGATGACCAGTTCTCCGGACGGACGGCTGTTCTGAGGGCTAGCTTTGTGCGCAACTTTTCGGGCGGCATCGCTGATTTTGCTAGTGATTTTGCGAAGCGGCATTTTGCAGGATGGTAGCAGACCAATGGCCTGTCGCGCACGAGTGCCTATCGTTTTTCCTGATTCCCCCCATCGCAGATGCGAATCGAATCCGGCGGTTGGAATGGGCGCTTCCGCGATACACTATTCAGTACTTCCCGTTTCTCCCGAATTCATCTCAGAGGACCTTCGGCCATGTTGCTCAAGAACCGTCTTTTCACCCCGGGCCCCACCCCGCTCCTGCCGGCAGCGCAGAACGCTATGGCGGCATTTACCGCCCATCATCGCACCGCTGATTTCAAGGCTCTATTCACCCGCGTGCTCACCGATATGAGAGATTTCATCGGTACCTCGCATGACGTGCTGGTGATCGCATCCTCGGGCACGGGGGCTATGGAAGGATCGGTGTCGAATCTGACTTCCCCCGGGGATCGCGTGCTGGTTCTCACCGCGGGCAAGTTCGGAGAGCGCTGGCGCGATCTGGCCAAAGCCTATCAGTGCCAGGTGGATCTTGTAGAGAAGCCCTACGGCGAAACGTTTTCCCTCGACGAAGTCCGGGAGAAACTCACTCCTGAGACCAAGGCCGTTTACCTGCAGGCCACCGAGAGCTCGACGGGCACGCGGCACGACGTACGAGGCATCGCCCAGCTGGTGCGTGCCAATAGCGATGACACGTTGCTGGTGGTCGACGCGATTACGGGTTTAGGTACGACGCATCTCGATGTAGATGGCTGGGGGATCGACGTGATCATCGGCGGATCACAAAAAGCCTTGATGATCCCTCCGGGACTGGCCTATTTGGCGGTCAGCGATCGCGCCTGGAAACGCATGGATGCCACCAAAAACCCCCGCTATTACTTCGATTTTCGCAAAGAGCGGAAGTCCAATGCCAAGGGCGAGACGGCCTTCACGCCAGCAACTTCCCTATGGGCGGGCCTCGGTGCGGCACTCGATTTCGTGCGTCAAATGGGCAACGGCGACCTCGCTACAGGGCGCAAGGCGCTGGTTGACAATGCCGAACTCGCAGCGGAGATGACCAGAGCAGGCGTTAGCGCGCTTGGGCTGAAATTGTTCACATCGAGCCCCGGTGCAGCGCTGACCCCGGTAGTTTCACCCGCAGGCCTTGATTCCGGCAAGATTGTAAAGGAGTTCCGCGAATCGTTTTCGGCGGTGGTTGCGAACGGCCAGGGCGACATGAAGGGCAAGCTATTCCGTATCGCCCATATCGGCTACTACGACTTCATCGATACCATTGGGATTTTGGCCGCACTCGAGCACGTACTGGCAACGGTGACCGATCAGCCGGTGGAGTATGGACGTGGCGTCAGCGCCGCGCAGGAAGTATTCGCGCGGTCAAGAGCACGCGAATTGGCCGGCGTTTCCGATAAGAATTAGGCGAGGCGGCAGTACAAGCCGCCTCATCTTATTGGACGTTGAACGTCATCGCCTGAGAGGTAACAGCCGTCGTCCCGCCACCGTAAATGCCGCCGGAGGTGGCCGGATTTGTAACCGTGACCGGAACTGGACCCGCAGTTGCAATGGCACTGTTCGGGATTTGAGCGGCCAGCTTGCCTGCTGTTACTAGGGATGTGCTTTGCTTCACGCCGTTGAAATTGATCGACGCGTTGGCTGCAAAACTCGTGCCAACCACTTCCAGCTGGAAGGATCCGCTGTTCGCAATAACGCCGGCGGGGTTCAGCTGGGTAATCGATGGAGTAGCGGCCGGTGTTGGAGGGGTCGTGGATTTCGAACCGTAGCCACAACCGGAGGCCAACGCACAAGCCAGAAAAACAATCGCGAGTCTCATAATGTTCTCCCTACGAAGGATTTATCTTGAAGTCTAAGAAAACAAGGTTTCCGGGGTGTCTGGAATCTGTCACTTTCTTGTAAAGGAATTCATATATATGAAGATCATCGTCGCCGAGAAAATGTCTTCTTCCGCCGTAAACCTTTTGCGTGAACCTGGATGGACGGTGGTAACCCCTGATCAAATCAACGGAAACCTGCCTCAGGAATTGCAGGATGCCGACGCTTTGCTAGTGCGTTCGGCAGTGCAAGTGAATGCAGCGCTGCTCGAAAAAGCCGGCAAGCTGCGCGTGATAGGTCGCGCCGGTGTCGGCGTGGACAACATTGAGATGGAACCGGCCACCCGAAAGGGCATCGCCGTGATGAACACTCCGGGCGGCAACGCGGTTGCGGTTGCAGAGCACACGATTGGGCTGATGCTGTCGATGGCACGGTTCCTGCCGAAAGCCAATCAGACGATGCACGAAGGCAAGTGGGAGAAGAAGTCGCTGCAAGGCACCGAGCTGAAGGGCAAGACGCTCGGTATTGTCGGGCTCGGTAAGATTGGGGTGGAAACGGCAAGACGTGCCCGTGCATTTGGCATGGACATCATCGCCCACGATCCGTTCGTTTCTGCGCAAATGGCAAAGGAAAACGGAATCAAGCTCGGCTTACTCGATGAGGTGTTCGCCGCATCAGACTATCTGAGCCTGCACGTAGGCCTGACGCCGCAAACGCAAAATATGATCAACGCCGAGTCTTTGAAAAAGATGAAGCCGGGCGTGCGAATCGTGAACTGCGCGCGTGGCGAACTGATCGATGAAGCCGCGCTAGTCGCAGCCCTCCAGGAAGGGCAGGTGGGGGCGGCAGCGCTTGACGTATTTCCCAAAGAACCGCTCAAGGATTCTCCCCTGCAAAAGATGGACAACGTCATCCTGACACCCCACATCGCCGGATCGACCAATGAAGCCCAGGAAAACGTGGGGCAGCAGATCGCGATGCAGGTGAAGGAATACCTGAAGCACGGCGTGATTCAGAATTCGGTGAACGTTCCTTCGGTGACGCACGAAGAATACCTTCTGCTGAAGCCCTACGTTACGCTGGCAGAACGGCTGGGCTCGTTTCTGGCGCAAATCAGCGAAACCGGACTGGAGTCGATTTCCATCGGCTACACCGGACACATCACCGAGTGGAAAACGGAACTGATCCGCAACGCAGCCGTGAAAGGCATTTTGAGCGTGGCCGGAGAGGAAAAGGTGAACTTGGTGAACGCGGTGAGCCTGGCCGCCGATCGCGGAGTGCAAGTTCAGGAAGAGAAAAAACCAAAAGCATCCAGCGGCGGGGTAGGCAGCGTCATCTCCATCACCGTTAAAAGCCACAAAGGCAGCCATGTCGTGAAGGGCGCGGTGTTGCACGAAGAGACGGCTCGCCTCTTGCATGTCGACGGAATCGATGCGGAAGCTCCTTTGGAGCAGAACCTGATCTACATGCGGAACCAGGACGTGCCCGGTGTTATTGGTAAGGTCGGAACCATCCTGGGCAAGCATGGGATCAACATCGCCAACTTCTCGCTGGGACGACGAAGCGAAGAACCGGTGGCGGGGACTCCTCGCGAGGCCATCGCCGTTGTGCACGTGGATGGCCCGGTTCCCCAGGCTGTCATCAGTGAACTGAAGGGTATACCCGCCGTGCAGCAGGCAAGAGCCGTTCGCCTGCCGCAATAGATCCGATTCGAAGGGGAGAGGATGAAGAAAGGACAGATCGTGGCCGCGGCAGCGGTATGGTTCATGGCTGTCGCGGCCGCTCAAGCTCAGGTAGGCGTGGACGTATCTCTGTCGGGCGCAGGGGTTTTCCCAAAGAGCACCAGTTCCTCTACCAGCAATGTCAGCAATGATCCAACGAATTCCGCTGCGGTGTTTGGATCGATTGACTATCACTTCAACCAACGCCACGGAATCGAACTGAATCTGGGCCACACCAATAATTCACAAATATTCACTCTTCCGCCCGATACATATCGGGTGAAGACCGGAATTTTCGAATTCACAGCCGCCTATGTTTTCACGCCCTTAACCAGGGGGCGATGGACCCCATTCCTCTTAGCCGGAGGTGGGGGACTGGGATTTTCGGTCGATGGCACCTACATCGACACTCTTCCAACCGATCTCGGAGCCGTTCGTCAGACCCGGCTGGCCGTTTTGTATGGCGCAGGCACCAACTATCGAATTTGGGGACGTTTAGGCTTACGATTGCAATATCGCGGTCTGTTCTTCCGAGCGCCTGACTTCGGCGTACCGAGCCGGTTCTATACCGGAGCGAGGGGCCATATGGCTGAGCCGGCCGTCGGTATTGTGGTGAAATTCTGATCAAGGCTCGAGGGCGGCATTGCGTAGCTTACGGGTTTCCGCCAGCAATGCCATCGAGTGCATCAGATTCTGCAGAGTAACGATCCCCACCAAGTGCTGCTGATCGACGACGGGAAGAATGCTGGTGTTGCGAGCGCTGAGTTTGCGGAATGCCGACGCCAACGTTTCCGACCTGGGTGCGACGTCGAAGATTCGGCTCATCACCGATTGCACGTAGCCGTTACCCTCGCTGCGGAGAGTCTGCAGGATCTTCTGTTTTGAAACCACACCCACCATGTCCGAGCCGCGGATGACGGGGAAATCGTCTTGCAGGCAATGAACCGCTTTCTCTAATGCATCTTCCAGAGTGTCGGCCGGCGAAAGGGTCGCGAAATCGGTCAGCATGATGTCTTCCAGGCGCACGGTTTCCAGAACGGAGTGGAACACCGCGGAGCGCTCCTCAATCTGAGCAGCGATGAACAGAAATGCGCCAATAAGAAGGAACCAGCTATCCCAAATGCCGGCAAGAAAGAACGCCGCTGCAAACCCACGGCCGATGCTCACCGCCCGGCGGGTCGCAACCACCGGATCCATGGTGCGGCCAAAGTAGGCGCGTAATACTCGACCACCATCGAGCGGATACGCCGGCAACAGATTGATGGCGGCGAGCCATAAGTTGGCCCACACGACCGCATGAGGAAGATTGGTAGTGGTCAGCGCGGGATCGGGCCACAGGGATGCTTGTGGCACGGCGAAGCGTGAAACCAATGCCCCGCATCCAGCAATCAAGAGACTTGCCGCTGGACCGGCAAGCGCGATTCGGGTGTCTCTCCTCCAGTCGGGAGTAATCTCGGGCTGCGTTTCGTCGAAAACCGTGACCCCGCCAATCGGGAAAAGCACCACTGCCCGGCGCGGCGAACCCGACAGCCTCTCCACCAGTGCATGCCCGACCTCATGGGCAACGGCGCTCGCCAGCAGAATGGCGATCAAGGCAGTTAACCGCTCGGGCGTTGCGTTAAGATGAGCCGCTCGCTCGCTGAACGAAATGAACGGGAAGAGAAGCAGGAATAAGAAGTGGATGCGGAGTTCAACACCAAAAATCCGCCCCATCGGTATCGACCAAGTTCTCATGCTCTGCTGTAATCTTATACGACCTAGGCGGAGAGCGGGATTGCGGGTACGGTTACGAGAGTGAATGCGAGTCATCGCTGGAAAATTTCGCAGCCGGCCCTTGCGTTCCCTTAGCGGAGTGGACATCCGGCCAACCTCTGACCGGTTGCGCGAGACCCTGTTCAACGTTCTCACCGCTGGGAACCCGCAGGCACTGGAAGGCTCGGTGTGGGTCGATTTTTTTGCTGGAACGGGTGCCGTGGGAATTGAGGCGCTAAGCCGGGGAGCCGCCATGGTGCATTTTGTCGAGCACTCAGCGCGCGCGATCGAGTTGATCAGCAGAAACCTTGAGTCCCTTGACATCAAGCAGGGATTTCGGATTATTCAGCAGGGGACGCGAGAGGCAATCGCCCTGCTTGATGCCCAAGGGGTTCGCGCCAACATGATCTTCTTGGATCCGCCCTACCAGTTAGAGACCACCTACCTTTCTACACTACAGGCTCTTGCGGAATCGAGGTTGGCGGCTCATGCACAAGTGATCGCCGAGCATGCAAAGCGCTTTGATCCGGGCCGTAAGTTCAAGGCCTTGGAACGCACGCGGAAGTTGGAGCAAGGGGATGCCGCGCTGAGTTTCTATCAGGCCACTCTAACCTGAGCCGGTCTGGCAACGATGGCTTGGACGCTGTCCCTCCTGCGCTTGTGGCAAATTAGTAGGACATGTCCGCGCCCGAACCCCAATCTGGCCTGGCAGCGTTTCGCCATGTTGACTTTTGTCTTTACCAAACTGAGCGCTTCCTTATGGTTGCCGCGCTTGAGATGCAATCGGTAGCGGTCGGATGGCAGGTCTATGAGATCACCCGGCGCCCCTTGGATCTTGGTTTGGTCGGGCTTGCCCAGTTCTTGCCTAACATCTTTCTGTTTCTGCTCGCCGGGCATACCGCGGATCGATTGGATCGAAAAAAGATCCTGCTGTTCTGTAACGGAGGATTTGCGCTTTGCTCTGCGCTGCTGATCGTGATCGCACGCTCGGAGCCACGCGATGTTAAAGCCATCTACCTAGTGCTGATTCTGCTCGGGGTGGTGCGGGCGTTCAATTCCCCCGCTGGACGCGCTCTGCTTCCGCAACTTGTACCGATCGACGTCTTCCCGAATGCCGTGGCCTGGAATGCCACAATCTTCCAAGGATCGACGATTCTCGGCCCCGCTATGGGCGGATTTCTATATGCCCTGTTCGGGGGGCCGGCTGGAGTCTATGCCATCAGTGTTGTCGGTTGCATTCTTGGCATTCTCGCTTTGCTGCGCATCCATCTGCAGCCTGCGTCCCGACCCGACGAGGAAGTCAACATGAAGACTCTGCTCGCGGGCCTACATTACATCTGGACCCACAAAGCAATCTTGGGCACGATTTCCTTGGATCTGTTTGCTGTGCTTCTGGGCGGGGCGGTTGCGCTGTTGCCGGTCTTTGCCCGCGAGGTTCTCAATACTGGCCCGTGGGGACTGGGACTCCTGAGAGCATCTCCCGGGGCGGGGGCTACGATCATGGCGATTTTGCTCGCCTATCGGCCGCTGCGCAGACGGGTGGGTAAGATCATGCTCTTCTGCGTAGCGGGGTTCGGACTTTTCACGATTGTCTTCGGCCTCTCGCGAAGCCTGGCGCTTTCGATCGTTTCTCTCGTATTGGTCGGAGCCAGCGACATGGTGAGCGTGGTGATTCGCGGAACGTTGGTGCAGATCGCTACACCGGATTCGGTTCGTGGGCGGGTCAATGCCGTCGAGATGATCTTTATTGGCGCCTCGAACGAGTTTGGAGAGTTTGAGTCGGGAGTCACAGCGCAGTGGTTCGGTGTAGTGCCCGCCGTAGTGCTGGGAGGCATTGGCACCCTCGCCATTGTAGGGCTTTGGGCTTGGCGATTCCCCGAACTCCGTAAGACAGAGAGTCTGACGCCACTAGAGCCTCTAGAAGTAAGTCCGACGGGGGATTAACTTCCAATTCCTCGGCCCGTATGACCTTTGGTACGCGGCATCTGCGGAGAAAAGGTGCAACGGACAGACGATGAGGCGAGTAAGCCGAGCGCATCTCGGGCTACCTGGCTGGAACGATGGTCTTGGCGGAGCTCATATTCTCGAATCGGTCGTAAGCACGGACAACAACGACATGCTCCTGCATCCCGGCCCCGCCGGCCAAGGGCACCGTGATGTCATAGGTCTCCGACTTCGAGTCCGAAAGACCGCCAACCGGCTCGACGAAATGCCACTCACCCGCGTCCACAGAGTACTCGGCGCGCTTGATGGGCGAGAACCCATCGACGGCACGGAACTGCACATGCAACGAGTTCCCCTCGACCGAAGCCTTCACGTCTAGAACCTGCGGAGGCGTGGTATCCACCTCAAAGCGGTCGCTCTCACGCTCGGAGGTGAGCGCATCTTGCGGCGAGTGCGACGGCGCGTCGGAAGCGACCACCTTCAAAGTGTAGGCGCCATCCGGCAAAAGCGACGCGTCGAACGAGTAGAACTTTTCGGTCAGATTCGCCTTCAGCAACAGCCAACGGCTCTGACCATCACCGCGGTAATAGATGGAATAAACCATCTGGTCATCGTTGTCGTCCCGCACGTTCCACTTCACGCCGATGGACTGGCGGTCGCGGGCTACGATCGGTTGTGGATCGAAGCGCTGTCCAGGGTCGAGGTTCGGAGGCCGTGGTGGAGACTGATAGCGCGTCCCTACCGAGACCGCGACGTCGTCGAATTCTGGGGCCACGTTCTTCGGCAGGTAGTTGACCACAACGCTATCCACCTGCGGCGCGGTATCGCCGGGGTGCAAAATCGCCTTCCATTGGATAAAACGCGCCGGCGGCGCGGGAATCTCCGCCTCCTTTTGCAGATCGACCTTTTTCCATGTGCTCCAGTTGCGATCGGGATTGTCGACGTTTCCGCTGCGGGCGAAAAGTTCGACATTTCCCTTGCCGCGAAATTCTGCTCGGCCCCACTTCGAGAACACGTGCGCGTCGAAGACGTCGCTCTCGTAGCTGCCCTCGGCGTCGGGTGCGCCGCTTAGGAGAAAGAGCTTCCCCAGATTGCTGGTGGAAACATACAGGCCTGCGCTCGGAGCCTTCACAAAGGCGGTGACTTGGTTCGCGCCAGCCTTGATCAACTCGATGTAGTCTTCACGCCCGGTAATTTGATAGATCTGTCCGCGATTGCCGGTACCTGCGAGCAAGCGGCCACGCGAATCGAAAGCCAGCGAGTAAACCAGGTCGTCTCGCGAATTCCAGATGCGCGAAGGCGAACCGTCGGGCGAGATGCGGTAGATTTCCGATCCGCCGGGGACCGCCGGGCCAGAACTGTTCAAGGTAAGCGGCGGCTCGGTGGTTTGGTTCGAGTTCGGGTTGCCGGCAGGTCCACCCGCGTTGGGATTCGCATTCGGAACAACGATGGTTACGTTTCCACGATTGTTGTTGTCGCCCGACCGCTTCTCCCCCGCCGCGGCCGCATAGATATTTCCGCTTTCGTCGATCGCTAGGCTGGTGATTTCCCGCTTAGGCGTGCTGTAGAGCACAAAGCCTTCGCCTTTCGGTGTGATTCGATAGATCAGACCGCTGCCATCCGATCCCGCGATCAAGTTTCCTTGCTTGTCAAAAGCGAGAACCCGAATGTGGGGCTCATCGCTCTTGAAGAACACCGAATGCTCGCCGCTGGGGGTGATGCGAAAGATTTCCCCGTGATCTCCGGTGGCTACGAAGAGGTTGCCGGCATCGTCAAGTGCCAAGGCCCAAATGTATTTCGTGCCGGGATCGAAGTACACCGATGATTTCCAGCCGGCCTCGGTTGTTGGCTCTTGGCTTCCGGCTCTCTGCCCTTGGTTCTTGGGGGATGGGGATTGGCTTGCCTCGGCTGAGGAATTTCTCTCCAGACGGTAAACCTTCCCGTCGGGATTAGTGGCCGCATAAATTACTCCCTGTTTATCGACCACGAGCGCTTGCACTTGCAATTCCTGAGGCTGAAAGATGGCCACGGGTTGGCGTCCGCTCACGCGGTAGACGCGCGCCGGAGCTCCGGTAGCCTGATAAATGTCACCATTCTGGGCCACCGCGGCGGCCCAGACGGCACTGGAAGGGGTCGTCGCCACCAGTTTGAAGGCGGGCGCGATCTGCAAAATTCCGTTGCTCGAAATTGCGACCCCGTGAGCGGTCCCCTTCGAGAAATCGTCGTACTTGTTCTGTTCCCAAGTACGAGTACCTTCTGCGAACACCCATAGAGCGGTCGATACAAAAACGATGAGCAGGAAAGAAGAAAATCTTACTCGAATGTGCACTGAGTTGTAGCCTCGTGAGATGGAGGAAGAAACGCTGAGATCAGACTATCACGCGGGGATTGGATGCTCTTGGCCGAGGCATGATTCCCACCCTTTCACAAATCGGGAAGGGTGGGGTAGGCGTGCGCGTTCCTGCTTACTTAATCGTGATCGACAACAACTGCGCACCCGAGACCACGTAATCGAGCGGCTTGGTCGAAGTCTCGCTGACCGACGATTCACCGAGCACGGTCATATCTTGAGTGCCGCGCATTCCGTCCATCACATTCATTACAGAAAGTGGAAGGGTTGGCATCACCTTGTCCGCGACCATGGCTTCGGGGTCCTGATCAAGTACCGAAACATAAACACGATTGTTCACATGCTGTTTGTTCAGGACTCCAATGGTCGAAGCAAGATCGAGCCTCTGCGAGCCGGATGGATTCCTGCGAAGACGGTCGAGCATGTCGCCATCGCTCACCAGAATCCGCATGGTTGAGCCCTTGGAAGCCGAGGTCGGAATGCGAACTGGTACGTGTTCGATGATTGCGTCACCGCGATAGGGACGCAGGAGAATTTCAATCGTGACCTCATCGCCAGGGCGAGCTTCGCTGACATCGGTGCGCGCACTCTCGAGCCGCGCCGAACGGCGATCATTGGTAACTTCAAAATCGAGCTGCAGCCCCTTGATATCAGGCGTGCTGTAAGGATTATCGTAAATGCGTCCGAAGCTACCGCCGATCGAACTGGCGGCCATCATGGCCGCGGGTTGCAGACCGTCAGGGCTGGCAGAAAACATGTCTTCCAACTTCACCTCGGGGAACCCGCCGACGCTGATCGCGCCCTTCATTGCATAGGTGGTCTCATCGCCGTACTCGTTGACTCCGTGCAGCGCGTTGTAAACGGTGGTCGAGATCGCAACCGGGCTCAGCCGGGCGTTGTTCAGGACCTGGAAATGGAAGACCTTGGGAGCCGTGCCGCCGTGAATGGTCAAGGTGACCGGGATCATCTCAGCCTTTTTGCCAAACTCGCCGAGAATCCCATTGTGCCGGTCCTGCACAAAGGAGCCGACCGTTTCGGTGGCATTCACGATCTTGAAAGCATTTAGAGGAGAGGGCAGGGTGGCCAAGACTTGCGCCTTGGTCATGGGCAGGTCGACCATGCCGAATTGCATGAGCGGATGCCCGCAGGCAAGCAGGTGCGAAGGATCGATGTAGGTAACGGTGCAGGTCGCAGCGATATTCATGTCACCGCTTACCAGCACGGCACTCACTGCAGATCCGGGAACCAGTGGCTCAGGCTGTTTTACCGAACTCGCCGAGCCGACGCCCATGACGGGAACGATGCCCTGGGATGCAAATTGTGGCGCGAATTTCTGTACCGCGTCCTCGGAGAAGCCGCTGAACACCAGCGGAGTCTCGATCGGCTTCAGGTAGTTCGAGAAACTTTGGACGGGGACGCTCGAAACGCCCGGGCCTGAGGTCTTCGAAGATAATGTGGGGAGAGACTTGGTCTGAACCGGAACGCTGGTGGGAGTGGTATCGAGGGCGCTGATCTCGAGCATCTCGGAGATCGGCGTTACCCCGGCTATCGGTTCCTTGGAGAACTCCCCGATGCGGAAGGCCACGGCGCCCGCCAGCTTACCTTCGAAGTAAACTGGGCTGCCGCTCATACCAGCAACCACGCCCGTGTACTTAGCCTTCTCTCCGCCGAGGCGAACAAGAATAATGTCGCCCTTGGGACCATTCGCATTCTTCAGCACGCCCAGGACCTCAACATCCATGGCTTCCGGAGTAGTACCTTGAAAGACGGTGAAAGCCACGCCGTGCATGCCCGCCGTGATCTTCTCGAGCGGAAAAGTATTAACTGGTTTGTTATCTTGTGCGAATGTCAGCGAGGAGAGTAGAAGACCGTACACTACTACTACGCCGAGAGCAGCTTTTCTCATTTTGCCCTCAGGACCGGGAGGTCCCAAATTACTGAGTTTCACTTCGTTTGTTGATTTTGCCCGCCGGGGAGGTCAGGCACGGACAAAACATCCCAATCACGAAGCCGTGCGTCTATACTAGCATGGGAGTTGCCGGAAAGGCCCTAATGTTTTCGATGGGTTGCATTCAGAGATTCACTCGCAGCGCACAATTCTGCGCACTAGTACTAGTTTTTTCCATCGCGGCGTTGGTTGCATTGCCAGGGCGCTTGGCTGCGCAGTCGGGATCCTCAAACACGCAACAGAACCCCAACCAGCAAGAAGCTCCCCCTGAGGCCGGGGGACCAAACAGTGACACCGGGCCCTACGCGATCCCGAAAAAAACGGGAGAACCGCCACCTCCACCTCCGGTCGAACGGCCGAAGAAGATCGAAGGCATGCCGGATTACTCCATCCATGTTGATGTGCCGCTGGTGACAATTCCGGTGATGGTCACCACCAAAGACGGCCAGTTCATTTCGAACCTCAAGAAAGAGAACTTCCGCGTCTTCGAAGACGGGACCCAGCAAAACATCAGCGACTTCCGGGTTGAGGAAGCGCCGATTACAGCAGTCATGCTGGTAGAATTCGCTTCCACGAATTACTACCTCATGTACGACACCCTGCAGGCGGCTTACATCTTCGCCAGCACCCTCAAGAAGGAAGATTACGTGGCCGTCATCTCCTATGACATGAAGCCCGACATTCTGGTGGACTTCACCCAGGACAAGGGCGCGATTCAGGGAGCTTTGAACAGCCTAAGGATTCCTGGGTTTTCCGAGACCAACCTATTCGACGCGCTCTATGACACCCTGGATCGTCTTGAACGGGTGGAGGGCCACAAATATGTGGTGCTGATCAGCACCGGAATCGATACCTTCAGTAAGCTCAAACTGGACCAGATCCTGCAGAAGGTCAAAAAGACTCAGGATGTAACCATCTTCAGTATGAGCATAGGCTGGTTCCTTCGGAACTATTGCGAAACGCATAACTGTACCGGCATGAGCCACGGGATGGCCAGCTACGGCATGATGAACATCGACTGGTTGCAGGCCGACAATCAGCTGCAGACGTTCTCGAAAATGACGGGCGGACGCTTCTATCAGCCACGCTTCACCGGAGATATGGTGGACGCGTTCAAGGACATCAGCCAGGACATCCGTCACGAATACACCATCGCCTACCATCCCAGCAACGCGAAACTCGACGGAACTTACCGCAAGCTCAAGGTCGAAGTCGTTTCCCCGGACGGCGGGCCTTTAAAGATGCGCGACCAGAAGGGCAAAGACGTGAAGTATCAGGTGATTGCGCGCGAGGGATACACGGCCAAGCACACGGTTGACTAGTGCCCTTTGGGAGTGCGGGCACCCTCGCCCGCCCCATTAAGCTGCATGGACCAGCCGGTCCAGCACAAAGAACACCGCCACTCCCAGCAACACCACCATCGCCATCCTTACGCCCGGCTCCCGATTCACTTCGGGCATGAGGTCTGAGGCGGCCACATAGATCGTGACTCCGCCTGACAGGGGCAAGCCAACCCCGATGTGCTCGCGCATGGCTGCCATGCTGAGCACTCCAGCCAAGGTTGCACCTCCCAAAAGCACGGAAGCGCCCCAAGCAATCCGCTTGCTTTGTCCGCTTGCCAGCATTACGGAGGCGACCGTGAACCCTTCCGGAATCTTGTGCAGGAAAACCGCCAGGAAGATGACCCATCCCAGCCAACTGGAGACAATGAACCCCGACGCGATCGCAATGCCGTCGAAGAAGGTGTGAATGACCAACCCGATCAGCACTGAGAACCCACGGTTCGAGGCAACAAACTCGTCGGCATGGGTTTCCTCACCAAAATGAAAGTGAGGCGTAATCGTGTGCTCGAAGAAGTGAATGATGAGATAGCCTGCCAAGACAAGCAGGGCTGCGGTTCTTCCCCCCAGTTTCAAACTTTCCGGCACGATCTCGATGGTCGCGGTGGCCAGCATGAACCCGGCTCCGAGGGCGACGAAGTATTTAAGGTAGGAGCGGTCCCAGTGCTTCTGGACGATGATCGTGCCACCGAAGATGTTGGCGGCAGCGGCCGTCAAACCCAGCAAAAGGCTGAGAAGAATTGGGTGCATGCGAAGCCAAGAATGATAGCAGAGCAGAACGCCGGGTCGGAGAACTGTTAAAGGCCGCAGGGCGAACCAGGGCGTGCCGGCAAACCAACGTAGGCTCATTGCCGGCAAGTCCTGGTTAGCTGTGAAAAAGTATCAACTTTTCTTCTATTCTTCGGATGCTGGAAAAGTTATATTGAAAAGGCTCTGCGGTTTCCTCGACAACTGACCGGTTGATGGCGAAAAGAGGTTCTGCCACCATCCAGGAAGAGTTGTATTCCACGCCCGACGAACCGGCGCGCGAAGAACTGGACGACGCCCGCCTGCTCGACTTGGACGCGGAGAAGGAATCCCCATTTCTGCGCGTCCAAAAGCGCGTTCCCGCGCGGCGCAGTCCATTACCGAAAAAAACTGCAACCAAGATCTTGTGGGCGGTTGGAGTTATCGTCCTGGCGGCGATGTTTTCTGTTGGCGCAACCCTTCTCTATCACTACGGCCAACACTCCTGGCGCTTCCGCCTCAATTCGAGCGACGACATCGACATGACCGGCCTTCGCAATGTTACCCGCGGTCAAATCATGGAAGTCATGGGGGGCGACATTGGCCGCAACGTCTTTTTCATTCCCCTCGAGCAGCGTCAAAAGCAGCTGGAGCAGATTCCCTGGATCGAGTCAGCCAGCGTCATGCGGTTTACGCCCGATCGTATCAAGATCCAGATCAAAGAACGCACTCCCGTAGCCTTCGCGCAGATCGGGTCGAAGATCATGCTCGCCGACGGGGGCGGAGTGCTGATGGACCTCTCCACCAAGAAAAAGTACTCGTTCCCCGTCCTTCTGGGCATGAGTTCCAGCCAGCCACTATCGACTCGTTCAGCGCAAATGAAGATCTACAACCAGCTCGTGCGTGAGCTTGATTCCGAAGGGGCACACTACTCGCAAGAGTTGAGCGAAGTCGATCTCTCCGATCCCGAAGACGTCAAGGTCCTCACCAACGACCCCGACGGTGAGGTTCTGGTTCATCTCGGTTCGTCGAACTACTTGAGTCGCTACAAGATTTATGTCGGACACTTGCGGGAATGGCGACAGCAGTTCCCTAGGCTCGAGTCCGTCGATCTTCGTTACGACCGTCAGATCATCGTCAATCCAGATCTGCACGGGACCCCAGCTCCGCCGCCGTTCTCGGCAAAAGCCGTGAAGGCCGCGCTTGCGGCCGGCGTGAAGCCGGCGGTGCTTGTTCAACATGAGCCCGCCAAAGCCAAGCCGAATGCAGAAGCAGGGCACGCCAAAAAAACGGCTAAGCCCGCACCTGTTGCCAAGACTCCGGTGAAGACCGTGCTCGGGCACACAACCCCTCGACCGCATCCTGTTGCGCACAAGGCGCCCCAACATACAGCCACCACGAAATCGAAGCCCGTGTCGAGCAAGAACCGTGTACCCACAGGCGGCTCGACTGCGGCATCGGGCAACGCTCGGCAACTAGCTCGAAGCTCGTCCGGAAAGCCAAGCCCCGCCATCCGGAAAGGACAGGACAGCCGCTAAATGCCTAGGCCGACCGAACATTTCTTGACCTCGATCGACGTAGGCAGCGCGAAAACCTGCGTTCTCGTGGTGGAGATGACTGAAAACGGATTGCGCTATCGCGGTCACGGCGTGGCCGAGTCGCGCGGCTCGCGCAAGGGCATCATTGTCGATCTCGATAAAGCAGTGGCATCGATTCAGAAGGCGGTCGAGCGGGCCGAGGACGCTGCCGGAATTCCGGTTGAGCATGCCACGCTGGGGGTCGCGGGCGCGCACGTGCGCGGCATCAACACCCACGGCGGACTCGTATTCAGCCGCTCGCGCGAGATCGGGCGGGAGGAAATTCGCCAGGCGGTCGAAAAAGCAAAGAACATTCCGCTCCCGCCAGACCGCGAAGTTCTGCACTTGCTTCCCCAGGAATTCATCCTCGACGAGCAATCCGGTGTGCACGACCCTCTCGGCATGATCGCCACGCGGCTTGAAGTCCGGGTGCACATGGTTACCGCCGCGACATCGGCCACGCAAAACGTGGTCAGCGCCGTGAATCGCGCCGGCGTTCACGTCGACGACACGGTCTTCGAACCCCTGGCCTGCGCCGACTCCGTGCTCCGATCGGACGAGCGCGAACTCGGGATCTGTCTGGTCGATGTCGGCGCGGGATCGACTGGTGTGCTCGTAATTCAGGAAGGCGCGGTCGCGCATAGCGCGGTTCTACCCATCGGCGGCGACCACTTCACCAGCGATCTTTCGGTTGGTTTATGTACCCCAATTGTCGAGGCGGAGAAAATCAAAAAGGCCTTCGGCAACACCGTAGTGACCCTGATTCCGGAGGGGAACGAGGTGGAAGTCCCCTCGGTCGGAGATCGACCGTCGCGCCTGGTTTCCCAGCGCATGGTGGGAGAAATCCTCGAGCCCCGCGCCCGTGAACTCTTTGAGATGCTGCGCGAAAATCTGCGCCATTCAGGAATGCTCGAAGTTTGTGCCGCGGGAATGGTGCTAAGCGGAGGCGGGGCGCGCTTAGCCGGAATCATGGATGTCGCGGATTCCGTGATGCGCAAGCCAATTCGCATGGCTTGGCCGGTCCCCGTCGCCAAGATGCCTTCGGCTCTGGCTGAACCGGAGTTCGCAACCGTGCTCGGGATGGTGGCCTACAGTCATCGTGCCCGCACCGCCCGTGGGATCCAGGACGAACGCTGGAGTTCGCGTTTGAAAGCCATGCTAGTAGGAAAAGGAGCCTAGCCGGTGTTCAGAAAACGAGGGCTCCGCGATTAGGCGTTAGCAGCTAGTAGGGTGCAACGGATGTTCGATTCACTTTGAGGTGATGTCCATGAAAAAAGAGTCCAATGAAATCCGCATCAATTACACAGACGATTCTCGCAACGACGCTCGCATCAAGGTGATTGGCATCGGCGGCGGTGGCGGCAATGCCGTCAATCGCATGATCGAAGCCGGCATGGACGGCATCGAGTTCATCGTTGCCAACACCGATCTGCAGGCGCTGCGCATGTCGCGCGCTCCCATGAAGATTCAGCTCGGGGTGAAGCTGACCAACGGCCTCGGAGCAGGCGCGAATCCAGAAGTCGGCCGCAAGGCTGCACTCGAAGATTCCGATAAGATCATTGAAGCGCTTGAAGGCGCCGACATGGTGTTCGTTACCACCGGACTGGGCGGCGGCACCGGTACTGGCGCGGCTCCGATTATCGCTTCCCTCGCGAGCGAAATGGGCGCCCTCACCGTCGCCGTCGTGACCAAGCCTTTCGCCTTCGAAGGCAAGCGCCGCATGCAGCAGGCCGAGCACGGCGTTGCCGAGCTCATGGACTCGGTTGACACGACCATCGTCATCCCCAACGAGAAGCTTCTCGCCGTCGCCCAGGACGCGGGGTTTTTCGAGTCGTTCCGTGTCGCCGACGACATCCTCCGCCAGGGCGTACAAGGCATCTCCGACATCATCACCATCCCCGGCATCATCAACCGCGATTTCGCCGACGTAAAGGCCATCATGGCCCGTATGGGCTATGCCGTCATGGGCACGGCTACGGCCAACGGTTCGCGTCGCGCCATTGAGGCGGCACAGAAAGCCATCGCGTCCCCGCTGCTCGAAGCCGGGGCAATCGACGGGGCTCGCGGCATCCTGATCAACATCACCGGTTCCTCTTCGCTGAAACTGGCTGAAGTTCAAGAAGCCTGCAGCATCATCCAGAATGCCGCCGACGAGAATGCCAACATCATCTTCGGAGCGGTTATGGACGAGAAGATGAAGGACGCGGTGAAGATCACGGTCATTGCCACCGGTTTCAAGGACGAAGATCGCCCCCGCCGGCGCAACCAGGCAGCCTCAGGATTCACTGTCAATGCCGCTTCCGACGACTTCGACTCCGTGCCTGAGCCGCCAGCAATGGTGATGGAATCGCACCATGAGCCAGTCGCGTCGACCCTGTCCTCCGGCTCATCATTTGCCGGAATGCAGACTGTTGAAAGCTCGACGTCACCAGAGGTCCTTGCACTCGAAAGCATGCGAGATGCGATGGCTCGCAACTTTGAGCAGGCAGACCTCGACGTCCCAGCCTTCCTACGCAAGCGAGGCGAGATGTAAAGCCCAGTATGAGATGGCAGGGATTGGAACCATCCCAATCCCTGGACCTTTCGAGGGGTGACACACTTCAGAACCCATTCCCGTCGAAGCCGCCGCCGCGCCAGCCCGACCAAGATTGTTCTTACCACACTTCGCAGCGCTCTTTTTCCGGCCTCACCATCGCCGCGCCTTGCTTGCAGCTGAATGCTTTTCCGAAGGCCGGCAGATTTGAAATGGGACCGATCACGCGGTACCGTGCGATCGGATGCGGATCCCCCTGGACCATCTTCCTCTGCGTCTCAGGGCGAATTTCATCGCCCCGGAACTGTCCCCAGGCAATAAAGAACTGCTGATCGGGGGTAAGACCATCGAGCGTTGGTGCGGGGTGCTGCTGCTTCGCTTTCTGGTACGCTAAGTAGGCGATCTTCGCGCCCGCAAGATCTCCAATGCTCTCGCCCAGCACCAGTTTGCCGTTGTGGTGAATGCCGGGCTCGATGAAGTAGTTGTCGAATTGGTGGGCCACGCACATCGTGCGTCCTTCGAAGCGCTTCTCGTCGTCTGCCGTCCACCAGTTCTCAAGCTTTCCATCGGCTGCAAATTTCGCGCCCTGATCGTCAAAGCCATGACTGATCTCGTGGCCGATGACCACTCCGATTGCGCCGTAGTTCACCGCATCGACGGCGCCTACATCGAAGGCAGGCGGCTGAAGAATGGCTGCCGGAAAGACAATCTCATTCAGCAGCGGATTGTAGTAGGCATTCGACGTGGGCGGGGTCATGCCCCAGCGACTGCGATCTGTGGGCTTTCCTGCCAGGGCCCAGGTGTCCTCGACGACGTTCCACTTCGCCGCTGCTACCTGGTTGTCCCAGAAAGAGTCTCGAGTGATGGGAATGCTGCTGTAATCCTTCCACTTGTCAGGGTAGCCAATTTTGACATTGACCGCTGCCAGTTTGGCCAGAGCCTTCTTCTTGGTGTCCGGCCCCATCCACTGCAGACCGTTGATGGTGTCACGCATGGCAGCGAGAATGTTGTTCACCATCTCCAAGGCCCGAGTCTTGGCTTCCGGGGGAAAGTACTTCTCGACATACTTTTGCCCCAAGGCCTCCCCTAACAACTGATCGGTAGACTCGGCGCAACGCTTCCAACGCGGTTTCAGTTCCTTGGCCCCGCTGAGATAGGCACCGTAAAAGGCAAAGTTCTCCTCCACAAAGGGCCGGGAGAGAACATCTGCCTGGCCATGTACCAGCTGCCACTTGAGGTACGTCTTCCAATCCGCTAGCGAAGTTTCGCGCACCTGGCGATCAACTTCCTGCATAAACTTTGGCTCGTCCACATTCAGGTCGGCCCGAGGAAGACCCGCGGCGGAGAAATATCGGTCCCAATCGAAGGAGGGCGTGAGCTTCCTCAGATCGCCCATGCTGGTCTTATGGTCGGTATTCGCGGGGTCGCGAAGGGCAACGTTATCGAGCGAGTTCTCCGCCAGGCTCTTCTCCATAGCAAAGACGGTTTGAGCTGCTTTTTTCGCCGCCGGATCGTCGTAGCCAATCAGCTTGAACATGTTGGTCACGTGCACCAGGTATTTTTCGCGGGCATCCTTGAATCGCGGCTCAGGTTTCAGATAGTAATCCCGATCCGGCAGTCCCAACCCGGCGGCCGCGAGATCCGTAATTGTCGACGAAGGATCATGATTGTCGGGAGCTGCAACAGTTGCAAAAGGGACAAATATGCCTAACTCATGCAACTTGAGGAGGACGGCTTCAAGATCGGACTGGCTGTTGATGGCGTCGATTTCCTTCAGCAGGGGCATCGCAGGGGTGAAGCCGAGCCGGTCGACCTTCTGCTCATCCATGCAGGCGCCATAGTAATCGCCGACTAGCTGCTCTACGCTTCCCCGCTTCCAATCAGTTCGGCCCGACACGTCGTCCAAAATGGTCTTGAGCTGGTCCTTAGCATCCTCGCCGGCTTTCCAGCGACGGCTCCAGCGATCCATATATGAGGGGATGGGATTCTGCTTCCGCCACGTCCCGTTAGAGTACTCAAAGAAATCCATGCAGGGATCAACCGTGCGGTCCAAATCGCCCACGTAAATTCCCCGTTGCTCGCCCTTCTGGGCAAGACAAGGGATGGTAACCATGGCGAAAAGAAGGATATGGCAAGAACGCATAGACTCTCCTGAAAGGGGCAAGACATTCTTCCAATAACGGATCCGGGAGTCAAACCGAACGGGTTTTCGCGCTGGTTCGCTCAAGTGCCGCGGTTTCGACCAAATCAGACGTTTGCTCCCGGTTCGGCCCCGAGCTTCGAACCGCTTCACGGCCCCACGCTATAATCAAAGTAGTCCCGTTTCGATTTCCAAGACCTACTTTGGGGAGATGCGACGGGCCGATAGGAGCATTCATGGCCCTGGAAAAGACCGACAAGATCTGGCACAACGGCAAGCTCATTCGTTGGGAGGACGCGACCATTCACGTTATGTCGCATGTGGTTCACTACGGCTCCTCAGTCTTCGAGGGCATCCGCTGCTACGCCCCGAACGGCAACCCGGCGATTTTCCGCGCTGACGACCATATGCAGCGCTTGCTTGATTCCGCGAAGATCTACCGTATGGACGTCGGTTATACGCGCGACGAACTCGTGCGGGCGATGGTTGATGTCATCGGCAAGAACGGCATTTGGCCCTGCTACGTGCGACCGGTCATTTTCCGCGGCTACGGCGATGCCGGTGTTTCACCCAACAATTGCCCGGTCGAGACCTACATCGTGAACTACCCCTGGGGCAAGTACCTCACCCAAGATGACTCTGGTGTGGACGTCTGCGTTTCGTCTTGGACGCGCATCGCTCCCAACACGCTCCCCGCCCTTGCTAAGTCCGGTGCGAACTACATGAATTCGCAGCTGATCCGCATGGAAGCCACCGCCAACGGTTACGTCGAGGGTATCGCACTTGACATGAATGGCTACGTGAGCGAGGGATCTGGCGAGAACGTGTTTGTGGTACGCAACGGCGTGTTGCAAACCGCGCCGCTCGGGAACTCGGTGTTGCCAGGCATTACCCGCGATTCGGTTCTGAAGCTGGCGCGTGAACTCGGGATTCCGGTGCTAGAAGCAGGCATTCCGCGAGAGATGCTTTACATTTCCGACGAGGTTTTCTTCACTGGCACCGCGGCCGAGCTGACGCCAATCCGCTCGGTGGACCGAATCACCGTGGGCAAGGGAAATGTAGGCCCGGTGACCCGGGAGCTGCAGCGGGAGTTCTTCGCCATCGTCCAGGGGCAGAAGCCCGACCGCTTCAACTGGCTCAAACCAGTCGCCGTGGCGAGCAAGCAGCCAGTAGGGGTTTGAAGCTAAGTGCCAGTTGTCAGGTCCGAGCCATGAAGGCTGGAGCTGAGAACCAGGAAGTGGGGATCGGTTTCCTGCTATACTCCCGTGCGCAACTCAACTCAGGAGGGCGCATTATGCGTGTTGTTGCTTGCACGTTTCTGCTGTTTTTTGTCATGGGAATCGCACTGACTCCGGCATTGGCCGAGGAGCCCATGGGTACCGCATCCATGGCGAAAGCCAAATTCGGCAACCTTCCGGTTCTTCCCAAATGCGCAACCATTTCCGTAGCCAGTGGGGATCCCTCGAAGGGTGCGGCCACAATCATGGCAAAGGCAGCCTCAGGTTGTGTAATTCCATGGCATTGGCACACCGCTCGTGAGGAACTTATGTTCGTCACTGGCACAGCAAAAGTTGACATGAAGGATGGCGCGCCAGCCCGCCTGCACAGCGGCGACTACATCAATCTCCCCGCAAAAAATGTGCATCAGTTCACCTGCCTCGCTGCCTGCAGTTTTTTTCTTGCTACCGATGGCGCATTCGACATCCACTACGTGGATGCTGGCGGCAATGAAATCTCGCCGGAAGATGCTTTGAAGGCAAAATCGAAAGCTCCGGCAAAAAAGCCGGCTCCGAAGGGAGAGACCAAAACCCAGTAGTTCTTGGGCTCTTGCGTCGGTCTTCAGGTTCAACTCCCTCCTCGCTTCTACGCGAGGAGGGGTTTTCATTTGCTGCCAGGGCGAAGCCAGGTCGGGTATTTGTCTCGGAGCTTTCGGATTCCTTCCCCGATCTTGCGGATCAACCCTGGTTACTCTCTATTTCATCTCGAACGTCTGGCCCGACTTGAGGACGCCCTTTGCCGTGATCCAAGGATGGATTTCTATTTTGACTGCTTGGGACTTCCCCGAACCGAGTGCGCCGGTTAGATTTTTCGCCGCTTCCGGGCCGAAGGAGTAGATGGCGACCGCAGCCAGGTCAAGCCCATCTTCGATTTTGCCGCCAAGTGCGACCTCTGGCCGAGACAGCAGTTCCGCAATGTCTCGCTCGTTGCCGTCGGCTGAGCGCTTCACCAGAACCAGCGAGTACTGCTCCATGCTCGTCCCTGAGGCCGGGTGAATTTGCTCCGGCTGGATCATCCAGGGCCCATGCACCTCGGCTTGCAACCTGCCTGCCCTCACCGCCGGATCCTGGTTTGCCCAGTCTTGTGCCTGCCGCGCAGACAGAGCTCTCAGCACGAAAATGCCCCGCAATTCGGTGTCATCGACAAACGGGCCCGCGATTACGAGTTTGCCTTCGTTGTACATTTTCCGGATGTTTGACATGTGAGCGTCCTGCAGCTGTTCGCCTGCCTGTTGGCTGAGTTGAGGCGGGTTAGGTGGCCGTCGGAGCAGCACGAAAAAATATTGCGCCGTGGTGTTGTCCTCGGCACCGGAGGCGAAGACCGCGAAGAACATGAACAGGCACGCCAATCGGACCGTTTTCATGCCGAGCAGGATATAACAGAAAAGATCCTAAGCTGTCCTCCTCACCTGCATCCGCGACGATCAGTTATGATTCAGCTTCGGCCGACAGTAATCGAATGAAGAAATCTGCCATCCTCCTTCTCAGCTGCCCAGATCGCAAGGGCGTGGTGGCTCGTGTCGCGGGATTCATCTTCGAGCACGGGGGCAACATTCTTCATGCCGACGAGCACGGAGACCACGCCTCCAATACCTTTCTGATGCGGGTGGAATTCGACCCCTCGGAATTTACCGTTTCACTTGGCGCCTTCAGTTCACGGTTCGCACCCGTTGCCAAAGAACTCGACCTTCACTGGCGGCTCGCTCTGTCCGATGCTCGCCCACGTATGGCGATTTTCGTTTCGAAGGACGATCACTGTCTGGTTGATCTTCTCTATCGCCACCAGCGCGGGGAACTGATGGCGGAGATTCCTTGCATCATTTCCAATCACCAGGACAGCCAGCGCATCGCCGACTTTTACCACATCCCGTTTTTTCTCGTTCCCGTAGACAAGGAAAACAAAGCCGCCGCCGAACAGCAGATTCTCGCCATGCTGCAGCGCCACGAGGTGGATTTCGTTGTCCTCGCGCGCTACATGCAGATTCTTTCCGACGCCTTCGTGAACGCCTACCCTCGGAAGATCATCAACATTCATCACTCATTTCTGCCGGCGTTCGTGGGTGCCAAACCTTACCACCAGGCGTTTGAACGCGGAGTCAAGATCATCGGCGCGACGAGCCACTATGTCACGAACGTTCTGGACGACGGCCCCATCATTGAACAGGACGTCGTCCGCGTCACCCATCGGGAATCAATCGAGGATCTCATCCAGAAGGGACGCGACCTGGAAAAGGTCGTACTGTCCCGCGCCGTCCGGTGGCATATCGAGAACCGGGTCCTCGTGTATGGAAATAAGACAGTGGTGTTTGAGTAACGACCATCTCCAAACCGGCATGGAGTCACGTGGCAGCCGATCTTGAGCCCCTTCGTCCGGGTCTCTCTCGTGCCCCGAGCCGAACTTTCCCTATCTTACTTAGGTAACTATCTCGTAACCCTTCGCCTCTGGCACTATTAATCGACCAACTCCGCGCTGAGGGGGATTCCTATCTTTGGCTGAAGATCCCAAATGGGAACTAGCCATCCTGGCCACGGTACAGGGCTTCTACGAGAAGCTCCTGCAGGACTCCGTCGAAGGCGAAGTGCCCGTCCCGGCCGGACTCGAGACGGTTTCCCTTCATGGCGAAGCCGATGTGGGAGAGACACTTGGCGCCATGCGCCGCTGGCTGCGACTGCTGGATATGGCGATTTCTCCCGCCATGCTGCGGCGCGCCTTTAACGACGAAACCGACCCTGAAATTGCCGAGGCTATGCTTCGCTATTTCGTTCGCAAGAAGGACCATGTCGATTCCGACCAGGACAAGACCGACATCGTCTCAACTTTTCTCTATCGCCATCCCCGTGTTCCCGGACAGTGGGAACAACGTGGTTACGGCCTCGACGGGTCGCTTCCACTCTCGCCCTTTGAAATTGCACTCATCGAAATTCTTGCCGACGCCGATTTGCCCGCACTTGCCGAAGAACACCTGCAAACCCTTCGCCGCTTCGATTCGCTCGAAGAGCAGGTGTTGCGTTTCCAGGACCTGAACGCGCTGCTCGAGTCCGGCATCATCCAGACGGTACGTCAGCTGAAACAAACGCTCGATGAGTCGTTCTTCCACCCGGGCGTACTGGCTACCGTAGCTCCGTATAACGCAACCTTCGGTCAGAAGTTCGACGATCTATTCCGCGCCGCGGTAAAAGAAATCAAAGTCTTTTCCGAGGAGCTAGAAGAGCAGGGCGGCACGATTCTTGGCAGCGTCGATGGTGTGGACGTTACCGTGGATCATGTAAGGGCCATGGACGAGAACATGTTGCTTCGGCTCGACTACGGCATGGCGCTCGAAAAATTCCGTCGGGTGTCCAAGCTCAAGCAAACGCTCGAGCAGAACCCTCCGATGAAGAGGGGCGGAAAACTGAGACCAGCTCCCTCGGCAAAGCCTGCCGTCAAGACCAGCAGCAATGTCGTGCTCGCGCGGCCTGTGCTCAACGTCAAAGCTATGCGAAAGGCAGTCACGCCGCAGCAGGAAGCTGCCGAAGAAACCAAGCTGCTCAAGGTAGAAGAATCGGTGCGCATCTTTGTGCGCGTGGCCGATCCGAAGTTTCGCCAAGTCGTACCCATGCGCTTCTTCAACCTGACGCTCACGCCCGCCGAAGCCGACGCCTACTGCGCCGACTTTTTGGAAGAGAAAAGCCTGCGCGCGGGGGTTGCCCGCGTGCTGTTGCGATTAGTCGCCGTCACGGCGCGAATTATCACAGAACTCGAAGAACTCAAACGCGCCCACAATTCACCTTCCCTTTGGAAGCTGCACGCTGATTCCTTGATTACTCTGCTTGTACTTGGGGACAACGCCGCCGAAAACGGAAATCGCGTCGCCAACCTGGCTGGACAACGCGGCCACCGCCAGCAGGTAGAAGAAGTTCAGACCTCACTCAAGAAGTTGCGCGACTACTCTGGCATTGCCGAGCGCACTCTCAGCGGCTCCGAAGCGAAAACCGCCGCCGCCGGCGATTGATCCGAATTGCAGACGGGGATGTCGCGGAATCGGGACATGCGCATGTCCCGATCCCGGAATGACTTCCAGGGTCACTCATAGCGCAGCGCCTCAGCCGGCAAAATCTTCGCCGCCGACCACGACGGGTAAAGAGTCGCAACCAAAGACGTTCCAATCGCGGTAAGAGCCACCCAAATCCCATCTAGCGCGCGCGGAGCAAACGGAACATAGTCAATCGAGTAGACCTCAGGGGCAAGCGAGAACAGATGGTAATGGCCTCCAATCCAGGAGAGGGAATATCCAAGCACTAGGCCAAAGACCGTTCCCACGATTCCAATCAACGCTCCTTGGGCGATGAAGATTTGTCGCACCTGCGATTTCCGTGTGCCCATTGACATCAGCACAGCGATGTCGCGGTTCTTCTCCATCACCATCATTGTGAGCGAGATCAGGATGTTTAGCGCCGCAACGAAAACGATCAGGCCAACCGTGATGAACGTAACTAACCGTTCCAGTCTCAAGGCGTGAAAGATCGGTTTGTTCTGCTCCATCCAGTTCGTCGTCTGAAATCCTGCGCCAGCCGCTTTCTCGAGTTCCTGCGCGATTTCGCCTGCTTTATAAATGTCATCAATCTTGAACTCGAGGATTTGGACCACGTCTCCGGTGGCAAATAGCCTTTGCGCATCCGACAACCGCACGAATGACCAGGATGAGTCATAGTCGTAGAATCCCGAATCAAAGATTCCCGCGACACGGAACCGGCTGTACTTCGGCACCAGGCCGAAGGGGGTCAATTCACCCTGAGGACTTGTGATCATCACGACGGAATCGACGTGCGCTCCCAGTTCGTCCGCCATATCTTTCCCCAGCAGAATGGGCGGCATCGCTGCCCGTCGCTGCTCTGTCGCTGCGAGGGAGTCGGGGTTGTCCTGTGCGGGGTTTACCCGTGTGGCCTGCACATTCTTGTCCGAGGAGTTCTGAGGTTGTGTCCCATCTCCGAGGTGATTCTTCCCGGGCTCCTCCAAGTAATCCGCCGACCCATGTTTCACGGTGTCCAACAGATCGCTCACCTTGCGCTCATCCTTCGGAATAATTCCTTTCAGTACCGCGCCGCGTGCTCGCCCGCCTAGGGAGATGAGGACTTGTTCGTAGATGATGGGTGCGGTCGCCAACACGTGCGGCTGTTTCGACAACCGCGCCATCAAAGGTCGCCAGTCCTGGATGCCATCGCCCATGGTTCGCATCAAGTTGACGTGGGAAGTTGACCCCAACAGTCGGTCTTGCAGGTCTTGCCGGAAGCCGTTGTTGATGGCGAGCGCGATGACCAGCGACGCCACCCCGGCTGTGACCCCGGCAATCGAGATCACCGTGATTACGCCGATCACAGCCTGCTTTCGCTTGGCCCGCAGATATCGCGACGCGATGAAGAACTCGAATTTCATAAAGACGGGGACAATACGATTCTAACTGCACGACTCTACCAGCAACGATGTCATCCCGAAACCGGCCCAAGCAATGTGAGCGGAACTAGCATCGGACGGCGTTCCCCGGGGCTGGTGTTCGAAGTTACATCCTAAATAAAAACGGCCGGACGTTGGTCCGGCCCAGGTGGGAATCAGGACATCCTAGTCGGTGGTGCTGACATTGCGAACATTGGAAGGCACAACCGGCTTTTCCGCAAAGAAGTCGTGGTCGTACAGGCTGCGATACATGCGACCGGCAATCTCAGCCGCCTTGGGGCCGAACGTAGGCCGGCCGCCCTCGAGGAACACAACAATCACAACACGACCATAGCTGGTGTTGGCGTAGCTGGCGAACCACCCGAAACGAGTGCCGGCACGAGAGCAGGTTCCGGTCTTCCCGAGTACCTCTTCTTCATTGAAATTCACCAGGAGCCTGCGCGCAGTACCGTAATTTACTGCGCCCGCCATGCCGTCGGAAATCTCTGGAATGAGCCCCGCGATATCTAGATGCCGCTTCACGATGGGCTGATAGTTCGCAACCTCGGCTGCCGTGGTCGGATGCTGCAGGTAGTACATGGTTCCGCCATTGGCGATTGCGGTCACCAGTGACCCGAGCTGCAGCGGCGTCATCGAAATGCCTTCGCCGAAGGAGCACATCTTGCCGACGCCGCCAAGCCTGGCAGATATCTCTTCCTCTGGATAAACACCCGGCTTCTCCCCGGAAATGTGATAGCCGGCCAGTTCGCCCAATCCGTACATGCGGGCGTAATGCTCGACCTTGCCGAATCCGAGCTGGCGGCCTAGCGCCTCGAAGTATGCGTTGTTCGAATGGGCCAGCGCCAGCGTCAGATTCATGTGGCTGCGGCCGCCAAGTCGTACTTGCGTCTCTTTGGTGATGATCTTTTCACTCAGTGCGGCCAGCGCGACCGAGAGCTTGATGGTGGAGCAAGGCTGCGCGCCGCTCGACAGCGCCATCTTCTGATTGACCATGGCCAGAATGCGGCCGCTGGTGGGCTGAATTGCGAGCACCGTGCCGTTCATATTGCCTAACGCGTCGATGGCTGCCTGGCGCACGACTGGATCTTCCCCGGCGGTGACATCGCCATCGGTGGCGTCGCTAACGTAGGAGCTTGCCAAGAAGCGCTCCAGGTGGCGGCGCCGTTTGCTGGCCACCGTACGGCGCGACCGCAGGCGACGACTGCGGGCTAGGTGCCGCATGTGCTTCCCCGCCCGTGGATTTTCCTTTACACTGCGCGACTTCGAACGGGGGGTGGTCAAAGGCCGCGTATTGATGGTAGCGGCGATGGCGGACTGCACGAATAAAACGATGATGGCGACGATGAGGAGGCGAGAAAAACTGCGCGTGTAAGCGGTCACTTCCCTGGTCCTGTCTCCGGAATTCATTGCGAAACGGCATTCCCTCGAAGCGGCGACCCACATGTACTACTTAGATTGCAACAATCGGGCCAGCGCTCCTAAGTGTATGAAAGTGTCCGCAATAGCCTGATAGTAGGCGAGTTCCTAAAGAGAGCGCAATCAAAAATTACCCATCTTGGTAACCAGGTGGATTCAATGTAAGTAGATGATGCAAAAAGGCTTGCGTCTTGATCGCTGGAAGGGCAAGCACTTCGGTAACAGTGACCCGATTTACTGAGAAGTAACTGACTATGCAGAGGATTGCACACTCATCCGCGCAGGGTACCCCCAGCCTTCGGGGTCGGCGAAGGCTGGGACCCTCATTTTCCCCTGGGCCCAACCTACTTCTTTCCGCACTTGGTCGCATCCATGTCCTTCATCTCGCCTTGGCCTTCGGGCTTCATGGCGGACATCGAGTGTCCCATTCCGGCCTGGACGGGAATCATGGCGTGCGCGTATGGGGTGTTGGCCCACATCAGATAAGGCTTGGCGGGATCCGGATCAGGCGAGTCGGGGAGTCCCAAGGACTTCGCCGCCGGTCCCACAACCATGATGTGGCTTCCTGTCTTGATCCAATGATTGTCGGCGGTTTTGGCGCTGGCGTAGGGATCGGTGTTGCTGGCGCCGTTGTCGCCCCTAAGCATGTAAGTAATCCCGGCTTTGTCGGGCGGGTTTTCGTGCTTCATCCAGGCGTCGAAGAATGCCATGCTGTTCTCGTCGGCGCACATCGGACTTCCAAGTGCGACCATGCAGATGTAGCCGTTCTTGCTCTCGCGAAGAGTTTTCATGTTGTGGTCTTTGTCCATCTGCATGATCCCGGCTTCTTTCGAGATGGCAGCGGGTGCGGCGGAAAGGGCTTTGCTAACGTAGGCGGCGTCAGACGACCCGGCTTTTTTTGCGGGCTTTTCAGCAGGCTTGTCCTGGGCGATTGCAGAACAGGCCATTGCGAGAAAACAGATGGCGATAATTCGAGTAAAACGCATGACTCCCTCCGTGGTTCTGTCGATCTTGATGTCGTACCCCACGAGCGGAAAGCATTGTACGCCATAAAATTGTGCCGGCGTCTTGAAAATCCACGAAGCACCTACATCCCAACGCCACGCTATCTCGGCCAAAGCCAACCGAACGTCCCCGCCGTCAGGAGACCATAGATCAGACCGTCCACCACGTGCTTCATGGTTACACCCCAGGTTTGGCCTTTCCAGATTGAGTCCTGCAGTTGGCCAACACCGTAGGCCAGGAATGCGGCGCATCCGGCAACGCGGAAGACCTCTAAGTAGTCTGCACCCGGCAAACGGGTGCGACCCGTCAGGTAGGCAGTCAGCAGGCTCACCACCAGGCAGAACGCAAACCATTGCGCGAGATACTTTCCCAGCCCAGGAGCGCCGCTTGGGCGGATCAGAAGCAATCCCACCGGGCCGCGCTTGAACTTCTCAACCATGGCAGGGGACTTCATTTCCTTGTGGGTTGTGAATGGGAAATGATAAGCGCGGCCAGGTGTGACATTCGCGGAGCGAAGCGCTTCCAATACTTTTTCTTCCTCCGGCAGCTGGCGGTAGTCGCTCCGGTGAATCGGGACCAGCATGTGCAGAACGAAACTTGCCAGAAAAACAATAACCGCAGACAAAAAAATGGGCAGCCACAACGCGGTGATGGCAACCATCAGGTCCTCCCTTGAAAACCGGCTTTCACGGAATGCGCCCCAGCCTACGCTCGAACCGGAGGGGCGTCAAACGCCATGTTCTTCAGTGCCATGTTCTTCAGGACAAAAAAAACGTGTGCTGCAAGCACACGCTTGGAGAGGCTTAAACTCTGTCGTTACAGACTACACTCGCCGAGTCTTTGATCTACCTGCCAAAATATTTCGCGTTCTTCTCCGCGTAATCCTTCCATTTTTCCGGAAGATCGTCGAGCGCGAAGATCGCCGACACCGGGCAGACTGGCACGCAGGCGCCGCAGTCGATGCACTCTACCGGATCAATGTAGAGCATGTCGAAATCGGCATGCTTAGGGTCGTCCTTCTTGGGATGAATGCAATCTACCGGGCAGGCGTCTACGCAAGCGCTGTCCTTGGTGCCGATGCACGGCTCTGCAATGACATAGGCCATGAGTGCTATTTCTCCTGGGTGTTGCGTATGTACGGAAACATCAATTTTAGCAAGAATCCGAGCACGGCGGTACGAGCCCCTATTGCACCTAACCCGACGGCGGGCTTTCTCCCCCGCGCATCGACTCCGGCCCCGGGCGAATATTGCTGAACAATGATCTGAGAAACTTTCGCGCGCAGGCGACCAGGCGAGATGGCGCTTTTCCCCTCACCGATACCAGTCTGACCTGGTCAACGGCAGACCGCTGGTCGCACTGGCGGGCTTCAGCAGCAAGGTTTGGTACAGGTCCAACTTTCCCGTGCGGAAGTAGTCAGCCGATCCCGCGAGATACAATCGCCACGTTCGGTACTTGATCTCACCGACCAGTTCCTTCGCTCGCGCTGCGTTCATCTCCAGCCGGCGCAGCCATTGCACCAGGGTCAAGAAATAATGCTCGCGCAGATTCTCCACGTCGCGGACCTCGAATCCGCACTCCCCGGCGACCTTCAGGATGGATGCGATCGGTACCAGATCTCCATCGGGAAATACATGAACGTCTGTAAATGTAGGCTGAGATGGCCTAGCCCGGTTGCCCGCGCGACCAATGCCGTGGTTCAAAAAGACGCCCCCGGCCTTGAGCACCCGAAATGCCGCACCGAAATACTCTCGAAGCCGGCTCTCGCCGACATGCTCCACCATACCGACGCTGACCACTTTGTCGAAAGGTCCGAACTGCTCGGCGTCTCGATAATCCACCAGGTGAACTTCGCATCGAGAACTGAGACCCGCTTGCGCAATTCGATCCTGCGCGAGAAGGAGTTGCTGTTGGCTCAAGGTTATTCCGACGGCTTGTACACCGTAGTTCCTGACAGCATGCAAAATGAGGCCGCCCCATCCGCAACCAATATCGAGCAACCGTTCGCCTGACTTCAGGCGAAGCTTGCGGCAGATGTAATCCAGCTTTCGCTCCTGCGCCTGGTCGATCGAGTCGTTTTCCGATTCGAAGTATGCGCAGGAATACACCATTCGGTGATCGAGCACAAGCTGGTAGAAGTCATTGGAAACGTCATAGTGAAAACTGACAGCTTGTCGGTCCCGCGATTTTGAATGGGGAGTGCCGCGCAGCTTTGTTCGCTTGAGGTTGCCGTTTGCGGGGGAAGCCAGGCCAGTTGCCCAAGCGATCATCCGCAACTTCTGTGCAGCGCTAAAATGCTTCCCCAGTAGGTAGTCCGCAACCGGGAAAACCGCAAGAAAGTCGCCGCTGATGTCGAAGTCGCCGCACACGTAGGCTTCGCCGAGCGCCACCTGGCGGTCGGAACGAAACAAGACTTGAATGACCTCAGGTTTCTTAATGTGCCATGTGAAGCGGCAGAAGTTTCCCGCCTCCGCATCGAAGCGTCTACCGTCCCAGAGCTCAATGGCAAAGTCACGCGCAGGGTAACCGCGCAACAATTCTTGCAGGATGGCGCTGGCCTTCTCGGCGGCCTGGTCGTGGCGAATGGGCTGGCGCTCCGCCATAACACCCCTATTATGCACCTATTTGGAGCTAAGGGAGACCGAGTAGTCGGCTCCTTCCCATTGACAGCTGTCGGTCCAATAAAACGTAAAGACAACCGTGCGCCCGGCGTCCAGAGCCCCAGTCGGCAGCTCAACGGCGTGGATTCCCACGCCGGTGTTCCGCGTGTTCACGTCGTTCGCGGTCTGCCAGTTGTCGAAACTCCAGTGCACCAGTGCAGGAGAGAGCAACGCAATGCGCAGATCTTTTCCAGCCCGGACGGTGCGGCACTTGTTGTTGTAGCGCCACTCATGGAATGCGGCCGTCCGCTTCTCCACCTGATATCGTTTCACGGTTTGCGATGGCTGGTCGAAGACTCTTCCGTCTCTGATTGAGCGCACCAGTTTGATGTACTCCGAGTGCGCCCACACCAGCGGGCAGGCCGATCCGGAAGGCTTGCCCAAGAACAATTCGCCTTCCGCAATGTCGGCGGTGTCCCAAACCTGCTCGGGAAGCAAGCGGCTGCCATTTGTCGAATGCTCCACCGATCGCAGCAGCTCCTGAGCAGAGGAAATATTCCCAGCGGCGAGTTCGTAATGCGCCCGTTCCCCGGCCAGTAAGGGCCAGGGACGGCCAATGCCAGTTCCGTCAAAGGGGCTGCCGTCGGCATGTTCGCCATAACCATCGTCGTTATAGCGATACCAGCACGCGCCCTGCGGCAGCCGAACCTTCAACAAGGCATCGATCACTTTTACGGTGTTCAGAATTCTTGGGTCATTCGGCGCACGCAGCCCGAATCGCACCAAGGCCAGCGCATCCGGACTCACGATGTGCGAAGCCCGCTCCCAAGACTGACCGGGGGGACGGTTCTTGATCGGAACAAACCCTTCGGTGGGCGAAGCGGCACAGTCACTGACGGGCGGCGCAATGCGAACGTAATATCCTTCGACTCCAATCTGCCGCGCCAAGTCGCCATCGGTCGAATAGGTCCAATCCTCGATGTGTTCGTTCCAGCTGTCGGCCAGATCGCGCAGGTACGAAGCACTGCCGGCTTGTCCCACCGCTTCAGCAACGTCCGCCGCCCCGAGAAGGGAAGCCACTTCGACCGCCAAGGTGAACGGCGAATAGCCGGAATCCTCTTCCCAGCGATCCTGCTGTGTCACCGGTCCGTTGCACGCGATGAACATGGCAGCGCGTTGCACCATCGGCCACCAGCGCTTCACGTCCCCGAGCGCCTTCGGGGCGTCACGGCGGAGCAGATCGATCAACAGAATTGGAAATCCCGCTTCGTCTAGTTGCAGACCGCTCCAATAGGCTCGCCCATCGAGCCACATGTTCTGCGGCCAGCGCCCGTCTGCCTCCTGGGTGCTTTCGAGATAGCGCAAGACACGAATGGCATCGCCCACCGCGCCAGCCGCGAGAAGGCCGCCTGCGGTTTCAACCAGGTCCCGCGGCCAGACGAGGTGATAACCGCCCAGGTCTTCGTCTCCCTTGTTGAATCCCCAGGGGATGGAAAGGCTGGCAATTACACCACCGGCAAAATCCTTTGACTCATGGGTGCGAAGCATCGCCGTACTCGCCCGATAAAGGTCGTGATCAACTTGGCGATCCAATGGCGCGAGCATCCTCTGCCATCCTGCCCACTGGGCGATGAATTCGCGCTGCATCACCGCGTAATCGTCTAGCAGGCTGCAGCGCGCCAGCTGCGCGGCCTCAGCCCAGACTCCGCCGAAGCCGAGCGCTAACACGAACTCCCCGCCGCAAGCATTCAGATCAATCTCGCCGGTGAGCGCGACATTGCCGTTTTCCGCGCGCTGATATTGTTCGGTGAGCCGGAAATTCCGCGAGAGGTCCTGCCACCCGTCCGAGTATCCAGTAAAACCAACCGAACTGCTCCCGAATCTAGCCGATGAGGCAAGCGCCAGCGCATAGCCCGCGGGATTTTCAGCCAGCAGCATTGGGATGCCCTTGTAATCTCCCATCCATCCCGTGTTATTCGTGCCATTGCTTCCCAGATGCGGCGCCAGCAATGCATAAAGCCGATAATCTGCCAGCCTCCCGGTAAGTGGAACGAACCGGATCTTTTGCAGAACCACGTTGCGGTAAGGATCGGCGAAGATTTCCTTCTCGATTCGATAACGGTGGCCGAGCTCGGTGTTCGCCAGCCGGAATCCCGGCACCCCATGTTCGAAGGGTTCAATTTCAAATCGGCAATGTCGCTTCTCTTCGGAAAAGAAGTTCGAGCCGCTGGTGACGATGAGGCCGAAGTCGCGGGTGCATGGCATGTCCACGCGAGGGAAATAGATTTCGTTGAGGATCCCGTGGCTCAGAGTGAACCAGACTTTGCTGGTACGGTTGAGGGCCGTGCCTACGCCGCTCTTGGCGCTCGAGGTCCAGCGCGGGGGAATCCCCGGCCATCCCGGCGCAAATGTAGGATCACCCACGTTGTGTCCTGCTCTGCTGAGGAGTTGTGTTACTTCGAAACAGGAATAGTATCAGGTAGCTGAATCCGCCCGAGATACAACGCCATGCCTACCACGGCATCCACCCCCATCTTGTCGAGCGTCTCGATCTCCTCGCGGGTTGTGATCCCGCCGGCAGCGATCAGCTGTTTGCTGCAGGCGGCGCGCAATTCCCGCACGGGCTCGAGCGGCAGCCCTTTCATCAAGCCCTCAGTATCAATATGGGTGTAGAGAAAGGCACCGCAATATTGATCAAGGGCCCTCGCGACTTCGAGCGGCGTAATGGAGGTAACCTCCTTCCATCCGCGGATCGCAATCCTGCCGCCGCGAGCATCAATGGCGAACACCAGTTTGTCCCGTCCGAATTCCTTCACCAGCGCCTGCGCGAACGGAACATTGATGGCCCCATTTTGAATCAATGGCGACCCGATGATTACCCGTTTTGCTCCTATGTCCAGGGCCGCGCGTGCAGCCTCGATCGTGCGGATGCCGCCGCCAACCTGACAGGGAAGCTGGTTGACGAAAAACCGGATCAGCTCAGAATTCGGCGCCCTGCCCATGGCGGCGTCAAGATCGATCAACTGCACGAGAGGAAAGCTGGAGAACTTCAGAACCCACTCGGCAAAATTCTCGAACTCGAGTGCTTTCTTTTCGCCCTGAATCAGTTGGACGACCTTGCCGTCCATCAAATCAATGGAAGGAATGAGCATAAGAATCTAGGAGACGAGCCTTACCGGAACTCCGGCCGCATAAAGCCTTAACTTCAACTCGGAAATTGAACTCAAGCCAAAGTGGAAGATGGAAGCTGCCAGTGCAGCATCAGCTTCGCCGGCACGAAACACCTCGACGAAATGCTCCGAGCCTCCTGCCCCTCCCGATGCTATGACAGGGATATTCACCGCCTGGGAAACCGCACGCGTGAGTTCACAGTCAAAACCTTTTCCCGTACCGTCGCGATCCATCGACGTCAGAAGAATTTCACCCGCCCCTCGCTGCTCTGCTTCCCGTGCCCATGCAATGGCATCGCGCCCGGTGGGCGTCCGGCCTCCAGCCACAAACGCTTCAAAAGCGGTGGCCTTCCGCTTGGCATCGATGGCCACGATCACCGCCTGTGATCCAAAACGCTGGGCGATGCGTGTGATCAATGACGGGTCGGCAATAGCGGCGGAATTGATGCTGATTTTATCGGCGCCTGCGTCGAATATGGCTGCCGCATCTTCCAGTTTGCGCACTCCTCCCCCGACGGTAAACGGAACAAACAGTTCTTTGGCTGTCCGTTTTACCGTCTCGATCAAGGTATTTCGCCTCTGGTGGGTAGCGGTGATGTCGAGCAGAACAACTTCATCGGCGCCAGCCTCGCTATGGGCTTTCGCCAATTCCCCGGGATCGCCAGCATCGCGCAGATTGAGGAACTTCGTCCCCTTCACAACACGCCCGGCGTCTACGTCCAGGCAAGCGATGATTCGTTTGGTTAGCATCTACGATTTGTCTTCTCTGCGCCCTTTATTTCTCCGCTAATTGGGACGGTTGAAAACCTGAGGTTCACAAGCTGACAAAATTCTCCAAAATCTTAAGTCCCACCTCTCCCGACTTTTCCGGGTGAAACTGCACGCCAAACAAGTTGTCCTGCTCCACGGCTGCCGAAAACCCGCCGCCGTACTCGCATTCCGCAGCCGTCGAGGTAAGCAGGGGCACGCGGTACGAATGTGTGAAATAGACGAATGCTCCGCTCGAAACTCCCTCGAGCAGTCGCGAGGCGCGCTTTCGGATCTCAAGGCTATTCCAGCCGACATGCGGAGACTTCACGCCGGAAGGAAATCGACTGCACTCACCCGCCCATAGTCCCAGTCCATCGACATCGGGGGCCTCTTCGCTCGACGCCAGCATCCACTGCATGCCAACGCAAATGCCCAGGAAGGGCACGCCGCGCTCGATCCCGCTGAGCACGGCATCTCGCAGCCCCCCGTGGTCGAGCGCAGCCGTCGCCTGGAAATGCCCAACTCCCGGCAGAACCATCTTGTCTGCCTTCGCGACCTGACCAGCATCGGCGGTTACCAGGGTTGCCGCGCCCAGGTGATCGAATGCCTTTTTGACAGAAGCGAGATTGCCCGCCTGGTAGTCGATGATGGCAATCACTACAACAACCCCTTCGTGCTCGGCAGCAGACTCTTCATCTGTTTGTCTTGCCAGCAGGCGGCGCGTAGCGCCCGGGCAAAGGCTTTGAACAATGCCTCAATCTTGTGGTGATTCGACCGCCCATAAAGCGTCTTGATGTGAATATTCGCATTGGCTCCGCGGGCAAACCCCTCGAAGAAATCATCTACCAGCTCCGACTGCAAATCACCAACCAGCCGCACGCGAACCTTGGTTTCAACCACCGCCGCCGCCCTTCCGGAAAAATCAACGGCTGCGACGCCCAGCGTCTCATCCATCGGCATCATGAAATATCCTGCGCGCAAGATTCCTTTTTTGTCTCCCAGCGCTTTCGCGAACGCCTGCCCGAGCGCGATGCCGACGTCTTCCACGGTGTGATGCTGATCTACATCGAGATCTCCGGTGGCCCTGAGTTCCAGATCGAATCCGCCATGATGGGCCAGCAACTCCAGCATGTGATCGAAAAAACGGATCCCGGTAGAAATCTTGTAACGGCCCTTCCCTTCGATGGTAAGCCGCAGTTTGATGCTGGTCTCTTTGGTTGTGCGGTCGAGGACAGCTTTTCTCATCTGGTTACCTGCTGCCTAATTCCGAGTTGTGCAAACACTTCGCGCAGCGCAGAGAGCATACGTTGATTGTGCTCGCGAACGCCTACGGTGACGCGCACGCAGTCTTGGCATCCGTAGTCCGCCGAACGATCCCGCACCAGAATTCCGCGACGCCGCATTTCTGTGACAAACGGCTTCGAGTTTTCCCCAAGATACATCAGAACAAAGTTCGCTCGGCTCGGCCAGTGCTTCACGTTCCAAGCAGCTAATTCCAATTCCAGCTCGCGTCGTCCTTCGAGACACTGGGCTACATAATTGCTGACGTATTGCTGGTCTGCGAGCGCCGCCGGCAAACACGCAAGCGCGACGGAGTTCAGGTTGTACGGCGAACTTGCCCGCCGCAGCATCTTCATCTGTTCGACTTGGCCCATCAACACTCCAATCCTCAGTCCCGCCATGCCATAGACCTTGGAGAAAGTACGCGAGGCAAAAAGGTTCGGCCTCTCCCGCCATTCCGGCACGACCGTCTCCCCGGCGAAGTGGAAATAGGCTTCATCGATCAAGACAGCGGCGTCGGGAGCAGCCTCGGCGATACGGAGCAGGTCTTTGAGCGCGACCAATGTGCCGGTAGGATTGTTGGGATTGGCCAACGCGATGAACCGGGTACGAGAAGTGACCGCGGCGACCACAGCGTCAGTCGGGAAACCGAAGTCCCTAGACGCCGGGATGGAAATCACCTTGCTCCCGGTCTGAGCTGCGTAAATCTCGAACATGGCAAAGGTGGGGACCACGAGGATGGCTTCGTCCGCGGGCTCGAGGTAAGTTTCACAAACCAGATGAATGGCTTCGTCGGTACCGTTCGTGAGCAACACTTCTTGCGGGGACACTCCGAAATGTTCAGCCACTGCCAGTTCTCCAGCATCGCGAACCGGGTAGCGTGCTAGGTTCTCGCCGTCAATTTGCCGCAAGCGCTCGAGCACACGCGGCGAGCAGCCGGAGGTGTTTTCGTTGAAATCCAGACGCAGGCCTTGGCGATTCCCTAGCGGCGGATGGTACTCCTTCAGCGTGCGCACGGCGTCGCGGGCTTTAAGCACGGGCACACCTCACACGAATGGAATCGGCGTGGGCCTGCAAACCTTCGGTTTCGGCCAAGGCCACAACCGATTTGGCAATACGCTGCAGACCGCGAGAAGAGAGATCCTGCACGGTAATGAGCTTCACGAAGTCCATCACGCTCAGTCCACCGCGAAACCGCGCTGCACCCGCCGTAGGCAACACGTGGTTGGGACCGGAAGCATAGTCTCCCGCGGCTTGCGCCGAGTAATCTCCGACGAAAATCGACCCTGCATTCTGGACCAGCCGCAGGGAATGCTTTTCGACAGTGATGTGTTCCGGAGCGATGCGATTCGCCCAATCAAAGGCCTCAGACTTTGACCGTGCAATCAGAATCGCGCCTCGCGAAGAGATTGAGTGCGCTGCGATTCGATTCTCGCCCAGTGGCGGCCGTCCGCGCCCGCCATTTTTGACCTCTCGCGACACCTCCTCCGCCAATTTCCTCGAAGTTGTCACCAGATTGACCAATGTCTCGGGATCGTGCTCCGCCTGCGCTAACAAATCAGCCGCAAGGAACGCCGGTTCGCCGTTGTCACTAACGATCATTCCCTCGGTCGGACCGGCCAGCATATCGATGGCACAGTCGAACGCGACCAGCTTCTTCGCAACGGTTACGTACCGATTGCCCGGCCCGACAATCTTATCTACCGACGCGATGGTTTCCGTTCCGTATGCCAGGGCTGCGATTGCCTGAGCGCCGCCAACCCGGTAGAACTGCTCAACACCCAGCATTCCCGCCGCGGCAAGGACTTCGCGACTCGGCCTCGGCGAGACCACCCGAATGTTCTTCACTCCCGCGACCTGCGCCGGGATGACGGTCATTAACAGCGTAGAAACCAGTGGGAACCGGCCCCCGGGCACGTAACAGCCAGCCGAATCGAGCGGCCGAACTAGTTGTCCAACGACTGCGCCTTCTCTCGCGCGGCGCCACGGCTTCGGCTTCTGCCACTGGGCGAATCGGCGAATGTTCTTCTCCGCCAGTCTCAAGGCGGATCGCAACTGTTTCGGTGCGGCTTTCCACGCCTCGCGCAACTCGGATTCACTGACGCGTAAGCTCAGCCCCGGTTTGAATCCGTCGAACCTGCAGGCATACTTCAGCAGTGCCCGGTCGCCGTTTTGGCGCACATCCTCAACAATCTTCCGCACCACAGGTTCGATGGTGTCCAATTGCGAGCCTCGCCGCTCAAGCGCACGTACGTAACGATCGGCGGCTTTGCCCTGCAGAATCCGCATTACATGACCACCTTGTTGAGCGGATATTCCACGATTCCCTGCGCGTTCGCCTCTTTAAGTCGTGGAATAACTTGCCAGGCGAGGGACTCCTCAATCACGGTATTGACCGCCAGCCACTCCGGGTCGCTCAGCTGCGAGATCGTTGGACGCTTCAGCGCCGGCAGGACGCCGAGTACTCGCTCCAGATCTTCCTTGCGGACGTTGAGCATCAGACCGACGCGATCCTTCGCTTCCATCGCGCCCTTCAGCATCAGCGCGAGATTTTCGATCTTGCGCCGCTTCTCGGCATCGTTCCACGAATTCCTATTGGCGATGATTTGGGTATTGCTCTCAAGGACGGTGTCCATGATGCGAAGGTGATTGGCGCGCAGAGAACTTCCGGTTTCCGTGACTTCAACAATCGCGTCCGCCAGCATCGGCGGTTTTACCTCGGTTGCGCCCCAAGAAAATTCGACTCGCACATCTACGCCGCGGCTTGAAAAGTAATTCTTGGTGACGTTCACCAGTTCCGTCGCGATGATTTTTCCGGAAAGATCTTCCGCTTTCCCGTACGACGAACTCTCCGGTACAGCGAGCACCCAGCGAACCTTGCCGCGACTCTGCTTGGCGTAGATCAGGTCGGTGACGGTAACGACCTCCAACCCGCTTTCAATCACCCAGTCGAGTCCGGTGAGCCCTGCATCCAGCGCGCCGTGCTCAACGTAGCGCGCCATCTCCTGCGCCCGA
>Ga0068859_100000249_pt1 | contig 53191 bp, 54 predicted proteins | sample KBSSwiS22_FD_66585 | JGI IMG/M metagenome (GOLD analysis project Ga0068859, IMG submission 66585) | Switchgrass rhizosphere microbial communities from Kellogg Biological Station, Michigan, USA - KBS Switchgrass S2-2 | ecosystem: Host-associated > Plants > Roots > Rhizosphere > Soil ... | reverse complement strand
CACGCCGTCTTTTCCATTCAATGCAATGGAATTGTTTTGCCGGTTAACCACTACACCCGGTGATTTTTCCAATACCTCCAGCGCTGTACCGCCTGCAGAAGTAATACTGGCCTTTACATTGATCACCATCCTGTCGATCTTTTGCTCAAACATGGGTTTGCGTGATACCAGTGTAACTGCATTCAGCTGCACCGTTTCTTTGGTTAATTGAAAGGTGCCTGCATCAATATCTGCTGAGCTGTTTACAATAAATGCAGTGTTATAAAATGTTTTAAATCCTGTAAAAGAAATACTGAGTATATATTTGCCGGCGTTTATTTTTTCAAAAGAAAAATTACCGGAAGATTGTGTAATAGTTCCTTTTACCAAAGCAGAATCTTTTTGCTGCAGCAATAATACGTTAGCGCCTGCAATAAGTTTATTATCCTCTGCCTTTACTACACCATAAATTTTTGTTTGTGCTGCCAAAGATTGCAGCGCCAATACAGCCAATACAATACAGGCTATTTTCTTAAGCAATAGTTTCTGCATACAACAATGTTTGTTTAGTAAAAAGATTACAGATAGAATATTAGGAGGGGGTGCGGCTAAAATAATCTTGTGTAAAATAGAGAATTACTTTAAACATTCCTATATATCGCTATAGAATAATTTAAAACCGGCAGTGGGAGAACATCGCAATGATTACATCACAAGACGGCTGTCTTAGATTTTTTGATGTTTAACTTTTGTAAATGCCTTAATATTCTTTTCTGAGGGATGTTTTCACGATCGTCGCTTAATAAAATAGACCATGGCTTCAGGGTATCTATTTGAGCAAATATTACGTTCAAAATTGCAATAGTGGGCAGTGCCAGGAATATTCCGGGCAGGCCAATAAGAGAGCCGCCAATAATAACACCTGCAATAGTCATCAGGGCATTTATTTTTACTTTGGAGCCTACAATTTTTGTCATTAAAAAATTCGCATCTAAAAAATGAATTACTTCCATACTTACAATGATCGAGATAATATGATTGATCCCTGATGAATTACCCAGCGTAACCAGCACAGTAAACAGCAGGCCTGTAAAAAAACCGATATAAGGAACAATATTGAGCACCGCTGCTAATACACCAAGAAAAACAGCATACTTAACACCAAGGAATAATAATACTGTTACATTGCAGATAGCCACAATAGCCATTTCTATAATGAGGCCGGTCATATACTTTTGAATAATTTGCTTTGATTCCATCATTACAACCTGCAGGCTTTCTTTATGTTCTGTTTTAAAAACAGCAAACAAAAATCTTTTTATCAACTGCCTGTAACAAAGGATAAGAAAAGAATAGATAGCTACCAATATAACAATTATAACGGTTTCGGATACGTTAAGAAACGTTTGCCCTATAAATTGTCCGCCATTATCTTTTACCCCCTGGCTGGCAGTATCAATGATTACTTTTTGCTGTGCTGTGGTAATATGCAGTTTTTGTGCAACCCATTGCTGCAAAGTTTGCAGGTGTGTGGCAAGGTGTTCTTTTATTGATGGTATATCGTTAAAAAAACCGGCCATTTGAGAAGAAAGAAAATATACCAGTGTGGCAATTAAAGCTAAGGCAAGGATTACGGCCACAAAATTGGCAAGGGCCGCCGGAAAATATAATTTTTGCAGTAACCGTGTAACAGGTAACAATAAAATGGATAACAATACAGAAAAATAAATGGGTACCAGTACAGTATGGCCAACATAAATAAAAATACCAATCAGCAATATCATCAGCAACTGGTAACTAAGCCTTTGAGGATAAGATATTTCTTTACTATTGGTCATTATATGGGTTATTAAAAAGCATTTATGCTGTAGTATTCATAATTATAAAACAAATACTGCATAGCAATTCGTTTATGCAATACTTATACCTGGGAAAATATTTTTCCTTAAGGCAATTATACAAAGTTAGCCGGGTGCAATGTTGGTGGGTTACATTATTATAGCATTAAGTTGCATAATTCACAGGTGAGGGAAATAATGATTGCGGAATAAAATGCTGGTAAAATTTTTATTTATTGTTGTCCTATCTTTTTTACTCCACGGTTCTTTTTCCTTCCACAGTAGCAGCCATGTTTTGTAAAAGGTCAAACACAACAATTTCATTATTGTCTTTTTTAAGCCAGCCTGCAGGGCAATACAATCTTTGCTGCGGACCCACATTCCAATAGCGCCCAAGGTTATGGCCATTAACATAAACAATGCCACGGCTGTATTTACTCATGTCAAAATAAGTATCCCCCGTTTCGGGCAAAATAAAATTTCCTTTAAAGAAAATACCATTGTTGAATCCTTCAGGATACTTTGATTTCAGGTTACGCACAAATTTTTCATCCATAGGAAATAAATAAGTTTGCCAGTTCATCAGCGTCATACCGTTAAGGGTTACCCTGTCTGTAATACCTTTTCTGTCAATCATGTACTGCGCAAAATTGATATGTCCCATACCTTCTACCAGTATATCTAATTGCGGATCCTTCGCTTCTGTTTTAGGTAATTTTATTGTCCATTTACCACCATCACGATGAATGGTATCAATTAATTTTCCTTCTAAAAATATTAAAGCAAAGTCATGTGGTTCGGTAATAGTAAGGTTGCCACTTTTGTGCCCTATTAGTTTTGTACGGTATAATATCAACCCCTGGTTTTGATCGTAATATTCCATAGCTCTCGGTTGTACCGATGCAACAGGCTTTGGCAATTCTTTCCAGATACTGGTTAATGGAATTAATTGTATTGCAGGAACCTCAATTGTTTTAACAGGTGCCGGTACATCTGGAATTGTATAATTTACATACTGGCTGATGAGGTTGCGCAGCATATAATATTTTGGTGTTGCCTGACCTTGCTCATTAATGGGTGCATCATAATCGTAGCTGGTAATATCAGGTTGAAATTGCGTTGCACTGAATGCATTGGCGCCAGCAGTAAATCCAAAATTGGTTCCTCCATGAACAACGTAGAGGTTAAATGATTTGCCGTTCTTTAATAAATAAGTGATCTCTTTTTTTTGGTCATTGGTATCTGGCCGTTGCCATTTTTCTTTCCAGTGTGTTAACCAGCCGGGGTAAGTTTCTGAACTAAATACCGGTACATTGGGATTGTGTTTTGCAGCAACAGCAAAGTCATCATCACTGCTCCCGGAGTCAAGACCAATAGCAGCACCTTCAACAGTGCCTGCATCCAGCATAAATGGTGTGGGGCCATCGGCAGTATAAAATGGACCCGTGATACCATTTTGCTGCCAGAGTTTTTTCAACATATTCAAATAGGTTTTGTCATTAGCATAACTGCCGTATTCATTTTCTATTTGGGTAAGAATAACGGGGCCGCCATTGTTGCACAATAAGGGTTTTAATTCTTTGCTTACATTTTGTATATACCGCGTTAGTGCTGCTATATAACGGCTATCCATACACCGTATTTTAATATCCGGGATTTTTAAAAGATAGGTGGGCAATCCGCCCCAGTCCCACTCCGCACATACATAAGGGCCCGGCCGCACAATCACCCACATGCCCTCCTGCTGGCAGATGCGTATGAACTCAGCAATATTTTTATTGCCGGTTTTAAAATCAAAAACCCCTTCTTTTGTTTCATGGTAATTCCAGAAAATATAAGCAGCAATGGTATTGCAACCCATTGCCTTTGCCATTTTAATACGATGCCTCCAATATTCTGCCGGTATCCTTGCCGGGTGCATTTCGCCACTGATCACCCGGAATGGTTTTCCATCCAGCATAAATTGTGTTTTATCAAATGCAAATACATGTTTTTGCTGTGCTTTTGCCTGGATGCATAAAAGCAGCAGGAAACTATAGCCAATAATTTTTTTAGAGAAAGCCATCTATTTTATATTTTCTTTTGATAAACATACATCACAAATATCAATTTTATACAGCGGCAGAATAATTAATTGCTTATGCAATATCCCTGCATACTAAACAAACCTCTCTTTTTTACTCAGGTGATACAGCCGGTAAGAAAATAATTTGAATAAAAGCCTGAAGAGTTTTATAAATTTTATAAAGACAAGAATGTTTGCCTCTTTGATAAGGTCACACTTTTAAGGGTAAGCCCCGGGTGCAAAAACCAATTGGTTCCGGATCTCCAAATTGGCCAGTAGTAACACTTACAAAATTACCTGCTTTTGCCTCAATGGCCGGTTTTAACATTTTTTGGTAAGGAAATTGAAATATGTATATTAAAAAGTAATGCCAAACAAACACACTACGGCAATAGGTATTGCCGTTTGCCTGTTTATTACCGGTTGCAACAAAAGGCAGGTGCCTGAACATACAACAGCTATAACAACAACTAACAGAACAGCCAGCAAAACAATTACAAGCAGCAGTACAAATAACAGCAGCACAACCCCGGTAAAAAGGGTGATGGTGAGAAGAACGACGGCTTCATCAGTACCAAGGGTAATTTTGGTAAATGATAAGGCGGCTAAAAAGAGTTTTGATGGCAGGCTGTATTATGACATAAACGGGCGTCGTTACTGGCGGAATTATGATGATGGCAAATACTATATTTTTGATAAGTCCATGTATTCAAATAAAGCGTTCAGGCCGCATTAGGCAGCCGCTAAAAAGTTATCGCAACAGTCACTTCTATTCCGGTATATTAAACTATCAGCTATGAAAAAGAATTTTCTTACAATTATTTGTATTGCCTGTGCATTAATAACCCGGGCACAACTAAAAACAACTCCTGTTTGTCCCGCTTTTACAGTGGATGTGCTGGAAGGCACCATCAACGACCTGAATACAAAATCTACATTGGGAGAAGTAAAGTCTTCTTTTCCCTGCTTTACCAAATTGGTGGAGCAAGCCAGCAGCACCGATTGCGCCGGTGTATTTTATAAAGACCGGGACATTAATTTCTTTACTGAAAGAGGGTATATTGAAATTGGTGAAAAGTTTAAAGGCAAGCTAAGCCTGCCCTTAATTGGTGCCAGCCGCAGCAGTTTATTCAAATGGCTGGGCTTTCCTAAAATAAAAGACGTAAACTGGGATGCTTTTCAAACCAAATACGGCATTCTTATTTTATACTACACTAAAGCAGGCAAGATCAATAAGTTGCAGATGAGCAACCGAACTACCGATACCATTAAACTTTGCGAATAAAATGTAGTCGAACGGCTTGCAGGCCGAAAGAACCGGGATTTCGGAAACGCCGTACATAGTTTTTGGGGTGAAAAATCCGGGATTTGGCAGGTTTTATACGCAAATACAGCGTAAAATTGCCATTTGCTAAACAGAATCCGCCTTTAGATAATTTATGTATTGCAATTGAAAAGAAATAATGCAACTTTACATCATCAAACGGGGAAAGGAAAAGCGGAAAAGATTTGAAACAAAAAGTTCTGAAAATTAATAAAAGTATTTTTTAAAATAATTGGACTGCTGCATAAACACAGCTTTCCGCAACTCGGTTTTTCATAGGATATTGGATTTTAAAACGGGGCAGGATTTCTATCCAGCCCTCTTTTTTTATACTGGTGTCCTGGTTATCTTCACTTTACAATCTTCCTCAGTATCCGCACACTATCTTCCATTTCTTTTTCATTAAGCGAAGCAAAACCCATGCGTAAGGCATTATAATTAGTGCCATTTGAATTATAAAAACTGCCGTCACTCATGTACAAACCCATTGCAGATGCCTGTTGCGCCACTGCGGGTAAAGGATTTTTTTTATTAAATTTTACCCACAAGGCCATACCGCCGGAAGGTTTTTCAAAAACCACCTGTTTACCCATTTCACTTTTCAATAACTCACAAAACATATCCCTGCGCTGGTGGTATAGTTTTAATGATTTTTTTAAATGCTTTTGCATATCGCCGCTGTTGAATAAAACAGCAAGCGCTTCTTCCATTAAGTTATCGCCACGGATATCAATCAACCTTCGCAAGCGCATACATTCACGTATAAAATTTTCCGGCGCTACCATATACCCGACTTTAAGTGAGCTGGTAAATGATTTGGTAATGGAGCCGATATAGATCACATTGCCATTATGATCGGCGCTGGCCAGTGGCAAAATAGGGCTGCTGTTATAATGAAAGTCATAATCGTAATCATCTTCAATTACAGGAAAATTGTATTGCCTGATGAGGGCTAATAACTGCATCCTTCTTTGCGAACTTAAAGTAACTGTTGTGGGATGATGGTGATGCGGAATAATGTACAACAGCCCGGGCTTCTTCTTTTTACAAATTTTTTCAATAGCAGTTACATCAATACCATTTTCGTCTACGGGTACATGAAGTAGTTTTGCGCCGCAATGCTCAAAAAGCATATTGGCCATACCATAATTAGGTTCACCCACAATAACAGTGCTACCCGGTTTAATGATGATTGAAGCCACAATATAAATCGCCATTTGAGCACCACGGGTTATCAGCATATTGTTTTCCGAAATATTCAACCCCCTTGTTTCCGCTAAAAACTTTGCTAATGCCATTCTTAAACTCAATGCTCCGGCAAGATCGCCATACACAATTTTTCTTTGCATGGCGGGCAAATGAAAAAGCCGGTTGTATTCTTTTAATAACTGGTCTACCGGTGCCAGCCTGGCATCAGGAAAACCATCATTGATAATAAGCCGGTGCCCCGCTGCTGCCGACATTTGTGTATTGGGAATTTGCAATGCAGAAAAATTAAACAAGGCCTGGCCTGCATAAGCTGGCGCTTTTGCCGCTGCTTTAAAAGATCTTGGTTTTATTTCAGGAAGATCTTTTGAAACCACCACGCCTTTTCTTAAAACCGTTGTTATCCAGTCTTGCGCAGCCATTTCTTCGTAAGCTGCTACAATGGTTTTGCGGTGCACTTCCAGCAAGGCTGCCATTTCCCTGGTAGAAGGAAGTGCAGCGCCCGGCCTTATAACGCCTTCGTGAATAAGACCGATGAGTTTATTAGCAATTTGCTGATACACCGGCGTAGCCAGTGATCTGTTAACAGGAATCAATATTTTAAACGGCAGCATCTGGACTACCAGTTATTTTAAAACTGGACTATAAAGATAGTCCAAGCTATTTATATTTTTGCTATAACAAAAAAGGGTTGTCAACTTTATAAAAGTTGACAACCCTAAACAAAGACACTAAAACAATAAAGAAAATGGAAACAAGATTTAACATGGCAACAGTAGCGCCAGGCGCTTACAATGCACTGGAAGGATTGGATGATTTTATAGCCAACACTTCGGTACCTCAACTGCAACAGGAATTGATAAGGATAAGAACATCGCAAATTAATGGTTGCGCATATTGTGTGAACATGCATACTAGCGATGCCCGTAAGCAAGGCGAGTCTGACAAGCGCATGCATTTGATAAGCGTATGGCGTGAGGCAGGAAATATTTTTACCGAAGAAGAACAATTGTTACTGGCAATGACAGAGGAGATAACATTGATACATCAGCACGGATTAAGTGATGCCTTGTATGAAAAAGCCATTGCATTATTAGGTAAAGATAAAACTGCCCAGGTTATCATGACCATCATTGGTATCAATGCGTGGAACAGGATTGGTGTAGCTTTAAAAATGCATCCTAAAATTTAATGCACATGAAAAAGATTCAACAGCCTGCACAATTATTTTTAAGATTGGCATTAGGCATTGGTTACTTAGTGCCCGCCCTTGATCGACTTGGTGTATGGGGTAAAAATGGTGAGCCCGGCATTTCGTGGGGCGATTGGCAACACTTTATGCAGTACGCACGTGAAGTGATGAGTTTTATCCCGGCATCTTTAGTAACGCTGTTTGCAGTAATAGCTACTGTTGCAGAAATTAGTTTTGGCATATTATTCGTGATTGGCAAATGGACAAAATTAGCTGCATTGGGCAGTGGTATACTGGCTTTATTATTTGCAGTATCAATGGCTATATCGTTCGGCATTGTATCACCTTTAAGTTATTCTGTGTTTACAGTTAGTGCCGCAAGTTTTTTATTGGCTACTGTTGATACTTACAAGTGGAGTTTGGATAGTTTAATTCATTCAAAATAAAAATCGTTATGAATAAGTTTGAAACTTTTTTACAGTTACATCATAGTGCAACGCCGTTGCTACTCGGTAATTGCTGGGATGTTAGCAGCGCAAAACTTTTAGAGGAAAATGGTTTTAAAGCCATCGGCACTTCAAGTGCAGCACTGGCCCGGTCGCTGGGTTATGAAGACGGAGAAAATTTGCCCTTTGATTTATTATTGGAAACCGTAAAAAGAATTCAGCAAAATATTTCCGTGCCATTATCGGTTGATATGGAAAAAGGATACGGCACTATTGCTAATGATATATTGGAAAACATTTTAAAGCTGCATGATATTGGCGTGGTAGGTATTAATATTGAAGATTCAAGAAATAGAATTATTGGTGATGCGGCAGCATTTGCTGCAACCATTTCATCTATTGCAAATCATTTAGCACAAAAAAATATTTCATTCTTCATCAATGCAAGAACAGATGCTTTTGTTGTAGCCCTTCCCAACGCATTAGATGAAACCATTGCAAGAATTAAATTGTACCAAAACACTGGTGCCAGTGGCATCTTTGTACCTTTTATAAAAAACGAAACCGATATTAAAGCAGTAACTGCAGCAACAACATTGCCTGTAAATGTTTTAGCAATGCCGGGATTGCCGGGTATTGCAGCACTTACAGCTTTAGGTGTTAAAAGGATAAGCATCGGCAGTGCTTTATTCAACGCTTTAAAAAAAGAAGCTGCAAATAAAATTAAAATGATCATGGAGCAGCAATCCTATGATCCGCTGTTTTAAATTAGCAATAGTTATTTTTACTCATGACAACACCATATCCCACCAACATAAAGATCATTCTTGCTTTTGCTGCCATCTATATTATATGGGGTTCTACATTTTATGGTGTGCATATAGCTTTAAAAAGTTTTCCGCCTTTTTTATTATCTGCCTTACGCTTTTTAATTGCAGGAACGGTATTGCTGATGTATTGTATCGTTACCAAAGAAAAATTACCTGCCGCTGCAGACATTAGAAAGAATGCACTTTGTGGTCTTGTACTTTTTATTGGTGGTGTGGTATCAGTAGTATGGTCGCAGCAATATATTTCGTCCAGCCTGGCGTCTATTATTATCACTACCCCATTTTGGTTTGTAGTGCTGGATAAAAAACAATGGGGCTATTATTTTTCCAATAAATGGATCATTGCCGGGTTAATAACAGGGTTGCTGGGTGTGATCTTATTACTGGGATTTAAAAAAGGCAGGGCTGGCAGCAGTGATGAATACATGCAGTTGTTAAGCATATTTTGCATGATCGGTGGCAGTTTTTTATGGGTATCTGGCTCTTTGTTTTTAAAATATAATCCTTCTAAAACTTCGCCATATGTAAACACCAGCATTCAATTACTAAGCGCAGGTATATTTTGTTTGCTGATAAGCCTGTTCAGGAATGAACCGCAACAGCTTGTTGTTAGTGCTATACAAACTGATGCTGCCATTTCATTATTGTATCTCTCCTTAATAAGTACACTCGTTACTTTCATGGCGTATATCTGGTTGATTAAAGTAAGGCCGCCTGCTATTGTAAGCACTTATTCTTATGTTAATCCTTTGGTGGCAGTGTTATTGGGCTGGGGCCTTGGTGGAGAAACCATTTCAGCCTTGCAGATAATTGCACTGGTGATCATACTTTGCGGTGTACTGTTTGTTAATATTCCACGCTATAAGGCCAGCATGTAAAAGCAAACAATTATAGCTGTAGCTTTACAGTTCCTGAACAAAGCTATGCAAGCGTTTAAGCCTTTAATAAAAAGATTTTCCTGGGTACTGTTAGTGGTATTCCTGTTGGTACTCACCAAGGTGATCCTATTTAAAGGCAGCCCCCGTTATTATAAAAATTATTTCGCCACCACATACCACAACTATAAAGTAAAAGAAGGTATTAAGAAAGCCAACTTTAAACCTTTTGCCACCATAAAATTATTTTGGGAGAGCCGCAGGCTTAATGTGGAATATAAAGTAAATAACCTGTTGGGCAATATTCTGCTCTTTATACCGCTGGGATTTTTATTGCCGCTTTTAATAAGAAGGTTCAGGAATATTTTTCTTATTGTATTCACCGGGTTTTTGCTCAGCCTTTTTTATGAATGTACACAATTACTAACCGGCATTGGTATTTTTGATGTAGATGATATGATATTGAATACATCCGGCACTTTAGTTGGTGTACTCATTTTTTATGGCGCAAAAAGTTTGTTTGCTGCAAAGCAAAAAAATACAATACACGAAACTGCTCCTTCTTCTACATCATAGATAAGTCAAGTTTTTGGAAACTTGACTTATCTTCTTTAAAGCAGCTGCACCCAATTAAAATCTTATTTGCACTTACCGGAATTTACCCGAAATGGTATAGCACACTTTATCGTTGATCCTTCTGAATATTTCGCCGTTTATTTTTCGCAGGCGACGGCGTTTTCTTTTATCCAAAAGCCTTCCATCACTATCAAAATATTGCGGTTGCTGAAAATAAGTGAGCACATAATATTTTTTATACGCCAGCGGGGATTTTAAGGCCACAGCTCTTATCGACATAAATACAAGGGTATTCTTTTTTTCATCCACATAATAATCGTAGTTCTTTATCCATGCAGAGTGTATCGATTGCATTTGCTGAATGAGTTTGATCACTTTTGCGGCATTAAAATGATAGGCAAGCAGTGTATCTGTAAGGCGGGGCTCGCTAATGTCAAATTCATAAATGTAGCTTAAGGTATCAGTAATGATTTCAATAGATACGGTTTTAAAAGCTTTATCTGTAAAACCTATTGTAAAAGGATGTTCAAGAGATAGTGCTTTATAAGTTTCCTCAATTTTATCTAATATTTTTTCATGCTGGTAATAATATTTTGTAGAAATGTTTTTGGGTGAGCAGGAAAAAATACAGCTGACCACTCCAACCAATAATATAATGCGGATGAGTTTATTTGGCATCAGTTTCTTTTTTAGTGCAGTATGTAATACCAAAAATAATGCGTCGTAAAAATGCAGACGATAGTTGCATCAGTGTTTTGCCTCCGTAATCCCAGTACACCAGGGTTATCAGGTCATCTTCTTTACTTATTTTTTCAACTACGATAAAATGAGTGGGTAAAGCCACTTTAATCTTTACATGATTTTTTTTGTGCACTATCCGGTTGTTGATAAACAAAACTACTTTACCGGTTTTAAGCCTGTCACTTATGTATTGGTATGGATCAGTAACATGTGGACGAATAAGATCGGAGCCTTTTGCCTTTATTTTATACTTTAGCAAGCTGCGTACCATACGGTCGAACTTGGCAAAATTTACCGATGCCCAAAAACGGTCTTCGTCCCCCGGGTTATATTTACGGTTAAAAATATTAACGTAACCTTTATAGTGATCAGCAAGGCATAAAAACCACATTTGCTCTGCAGGGTGAATATCTAATATGCCTTTGTATCTTAACCTGCCAGCTTCTTTTTTTATTGGGTCCGAAGGATCAAAAACAACACCGCCAAAATTCGCCTTCCCATTTCTGTACAAGTCTAATAACAGTTTGGCATACCCTAAAGGGTCATCCTGTAAAAATAAATAAGAGAGCGCCCCATAACCGCAAAAATTAGTGCCATTACCGGGATAAATACTTACCGGATCGTAAACAGTAGCTTTTAAATTTTGAAGGAACAACGAAGGTTTGATGTTGGGCCAGTATACGCTGGAGTCTAATTGTTTGATTGCATCAACAAATGCAATGGCTTGCTGCCTGGTGGAAGTTACACTTTCCAATGGTACAGCTGCAGGTATGGGAAAAGCAACAGCCCGGCTGGATATACCGAAAAATACTGCTACCATTAAAACCACTGTGCCACTGCTTAATTTCAAATGCCTGTTTATTTAATATACGTAAAGATAATTAATAGCGGCTACTTATTTTGTACTTCCGGTGGAAGCAAAACAACCTCCTCAGCATGTAATGAACATGTTGAAGAGGTGTCTATCGTAAAATAAAACAGCAATAGTATCAGGCCCTGATTCCTACTTTAAAAGCCAGGCTCAGGTAACTAAAATATTTACCCGGCTGATCGTTTGAAGGAGATATCCACTCCTGCCCGCCGGTAAATTGTGGTTGTAACCTTACGCCGGCAGCTTCGCCAATGCCGATATACACATCCTTGCTCTGCAAACGGAAACCATAGGTGCTACCTTTTTGCAGATGTAATCCATTCTGCGGAAAAGCTATCCATTTTCCTGAATCACTCTTATGAATATCTACAGTAGAGCTAAACAATGCAGGGCCCCATTTTTTTGTAGCAGGGTCAAAAGGATGCACGGTCATTTGTGCATGGCCGGGCTTAATAACAAGGGTTGAAAAAATTTCGATAACGCCCAGGTCGCCTTCGGCAGGGCTGGTAAATGTTTGTCCGGCAACAATGTCTTCGTTGGCCAAACGGTGCCCCATCCAGGCCGTGGTGTTATTGGTAACTTGTTCTACAACAACCTTTAAATTGGGGGTTTTTTGTTCTGTTTTCATACAAGCTAATTTTTAAGTGACTGCACTTGACTTATGTACTGGCAAGTGGGGAGAAAATATACTTTAGTAACTCTATTACCCACGTATTATTGTGCCGGAAACCGCTTGTTTTTGCACTTTAACAAATGCTATTTTTTGCCCGGATAATTTAATTCCGCAACATGTTGAATTCCTTGTGTTCTGAGTCATAAATTTGTAGTATTACCATTCTATCTTACTATGGCATACAAAAAAATAAATCCCTTTTCAAGGCAGAACAACGATACAGGCTTTGCAAGTAATACCAGCGAGGTAGGCGGCCGGTTTATCAATAAAGATGGCACTTATAATTTGCAAAAAGTGGGAATGCCATTTCAAAAGAGGTTTAGTATTTTTCATGATATGCTAAACCTGCCATTGTGGAAGTTCATAAGCATTATTTTTCTTTTCTTTATTGCTATCAACCTTGTTTTTACCTGCATTTATTTTTTCATCGGGGCGCAGCAACTGGAAGGGTTAACTAAAGGCGATAGCTGGAAAATATTCAGGGAAATGTTTTATTTCAGTACCCAAACTTTTACTACCGTGGGTTACGGCCATGTAAATCCTGCTGGTGATGGCGCTAATGTAGTGGCCGCTGTGGAAGCGCTTACCGGTTTTCTTTCGCTTGCCATTGCCACCGGTTTAATTTATGGCCGTTTTAGTAAACCGCGGAGTTATCTTGCTTTCAGCGATTATGCGTTAGTAAGTCCGTATAAAGAAGGTAAAGCATTAATGTTTCGTTTTGCGGCTTTTAAAGACAAGCATTCATTAACTGAGTTGGAAATAAGGGTGAATGTGGGTTTGCTGGTAGCAGAAAATGAAAAACCAGATTACAAATATTTTAGTTTGAATTTAGAAAGAACCCGTGTGGAAACCATGCCCATGAGCTGGACGGTGGTACACCCTATTGATGAGAACAGTCCTTTTTTTGGTTTTAGTGAAGATGATATGAAAACTGCTGACGTGGAATTGTATGTAAACCTCCGCGGTTTTGATGATGTGTTCAGTAACTATGTGCAGCAACGCACTTCTTATACTTTTAATGAGATATTATTCAACCGCAAGTTTGTGCCTATGTACAGGGAAAGTGATGATGGCAAGACAACGATACTGGAGCTGCATAAGCTGAATATACATAATGAGGTGTAAATCGGGGCAGTTATTTTTAATTTAGAGCTTGTGCTGGTAAATGTTCAATGCTCAACTCTCAATGTTCAAGTTTCAATAACTAAATGCATAGGATTAAACTTTGCAATTTCTTTTCGAAAAAGTGGCAACTGCCGAATACGCCTGTATTTTTATTGAACATTGAGTGTTGAACATTGAAAATTGAATATTTGTTTTTCCCTGCGCCCTCTGCTCCTCTGCGTGCCACTTATTTTAGCCTCTGCTGCGGCACACCCGTAAAACTCAGTTTCACCGGCAGAATAAATCCTTTATCATCAAAGAACATTTGCTCAATACAGGTAGCCCGGTTATTAGCTGCAGTTTCCCCTAATGGCCGGCGATGGTATACAATGTACCAAAGGTCTTTTTTACTGTTGTGCATAATGGAGTGATGGCCTGCACCGGTAGCAATAGCAGAATCTTGTTGCAGTATCTTTCCCACTCTTTCAAAAGGCCCAAATGGAGAATTGGCAACGGCGTAAGCCACAGAATAATCAGGGCCTGTCCAGCCCCCTTCGCTCCACATAAAATAATATTTGTTGTTGCGCATAAACATCATTGGCCCTTCAACATAACCCTTAGGTGTAATCTCTTTAAACAGGGTACCATCGCTGAATGGTTCAATACCAGTAAAATCATTTTTTAAACGGGCAATATTGCAGTGTTGCCAGCCACCATAAATAATGTAATACTGCCCATCTTTATCTTTAAACACAAACTGATCGATAGGTTGTGCCCCATTGTGAAATTTATCAATCAACTGTTTACCCAGGTAATCTTTAAATGGCCCCTGCGGACTATCGGCGACGGCTACCCCAATTCCGCCTTTTTCATTATCGTTCTGAATATCATTGGCAGCAAAAAAGAAATAATACTTTTTATCTTTTTGTACAATGGCAGGCGCCCACATTGCACGCTTTGCCCATTTAACTGCCGCTGTATCTAAAATATGCGGATGGGTTGTCCAATGCACCAGGTCTGTAGAAGAAAATGCATCAAAGAAAACTTGTTTATTGTATTTATCTGAATAAGTGGGATAGATCCAATATTGATCATTGAATATAGCAGCCTCCGGATCGGCGTACCAACCTTTAATAATGGGATTGCCCGATGTAACTGGTTGAGCGGTAGAAGTACAGGCTATAGCTAATAATAAGCCACTATATAAGATGCGTTTCATTTATGTAATATATAAAGTTTTGCCCGACCAAAAGGCTGCTTTCCATAGAATCCTTAGGATTGGGGCAGGTTTTGCTGAAAAAGCTTAAAATGAGCCTTTTTATTTAAACTTACCAGCAAAAACACGCAGAATTTTTGGTTTTGAAGGGCTGGAGTGCGTGGTTTTGCGTTATACACCAGTAGTAAAACTGCTTATTTATGCAGCACTTTTATTGCATGGGCGTCATTATTTAAAAACCCTGAAACTCGCTACCAGAGGGCATTTGAAAAAAAAACCAATGGTTAACCATCATAAAAGGATACCTAAGTTGGCCCTAAAATCAAAAACGCTCGCATTACTTTTGTGTAAGTAAAGTGAGCGTTTTTTATTTAATTCAACAAGCAGACAATCGTTAAAGCCTCACAAATATATGGTGTATTTGGTATAAAAGTGCAGTTTTGTTAAATAATTATTAAGATTTTCATATAGCAAGCAATCGTTAAAGCCCGTCAGTTTCTACTGAGGGGCTATTTTTTTATGTTTTATCGCTTAATTGGCCCAGTTTTTGGACTATAAACACGAAAAAAATAAAAAATATTTTTTCAAAGTGTAAAAAAACGCCAATTTTTGCCTATATTTGTAACATAGAAATAATTTATATTTGTTGAAAAAGCGGTGATTTTCTTATAGATTTTTTCTTCTTTGTGCAATTACAAAGGTTGAGTTTTAAAATAACTACAAAGATTTTTCATATAGCAAGCAATCGTTAAAGTCCGTCAGTTTCTACTGAGGGACTATTTTTTTATATCACTTTGGTTTTATCGCCTTGCTCTCTTTTTATTTTCCCTTATCAATACAGCAGGTACAAACATCCAAAAAGAAAGGTGGGTTTCCCTCTTTGCGCCAATACTAAACTAAATGTATTTTTGAAACAGTGATAGGCTATCACAAACTTTTGTGGTCATTGCGGGTTACTACTTCACCATGCCGTTTTCTACTTATCCATGTTGCTTATTTTATTGCAGGTGAGCTTGTGCTTAAGGATAAGCCAGGAGAAACCGCACAGGGAGTGCAAACCCGCTATCACTTTTTAATAAGGGTACTCTCCCAGTATATTGCCTGCAGGATAATAATTGGCCACCACAATAATACTGCCATTGGGGCACACTGCCACACCAACGCCCATTTGCCGGGTACCTTTCCATATCATTTGCGTGTAATGGCCGGTGTTATACCAGCTACTGCTGCCGATCTTACGGTACCTGTAGGCCTTCTTTTCGCTGTACCAGCTGTAGGATGCTTCCACCGGAGGATAATCTTTTGCCGAGCTACCCCAAAAAATATTCTCCCCGTAAGCCTTGCCATTTTCACCAGGTTCTTCACGGTGTTTGATAGCACAGTTATTATTTTTTGCCAGGTAGTTCGCCCATTTTTGTGCATAAGCTGCCAGCGAAGTACTCCAGGTTAAATCAGCCACTCCTTTTTCTTTACGTATGGTGTTATGGTGCGCTAAGATAAGTTCCGCATCCCTGGATTTTATATTACTGCCTGTTTTGGCAATAGTGTTTTGTGCAGTTACTTGTTGTGTAATAAAAAGACATAGGATCAGTGGTCGGAACATAAAAATATTTTAGTTATACCAAATCATTGCAATAATAATGCTGGTAATTTTCTGTAAGTGTTAAAGGAAATTTAATATTATAAGCCGAAATGGTGTTCTTCTCAATTACCCATACAAGTTGTTTAACCGTATAGATGTATTTAAAGTTCATACCAGTTTTTACCAGGTAAAAATGTTCGTTAAAACCCCTTTGCTTTTAACCACTCTATTGCATATTCTGCCACTTCTTTCCAACCACTATCAACGATCAGTGAATGACCACGGCCTTCAAATAATTTAAATTCGGTGATCACTGCGTTATTATATTTTTTAAGTGATGCCTTTCCTAATATTGGCGGGGCGATATTATCTTTTTCTCCCCCGGTTATCAGTAATGGACCACGGGCAGGGTTAGACGTATTTACTTTTGTCTGGTTACCGGCAAATGTTGCTGTAGCTGCCTGGAAAAGCGGACGGGCCGGGGCCGGTATCGTCCAGCGGTCATACAATTCTTTAGCTTCAGCTTCTGGTATAGCATTGGCAAAACCATATTGGAATTGGCTAAAGGTAAGAGAGACCGCTTTTTTTAAATTAAAGGGATTGCCCAGCACGGGAAAAGAAGCTTTGAGTGCTGAGAAGGGCAATTGCCATACACCCTTCATAGGTGCCGGATCAATAGCCACACCTGCAGCAGCAATGCCGCGGCCCAATAATACCTGTGCAATAAGACCGCCAAAGGAATGGCCTATAACAATGGGTGGCTCAGGGAGTGTTGCAATTACTTTGGCATAACTATCCGCAATTTCAGTAACGCCCCTGTTAGCAATAAGCTGCGGGTTAGCACGGCATTCTTCAACTGTGGCGGAGTCGCCGGGCCAGGCAGGGTTAATACAATTATAACCTTGCTGATTAAAAAAATCCATCCAGGGTTGCCATGAGCTGCTATGGATCCATAAGCCATGAATAAAGACAATAGCTTTCTTTGCCATGTTGAAGTTGTTTTGGAGGTTAATAGCAAAAGTTACAACAAGCTATTCATTTTTGCAACGGACCTTAAACTTAACTGGCAACTATTGTTTTTTGCGTACGGTTGAAGAAAGAAAATATTCAATACATCATATTCAGCAACAATAGTTTTATTATTGAAATAGCCTGTATTGATTTCGGAAAATACTATCTTAAAGGCAGGAATACTTCTGCCATCATGCAGCGGGCACTTCCGCCTCCATTTGTTTCAATAGTTGTAATGTTACTATGAATGATTGGATTGTAAGCTTCAAGTGTTGCAACCTGTTCAGGAATTAAACTTTCAAAAGCTTGTGTGCTCATTACTAAAAAGTGCTGGCCTTGTTTATTCATTACCTGCAGCATGTTACCTGCAAAACGGTTCATCTGCAATAATGATATGTCAATAATTTCTTTGCCACTATTTTCAATGGTTTTGATCACGGCATTTCTTTCCAATGCATTGGTAATGCTTTCTAAACAGATCACCACATATTTATCAGCTACACACATCATCACATTAGTATGATAAATAGCATCGCCTGCTGCATCGTTAGCCGTAAAACTAACTGCTGTATAATTGAGTTGTTTGCAAAATTCGTCCAGTAATTTTTTATCTGTACGGGGCGACAGGCAAGCGTATGCGATCTTATTTTCCCTGTCTAATACCATGCTGCCGGTTCCTTCTAAAAAAATATGGTTGTTTTCACTGCTGGTTAGATCTGTGGTGCTGTTGATGATAAATTTTTTACTGATCACATCTAATACCTGTTGTTTTCTTTCCAAACGCCTGTTTACTGCAAACATGGGATACAAGAAAATACTACCGCCCTCATGAAAAGATATCCAGTTATTGGGAAAGATAGAATCGGGCGTATGCGGTTCTGCTGTGTCCTGCACTACAGTTACATCAATTCCGTTTGCCTGTAGTTTTGCCACAAAGGCATCAAATTCTTCCAATGCTTTTTGTTGTACCAAAACTTCATCAGCCGATGCGGACTGAAAACTATTGTTAACCGCCGTTTGCGCATTGTAGGCAAATTTAACGGGGCGTATCATCAGGAGGTGTGATGTGTTTTGCATATCGTATCATGAGGCGTGAGTGGTGAATCGTGAGTTTGCTTCACCATTGCACCAATCACTTTTCATATTTTGTACTATTGTTTATAAAACTACGGCTAATACTTTGTACTCCAAACTTTATACTATAACTCTTCTCTCAGCAAAGGCATGCTCATACAATGAAAGCCGCCTCTTGCACGGGACAGTTCGGCTGAAGGCATTAGTATGAGTGTATTGCTGATGTTTTCAACGGTGGTGGTTCCAGCTTCCAATTGTTGTATCAAATCTTTTACATGCACTACATTAAAACCATTCAATGCAAAGGCTTCTGTTGTTTTATCATTACGGTCGTAACCCAGTACCACGCCTTCTTTAAGTGCCAGTAAATTACAACTGTCAGTCCACTGTTCCCTTACGCTGTAAGGGAATTCGTTGTTACCACTAAAAATTATTTTTACCTCACCGTTGCATTTAAGATCTGTCTTGCTGATGTCAATTAAAAGATCTTCCAGGCTTTCGAAATTTACTGATTTATCCGGTGTGTTTTTATGAAACTGTGTGATCTTTATTTTTTCTTCTTTTTTTACTTCCAGTAAGCGTTCAATATCATTAGCATCTTCATGCAGTACCGCTTTGCGTGAAAAGTTGCCCAGCATTACCCACACATCTTTTTTTACCTGTGTAAATACGGTATCAATATGCATGTAATCCCTTTTCTTGGGAATTTTAATAATAGTCACCTTTTCCACAATACCCATATCAAACATGGTATTAGTGATCTTTACCGCTGCTTCCAGCGTTGTTCTTTCGCTTACGCCTACCAGTAAGTGTTTATCACTAACCACCATAATGTCGCCACCTTCCAGCGTTACTTTCTTATCATCATCTTCTTTGGGTAATAAAAAACTATGCTGGCTATCGCTGAGTTCTATAATATTATTTTTATAATCTACAAATAAAGGGTGATTAAAAAAGATATACTTTGCCAGCAATGCCTCTCTCGTTCTTGCTTTTTTAGCGGGCTTATTCAGCAATACATAGTTGTTGATGGTGATGCCGATATCTCTTGTAAAAATAAAATTGGGTATGGGTGCAAATAATAATTCTTTGTGAACTGATGTACCCGAAACAAAAGTCTTGGCCAATTCTTTGGAAGAATAACTGCACAATTCTTTTTGTGCCAGGTAGGTGCAACCTTCTATAGCACAAACAGAAGACACCAGCTCTGCTTTAATACTTTTATCTTCTAAAATATCAGCCAGCAGCCATTGCAGTTCTATTACCTTATCGCTTTTATGAAAATTGTTGTGGTCCGGTTTATAAAAAGCCCTTTTATTTTCTGCAGCGTCTATGGTTGCCAGTTTGCCTTTTATTTTTTCAGGGTCCAGGAACCAGAGCAGTATCTTGGTGTAATAATCGTATTCATTTTTACGGATAGTTTCCAAATGAACGATATCTTCAAATAACCAATCCTGTGCTTTTGATGGCACCACTTTACCTAATCCGCTGTCGGGGCTGTGTACCAGCAACCGTTTTAAGGTACCCACTTCAGATGTTACGGATACCTGTACTGTTGTATTACTCATACAAAAATTATGTGTTGTTTAAAATGTAATAAAGAGGGGATAGCAAGCTACTATTGCTCAATAATCAGGCATAGCATTAAGACCACGGTACATCCATGCAAAATGGGCTGTTAAAAATACTATGGTAGAACAATGGTTCATATAAACAACTGCAAATTACACTTTTCCCCGCAAATACTACTATTACCCGTTTATATGCTGCAGTTTCAAAATGCCTGGTTTGCCCGGTCATTTAAATTTAATTCCTGGTATCAGCTGCATTCCCGTGTACCCTTTAGATTTTAATTTTCGGTTTATCACTTGTTTCGTAATTTTAACAATAATAAACTAATCATACAATCTTATTGTATGACTATGAAAAAGAAACCTGAAAATTAATATCAATTTGATAGAAACTCCGGCACATATTCTTTTAAAAGAAAAAGAAAAGTTTGAAGCATTATTTCAATATGCTTCGATGGGTATTTTGGTAATTAATAATAAAGGCGAAATTATTCTTGCCAATAATTTTCTGTTGTCTCAATTTGGTTATGCCAGCCCGCAAGAGTTGATGGGCAAAAGAGTGGATGCGCTTATCCCAAGCCGCTATCACCATGTGCATGATAAACACCTTGCTAAATACAATAAGAAACCGGAGCGCAGGCCAATGGGCATTGGTAAAGATCTTTTTGGGATCAAAAAAGATGGTACTGAGTTTCCGGTAGAAATAAGTTTAAGCCACTATGGTGCTGATGATGGCAGTTTTGCTATTGCTTTTATCAGTGATATTACCAAACGTAAAGAAATTGAAAATGCAGTATTGCTGCAAAAGGAACAACTGGCCGATATTAATTTAAAGATTGAAGAGTTAAACGATGACCTGGAACAAAAAGTAGAATTACGCACAGAACAATTACAGGAAACACTGGTGCAACTGCAAAATTCAAAAGAAGAACTGACCAAAGCATTAAGCAAGGAAAAAGAGCTGAGTGACCTGAAAAGCCGTTTTGTTTCGATGGCATCGCATGAATTCCGCACACCATTAAGTACTATTCTTTCTTCAGCTTCCCTGGTGGCTAAATATACCGAAACAGAACAGCAGGAGAACAGGGATAAACATATTCAGCGCATTAAAACATCTGTAAACAACCTTACGGACCTGCTTAATGAATTCTTATCTATCGGAAAAATTGAAGACGGAAAAATTACTGCTCATTACACCGAATTCAATATTAAAGAAATGCTGGAACTGGTTTGTGCAGAAATGCAGCACCTGGTAAAACCGGGGCAACATATCAACTATACACATACCGGAACAACAACTGTTACCCTGGACCCGGCTTTGCTGAGAAATGTAATGCTTAATCTTTTATCCAATGCCATTAAATTTTCGCCGGATAACGGCATTATCATCATTACCAGTAAGGTAGATGACCAGCAGGTCGTTTTAACTGTAAAAGACAGTGGTATTGGTATTTCCAAAGAAGATCAGCAACATTTGTTTGAACGCTTTTTCAGGGGCACCAACGCTTCCAATATACAGGGAACCGGGCTGGGCCTGCATATTGTAAGTAAATATATTGAACTGATGGATGGGCAGATTGCTTACAACAGTAAATTAGAAAAAGGAACAGAATTTATCATTAAATTTACCCGTCATTAACCTTTTACTAAATAACAACCACTTATGAAGCACCTGTTGCTTATTGAAGATAATAATGAGATAAGGGAAAACACTGCAGAGATTTTGCAATTAGCAGGCTATAACGTTTCTACTGCCGAAAATGGCAAAACGGGTATTGAAATTGCGATGCAAAAAAAAATTGACCTGATCATTTGCGATGTGATGATGCCGGTATTGGATGGTTATGGTGTGCTGCACCTGATCAATAAAAATCCGGAGCTGGTGGGTGTTCCCTTTATTTTTTTAACAGCAAAAGCAGAGCGCAACGATTTTAGAAAAGGAATGGAAATGGGCGCTGATGATTATATCACCAAACCTTTTAGTGATGTTGAGTTATTAAATGCTGTGGAAAGGCGTTTGCAAAAATCGGAACTATTAAAAAAGGAGTACCAGGCAACTGCAGCAGGGGTACAGGAAATGCTGAATGAGTTTGGTGGAAAAAATGCATTGCAGCACCTTACCGAAAACGGTAATATCAATCATTATAAAAAGAAACAGATCATTTATACAGAAGGCAACCACCCGGTACGTTTATTTTACCTGGAAAAAGGTAAAGTAAAGATCTTTAAAACCAACGATGATGGTAAGGAGTTAACTGTGGGGCTTTTTAATGAGGGTGATTTTTTTGGTTATACTGCGTTGCTGGAAGAATCGGTATATAAAGAAAATGCAGAAGCCATTGAAGATGCCGAGATTGCTGTAATAGCTAAAGAAGATTTTGAAAAACTGATGCACTCCAACAGCGCTGTACAAAAGAAATTCATTAGATTACTGGCTAAAAATGTTTCCGAAAAAGAAGAACAGCTTTTAGGTATTGCTTATAATTCTTTACGTAAAAGGGTTGCCGATGCTTTAATTACACTGCAGCAGAAATACAAAAAAGAAAATGACCCTGTTTTCTCGATGCATATTTCAAGAGAAGACCTGGCCAATATAGCGGGTACGGCTACCGAATCACTGATACGTACACTGAGTGATTTTAAAAGCGAAAAACTGATTGAGATAAAAGATGGAAATATTGTTATCCTCAACGAAAAAAAACTGGCCTCCCTGTTAAACTAAAACAGGTTATAAAACTGAAACAAGGTATTTATTAAATTCATTCTTTAGTTCTATAAAATTCTTTTCCAGGTATTCCACCTCGTTACGGAGTTTATTTTGTTTGATATCCATCTTTCTGTCGGGAGTAACTTTTGCCATGTTTGCACCATTTTTAATATTTGCATCCATTTCATTGATGTCGTGTTTCAGTTCATCAATAAATTCATCTTTGATTATAAACTGGTTTTGAAAATGTTCTGCCAGGGCCAAAAATTCCTTATCCGTATTGCGGTCTACCACCTCCGAAAGGCGGGTTTTTAGAAATGCATTTTCCTGCTTAAAAAACTCAAGCGTTCTTTTCCATGTCATATATTCATGACGATACTGGTCCACCCGGGCTGGATAATTATTGTTCGTATTACTCATATTGCTCAACACTGTATACTATTTTTTGCGTCATCTTCATTTATAAAACTATATTTTCTATTGTCTTTTTTGTAAAACCATAGTCATATTTAACAATGAACTTAATCAGGTTTACCAAAACAACTGTGTACTGCTTTCTTATCTGCACTTATTGCAGGGCTTATATATGGTATACCCAGGCCAATGCCCCGCAGGATAAGCAGGCAGGCCATCAGCATCATCATATACGGGTATGCTTTACGTATTTTTTGCCTGATGCTTATGCTTACATAATTCCCAAAAAATGCTATGCTCCACATTACGGGCAAAGTGCCCAAACCAAAAAAAGCCATAAACAAAATACTGTCTGCAACTGCTCCTGTGGCCACTGCCCCCGCTGCCGCCATATACACCAGGCCGCATGGGAGTAACCCGTTTAATAAGCCGATTGAAAATAAAGAGCTGTAATTTTTTTTAAAGAACAACTGCCCCAGTGCAGCCCTGATCTTTTCAAAAAAAGCCATCAAAAAATTATTGCTTTTAATTAAAGCAAATCTTTTAGGCAGTATCATAAAAACAAGGATCAGTATCCCCAGCATTACCGACAACCATTGCTGGTAACCAAACAAGGCTACCGTTTTACCAATGCTGCCAAACACTGCACCAAAAACCGAATACGTTACCACACGGCCTGCATTGTATAAAAATGCACCAGAAAATTTTGCCCATGCACTGTTGCTGCTGAGCGGCAATGATAAAGCTAACGGGCCGCACATACCCACACAGTGAAAGCTTCCCAGCAATCCCATAGTTAACGCGGCCATTATTAGTTGTACCATAATGTTTTTTTAATGCTGCAGTTGCCTGCGCTTTTTAATGTGTAAAAGAAATAAGCCGCCCGAAACCAAAAAAGGAACACTGTAAATAAGTGCTGCTGCCGTATTTCTTTTAATTAAAAAATAGCCCAGTAAAATAATTGCCCCTGCAAGTATCATTACTGTTCCATATTTTTCATTGAACCATGTTACCATATAACCGGCAATGGGGAATAGTATAAAAGGTAAAAAGGCAATCAATTCTTTGCCCCTGCCGTTTACAATATCCGGAACACCCTCACCAATGATAAACAACATAAAAAAACCAGTTACCAGCAAGCCAAAACTGTACGCCGCCAGTTTATAAAACCTGAGGTAGTGTGTTATTTTTTTATTGTGGTTCATATAAATATCTTCTTCTCAAAATAATAATCAACACCATTCACCTGCCAGCTGATGTGTAACTCCTGCTGCCCTTTATTACCGGCATTAATATTTATCGTTACTATTGCATTATCCGCTACAAAATCCTGCTTGATATCTTTATTTTCATCAGAAGGACAATACAGCTCTGCGGTACCATTAATTTTTTTCCCGGTAAACTCTTTCGGAAAATGCAGCACGATCTGTTTATCGTTTATATCATACCTAATATCTTCAGACAGTGAATTAGCTCTTGTGGTTGCATCAATCTTATCCTGGTACTTTAATTCTTTGGCATAGTAATCTGTTGTTACCAGGTCCATTTTTTCATTGGATGATTTAAACACCATGAATACAATGCCAGCAACAAAAACAACGTACACAACAAGTATTTTATATCCCCAGTTCATAATAAATGTTTTATTAGTTATAAATTTCGGGGCCGATAAATTTGGCCACGATGGTCTTTATTTTTTTACCGCCTTCATACATGCCGATGTTCAATTCAGTTTTCCAGCCTTTAACATCATTGCGATTGAGTTTTACAAAGAACTGCAGGTGTGAATAATCTTCTTTTTTTACCACCATGCTTACACTACCCACATATTCTATCTCACCATTCACATTTTCCAGCTTTAGCGTAAATGGAATATCCTCGTGCGTTTTATTAGCCAGTTTTAAATTGTACAGGTTGCTGATCCTGCCATCGGGCAGCGAAGTATAGGTCATGCCTGCAGTACGCATCAGTCTTGCGTCTAAATCCGTTCTGCTTACTAACAGGAATACCAGCAGCGATAATAACAACGACAGCACCGCTGTGTATGCTTTTATCCTGGTGGTAAATTTTAACTTCACGCCGTTGGCGATACTATTTTCGGATGCGTAGCGTACCAATCCCGTTGGCTTATTGATGCTGGTCATAATTGCATCACAGGCATCAATACAGGCGGTACAATTCACACACTCCAGTTGGGTGCCGTTCCTGATGTCAATACCGGTGGGGCACACACGAATGCAGGCCAGGCAATCAATACAATCGCCCTGTGGTTGAATGGCTTCAAGTTTTGCCGTAATACTTTTACAAGCACCATCTTCCTTACAATCGGTACACTTGCAATCATGATCGGCTGCTTTTTTTAACTTCCCTCTTGGTTCGCCACGTTTGCGGTCGTATGCCACCACGATGGAATTCTTATCCAGCAATACACCCTGCAATCTTCCGTAAGGACAAACCACTATGCAGGCCTGCTCCCTGAACCACCAGTACACAAAGAAAAATACCGAGGTAAAAGTGAACAGTGATATCAATGTACCGATATGTGCCGATGGCGTTTTCATGTAGCCCATCAATTCATCCATACCAATAAGATAAGCCAGGAAAAAATTGGCGATCACAAATGAAATAACAAAGAACACAATAAATTTCGTTGTCCGTTTCCTGGTTTTTTCTGCATTCCAGGGCATTGCTTTCAATTGCTTTTGTTTGGCAGCATCGCCATCTATCCAGTATTCAATTTTACGGAATACCATTTCCATAAAAATAGTTTGGGGGCAGGCCCATCCGCAAAAAATTCGTCCAAACACTACCGTAAATAAAATAACAAATACCACAAACGTAAGCATGGCAATACCAAAGATGAAAAAGTCCTGTGGCCAGAATATCATGCCGAAGATGATGAACTTTCTGTCCAGGACATTCAGCATCAGCAGTGGTTCACCATTTACTTTTATAAACGGAAGGGTAAAAAAAACAACCAGGTAAAAAATACTAAACCATGTACGTAAATTATACAATCTGCCCTTTGGCCTTTTAGGGTTGATGAAATTCCTCTTCCCCTCCTTGCTTATGGTGGCAACAGAATCGCGGTAACTTCCTTTTTTGTCTAGTACAATAGTTTCTTCCATAGTTTGTCTGCGCTACTTTTTGGGTCGGGTTTTCACCGAATCTGGTTTATTTATTACAGCTGCTTTTTTAGCAACAGCAGTATCGGCTGCAACTTTTGTTGTTGAATCTCCTGCAACCGGTGCCCCGGCAGTTTCTGAATATAAATCGCCCTGTGCTGCTTTTGGATTGGGGGGATTAGTGCCACGTAATGTTTTAACGTAACTGGCTAAAAAACTTATTTCTTTAGGTGTAAAATCAGTGGACCATGATTGCATGCCTTTATCGGCATAACCGTTTTTAATGGTGTGATAAATGTCATTCAAAGAACCTTTATGCAACCAGTAATCATCGGTAAGGTTTGGCCCTGCACCACCTTCGCCCAGTTTGCCATGGCATGCCCAGCATTTGGTGGTAAAAATATCTTTTGCTCTTGCCAAACCTGTTGCATCTGCCATGGGCACATTATTCTCATCTATCTTATCCTTATTGTTGGCTTCAAATTTTTCCTTTTGTATCCTTGCCTGTTCCATTTCAGCAGCATATTCTTCAGTTGGATTTTTTCCATTGCCCATTACATGGAAATTAAGCAGGTAAACAAATGCTACTACAATGGTGATATAAAATCCGTATTTCCACCATGGTGGTAATGCATTGTCCAGTTCTTTAATGCCATCGTAATCATGATCCAGTAAAAAATCTGCTTCTCTTTCTACAGGGATGGCTTTAGTAAATATTTTTTTATCCAGCCTCGACCACCATTCTTTTAAAGCATATTTTTTAACTGCAGCCGGTTCTTTTTGAGGAAGTAGTTCTGCATAAATTCTCCTGATAGAAAAGGCTAAAAATAAAATGGCCAGTATCTCAGTAGCAATTACAGTAACAAACATGTAAAATGTGGTGGCTGAAAGGCCGCCGTAGTTAGGCACTACAGTTACGGCATTGTTTGTTACGTCTTGTGCAGTTGCAGCCTGAGAAGCAAATAATAATGCCATTACCAAAACAGTTGTGATTGCTTTAGTGGCAGTTTTATTTTTTTCCAGTACCTGCCGGCTTAATACTACTAAAACCTGGCCGAGCCCCCACAATACAAAAGCAAGTACTATCGTCATTGCTATCAGTAATGTAGCCAGTTGGTTATAACCTGATGTTACAGTTGTTGCAGCCGGGGTTGTTGTCTGTGAAAAGGCCCCGGTTACAACAAGCAGTGTAACTATAGCAAGGGTTAATTTTTTCTTTATTGAATATATAAAATGCATACAATTGTATTTATAATGTTGAATTACTAAGTTCATCTTTTTCAAAAGGGATATTGGACAGTTCTGTGATCCTTTCTTTCCGCATTTTTTTTACCAGTACCAAGAGCACAATAAAAAAGATGAGGAATATGAACAATGATATCATAGGATAGATATTGGCACTGGTCATTGTTTCGGCATATTGTTTTATGAATTTGTACATGGCTTATTGATTTGTGGTGGCTATTTTATTTTTACTGATGTCAACACCTAACCGTTGTATGTAAGCGATCAGTGCGATCACTTCTTTTTTAGGAGAGATGCGGATGCTGTCACCGATAAGGTTATTGGAGATCTGTTTGGATTGTTCCACCAGGTCTGCAACAGCATTTTTTTCATACCCGTTTTCATAAGGCACGCCCAGTTTTCTCATAGCATTTATTTTTGCTTCGGTGTTGGAAATGTCAAGGTCATTCTCTAACAGGAACGGGTAGGCGGGCATTACGGAGCCTTCACTCATAGAAGATGGTTCACGGAAATGGCGGAAATGCCAGCCATTGGTTTTTTTAAGGTTACCGGTTCCTTCTCTTGCCAAATCGGGGCCGGTACGTTTGCTACCCCACTGGAACGGATGATCGTAAACAAATTCACCTGCTTTGGAGTATTCGCCATAGCGTTCGGTTTCACTTCTGAACGGACGTATCATTTGAGAGTGGCACACATAACAGCCTTCACGTACATAAATATCTCTGCCTTCCAGTTCAAGTGGTGTGTATGGCTTTACACTGGCAATAGTAGGTACATTCGATTTTATCAGGAATGTGGGTACCAGTTCAATAAGTCCGCCTATCAGTATCACCACCAAACTCAGTATCATAAATTGTACTGGTCTTCTTTCAATCCACCTGTGCCAGTGTTCGCCTTCATGTTTTACATATTCTTTTTGTAATGGTGCAGCTTCCGCTTCTTCATTAGCCACCAGTTTACCTGATTTTGCTGTCTTGTATAAATTCACCACCATAAAAACAACACCAATTAAATACAATGTTCCACCTAAAGAACGCATGGCGTAAAAAGGTTTCATGTAAGTAACTGTTTCAAGAAATGTATATTTCAACTGGCCGGCTTCGGTAAATTGTTTCCACATAGAGCTTTGCTGAAAGCCTGCCCAGTACATGGGGATGGCATAAAATATAATACCCAGGGTACCCAGCCAAAAATGGTTGTTGGCCATTTTTTTAGAATACAAATTGGTTTTAAATATCCTTGGTACCAGCCAGTATAGTACACCAAAGGTTAACATACCGTTCCAGCCCAGCGCACCAATGTGTACGTGTGCAATTATCCAGTCGGTATAGTGAGATATGGCACTTACTGATTTTAATGAAAGCATTGGCCCTTCAAAAGTGGCCATGCCATAGCAGGTAACGGCTACCACCATAAACTTTAAAATAACGTCGTCGCGTACCCTGTCCCATGCGCCACGCAGTGTAAGCAAACCGTTTATCATACCGCCCCAGCTGGGGAAGATGAGCATGAGAGAGAACACCACACCAAGGGATTGTGCCCAGTTAGGTAAAGCAGTGTATAACAAATGGTGAGGGCCTGCCCAGATGTATAAAAAAATCAACGCCCAAAAGTGAATGATAGAAAGACGGTAAGAATAAACCGGGCGGTTAGCCGCTTTTGGTAAAAAGTAATACATCAGGCCCAAATAAGGCGTGGTTAAAAAGAAAGCCACCGCATTATGGCCGTACCACCATTGTACCAATGCATCCTGCACGCCGGAGTACCAGCTGTAACTCTTTAACCAGGTGTAAGGCAATTCGCCTGAACGCACCAGGTGCAGCACCGCTACCGTAACAAATGTGGCGATATAAAACCAAACTGCTACATACAAATGTTTTTCCCTTCTTTTAATGATGGTACCAAACATATTCCAGCCAAATATTACCCAAATGATGGTAATGGCAATATCTATCGGCCATATCAATTCCGCATACTCGGCGCCGTTACTAAGGCCCAATGGCAATGTGATGGCTGCAGCAACAATAATTAACTGCCAGCCCCAGAAATGTATATAGCTCAGCTTATCGCTGAACATTCTTGCTTTACATAAACGCTGCAGGGAATAATACACCCCCATAAAAATGCCGTTACCCACAAATGCAAAAATCACCGCATTGGTATGCAATGGACGAAGCCTGCCAAAAGAGAAATATTGTGTGATGTTAAGCATGGTAGGGAACACGAGTTGCAGTGCCACCCACAGGCCTACCAGCATACCCACTGCACCCCATACCACGGTGGCGTAAGCAAAGTTTCTCACGATCTTGTTATCATAATAAAATTTTTCTACCTGCATAGTTTATTTTTTGAGTTGTATTGAATTTTGGTTTGTTTCAGAAGTTGGGGACGCTTTTGTATCATCAAAAAGCATACGTACTGATGGTGTATAATCATCGTCGTACTGGCCGGATCTTACACTCCATAAAAAGGCCGCCAAAAAACTGGCTGCAACAAATATGCTCACTCCTATTAAAATAAATAGTACGCTCAATGGATGTGGTTTTATAGAGTCAAAAGTACCCGGACGGGCAATTTTTGCGGGTGATGAGCATCAAACGGCAATATGATTTTCGTCAGTTTTACTATAAGCTCTTTGAACGGGCGCTTAAAGAGGATAACAGCGTTACCAATAACACAATACTGATACTGCTTGCAGGCATCAATATGGCCGCCACCATTGGCGATAACAGGCCCTGCACCGCAAAGGATAAGCCCACTATATTGTAGAGAATGGAAAGAATGAAACTGGCCGTAACTATGTTTTTACCAGATCGGGCAAAGGCAACAAACTGGTACATGCGTTTTACATTGCTGCCATCTAAAATAGCATCGCAGGCGGGAGAAAATTGTGCGGTGTTGTCGCTTACAGCAATACCCACATTGCTTTGCATTAATGCGCCGGCATCATTTAAGCCATCTCCCAGCATCAGTACATTGGCTTCATCTTGCTGCAACTTTTTTATATAGTCTAATTTTTGTTGTGGTGATTGATTGAACTGCAATCCCACATTATCGCCGAATATTTTTTCCAGGTTCTCTTTTTCGGAGTTATTATCGCCACTTAATAGGGCTAATTCATATCCTTCTTCTTTAAAGTCCTGTATCAATGGCACTATGCCATCCCTGTACTGGTTGCTTACATTAAAGCGGCCCATGTGTACATTGTTCATCATTACATGCACATGTGTGCCTGTATCATAAGTGGCAAAGCCATGATTGTACTGGTTGATGAAACTTGCGGAGCCCATTTTTACCGCAATGTTATTTACGCTGCCTTCCAATCCCCTGCCGGTATATTCTTTAAATTGTTCAACAGGTAAATGCTTTTCCTCTCTTACCTGTAGCGAGGCCGCAATAATTTTGCTTAAAGGGTGAGAAGATTGCCTGCTGATATTTTTTACCGCGGTTAATTCTTTTTCCGTCAATGGCGTGCCTTCATAACTTACGGCCGATGAATGATTTTGTGTGATGGTACCTGTTTTATCAAAAACTACGGTATCTATTTTTGCCAGCGATTCTATTACACCAGCATTCTTGAGGTACAATTTATTTTTACCAAAAATGCGGAGCATATTACCATAAGTAAAAGTTGCTGATAATAATAATGAACAAGGGCATGCCACAATAAGCACTGAAGAAACTGCGGGCAAAATTTTAGCAGGGTCATTGATCCACCAGAATACTAATGTAGCTGCCGCCACGGTAAATAATGCTAATGTAAAATACCGGCTCCAGGGATGTATAAATGATTTGGCAACATTTTTTTTATTATGAAAAACATCATTATTCCAAAGCTGGGTAATATAACTCTGTGATACTTCTCCGGCAACTTCCAGTTCAATTGCACTGCCCATTTGTTTACCACCTGCATAAATTAATGCGCCTCTTTGTTTTTGTACCGGCGTATTTTCCCCGCTTACAAAACTATAATCCACATTGGCATTACTTTTAAGCAATACAGCATCTGCCGGTATCATTTCCTGGTTGCGGATAATAATGCGGTTGCCTTTTTGTAATTGTGTAACCGGGATATTTTTTTCTGTTCCATCTGTTATAACGGTTACGCCCAATGGAAAATAAGAACGGTAATCCCTGTCGAAAGAAAATGAATCATAGGTTTTATCCTGGAACCAGCGCCCCACCAGCATAAAGAATACAATGCCGGTACCGGAGTCCAGGTAGCCTGCGCCGTGCCCGCTGATGATCTCGTAATAACTTCTTGCATAAGTAACCGCAATGGCCAGTGCAATGGGTGCATCAATATTTAAAAACCGCTGGCGCAATCCTTTCCATGCCGATACAAAAAAACCGGAGGCACTATATAATAAAACCGGTACCGACAATAAAAGGTTGAGCCAGGTAAATGTTTCTTTTAATCCCGTTTGTTCAATATTGCCCGAAGAAAAATATTCCGGGAAACTCAGCATCATAATATTGGCAAAACAAAAACCCGCCACACCTATTTTATATATCCTTTGCCTGTTGAATGTGGCAGTTTTTTTTGAAACAGTATCTTTTAAGCTGATATTGGGCTCGTACCCAATAAATGCTAAAAGTTCCACTACTTTACGTAAAGAAATTTTTTGGGGATCAAAAATGATGAATACTTCCTTGCGCTGAAAATTGGTTTGTGATCGTATAATTCCGGGATTGATACGGTGCAGGTTCTCCAGTAAAAAGATACAGGATGAGCAGTGCATTTGCGGTAAAGAAAATGTAACATTGGTTTGTGAATCATTGCTGAACTGCACTAACTTTTTAATGGTGCCTTCATCATCCAGGTAAGCAAACCTGTCGCTTACAAATTTCCCTTTTGCTCTTATGCCGGGATTTTTATCAAAATCGTAATAAACACAAAGGTTGTTTTCGTTGAGTAATAAGTACACCTGTTTGCAACCTTCGCAGCAAAAGTTTTTATCGTCAATAGCAATGTCAATATCATCGCAGTTTTCGCCGCAATGATAGCATTTGGTTTGTATGGTTGTTATCGTTTTAATAATGTAACCTTTAATTAAAAAAAGTAGCCGCCGAATAAGACTACACAGCGGCTTTTTTTTAGACAGAAACTATTGAACACTCTTTAATAACCGATTGTGTAAGGCCGGATCTCACGGGTGCTTTTCATTGGGAATGGATTTCCACGGGTTCAGGAAACTGCATTTCAGATCGATGTATGCTTTTTCAATTGCTTTAATGCGTTCCCTTAAAATATCCTGCATGCAATACGCTTCAATATCATACTGGTTTTTTATGGAGCAATCTGCAGCAAGCCTTTTTTGTTGGCTTTCAATATCTTCATCCAGTTTTTTCATGTCACTTTGTTGCTGCAGCAGTTGCTTACATAATATAGTCTCCTGGCTTCTTTCTTCTGTTTCATCGATGGTACTTATAGTAGATGCTATCATTACCGGTATTTCTTCCACCTGGGCCTTAATAGTATTCTGCCAGCCGGTATTTTGCTCCATGAATAACCTGTATTTCGTTTCATCTAATATCAATCTTGCATTCATAGCCATCGTTTATAGAACAAAAGTGGTCTTTCGGTTGTACAATTAAAATGAGTATAATCAAAAGAAAACATGATATTCGTCATTACGGGTATTGCACAAAGATGATAGCTGCATAAAAAACCATCGCCTGTATGGTGTAAAAATTGCAGCCTGTTATTTTTATTATTTTTTGTTATTTTGTTGATGTAATACAAAACAACAAATGAAATACTTGCGGTAATTTAAAAATAACATGCTATGGCAAATAAAACAGTGATCGTTACAGGAGCTTCCGGCAATATGGGACAGGCTGTGGTAAAAAAATTTTTAGCTGAAGGCTATACTGTGGTGGGAACGATTGTGCCCAACGACCCTGCACCTTTTGACATTACCGATGCCAAACTGGAAAAAGTAATTGTTGACCTGATGAGTGAAGATGATGCAGAAAAATTTGTACAAAATGTGGTGGCAAAATATGGTACCGTTGATGCAGCAGTATTAACGGTTGGTGGTTTTGCCATGGGCTCAGTTGCCAATACAAAAACATCTGACATTTATAAGCAATACAAACTGAATTTTGAAACGGCTTACAATGTTGCCCGCCCTGCTTTTGTACATATGCTGCAGCAAAAAACAGGCAGGATATTTTTGATTGGTTCCAAACCTGGTTTAAGTGCTGTGAACAGTAAAGGCATGATTGCCTATGGTTTAGGTAAATCACTGATCTTTCGCCTGGCAGAATTAATGAATGCCGAAGCCAAAGGTACCAACGTGGTTACCAATGTAATTGTGCCGAGCACCATTGATACGCCACAAAACCGCAAAGCCATGCCTGATGCCGATTTCAGCGCATGGGTAAAGCCGGAAGCCATAGCAGCAGTGATCTATTTTTATTGTACCGATGAGGCGGCGGTGTTAAGGGAGCCGGTAATAAAAGTTTACAACAATGGATAGTTAAGTAAGGTTGCCAACCTTGTTAAAGACTTTGTTATAACAAAAAGCTTTTAAAATTGGTAAACCTTTTATTCATCTACCTAAAGAACAATTGATTAACAATGCAATAAGATAAACGACTCTTTTTTACCCGGAATGACCAATCCGGAAGCTCCTGCCAATTTTGCCTCACTTAAAAAAATGGCGGCGAAAAGCCATCCGGAAAAGATATGCACACCGCCTGTTAAAGCAGGATTTAGTTTTGACGAAACAGAAAAAAAAGCTGTAACTTTTCAATACATCAGATTGTTGACAGGATTAGTAGTGCAGCTATATTTTGCTGCGCCTGTTGTATCGGCCATAACAGCATCATTGCCAGGAATTACCCGGGATATTACACCAGCACCAATTGAATCATTTTATACAGTAACCCCAACGGTTACCCGTTTTTACCGGCAGCGCAACAAGATTATGACATTATACATCCTGTAAAAAACAATCAGAAAACCAATTGTAAAAACCTTTCAAAATTTTTTTTCTATGAAACAACATGCATCCCCATTCATCAACAAAAGAAAAAAAGCCATTGAATTTTACATTAAGAACAGTTGTGCGTCGCACATTTCACTGGCCGGAAGTTTTAATCACTGGGCACACGATGCCTTAGTGCTGGAACCTAAAAAAGATGGCGTGTGGAAAATTGAAATCCCCATGTTACCTAAAGGAACATACCACTACAAATTTTTTGTAGATGATAAAGTGTGGATGGAGGACATTGATAATCCTTACAGGCAACCGGATGGGTTGAATGGGTTTAACAGTGTGCTGAGGATAGAGAATTAAACTGGATGAAGCTTGAAAATAATACTCAATGTTCAATGCTCAATATTCAAGGTTCAATAAAATACACTTGTGTTTTACATTGAGCATTGAACATTGAGTATTGAGCATTTCCTTTTACACTAAAAGACCCGGTAAAAAAATTGCCTCTCTCATTTCTCAATCGTGTAATAATAAATAGCTGTACCAACTCCTTCGGATACCACATAATAACCGTTGCCATCCGCAGAAAAGCTGATGCCTTCTTCCTGGCCATGGCTTATGAATGCGGTTTGTATTTTGGGTGTTCTTTGTAAAGTGGTATAAATGGGTTCGTTACTCTGCCGCTGCCAGTAATACACATGCTCCAGCGATTTTAACAATACCTGGCTGCCATCTGAAAATATAGCGCCTGACACGATCCAGTTCTTTTTACCCTTATTATCAAAATGCAGTTTGCCTTTTTTCTGCAGCACTGCATTATCCTTATTATTAAAATTTAGTGCACAACTGTAAATCCCCACTGTGTCTTCCCGTTTGGAAATGATGTACAACAATTTATCCAGCGGATCAACCAGTATTGTTTCTGCATCATGTTTACCATCAGGATAAGTGAGGTTTAGTGTTGCGGCAGAAAGTGTATCTGCTTTTGCTTTGGTTTTTACCATTGGTTCGGTAAAGCGGTACACTTGTATGGATGGCCGCCAGGTAAAATTATCACCAATGTCTGCCAGGTAAATATAGCTTTGTCCTTTAACCGGGCCGGCGCCTACTGCAATATCTTCACAATCAAAAGCTCCGGCAACGCCACCAAATTTTGCTCTGAAATAATAGGTGGCTACCAATTTACCCTCAGGCGTGATGGCGAAAAAGCGGCTGGAATCGCCACTGTCGTTATGCACGTAAAAAATATTGTTGTTGGTTGCAGAAACCGCAACACCTGATATTTCATCTAATACCGGTGATGAAAGTTTGCCGGCAATTATTGGTTTTGTTGTAGTTTGAGCTGTTGTTGCAACGTTGTTTATTATCACCAGGAATAGAAATACATATTTTATCATTGCTGTTATTTTGTACCACAAACGGCTTAGGTTGTGTAAGATAGCAATGAAAAAACAAAGCACACCGGTACCCATAATTTTATAGCAATTTTATAGCATTGCGGCAACAAAGCTGTGGCGGTGGCTCGCTTATTGTAGTATAAAAGTTAATAAGATAAATACCTTGCAATGAAAAATATATTTAAGCCTTTGTACAGCATTATTGTAATTGCTTTACTGTTAACTGCAGTTGCATGCGATTCTTCAAAGAATATTACTGCTGCCAGCGAAGCAGTTTCAGGAGCAATAGACAGCAGCAAATGGAAATTTACCGCCACCGATGTAATGCCGCAGTACGGTACATCCCGGCCTGCCGATCTTAATTACGATGTTAGCTTTAGCAATAATAAGCTGGTGGTATACCTGCCTTATTATGGCAAGGCTGATGGTGGTGCCAACATTCTCTCTGGCAAAAGCCCGCTGGATTTTACTTCCACAGATTTTACCATGGATAAACAAAAAGGCAGGAAGGGCCAATGGATCATCACCATTAAACCCAACGACTACCGGGAAGTACAATCCATGATCTTTACTTTTTATTCCAGCGGCAGCGCCAACCTAAGTATTAGCATGACCCACCGCACGGCGATTAGTTTTGGGGGTAATGTTGAACCACTAAAATAAATAACTGAAGAAAGGATAACAGTAAAGTGTGGCCGTAATAGATTTTTTCTTTAAAAAGGAATAACAGCAAACCTGTTATTCCTTTTACGTTTTATAAGGAAGAATATTATTTGCTAACTGCTGTTAGGTTAACCGCAGTGCCTTCAAAACTAATTTTACTGCTTCGTACTGAAACCAATTCTGATAATTCATAAACATTTTCATACCCGTACCCAAATAAATTGATATAGGTTGGAATATTTAAAGCAAGTGTGAGTGGTTGATTGCTAAAAGATCTCGGTGGTTGACTTGGTTGGGCTATTTTCGTAACAAAATAATTAGGGTCGTCGCCGAAGTTATTATTGCAGTAGATCAATATCCTGGTTTTTCTATTAGGAATAAGCTGCGCCAAACTATATTGGTTAAAATCAGAAAAGTTTAAATGCAAAGCGCCTTTTAAATGTTTGGCATTGTACATACTATCACTACGTGTATCAAGTATTACCACGTCTTTTTGTTTACTCATAACTAAAAAAGTATCCAGTGTAACCAAATGGGATACCCGATGTTTTTTTACCCGGGCTGTTAGTTTTTCATAAGCACCAAAATCCACCAGTGCCGGTTGCACCCAATTTGAAAAGTAAGGCAGGGAAATTTTTTGTTGTGCAGTTTGAGCTTTAGCATTAAGCATAATAAAGCCTATACAGATAATTGTACATAGAGTTTTCATAATAAATAATTTTTGTACAGGATGCAGGAAAAGGAAAGATTACATAAAGAGGAAATAAAACTGTTCATTAACGCAGCAATTCATGCAGCTTTTCAGCAATGGTTTGCAGCAGGGTTTTGGTAATGGCAGTGTTGTGTTTAATGTCTTCGGGGTTTACTATGGCCCTGTAGTTGCCTTCTTCGTCCGGTTCAAAATTAATAATGCTATCAAAAACAGTTACTGCTATTTTATAGGAGTAGCCATAAGTGATCAGTGATACAGGAAAGAGATAGTCCTTCCCATTATAGTCTATTGGTAATTCAAATGAATCATCCATTGAAGATAAGGTTTGCTGCAAAGGTGAGTTAAAAAAATTAAACCGTACAGGGACATAGAACACATAGAAAATACATAGAGCTATTCTTCTTAACTATGTAACCTGTGTTCCTATACAGTAAGCCCGGTATTTATTTGTTATAGTTAAAGATTGTTGCTGATGTTGCAGTACTTAAGGGAGTTACATAATTTCAGTATTATTTTACATCATTCACAGGTTCTATTGACAACGGGTTGTTCTGCACTAATTTCAGCTTTTTACAACAGTTTCTTAAACTATGCAAGCAGCATTGCTATTGCATATTTCAACACTTACTCATGAAACAAATTTTTAGTGTATTCATATTTGTTATTTTACTTTCAATAGTTGCCAGGGCACAGCAGGCTGATTCCTCTGCTGCATTTACCACTACTGCAATTGTTGCTGCCAGCAAAAAAATATCACCTTACAATATAAAACCATGGTTAGATATTCCACTTACAATTGCTTTTGATGGTTGGTCGGTTTATGGCATGGATGTTATTTACCACAGGGATCCTATTCCTGAATCGGAAATATTACTGCTCAATAAAAATAATGTCAACCGGTTTGACAGGCCCATTACCAATAATTATTCTGAAAAAGCAAGAGCCGCAAGCGATAAATTTTTTTATGGCAGTATGCCACTGCCGCTTATTTTATTGCTGGATAAAAAAATAAGAAAAGATGGTTTGAAGATCGGGCTGCTGTTTCTTGAAACAATGGGCACCACGGGTGTAATTTATACTACCTCTGCCATGATAGCAAACCGCTACCGGCCTTATGCTTACAACCCTGATGTGCCTATGGACACAAGAACCAGGGGTGGCGCAAGAAATTCTTTTTATGCAGGACATCCTTCGGTGGTGGCCACTTCTGCTTTTTTTATGGCTTCTGTTTACACACAATACCATCCCAATATGAAACATAAATGGGTACTGTACACTTTGGCCGGGGGTGCAGCAGTTACTACCGGGTTGTTAAGGTTACAGGCCGGGCAACATTTTAAAACAGATGTTATAACTGGTATTACCATTGGAACACTGGTGGGCATCTTAGTGCCGCGTATGCATCAAAATAAAAAATTTAAGGTGGCAAAACTATCGCTGTACCCCAATTTTAAAAATGGTGCAACGGGCTTTACTGCTTATTACAAGTTGGGAAAATTGTATTGATATCATCAACGTCCGGGTAATTATCGTTGAACCGGGGTACGATGGCAATTTAGTTACTATCAGTTGCAAACCAATACCGGTCGTTTTACCATAATTGTGGCAAATAAAAAACCCAAACTTTCGTTTGGGCGTTTTGTTTAGTTTAAAATGTATTTAATAATTATCACGGTGGTAAGAACGGCTGTTGCAACTACGGTCATATGATCTTCTTCTGTCATTATCACGGTATCTGTTGTTTCTGCCGCCGCGGCTGCTTAACACGAACCTGAAACCTGAACGGCGATTACCCTCACGCCTTCCGTATTGTTCATTGTTATTGCCACGACCGTATTGTTCGTTACCCTGGCCGTATTGCTGATCGTTGTTACCACGGTTGTACTGACCGTTGTCCTGGTCATTTTGATTACCGCCGTACTGGCCACTGCCCTGCTGGTTGTATTGGCCATTTGTGTTATCTGCGCCACGTTTTTGCATATTTCTGCTGCCGTTATTTTGTGCACTAACTGCAGTGCTTACAAATAAAAATGCCGTTACGGCAAAGGTTATTAGTGAAAGTTTTTTCATTTTATTTTGTTTTAATTGTTCATGCTAAGTAATGTGAATACTGTGCCAACAGTTAATAAGAATGCGTTAAAGCCGGTTTTTATAATTGTGGTCATACACTGCAGTTTTTCTACAGAATTAATAAAAAGCAATACAGTAAAGGATTCTGATGGTGTAACCAATGCTGATGCAATAGCATTGTGCAGCTCTTGCTATTAACAAGCGCATAACAGCTGAGTAAATTGAAAGGAACGAATGCGGGTGTTCTGTTACAAAACTTTTTTACCAAATGGCATTAGTGATATCTCTATTAATTTGAAATGTTGTTTACCCCAGGGTATGCCGATGATGGTGATACATAATAACAACCCCATTACCACATGCACCATGGCGGTATACAAACCACCGCAAAGCAACCAGATAATATTGAACAGCATAGAAAAGCAACCGGCATTACTACTGTCGCTCACCACTTTTTTGCCAAAGGGCCACAATACCAAGCCTGCTAATTTAAAACATTGCACACCCCACGGTATGCCGAGAATGGTGATGCATAAAACGATGCCGCCAACAAAATACCCCAGCGCCGCCAGCAAGCCGCCGAAGATGAGCCAGATGAGATTGCCGAGGAGATGCATATTTTTGTATTGGTGACGGAAAGTTACTACAGGATGGGTGAAAAGAAAAACCTGTTGATACCCTGTTGCTAAACGCCGGAACAAAAATTTTATTTTATACTCACTTGCGCTGATTATTCTGAAATTAAATTTTATAATACTTGTAAAGACCACTGCTTACATTATAGTAAAGCGGGAATATCTGGGCAAGTGAGTATATTTATCTTTCATAAACATCATACCATGACAACAAAAGAAGTGGCCGACCTGCTGGTACAACTTTGCCGCGATGGCAAAGTGGAAGAAGCCAAACTGGAACTTTTTACTGAAGACACGCTGAGTATTGAACCCATTGAAGGTTTTTTGCCTAAACAGGTGAAAGGCTTAAAAGCGATACAGCAAAAAGCGGAACTATTTATTTCTATGGTGGAGGATTTTTACAGCAATACTATTACCGACCCCATTGTTGCCGGCGATTATTTTACTACCAGTTGGATCACCGAGTTAAAAATGAAAGGGCAGCCACGCCAAACCAATACTGAAATATGTTTGTATAAAGTGAAAGATGGAAAGATAGTTTGGGAACAGTTTTTTTATTAGACGTGGAAGTGTCCCGCAGATTTCGCAAATTACGCAGAAAGAATCTTTACATCTGCGACATCAGCGAAATCTGCTCCAAAGGAGTCCTTCGGACGGGCTGCAAATGTGGGGTAGCTGGGGATTGTTCCTTTTTTTATAAATCATTTTCCCAATTTCGGGGGCTATATTTTTTGGTTTGCTTTTCTTTGCAGCAAATTAAAAAAATCAATGAGCAGCAAATCTACCGTACACAACAGCATGCGTATCTATCACCGTTACCTGGGCTTTTTCCTGGCGGGCATTATGGCCGTATATGCCCTTAGTGGTATCGTTCTTATTTTCAGGGACACCAATTTTTTAAAACAGGAAAAAATTGTACAGCAGCAGTTGCAGCCGGGCCTTACTGCGGATGCACTGGGCAAAGCTATACGTATACGTGACCTGAAGATAAAATCCACCGCTGGTGATGTGCAAAGTTTTGACCAGGGTACTTATAATACGGTAACCGGTGCCGTTAGTTATACCACCAGGTCCTTACCCAAAATGGTTGAAAGATTAACGCACTTACATAAAGCCAGTACCAAAGACCCGCTGTTTTACCTGAATGTATTTTTTGCTGTGTCGCTGTTCTTTTTTGTGCTCTCCTCCTTTTGGATGTTTATGCCCAAGACGAGTATTTTTAAAAAGGGTTTGTATTTTACCATTGCAGGGATTGTGTTAACGCTGGTGATGTTGTTTTTGTAATCTGGCAAAGAGAAGTCAAGTTTTAAAAACCTGACTTCTCTAAATATATTCCTGGATTGGGTTGGTGGAGCGAAACTGCAATACGACATAATAAATCCTGCAACTAACAATATGTTATTTGCGGATGCTTTGTATGATTTTTTTACTTAGGCCGGTGAGTTTTACTATTTCTTCAACCGTGTATCCTTCTGCTTTCATGATTTTGGCCATATCTTCTTTTGCTGTTTTATTTTTGGCTTCCGACTCCTTTAGTTTTTTTTCAATTTTATCTTTTGCCTTTTGGGTTTTGGCTAACTCTTCCTTCATCTGCTTTTCCCATCTTTGTTTAAGTATGAAATTGGGTACATATTTAGTGCTTGCTTCCAGTTCTTTTAACAGCCCGGTTGTTTCAAAACTGTAAAACTGTTTTTCGGTTATGATGATGTGGTCCAGTACAGGTACCTGCATGATGAGGCCACATTGTATTAATCGATCGGTTAGGTCTTTGTCTGCTGCTGATGGTACTAACTCCTGCGAGGGATGATTGTGCACCAGTATTATTCTTACTGCCCGCTTTTGCAATGGTACACTTAATACTTCCATAGGCTCCACAATTACTTGTCTGATGCTGCCCAGGCCTATGAGTTCTATATTTAAAATTTTATTGGCATTGTTTAAACTTATCGTCCAAAAGTGTTCCCTGTTGCGGTCAATTTTATTTTCCCGCAGTAATATTCTTTGCATAATGCCATAGATGTCATCGGCACAAAGGATCTTTATTTGTTCCTTGCGTTTTAATTTTATTTTCATGCTTGTGTGCTTTATTGAGGCGGAGGATGAAGGTAAGGAAATTATTTTACGGGAAATACGCAATACAAGGATGAAAAAAGGTGTTATATTGCCGGCACCTAATAAAACTAGTTTTAATGATAAAACATTTGCTCCTTCCCCTGGCATTATTATTTTATGTACCACTTCACGCTCAAACTGCTACCGAAACATCCGTAATAATTGTTGCTTGCAAAAGTGGAACTTTAATAATCGACGGAACAACTATTGGAAATGTTGAAGCAGAAGATGCCACTAAACAAACACTTTCATTTGGTGAACATTACCTGCAGCTTAAAACTGGTTCCGAAAAAATTAATAGAACTATCACTATAGACCAGGGTACTAAAAGCATTATAAAGCTTGGTTGTGTTGAAGAAGCTAAAGCAGAAGGCACCAGGTTAATTAATAAAGAAGTTGAGCTAACCGGTGCATTAACCTATAATCCCGATCAAAATATTTTTGGTTTTGATACAGATGATATCATAAATCTTAATTGTTCGATTTTAAATAAAAAGGGAACTGCAACCATTTCACTGATAGATTATAAAACCGGGAAACCTATTTACAGCAAAGCAGATTTTAATAGCATTGTGAATGAAAGAATAAAAATACCTGCAAAGGGTGTTTATTATTTTAGCCTTTACACAGATGCATTGTTTGGGAAAACGGCAAAGCTTGTTGTTGATAGAATTGCCTCAACTAATAGTAATCCCAATTTTAAAACTTCCGTGAAAAGAGTTTACGATACTGCTAATGAAGAAGTATTAAAAACAACAGTTCGGGTTTTTTCAACAGGAAATCTTGATCACACTAATAAAACTACCGTTAGAATTAACCTTCCAAAAGGCACAACTTATTGGGTTTATTGGATTGGAGTTGGACAAGAATCTCAAAAAAGTATGAAAGAATTTGTTTCTACAATTACTGAAACTGTGGGGTCAATTTCTTCTAATCCCTTGGTGCAATATGGTATGAACCTTATACCATCATTACCCATGTTGAATACACCAGAAACAGTCAGTTATAGTTTTATGGATAGTAAAAATGCACAGTTATTTGCCAACAGTCAACCGTATCAATATTTCACTTTTAAATATGCTTCAAACATTACTACAGATTACTCATTAATAAACACAAATTTTACTGACCTTGTTTTGAGTTTACAAAACCAAAGTACGATGGTAGGACATGATGTGGAAATTAGAGTGGTGGCTTTTATAGTGAAATCTAAACTTGTTATAGAAGAGTAATTTATTGGGAAGTTATCCGAATTTTCTAATTTACAATGATTAACTTTTGGAAGGGTCAGGCAAAATATTGATTAATTCTGTTAAGCGCAATGCTGATTTGAGGTTCAGTCATTAACTCTTTTTTACGAGGAGACCAGTTGCTGATGTAAGTTTTAATAACATCAATAGATGAATTATTAGCACTTTCTTTTGCAGCCCAGTGAACAGTTGCCAAAAGCTCTAAACCAAAAGGCGATTCAAATCCTTCTATTAAATTACTTAATTTCTCCAGTCTGATTTTTTCCTCCTCACTTAACTCTGTTTCAATAATGTTGTTTACTTCTGGTAAATACTCTTTTACCAATTGAAGTGCATCAGTAGGTTTCATATCCTGAAAACGGATTTGCCCTTTAAAATAATACCCTTCTAAATAAGCAAGTAAATGTTTTAGATTAACAGCGTATGGGCCGTATGCACCTTTTTCAAACTGAAGTTTTAAGTCGGGTTGTCCCATTGCTTGCAGGAAATAAGCAAGTTTTTGAATTTCTAAGTGTGATATATCAAAGCCGAGTATATTATAACGTTGAGCCAAGGCAAGTACAAGTGCTCTAATTTTATTTAATTTAGGCGCCTTTGAGCTAGCAGTAGTTTTTGCATAAGCATGGTGACCAGGTTCGTATATTTCAATATTTACAGTAGCAGAAATTGCAGAAAGCTTTCTTTCCATTAAGGGTTTTACATCTTTCCAGTCTAGTCCACCATTACCACAACCTAGTGGTGGTACTGCAATAGATTTGATATTCTTTTCTTTTATCACCCTTATTAAATCGTCTAAGCCTTCTTCAATATATTCTATCCGGGTATTGGCCCGCCAATCTGTTTTAGTAGGAAAGTTGATGATGTATTTGGGCCCTGTAAACTGCCCTGTTTCTGTCACAAACATCTTTCCAATCTTTACATCCTTTGCTTTGCAGGCTTTCTGATACAACTTGAAATTGAGTGAAAAATATTCCTTAAACTGCAATGCAATGCCTTTGCCCATAATACCTACCATATTAACGGTATTTACAAGCGCTTCTGCATCTGATTGCAACAGGTTACTATGTTTATAGGCGATCATTAATAATAATATTCAGGTTTTACAGCAACTTTTAGCGAGAGTCCGGCCGCAGCAATTTCATTTTCTACAAATGTAGCTATTTCTTCATTGTGAGCAACAATGCCCAAAATACCCGCTATAGGTAAATGTTGGTAAATCAAAAACTCTGCCTGTTTTAATTCTTTTCTCAACTGAGTGTATTGCAAATACCATGTTTCATCTTTAATAATTCTCCAGTTAAGTTTTTCAAGATCGCCATATTCATTAAAGAAATTTTTATAAGCTACATAAGCATGCCTGTCGGTAAATACAAAAGGCAGTTGAAGTTCTGCGACCTTTTCTGCAGAACTCACCAGGTAAATAATCTCCTGCTGTGTGCCTCTGTACTCCAATACCTCATTGTTAAAAATATTATACAGCATTGGCATTTTATAGTGAAAGTAGAATGGGATATAATCATTTAATACTCCGGCTGGTTCAATATTTACTGGCCACATCCCCCTGTTATTGATTAATGTTTTAAAACCAATGCCTACATAATCAGGATCCCGTACTGTACAATTGCAACAATGCAGTCCGTTACGCAATATGAAACCAATATTGCGATAATAAGTCATTCGCCATATATATGTTTTCTTTTCACTCATTTTTTTACATTCTCGGGGGCAAGGACACGAATTAAGGTGTTGAGCATATTAGGTAATGTTATAAAAAAACCTGTAACTCAAAGAAATATTATTCTAAGACACGATCAAAGATGCCTACAACTTTTAAGGTTGTTAAGTCATCTTCTGAAAGTATGATGTCTTTATAACTCTCGTTTTCGGATAATGGTTTTAAAATAATTGATTGATGCACCCAACTATCCTCGTCTATTAATTTCTTACTATGATATTCTTTCACAGTATAACCAGAGCCAAAATCAGAATCATGAATACTTGTACTTTGGACTAATACAATTTTGCCATTTCTGCTTCCTCCTTCATCTTTTCGGAATAAGCAATATGATCCGTTGGGGATTTTTTTATTCATCGAGTCGCCAACAACCTTACAAACAAAATAATCTTTTTTTACAGTTATATTAAATGGCAGTTCTATCCATTCCACATCGGACTGAACTTGCAAATCACTAAAGTTACCTGCAGCAGCAGATATATCAATTAATGGAACTGAATTTACGTATGGCCTTACCTCTTCATTTTTTAAGATTCGAAATGGTATCTCTTTTCTAAAGCTAGCGATATGTTCTTTCAAATATTCTCGGAGAGATTCGTTGTAAGCGTAAACAAAAGCCCCTTTTATACCTCTGTACATAATAGTTTTATAAATATTTATTATGTAGGCTTTTAAATCTTCTTTATCAGAGATCCCTTTTTTCCCGTTTATGTCAAAATACAACTTTGGATCAATTTCTATTTTTTTAGATGCCTTATTAAAACTGATTTCTTTTCCGAAAATTACACCTGTGTAATTCAGATCATACCCCTGAGTAGTATGAATACAGCCAATTTCTTTAAATGCATTGGGTGAATTAATCCAATCCTTGTCTGTTTGGTTCCATTGAAACCGTAGATCTTCAATTTCAATATCAATAGATGTTTTATCTTCCTTAGATGCCCAAGGCCAAGAGTAACCTGCAACCAATCTGCACAAACCATTCGACTTTTCTTTGTTACGCAATTCATTATAAAGTTCTTTTAAAGAGTCAAAAAAAAATAGTTCATAATTATCTGCGTCATATTTAATTTTAGAATCTCTTTTAACATGAAGTAAGTCATCTACAAATTTTATGTAGTTATTGCCACCAAGAACCCTCATTTGAGATTTAAGTTCAAGGTTTAAAGTCTTTTCGTCATTTAATAGGTTGATAAATTTTTGTTCGTCAATGTCTGACGGCTTTACTGATTGAGCTGAGTCATAAAAAAATATTTGATTTTTACTATTTGCAATTATCCAGTCCAATTCCGTTCCAGTATCATCTAAACCTAATTTTTGGTTATTTTTCCGAAAAGCTCCTAGCCAACTTATATTTTTATACTGCCTTAATCGATGTGCTTCATCAACAATTAATAAATCATATTTCTCTTTAAGTTTAAAAGTATCTGAAGGATTTATTATCATTGAAGCTTTTAATCCCGGAATTTTTTTAAATACATTTTCTAAAGATTCCCTAAGCGAAGTCATTGCTACAACTAAACCGATCTTCGCTCTTGGGTATTTTGTTTGAAAATCTTTTATATAATTAATTTCTCTTAATTCGTCATCATTAAATTCTTCAAAATTTGAGTCGGAAATGTCTGAATATAATAGTTTTATTAAATAGGTGGCTAATATTGTTTTCCCTGTTCCTGCACTTCCTTTAATAAATATTCTGTTGGAATTCTTAACTGTTAGCCCATCAAGAATTTCGAGAACAGAATTATACTGATCTTCATTTAATGCTTTAAAAGGCGAATATTTAAATAATTCCGAATTCTCTATCTCTGACAAAGATTTAGTTACAATTTTTTTCTCTATCAGTTTATTCCAAACTTCTTTAAATAGGTTTTTATATAGATCTTGTTGGTAATAATTATGATTAATTAATCCATAATTCCCATTTTGAAGACTGTAGGTGCCGTCAGCAGTTATATACTGGATTAAATTTGACTCAATATCAAGTGTTGCAGACTTGTTGAATTTATCACTACCTATAATGGATATCTTGTTTAATACTTGAGATTTCCTTGGATTTGCTAGATGGTTTTTAATCCTGTTTAATGCATTTGTGGATTCACCTACATATGCAATTCTTTCAAGTTCATTTTGAATAAAATATACCAAAGGCCACTGATTTTTGACCCAGAGATTTTGCTCGATTTTATTAAACGAAGCTTTATTAAAATCATATTGTTCGGAAATCTCAATTGACAAATCAAAGGAAAGACTCATAATTCATTATATTTTTTTGCGGTTCCTTTAGCTTTTTGAACAGGATATTTCTCTCCGTTACGTTTTATCTTTTCAAGAATAATTTCTTTAACATCCAGATTGTATTTGTCTGCTAATAAAAATGCAAAGGCAAATACATCTGCTAATTCTTCTTTTACTTTCTCTGTATTTGCTTCTTCAGGTTTTTTCCAAAGAAACAATTCAAGTAATTCACCGGCTTCAACATTTAAAGCTAATGCCAAATCTTTAGGATTATGAAATTGTTCCCAATCTCTTTCGTCTCTAAAGTTTATGAGCTTTTCAGTAATTTCATTAATATCTCTCATATGAATAACGTTATATCTTAAAGATAAAGAATATCTACTCAATCCTTATACAACACCGCACAGCCATACCCCTTAACCACGAACCTCTCAGCCCCACCACTCACAAACTCATTATTCACCACCACCGCCTTAAACCCTTTCGTTTGTACCACCGGTAATGTTACTGCTTCTCCATTCCCATTAAACCAAACCTCCACCTCCTTCCAACTATCTCCCACCTCTGCCCCATTTATCCTATACCCAATCACTCCCTTCGGCGCATCCAAAAATTTAATATTCGCTTTTATCTGCGCTGCCGTAGCCATTCTAAAAGCCGGGTGTGCCTTGCGCATTGCTATTAATCCCTGCACATAACTATACACATCTTCGTTGGTGGTTTTTAAATTCCAATCAATAGCATTAATACTATCACCAGCATTGTAACTGTTTTCAATACCTTTTTTGCTGCGGAGGAACTCGGTGCCGGCGTGTAAAAAAGCAATACCCTGGCTGGTAAGCACAATAGATAAAGCCAGTTTGTGCATTTCGGTACGCTCGGCAACAGTAGCATTAGGTGCGCTTATGGCCAGCTTATCCCAAAGGGTATTGTTATCGTGGCACTCGGCATAGCTGATGGTGTTGCCGGGTGTGGCGGCATAAGCCTTTTTACTATAGTTTACTTTTTTATAGTTTACCTGCGGGTGTTGCGTGGCAGCCACAATACCAAATTTTATACTCTCTGCTTTGCTGGTATCGCCGCTTGCAAAACCACGATCGGCCGCCGTAAAGACAGAGCCTTTAATACCGTCGCGTATATCATCGCTAAATACGGCTATGCCTTTCAGTTGGGCGGCGTTTTGTTTTAGCGCACGCAGGCTATCGGGCAATGGGCTGGCGCCAGCTGTCCATCCTTCGCCATAAATTAATATGCCGGGTTTTATTTTGTGCAGTGCTGCGCTGATGAGGTTCATGGTTTCAATATCATGCACCCCCATCAAATCGAACCGGAAACCATCAATGTGATATTCGTGTACCCAGTACAGTACGGACTCTATCATAAACTTGCGCATCATGGCTTTTTCGCTGGCGGTTTCGTTGCCGCAGGCGGTGGCATTGCTGAGCTTGCCGTTTTTATTGTGGCGGTAATAATAACCGGGCACCAGTTGATTGAAATTACTTTCATCAGTTAAGCCAGTATGGTTGTACACTACATCCATTACCACGGCTAATCCTTTTTTATGAAAAGCCTGTACTAATTGTTTCAGTTCTTTAATGCGTACGGCCCCGTCTGCGGCGTTGGTGGCATAACTACCTTCGGGAGTATTGTAATTGAGCGGATCGTAACCCCAGTTGTATTGTGGTTTTATGGTGTCGGTTTCATCTACCGAATTATAATCGAAAAAAGGCAGCAGGTGAATATGTGTTACCCCTAATTCTTTTAAATGATCCAGGCCCGTGCTTTGGCCGGCGGAGTTTTTGGTACCGGTTTCTGTTAAGCCTAAAAATTTGCCTTTGTGTATAATGCCGCTGCTGGCTGCAATGCTGGCGTCGCGTATGTGCAGCTCGTAAATAATGGCATCGGTGGGGTTTTTTAATGGTGGTGCTTTGTCGCTGGCCCAGCCTAAAGGGTTGGTCTTTTGTAAATCTATCACCATGGCCCTTTTGCCATTGGTGCCAACGGCTTTGGCATAAGGGTCGGGTACTTCGTTCAGCCATTTACCATTGTATTGAATGCTAAAAGTATAGTACTCGCCTTCGTAATTACCTTTTAGGGTAGCCGTAAACGTTCCATTGATGGTTTTTTGCAGTGCAATGGTTTGTGTGGGTGTGCCACCCAGGGGTTGTGTGTATAGTTTTAATTGTGCATTGGTGGCAGTGGGTGCCCAAATTTTAAAAATGGATTGTTTTGAAGTATACGTTAGCCCAAGGTCTTTACCAGTGTATTCGGGGAAGTATTCTGTTTGGGCTTTGGTGTGCATGGTGATTACTGTTACAAACAGGATAACAAATTTTAGTTTCATCTAGCTTTATTAAGGGGCTAAAGTAAAACTAATTATTTTGTTTTTCAGCTTAGCTGGAAAAGAAGAATTAAACCACATAGGAGGACAGGGAACATAGGATTTTATATGCATTTTCTATGTGTCCTCCTATGTGGTTAAAAAATATCCGCTGGTGAATATTTTCTTTTTGATATTATGCTATTGAAAAGCGTATTGTATTTGTACGCCTATGTTTCTTCCCGGCTCACGCACATCAATGGTTTTTACCAGTGATAAATGATTAAAATAACCCTTGTTGAATAAATTGGTGCAAAAGGCGGTAAAGTTCCAGCGATGGTCTTTTCCTAATTTGGGAGATGCGCCAATGAAAATATCAGCCAGGAAATAGCCATCCGTTGCTTCTTCAAACCGGGCCACTTTATCTTGTTTAAAATAATTGTTCAATTGCAGTGTGGCATAAACCTGCTGCCATTTTTTGCATTTGTCTTTTTTCCAGGTAAAGCCGGTGATAATTTTCCCTGCGGGGATATAAGGCAGATCGCCACCGCCACCTTTTAGTTTACCACTTAAGAAGCCCGCTTTCAGGTAAGCATCAAGCCATTTTAGCTGTTCGGGATGTACATCTATACTGGCTTCCACACCGCTGATCTGTGCATCATGCTGCGTCCAGCGATACACCCTTAGTTTACCAACAGAATCGCTACCGGGATTGATGTAGATATAATCATTAATGGAATTGATATAACCGCCTAATGAAAAAGTTGCTGATGCACCATTGTATTCGATGCTGCCATCTACATTGATATTCTTTTCCATATCAAGGTTATTATTACCAAGTTCAAAACGGTAAGTGCCTTCATGTTTGCCATAAGAAGTTAACTGGGCATAGTTGGGTGCAGCATAGCCATTGGCTGCATTCAGTTTAAGGTTCCATTGTTTGGTGGGATGAAATACAAATCCTGCTGAAAAAGAATAAGGGGTATAGTTTTTTTTCAGGTCCTGCTTAGGGGCCGGAAAGGTTGGTGTTACCGGGCCGGCATTGCTGAGTTTTGCAGTGGTGGTAAACATTTGCAACTGGTGAGCATCTACCCGTATGCCATACACGAAATTCCATTTTTTGTAATCGGTATGACCAACAGCAAACACCCCGATGGTGTTTACATGTGCATCGGGCACCAGTACAAAGTTGCCGTTGTTTTTATTGTTTTGATAAAATTCCTGCACACCAACAGTTAAGCCGGTGGATTTTGTTTTATCGCTATGCCATTCAATATCTGCGGTAAGCGTTTGCAGGTTCAACCCCACACCCAGGAATTTTGATTTGGGTAGTGAATCCGGTTCATATTCTTTGCGCTGGTTGAACTGGTATCCTCCATTTATAGTCAGTTCATCTTTGCCAATCTTAAAATTATTTTGCAGGCTTACCAAATGCGTAACTACATTTTGATAAGGTGCTTCCATTTCATAATCTCTTTCTTCTTCCGCCGGTTTGGCACCACCCGTAGTATCGCCTTCATCTTCAATAATACCCAGGTTCTGGCTGTAAAGGCTATACGTAAGCTGGTGGCTGCTTTTTTCATTGGTAGTGCCTATCATCCCTTTAAAAGCAACATTGTTATATTTTGAATTTCCTGCCAGGGGTTTATCTTCTGCCTGTGCCTGCTGCGTATTTTTTTCCTCCCCTTCGCCCTGTACATAATTGGCATGCATTGCCATTGATGCATCGGCAGTATAATAAAAATTATTTTTAGCGCCGCGGATGCCTGCGCTTATGTTACCGCCAAGGCTGTTGCCAAAAAATCCAAGTTGTGCGTAACCGTTAGTTCTTTCATTTGCGGCAGGAATTTTTTGTTCCATCATGATAGCGCCTCCTAATGTATTGGGTCCGTAGATGAGTGCTGCAGGCCCGTTGATGATCTCCACCTTGTCGTAACCAATATCAGCAATGCCGATATCATGGCGGTCGTCCCATGTCTGGTTATCAATGCGCATACCATTAGCAAATAACTGGATATGGTTAAACGATAATCCACGAATGACAGGTTTATTTATTCCGCTACCAGAATTAATGCTGCTTACCGAAGGCAATTGTGCCAGTTGCAGCATCATTTGCGGCCGGGGCGTACGCTGGTAACTGTTTAAATTAACACGCTGGATATTATAGGGGATATTGCCGGCAGGTTTTTTTCCCAGGGCGGTTATTTGTACGGTATCGATCTGCTTATATTTATTTGCACTGGTATCTTTTTGTGCCCAAACCTGCTGAACAGCTATAAATAACAGCAGGAAAATTAATTTTTTCATGACTGATTTTTTAAAATGACAAATAGTATGCATCGCTGCATACAGTTAATGAGTACTAAAAAAGATCAGCATGATTTTGGAGGAGGAGTAACGAGTTCTTTAACGGGTGATGGAAAAAAATGTGCAGATGTGCACTGGGGAATTTTATCCAGGTATTTTACAAGGCATAAACTTGTTGTTGTTTCCTTTGAATAGAAAAGTGGAAACAGGGTGAATGAGAGTTTTCCTGAAGTGGCATGACGTTCACCTATGTGTTTATAAAGGAGGTTGGTTATTTTTTTGTAATGAGCATTCCAGTTTGTTTCATCACTGTCTCTTTTCAGCAGTAAATGCATGGTGGTGCCCGAAGCAACAGCTCTTTCTACATCATACAATACGTCATCAATAATTATTTCGTCTTCTCCATTCTTTAGTTCGCTCCATTTATTTTGATCAATGGTAATGCTGATAAGGCCATTGCTGCCGCCTGCAGGGTTATCCCGTGATTGCTCCAGGAAATAAGAATGGGCAAAAGATTTATAGAAGTACCAGCAAACAGAAACTGTTTGTGTAACGATGTAAACGCTCAATAAAAAAAAGGCAGCAGTTTTCCGCATCACCGATACGTTGGATTGGTTGCTGCTAAGGTAAACTATTTACAATAAACCAGGTGTCTAAAAGGCTATTCTATTGCGGTCGGCTTAAGGAATTTTTATTGCAGTGGTTGCAGGAGTAGCCATCGGTGTACCATTAACTACCACATTTTCAAACTTCAAACCTTTCAGTTCCGTAATGTCAAAAGTGGTGGCTTTAAGTTGTACATCCACATCTTTTAAAAGAATGGTACCAAACTCTGTATCCGGGTTGCCGACAATTTTTCCTAAAGAACTACCCGTACCTTTTACATTAGTGATACTGATATTACGCACGGATGATTTAGGTGGTAATTGTCCTTTTAAATCGAAATATTGTGACCAAGGTGCAATATTAAAAATTACACCTCCATTTTCCATGGTGATGTCTTTTAAACTGATGTTCTCATATTGTTGCGGTGTATCGGGACGTAATTTTAATCTTAGTACAGTTGGCTTGCGTGTAATGCAGCGTTCTACATTTACATCCCGTACAATGGTGGCTTCGCTACCACAGGTTACAATACCA